>Ga0209371_1000131_pt1 | contig 122972 bp, 109 predicted proteins | sample AgamicAtAmrz_FD_187165 | JGI IMG/M metagenome (GOLD analysis project Ga0209371, IMG submission 187165) | Agave microbial communities from Guanajuato, Mexico - At.Am.rz (SPAdes) (version 2) | ecosystem: Host-associated > Plants > Roots > Rhizosphere | place: Guanajato, Mexico | collected... | reverse complement strand
CGCAATTGCCGCAGCACGACGTGCACGCAGGCCTTCGAGCCGGCGAGCAGCACCGTCGTCGCGAGCGCCCAGTAACCCAGCCACAGCCGCGACAGGTCGCCCGACTGGTGAAAGCTGAAACTCATCAGGATGCCCGCGAGCTCGACCGCGAGCCACGCGAACACGACCCGCCCCATCAGCCCGACGAGGCGCTTGCCGCGCCACGACTGGTAGATGCCGAAGGCCGGAAAGAACACGACGACCAGCAGGCAGTCGAACAGCACCGTCGTGCGCTGCAGGTCGCTGAGCCCGATGCTGCCGCCGTGCAGCGCGGCCGCGATCAGCGCGCCCGTCACGACCATCGCGATATCGATGACTCTCGCCAGCACGCTCAACATGTCTGTTTCCTCTTCTTTGAACAGGCGTTTGCCGAACAGCGCCTTGTGCAGCCCGTGCCGCACATTCGAATCAAACGTTGCATGACGCTATTGAAGCGACAAGAAAATTCATCCTCAAGCGCACAAGTATTTCGAAAAATAATCGGAAATTCTTGCCGCGATCTTTTTTAATTAAATCGGCAGGTTTTCCCGAATGGGCAGGAAATGGAGATTTTTTCGGAGTCGTTACGCCTTCCGCTCACCCTTTGCGGGCGGTCGCGTCCGGCCGGCGCCCGGAATTATTTTTTACTTTTTTATTTCCGGCCGATGCTACCGCGGAAAATTCTCCCGGATGAATGCGTGGCGGATATCCGCCATTGAGTCCGGTTTTATTGTCGATTTACTTCATGCTACAACGACAGGCACTGACTTCAACCGTGGAGAGTGTCATCATGAATGCTCCGGCAGTGGTCGCCGAAACGCGCCATTCTTCTTCCGCCGCACCCGCAGCCGGTATGCCCGTCGCCGGCATGCCCGCCGTCGGCACACGTCTCGCCGTGCAGCCCGTGATTCTCGCCGGCGGTTCCGGCACGCGCCTGTGGCCGATGTCGCGCGAGCGTTTTCCGAAACAGCTGATCGGACTGCTCGGCGATCACTCGCTGCTGCAATCCACCGCGCTGCGCCTCGACGGCCTGACGGCCGACTACCCGCTGAACGACGACGTGCTGATCGTATGCGGCGAGGATCATCGCTTCACGACCGCCGAACAGCTGCGCCTGACGGCCAGGAACGCGACCATCATGCTCGAGCCGCTCGGCCGCGACACCGCGCCGGCGCTGACGCTCGCCGCGCTGCGGCTCGTCGCGAACGGCAACGACGCGGTGATGACCGTGATGCCGGCCGACCATGCGGTCGCCGACCTGCCGCGCTTTCACGCGGCCGTCGCGGCCGGCGTGCACTGCGCGGCGCAAGGCAAGATCGCGACGATGGGCATCGTGCCCAAGCACGCGGAAACCGGCTACGGCTACATTCGCGTCGGCGCACCGCTCGGCGACGCCGGAACGGGCACTCTCGACGTGCGCCGCCTCGACCGTTTCGTCGAGAAGCCGCACCTCGAGCTCGCGCAGCAGTACGTCGCGTCGGGCGAATACTGGTGGAACAGCGGCATCTTCATCGTGCGCGCGTCGGTGTGGCTGAACGCGATCCGGCAGCTCGAACCAGCAATCTACGCGGCCTGCGAACAGGCCGTCGCACTGGGCAAGGAAGACGGCGATTTCTTCCGCGTCGATCGCGACGCATTCGCCGCGTCGCCGTCGAACTCGATCGACTACGCGGTGATGGAGCCGCTCGCGAGCCAGCCGCAACTGTGCGAAAGCGTCGTCGTGCCGCTCGACGCGGGCTGGTCCGACGTCGGCTCGTGGGACGCGATCTGGCAGATCTCGCCGAAGGACGAGAGCGGCAACGTCGGCCGCGGCCACGTGCTGTTCGAAGGCGCCGACTCGACGTTCGCGCATTCGGAAAGCCGGCTCATTGCATGCGTCGGCACACAGAACCTGGTCATCGTCGAAACGCCCGACGCCGTGCTCGTCGCGGATAAATCGCGCGTGCAGGACGTGAAGAAGATCGTCGGGCACATCAAGGCGCGACAAGGCACCGAAGCGACCGATCACCGCAAGGTGCATCGTCCGTGGGGCCACTACGACTCGGTCGACACCGGCGAGCGCTTCCAGGTGAAACGCATCGTCGTGAAACCGGGCGCGCAACTGTCGCTGCAGATGCACCACCACCGCGCCGAGCACTGGATCGTCGTGCGCGGCACGGCACGCATCACGCGCGGCGACGAAACGTTCCTGCTCTCCGAAAACGAATCGACGTACATTCCGCTCGGCGTCTCGCACCGCCTGGAGAACCCGGGCAAGATGCCGCTCGAGCTGATCGAAGTGCAGTCGGGCGCGTATCTCGGCGAGGACGACATCGTCCGCTTCGACGATACCTACGGTCGGCAGTAACGCGTCATGCAACAAAGGGCGCCGCTTATACAGCGGCGCCCGGGCAAGGCAGACATGGAGACACCGAACTTCCGCGCGGGCGTCGTGGCACACGACGGCCCGCGCGTTGCACGGCAACGGCGATCAGCCCACGCGGTACGCGTATTCGCGACGCTCCGACTGCACGGGATCGTTGCGGCTTTCCGACAACACGCCCGCGCGACGCTCGGCGATGAAGCGCTTGATGTCCGATTCCGCGCGCGCCAGCGCCGACAAACCGGCCAGCACCTCGCCTTGCGGCTCGCGCGCCGGCGCGTCGCTCGCACCGTGGCGATCGATCCACTGGCGCGCCCACTCGAGCGCGTACTGCTCCGCTGCCTCGGCGTCGGTGAAGCGCGGGCCGATCAGGCCCGAGCGTTCGACGCGCCGATCGTCCTGCGAGATCTCGGCCCACGCGCGATACATCAGGTTCTGCACGGGCTGCGCGATGCCGCTGATCGTATAGCCGCGATACTCGTCGACCTGCGGCTCGGCCGCGGCGAAGCTCGCCGCCGACGCGCGCGCATGGCGCAGCTCCGCGGCCGGCGCGCCGGGCACCGCGAACGACACGTCGGCGCGGCCGTCCACCTGGTCGGCCGACAGCGTGCTCAACGACGCACCTTCGCCCTCCCAAACGTTTGCCTGCGCAACCGGCAATTGCCACGACTCGGGGTTTTGCCAGAACACGCCACGCAGACGATCGTTGTCGGGCACCGGCTCCGCGCGACGAGCCGGCACGACCGCCTCCGGCGGCGGCGGAATATACGCGAACGTGCGCCCGCTGAACTGGGTCAGCACGTCGATCATCTTCAGCAGCGTGCCGTTCGCGAGCCACTCCTCGTACCGACGGCGGCACGTCGGCCCGGACGGATAGCGGCCGGGCAGCTTTGACCAGGCTTCCCCGGTCGTCAGGATCCACAGCACCGCGTTGGCGACGACACGCGGTTCGGCGCGTGGACGCCCACGACGGTTCAGCCGGATGGGTTCATCGGCGATCAGCGCTGAAAGGCGAAACCACTCTTCATCGTTAAGCTCATCGAAGAACATAGTCGATCTCTCCACGCAGCCAGGCCGGGGCTGCGATTGGCGGCGCCGTCGCGACACTTCGCGTCGCGGGGCGGCCAGGTTGCACATTATGGTTATCCGGCGTTGTGCATACCGGGCGACACCGCACTTTCTCGGTGCCGCGATTCCCGGCAATGGCGCACAAATCGCGGTCTCACTCCAATGTGGGAATTTTTGTGCACGAAGCATACCATCCCTAGGGTTTATCTCAATATGACAATGACTTAATGTTACGCACTGAAACAACCTGCCATGGGCGGGCAAACCATTTATGCTTGAATTTTTTTGCGAGATCTTTATGCCGATGGCTGCAAAGGCCCGTCCGGCGGGGCTCCGCAGCGTCTGAAGAATGCGCTGAAACAGGCGGTTTCGGGCTGCTCCGGCCTCTGTCGGCGACACCACCCGGAATAGCCTCGGAAAATCGGTAAATCAGGGGAAAATTCGTAACAAGATATTCACGAATCGGTAAATCATTCAAATTGCGCTGAATCAAATTATCTTCATGCACAATCTCTTTATTGTTTCTCCGCGAGTGATGAAAACACGCTGACGCCGTGCGCCCAATGTGTCCCCACATGCAAATCCGTCACGCTTGTTACAACTTCGCGGCAAGCGCCACGCGGCCGCGCCGCAGGGCGTGGGAGCGCGGGTTTATTCGGGTCGGAACGGAAAAGCGCAAGCCCGCGTGCGTGGCATGCGACGGTGGCGGCAGAGGCGCTAGCGCAGATCGCCGGCCAGCGACGCGGTCACGTCCGCGTCCACCCGCTGCGGCGGCATCGTGTAGGCCGGGTGATCGCAGCCGATCGACAGTGCCGCCCCGCCCTTGAGCGCCGCTCGCATCGGCGCATCGAACTCGAAGCGGACGAAGTGCACGGCCGAGGTCTTCTCCGCGTTGTCGCGCTCGAGATCCTCGTCGGCGATCGCGTAGACGCTCGCGTATCCGTCGACCTGCAGGTACACGCGATCCTCGACACCGATCAGCCGCGCGAGCGCCGCACGCCGTTCGATCTCGTGCTCGTACTCGATCTGCATCGTCGCCTTCAGGTTGGTGCCGTCGGGCACCAGCGGCAGATACGCTTCCAGCTCCCCTTCGATGCCGGCTTCGTCGAAGATCTTCTCGATGTGCAGCATCTCGTGGATCTGATAGCGGATCGTCGTCTCGTCCTCGAACAGGAAACGCAGGTGGTTGCCGAGCGCCACCGCGCGGCGGCGCTTGTACGCGACGAGCCGCGCGTGTTCGGCCTTGCGGATCTTCGCGTACGCCTCGAGCGTCAGCAGGGAGTCGCGGGTCAGCGTCATGGGTGTCCTCGTCAATGGCCGGCAGCGGCTCAGATGCCGTACGCGCGACGCAGCAGCGTCAGCGGATGCGCGAGCGGCGCTTCCGGCAGCCCCTTCTCGTCGATGCCCTGCACGATGTGATGCCCGGCGAGCGCGCAGTCGGACGACACGACATCCGGCCTTGGCTCGGCCATCGCCTTGAACACCGGCGCGCCGATCCGCATCGCGTCCGCGTGAAATGCCTTCTTCACGCCGAACGTGCCCGCATGGCCGGAGCAACGCTCGACGACGTTCACGCGCGTATCGGGCACCAGCGACAGCGCATCGGCCGTCTTGCGGCCGATGTTCTGCACGCGCGCATGGCATGGCACGTGATACGACACGGTGCCGAGGCCGGTCTTGAAATCGGTCTTGAGCAGCCCGTCGCGATGCCGCGCGATCACGTATTCGAACGGGTCCCAGAACGCGTCGGCCACCGCGCGCACGGCTGCGTCATCAGGGAACATCAGCGGCAGCTCGCTCTTGTACATCAGCACGCAGCTCGGGATCGCGCCGATCAGCGCATAGCCTTCGCGCGCGTAGCGCTCGAGCACCGGGATGTTGACGGCCTTCTTCGCAGCGACGCCGTCGAGATTGCCCTGCTCGAGCAGCGGCATCCCGCAGCACGCTTCGCGCGTGACGAGTTCGTACGGAATCTCGTTGTGCGCGAGGATCGCGAGCAGGTCGTGGCCGATCCCCGGCTCGTTGAAATTCACGTAGCAGGTCGCGTAGATCGCGACCTTGCCGGGCGTGCGCTCGCCGTCGCGCACGGGCGGGTCGTCCGAGCGCATGGCGGCACGCCGGAACGTGCGCGGCGCGAATTCCGGCAGCCACGCATGGCGATCGACACCGAGCGCCGCTTCGAGCGCGTGGCGCGCGGGCGGCGTGCGGTTCACCGCATTGACCGCCTGCGTGACGACCGGAATGCCGGCGAAATGGCCAAGCGCATCGGTATTCGACAGCACCTTGTCGCGCAGCGGCGCTTCGCCGCGTTTGTAGCGCGCGGCCTTGGCGCGCAGCATCAGGTGCGGGAAGTCGACGTTCCATGCATGCGGCGGCACGTACGGACATTTCGTCATGTAGCAGAGATCGCACAGATAGCACTGGTCGACGACTTTGCCGAACGCGGCCTTCGGCACTTCCTCGATGTCGCCCATCGGCGTGTCGTCGACCAGGTCGAACAGCGCCGGGAACGCGCCGCACAACGACACGCAGCGCCGGCAGCCGGCGCAGATGTCGAACACGCGCGTCATTTCCGCATCGATCGCCGTCTGGTCGTAGAACGCTTCGGACTGCCAGTCGAGCGGATGCCGGGTCGGCGCTTCGAGACTGCCTTCCTTGTGGGGCATGGGGCGCTCCCGCGTGGCGCGCATGTGCGCAAGCGCACCGCCCGCACGGTGCGGGCGGCGACGGAACGAACAGCCGGCCGCGTGCCGGTCGCGCGGCGCTGCCGGGCGGCCGCGCGGCGGCCCGTCAGTCGACGAGACTGTCCAGCGCCTTCGTGTAGCGGTTCGCGTGGCTGCGTTCGGCCTTCGCGAGCGTCTCGAACCAGTTCGCGATTTCGTCGAAACCTTCGTCGCGCGCGGTCTTCGCCATGCCCGGATACATGTCGGTGTATTCGTGCGTCTCGCCGGCGATCGCCGATTCGAGATTCAGCCGCGACGAACCGAACGGCAAACCCGTGGCCGGATCGCCGACGGCTTCCAGGTATTCGAGATGGCCGTGCGCATGGCCGGTTTCGCCTTCGGCGGTCGAGCGGAACAGCGCGGCGACGTCGTTCTGCCCCTCGACGTCGGCCTTCGAAGCGAAATACAGATAGCGCCGATTCGCCTGCGATTCGCCCGCGAATGCGGCCTTCAGGTTCTCTTCGGTTTTGCTGCCCTTGAGCTGAGCCATTTGCGCCTCCGTTCGAGTCGGCGCGGCCGCGTGCGACGCCGGGCCGATCAGATATGTGGGGAACGATGCTTGCGCCGGGCGCGCATCGTGCTCTTCAATCTAGGCGCTCGCGTTCGCATCCCCCAATAGGCTTTTTCAATGCGGGCGATAGTGTGCTGCGCGGGGCGGTGGGCGGACGGTCGGGAAGATGGACTGGGCGCGGTCGTCATGCGTCATGCGTCATGCGTCATGCGTCATGCGTCATGCGTCATGCGTCGTGCGTCGTGCGTCGTGCGTCGTGCGTCATACGGCAGCGCGTCACGCATCCATCGCACGCTTGAGCAGCAACTCGCGCTCACGTTCGTTGCGCGTCAGTTCCGCCGCGCGGCGGAACTCCAGCTTCGCCTCGTCGGCACGGCCGAGCTTCGCGAGCAGATCGCCGCGCACGCTCGGCAGCCAGTGATAGCGCGCGAGCGCCGGGTCGTCGCGCAGCACGTCGACGAGTTCGAGCGCCGCGGCCGGCCCGAACGCCATCCCCACCGCCACCGCGCGATTGAGTTCGACGACCGGCGACGGCGCGACTTCGGCGAGCGCGTCATACAGCGCGACGATCTGCGCCCAGTCCGTGTCCGCCGCCTGCCGCGCACGCGCGTGGCACGCGGCGAGCGCGGCCTGCAGCGCATACGGCCCGCGCACGCCGCCGAGCTTCGTCGCCCGCTCCAGCGCCGCGAGGCCGCGCCGGATCAGCAACGGATCCCAGCGGCTGCGGTCCTGGTCGAGCAGCAGCACGGGCCGGCCCTGCGCGTCGACGCGGGCATGCATGCGCGACGCCTGCAGTTCCATCAGCGCGACGAGCCCGAGCACTTCGCTTTCGTCCGGCGCGAGCCCGGCCAGCACGCGGCCGAGCCGCAACGCCTCGTCGCACAGCGCCGGACGCATCCAGTCGTCGCCCGCCGTCGCCGCATGGCCTTCGTTGAACACGAGGTAGATCACTTCGAGCACCGACGCGAGCCGCGCGGGCCGCGCATCGGCCGCCGGCACCTCGAACGGCACGTGCGCCGCCGCGAGCGTGCGTTTCGCGCGCACGATCCGCTGCGCGATCGTCGGCTCCGGCGTCAGGAATGCGCGCGCGATCTCGCCCGTCGTCAACCCGCCGAGCAGCCGCAGCGTCAGCGCGACGCGCGCGTCGGTCGACAGCACCGGGTGGCACGACGTGAAGATCAACCGCAGCAGGTCGTCGCCGATGTCGTCGTCGCCTGCATCGGCGATCGCGTCCGCGATGTCGGGGACGACGTGCGCCTCGAGCGCGTCCATCTCGTGGCCGAGCTGGTCGCGCTTCGCCGCATGAAGCGACTCCTGCCGGACCCGGTCGAGCGCGCGCCGCTTCACGGCCGTCATCAGCCACGCGGCCGGGTTGTCGGGCACGCCGTCGACGGGCCAGTGCTCGAGCGCCGCGACGAGCGTGTCCTGCGCCAGTTCCTCGGCCACGCCGACGTCGCGCACCACCCGCGCGGCCCGCGCGATGATTTTCGGCGCCTCGATTCGCCAGACCGCTTCGATCGCACGATGCGTCGCCTCATGCGTCACGACGCCTGCCCCTGGGCCGACGCATCCAGCGGCATGGCCATCAGCTCCCACGTATGGCCGTCCGGATCGGTGAATCCGTGGCCGTACATGTTCGGGTACTCGCGCGGCGCCTGCGGCGCGGCCCCGCCGGCCGCCAGCGCCTTCGCGACGAGCGTGTCGACTTCGGCGCGGCTGTCGCACGACAGGCACGACAGCACCTGGATGTGCGTCGCCGGATCGATGATGGTCTTGTCGGTGAAGGTCTGGAAAAACGGCCGCACGAGCAGCATCGCGAAGATCGTGTCGCTGATCTGGATGCAGGCGGCCTGCTCGTTGGTATAGGCCGGCACGACCTCGAAGCCGAGCGCCTGGTAGAACGTCTTCGCGCGCGGCAGGTCGGCTACCGGCAGGTTGATGAAAACCATCTTGTGCATGACGGGTGCTCCCGGTGAGGTTGGATTCAGGCGTGGCTGCGGCCGACGTGGAGATCGCGGAACCGCTCGACCGCGTCGCTCGGCGTGAGGTCGTCGAGCTCGAACAGCGGCCGCACCTCGATCTCGCAATCGAGCTCGGCGCCGAACGGCGCGGGGAACCGGCGCGTCCATTCGAGCGCCTCGTCGCGCGAGCGCACCTGGATCAGCGTATAGCCGGCGATCAGTTCCTTCGTTTCGGCGAACGGGCCGTCGATCACCGTGCCCTTCCCGCCCGTGTAGCGCACCCGCCAGCCGTGGGCGCTCGAGCGCAGCCCGTTGGCGTCGAGCAGCACGCCGGCTTTCGCCAGCTCCTCGTGATAGACCGTCATGGCCTCGACCAGCCGGTTGTCCGGCAACGCGTCGGATTCGCTGACGGCGTTCGCCCGGATCATGATCATGAATCGCATCGTTTACTCCTTGTCGTCGGTGGAAGGCGGCGCCCGTTCCGCGACGCCTTATCCGGACGACGGACGAAAGACGGCCGGATCGACACGCGCCACGACAAATCAGGGTAAATACCGAGTCGCGACGTTCACAGGAAGCACGGGCCGACCGCGCGCACCTCGACCGTGCACCATTGCGCGGCCGGGCACTGGCGCGCGATCTCGATCGCTTCCTCGCGCGTGGGGACGTCGACGAGGAAGAAGCCGCCGACCATCTCCTTCGCCTCGGCGAACGGGCCGTCGAGCAGCCGCGTCTCGCCGTCGCGCACCTGCACGCGCGTGCCGCGTTCGGAGCGCTCCAGCGACTCGACGCCGCGCAGCACGCCGCGCGCCTTCAGCGACTCGGCGAAATCGACCATCTGCGCATAAAGCGCCTGGCCTTCGTCGAGCGTGCGCTCGGCGCGCTGTTCGGTCGGTTCGACAATCAACAGCATGTAAGACATGGATTTCTCCTGTGGGGACGGGGCGCGGCGACATGCGCCGGGCGAGCGGCACACGACACCCGGTGCGAAAGCGTAACAGCCGCCGAGCGGCTTGCCGCATCGTTGGCCAACCGGCACTGGCCGGACGGCCATTTCGGCCGCAGCCTGACATTTTGCCTTCAAGATGCGGTCCCGAACTGTCGGATTTTCATCCTGTGGACCGTCTCATGTCACGCCCGCTTCCCCTCTCTGCCGTTGCGCTGTTCGTGGTGTTGTCCGCTGTGCTGTCCGTGACGCTCCTCGCGCCGCCGGCCGCTGCGGCCCCGCTGCCGGTCAGCAGCGGCTGCGGCGGTGCAGCCACCGCGATTGCCGAGCTCCGGCGCGGCGGCGGGCCGTCGCCGTTCGCCGGGCAAACGACGTCGATCGAAGCGGTCGTCACCGCGGCGTTCGGCGGCGCCGACGGCCTGGGCGGCTTCTTCGTCCAGCAGGCCGACGCGCAGCGGCAGCGCCGGCCCGGCGTCCCGGAAGGGTTGTTCGTCTACGCACCGAACGCGCACGCGGCGCCGGGCGATCTCGTGCATCTGACCGGCAAGGTCGACGAGAAATACGGCCGGACGCAATTCACGCTGACGGGCCGCATGGCCGTTTGCGCGCGCGGGCAGACGGTCACGCCGGCGACGCTCACGCTGCCCGTCGCGTCGCCCGCCATCCTGGCCGCGCACGAAGCCATGCGCGTACGCCTGCCGCAAACGCTGACGGTCAGCGATACCTACGCACTCGGTCGCTACGGCAGCATCGTGCTGAGCAACGGCCGGCTGCGCGGGCCGACCCAGGTCGCGCCGCCGGCCGACGCTGCCGCGCAGGCCGCGGCCAACGCACTGAACCGCATCGTGCTCGACGACGGCTCGAGCCGTCGCGACCCGGCGACCGTCCGCTATCCGCCGCCCGCGCTGAGCGCCGCCAACACGCTGCGCGCGGGCACCACCGTACGCGGCGTCGAAGGCGTGCTCGAATGGCGCTACGGCGCATGGCGGCTGCAACCGGTGGCCGGCGCGGCGCCCGTGTTCGATGCCGCGGCGAACCCGCGTACCGCGGCACCGGCCCGGCATCCCGATGCCGACGTGCGCATCGTGTCGTTCAATGTCTTCAATTATTTCAACGGCGACGGCCATGGCGGCGGATTCGACGCGCCGGACAACCGCGGCGCGAAAACGCCCGCCGCGTTCGCGCGGCAGGAAGCGAAGATCGTCGCGGCGTTGCGCACGCTACGCGCCGACGTGATCGGGCTGATGGAAATCGCGAACAACGGCCACGGCGACGCGAGCGCCATCCGTCGGCTCGCCGCGCAACTCGGCGACGGCTGGCGCGCGGTCGATCCCGGCACGGCGCGGCTGGGCCGCGACGCGATCGCGGTCGCGCTGCTGTACGACAGCCGCACGGTCGAGCCGGTCGGGCGCGTCGTCACCGTCGCACTCGGCGGCCGCCACCGCCCGCCGCTCGCGCAGACGTTCCGGCGCATCGACGGCGCACGCACGTTCACCGTCGCGGTCAATCACCTGAAGTCGAAGAACTGCCCGCATGCAAGCGGCGCCAATCTCGATCAGTCCGACGGCCAGGGCTGCTGGAACGCGGCGCGCACGCGGGCGGCCGCACGCGTCGCCGACTGGCTCGCCACCTCGCCGACGGGCATCGCGGCCGACGGCGTGCTGCTGATCGGCGATCTGAACAGTTATGCGAAGGAAGACCCGCTTCGCACGCTCGAAGCGCGCGGCTACGCGAACCTGGTTGCGCGCTTCGTCGGCGATGCTGCGTACAGCTACGTATTTCGCGGCGAAGCCGGCAATCTCGACCATGCGCTTGCCACGCCGGCGCTCGCCGCGCGCGTGAAGGCCGTGCGGTTCTGGCACATCAACGCGGACGAACCGGTGGTCTTGCAACCCGTGCCCGATTACAAAACGTCCGCGCAACGATCGGCTTATTACGCACCCGACGCCTACCGCTCGTCGGACCACGATCCCGTCGTCATCGACGTCGCGCTGGACGACGCCGCCACGCAACCGGCACCGGGCACAAATCGTGCGCATCGATGACGCGTCGAGTAGTGCATTTGCATCAGCATCCAACCTGCAATGGCACTATTTACCTGACGCCCCTGGCGACGCCATATTTACCGGACCTTCACTGCGACCCGCTGCTCGACACGCTGTATCGCCGCGAAACGCGAAATTTTTTCAACCGCTGCGCCGCCCCGTGCGGCGGGGCTTCCCGGCGATCCTGCCGACGAATTGAAAATTTGTCTCGAAACTCAATCGGATCAAGTGAATCACATCAGTTGCTGGGATTCGTCTTATCTTCAAATTGCCTGGAATCAAAGGAGGATAAACACCATGGCGCTTACCGACTCGATCGAACACAAGCTGGACCGCGGCCTGTCCGACATCCGTCGCACCGGCCGGCGCGTGGGCCGCACGACACGCGCGGCTGCCCGCGACCTGCATGCCGACGTGACCGACGATCTGCGCGGGCTGGTCGACGAACTGGAAGATCTGCTGAAAAACGATGGCGATGGCGATATCGCCGCGCTGCGCAAGCGCGTGCAATCCCGGCTCGATGAAGCGCGCGGCGCGCTCGACTATGCGTCGGGCAGCGCGGCCGCCCGGCTGCGCGATTCGGCCGAGCGCGTATCGCAGGTCGTGCACGAGAACCCGTGGCAAACCGCCGGCGTCGTCGCGGGCCTTGCGTTCGTTGCGGGCCTGCTCCTTTCCCGCCGTTGAACGGGGCGGCGTACACCGCCGCCCGCCCGTCATCCATCAGACAACGAAGGAGAACCGCCATGCAGAAGTCCCTCGCCATGAAAGCCGCCGCCGCCGTGATGCTCGGCAGCCTCGCCCTCGCCGGTTGCACGACCACGCCCGGCAAACCCGATAGCGCCGCGGCCAGTGCGTCGAAGCGCCAGTCGATCGACGCCAGCGTGAACGCAACGCTGTCGCGCCTGTATTCGACGGTACCGGGTTCGCGCGACCTCGTCTCGAAAGCACGCGGCGTCCTCGTGTTCCCGAACGTGCTGCAGGCCGGCTTCATCGTCGGCGCCCAGTCCGGCAACGGCGCGCTGCGCGTCGGCGGCAGCACCGTCGGCTACTACAACACGTCGTCGCTGTCGGTCGGCCTGCAGGCCGGCGCGCAGTCGAAGGCGGTCGTGTTCCTGTTCATGACGCAGGATGCGCTCGACTCGTTCCGCAAGTCGGACGGCTGGTCGGCCGGCGCCGACGCGTCGGTCGCGGTCGTGAAGGTCGGCGCGAACGGCGCGGTCGACTCCAACACGGCTACCGCACCGGTGGAAGTGCTGGTCCTGACCAACGCGGGCCTGATGGGCGACCTGTCGGTGAACGGCACGAAGGTCACCAAGCTCAACATCTGACGATGCGGCACGCGGCTTCGCGCCGCGTTCGCCTCCCGGCACAGCGCCGCGGCCCCGGCCGCGGCGTTTTCGCATGCGTCTCTCGCAGCGGCTATGATGGCGGCACCTTTGCGGGCATACTCCGCATGGGCCGCCCGGCGGCGCGTTGCGCCGCGAACCCGTGACGTTCGCGAACCGATCGCGCGCCGGACAACGAGATTCAATCCAACCACGCATCAATCTGCGCGAATGCCACTCATGGATAGCGGACAAGACCACCAAAAATTCTTCTACTTCCTGCTGTTCGCGGTCACCGTCGGACTGTGCTGGATCCTCGCGCCGTTTTCCGGCGCCGTCTTCTGGGGCACCATTCTCGCGATCCTGTTCCAGCCCGTGCAACGCTGGCTCGCCGCGCGCTTCGGCAAGCGGCGCAACCTGGCCGCGCTCGTCACGATGTCGCTCATCATCCTGATCGTGATCCTGCCGCTCGTGTTCGTCACGGCCACGCTCGTGCAGGAAATCGCCTACGTGTACCAGGAGCTCAAGGACGCGCAGCCGAATTATTCGCAGTACTTCCACGACATCATTCACGCGCTGCCGACGTCGATCCAGAACCTGCTGCAGAAATACGGGTTGACCAACATCCCGGGCATCCAGAAGAAACTGACCGACGGCGCCGCGCAGATCAGCCAGTTCGCGGCCACCCAGGCGCTCAGCATCGGCCAGAACACGTTCCAGTTCGTCGTGAGCTTCGGCGTGATGCTGTACATGGTGTTCTTCCTGCTGCGCGACGGCGGCGAGATCGGCCGCCGCGTGCGCCGTGCGCTGCCGCTCGACGAAGAGCACAAGAACCTGCTGCTCGCGAAATTCACGACGGTCGTGCGTGCGACGGTGAAGGGCAACATCGCGGTCGCGCTCGTGCAAGGCGCGCTCGGCGGGCTGATCTTCTGGATCCTCGGGATCGAGGGCGTGGTGCTGTGGGGCGCGCTGATGGCATTCCTGTCGCTGCTGCCCGCGATCGGCGCGAGCCTCGTCTGGGTGCCGGCCGCGCTCTACTTCCTGATGATCGGCGCGGTCTGGAAGTGCGTGATCCTCGTCGCGTTCTGCGTCGGCGTGATCGGCCTCGTCGACAACCTGCTGCGCCCGATCCTCGTCGGCAAGGATACGAAGATGCCCGACTGGGTCGTGCTGATCTCGACGCTCGGCGGGATGGCGCTGTTCGGCATCAACGGCTTCGTGATCGGGCCGCTCGTCGCCGCGCTGTTCATGGCCAGTTGGGACATCTACGCACGCTCCGAACAGGGCGAATGACGCCTGTCCGGCCGCCGGTGATCCGCACGCGTGCGGAGAGTGGCGGTCAAGGATGACGGATATGGATCACGACGGGCGCCACGGCGCCCGTTGCTTCATCCGCCGCGACCGTCATCACGCCGCCATACGGGCCGACGCGATGAACCCGGCCCGGCGCCAGCGGCACGATGCGATCGTCGCGCGCGTCGTGCCAGGCCGCACGAACCGCCGTTCCCGCGGACCGGGAAATCGGCTGGCCGTCCAGCCCCATGAGCGCCACGTGTGCGCCGGGCAAGCGCCGGCCATGTGCATCGAACCGGAGCGTCGCCGACGTCGCCCCGCTTGATGCCCCGATCGACGGCGCGTCGAACGTCACGTCGTACAGATCGACGAGCATGCCGGTGAACCGTACGATGCCATCCGCGTTCGCGTGCCCGGCCGCGCCGGCGCCCGACATCGCGAGCGCGGCGGCGATCCCCGCTGCGGCGACCCGCAGCCTGGCGCCGATGCGCCGCTTGGTTCGATCGCGCACCGCCGCCAGTGCGTCCCGCCTTGTCTTCGCGTACATGTTTCGCCTCCCTGCTCGCCGCGCCAATGAAAACGGCGGCGTGACGCGCCTGTCACGCCGCCGTTTGCTGGCAATTACTTTAAGGAGAGCGGCCGAAACAATATATGGGACAAATCCTAAATTGGTTCTCGAAAGCCTTCTCTCCATGGCTACTCGTTAAGTTGGGTGGATTGGGTCGCGACCGCGCACAGGTTGGGGCCGGGGAAGGTCACCGTACAACCGATAGAAGGCATCCCCGACACGGACCTTCGGGCGGGCGCGTTTCGAGCTGATCCACAGCGGCGAACCCCGCTGCTTGTACCACCGCCAGCCGTTCGCCGCCGTGATCTGCATGCCCCGGTCCGAACATACGCCGTCGGCGATGTCCTCGTGATACAGACGCATCGCGACCTGCTGTCGCCAGTGACGAAGCGCGTCCGGGCCAACCCAACACAGCGTCGCGGCCCACAGTCCAGCTTCAAAAAGAAAGAACGGCCACGTGGTATCCAATGCCTGTACGGCCATCCGGCAAACGATCGTCTCCCAGACCGCACAGAGTATCGCGCCGGTCCAGAACAGATACAGTACGGCGTAGTGGCGATGCTTGCGCCACCGTCCCAACTTGCGAACCTCGCGCTCGATTTCGTGCCACGCATCGCGTGTCCGGCGCTTGCTCATGTCCGTTCCTTTGACCGTTGCAACTCACTGAAAAAGTCATCTTCCAGCAAACGCCGGTTCAGTATCGAACCGCCTATCTGGATCGGAAACATCAGGATCACGACTGCCAGCACCGCCCAACCAATCCACGGCCTCATGACACCCAACGTCTCGGCCCCGAACATCGTCAAACAGGCCACCCCCACCACGCCGATGGTCGCAGACAAGCTGAGCATCCGGTAATACTCGGGCTTGACCGGTTCAACTGGGGCAAGTTGTGTGCCAATCAGGTTCAGTTGCACGCCGTGCCGTGTCGGCGTGGCGACCAGTTGTACGCCTTGGCCGTGCTGCACGATCTGCGCCGCCAATGCGCGCAGCAGGAGCGGACTGACTGGCCCCGGCTCACCCATCGCTTCATCCAGGTCGTGGGTCGGCAAATCGAGCCCGCTGTCCTTGACGGCGGCTGCGGTAGCGTGCCGGAGATGTCCGGGTAGACTGCTCGTCCACAGATGCTTGATCCGGTCGGGCGAGACCTGCTGCGCGCGCAGAAGAGCGGCGGTTGCGTCTATCATCTCATCGGCTTCGGCCGTGATTGGCCGCAACAGATACGCCTGCGGCCTGCGCTTGCCACGGTAATTGCGCATCACCTCGAATGAGGTGGTCAGAAGCGCTACGGCGGCCTCCGACCAGGCCGGTGCTTGGTCAGGTCGATGCAGTTGACAAGCAAGGGTGAGCACGAATTCCGCTGGCGGGTGATCGTTGCCAAACCAAGGCGCGGTGAGTGACAGCGGCGTATCGAGCGATACCCAGGAGAACGAGACGAGATCGGGCAGGAGTAAACGCTGCCAAAGCTGCCTCAACTCGGACAAATCGTCCTGCGTTGACGATTGCAGGTAGACGTGCATCGAGCAGGTGCGCGCGACGCCTGCAATCGTCGCTGACAAGGGCGTCAACAAGTCGGTGAGTACGCCTTCGAGCCGCGATTCGCTGGATGCCTGGTCCTGGTTCGCCAGCGGTAGCCGCTTACCGGTATTCACCGGACGCGGTCTTTCCAAGCCCAACATGCGCTCGCCCAGTTCGGCCTCCGGTGTGATTGTCGTGCTGGCGACGATGACGACGCGCCGCTGCGCCCAGCGTCGCCAACTCGACTGTGTCTCCCGGCACAGGAAGTTCCACCAGTCCGTATCGTTGAGCTCTTGCTCGTAGCCGCCGTAGAGGCTCCCGCATAAAGCGATCGTCAGCGCAAGCGGCAGGACCAGCAAGCGCACAAAAAAGTCACCGGACGCAACCGGCTGCGGCCCCCAGGTCAGCACCGTGATGACCACCCCGGCCGCTTGAATGACGACGTAGATGGCGAGCGCGATCCATAGCGACGGCGGCTTGCCGCATACGCGCGGCGAGGGAGGTCGCATGTGCCATTGCATGCTCATGCGATCGACACTCCCGACGATTTGGCAATGACATGACTGCCGCACTCCGTGCGGCATCGATCGACGACCCACCTGCGCCCGCTTTCGCTATAACCGACACCCGTCTCGACGATGCGGTTATCGCCATGCTCGGGGCACGACACGATGTCGTGCAGCAACGCTACCTTGCGGCTGTCGAGCGTGAACGTGGACGAGGCCGTTTTGACGCTTCCGCCGTGCGTTGTGGGGTCACCGAGACAAACGGGATTTTTCATGATCTTGTTCCTTGCAGAGAGACGCGCGCGTCTTAACGAACGAGCGGCGCATTCGGGTTGGTGGGCTTGATTGATGCGTCGCACGTGATGCGGTCTTGGCCGGAGGGCGTGCGAAGTCCGTCCGGCATCAGCTTTTTCTTGGATGCCCACGCACCGTCCGATTCAACGATCGGTTGATAAGGCTTGTTCCGATCAACAGACGGGGCAAGCGTATATTGTCGAACGCTTAGATCGTATTCAGGGCGATCACTTCTGTACTGGAATTTCTTGGCTATAAACAGCTTGTCGCTCGTAGCCGCCACCGTATAGTCCTTCGAATCCTCGAACGGCTTGAAGCTATGAGGCATGTAGGTCAAGAGATGGAAAGTCGTTCCGCCATCAGTCGAGTACCACAGCGGTACGGCACAGCCTCGATCTCCACATGAAATTCGAGGTGGAAGTGCAAGAGGAAGTACGATATTCATCCCTGTCGGATCGGCGTTGACTATTCGCCCCTGAAAATCCTCGAACAAACCAATCCCGATCCTCTTGCGAATATTCGCCTTCGTATCGTTATAGAAGGTCTCGCCGTGATAACAATCACGATACCGCTCTAGCGTCACGAACCGGTGATCGTCAAGCTGGTAAATGACTTGAGGCGGCGAGTCGTAAGGTAGCTCCTTGGCGCTCAGAAAACCCGCGAGGCTGAACGAGTACGGACGCTGCGCACTACAGGCCTGCATCAGCAGCATCAGCGCGACAATGACGAGATTACGCACCATTGGAAATTCCCCAAACTGGATTTTTCACGATGTTGTTCCTTGCAGCGAGGGAAACGCGCATTAGCGCACCAGCGGCGCATCCGCGTTGGTAGGCTTGATTGATGCGTCGCACGTGATGCGGTCTTGGCCGGAGGGCGTGCGAAGCTTCGAAAAAAGACCTGGTCTCTTCGACGCCAAAAATGTCGAACTGCGTACGCCCGGAGGATATGGCTTACTCAGATCGATATTCGGAAGCAACGGGTATTCTTTCACGTAAGGATCACCATCTTCGTCACCATAATCGACTTGGGCGACAAACAGCTTATCTTTCGTTGCTGCAACCGTAAATCTCTTCGAGTCCTCGAACGGCTTATAGATGTGGTTCGCATATATCATTCCGTGAAACGTGTTGCCGCCATCCGTTGAGTACGCCATCACGGGGTTGCATCCTCGATCGCCACAAACTGTATAAGGCGCGACTGCGGATGGAAACACGAGATTCATTCCAGTCGGGTCGGCATTAATGATTCGGCCCTGGAAATTCTCGACGGTACCTCGCCCAAGCTTCCTGCGGATACCTGTTTTCGTATCGTTGTAGAAGGTCTCGCCGTGATAACAATCACGATACCGCTCTAGCGTCACGAACCGGTGATCGTCAAGCTGATAAATGACCTGAGGTGGTGAATCGTAAGGCAATTCCTTGGCGCTCAGAAAATCCGCGAGGCTAAACGAGTACGGACGCTGCGCACTACAGGCCTGCATTAGCAGCATCAGCGCGACAATGACGAGATTACGCACCATTGGAAATTCCCCAAACTGGATTTTTCACGATGTTGTTCCTTGCAGCGAGGGAGACGCGCATTAGCGCACCAGTGGTGCATTCGGATTGGTCGGCTTGATTGACGCGTCGCACGTGATGCGATCTTGACCGGAGGGCGTCCTTAAACCAGGCGGGACAGTTGTGTCGTATTCGACATGCTTGCTGTCAGGGATGTCGCTCTTGCCGTCGTAGACAAATCCCGGAATCAATGGATATGAAACGACATACGAATCATATTGACGATGCTTTTCGATATACACACGATCTTTCGTTGCCGCTATCGTATATCTCTTCGAATCCTCGAATGGCTTGAAGCTATGAGGCATGTAGGCCAAGAGATGGAAAGTCGTTCCGCCATCAGTCGAGTACCACAGCGGTACGGTACAGCCTCGATCTCCACATGAAATTGGATGTGGGTACGATAGGGGCAGGACAATATTCATTCCTGTTGGGTCTGCATTGATCAATCGCCCTTGGAAATTTTCGATTCGACCGTTTCCGATCCTTATACGAATATGGGCCTTCGTATCGTTATAAAATGATTCGCCGTGATGGCAATCACGATACCGCTCCAGTGTCACGAACCGATGATCGTCAATCCGGTAAATGACCTGAGGTGGCGAGTCGTAAGGCAATTCCTTGGCGCTCAGAAAATCAGCGAGGTAAAACGAATACGGGCGCGGCGCACTACAGGCCTGCATCAGCAACAGCAGCGCGACAATGACGAGGTTACGCACCATTGGAATTCCCCCATTCGATTCGTTTTGCGTCGGCGCGGCTCTTTTCTTCCGCCACCGTGCTCCAGTCGATCACGTCCGGCTTTTCGACAGTCTTGAGAACCCCGTCCGTAAAGTACGGATCGTAGCCCCGCGTCCAGTCAGCCTTCTTGATCAGGTGGACCCAGAAATCCCAGTCCTCGGCAGCATCACAAAAACCAATCGGTAAGTCCCAGGCCACGACCCGTTTCATGAACTCGGTGTGCGACGGCAGCGTGCTGTGATTGGTTGGCTCGGGACGGTAATTGTTGATCCGGTCCTGGAGTTCCTCTTGTGTTTCGAGCGAACGCGTGCGCCCGCTATTGGCATACACGTCTTCGCGTGTTTTGTATTCCTCGCGTTCATACATTGAGGCAAAGTTGGGAAAGGTGGGATCCAGATACCTGCCCTTTTCCGGATCAAGCGGATCGGGAACAAACTTTCCCCACTCCGGCGCAACTTTGCGCGACTCTTCAAAATCCTCCATCTCTTCTGCCGTAAGCGGACTCGGTACTTCTTCCGCGTTGATCGTGACGGTCTGGTTGGGCTTCGGCACCGCCCACAGGTTTGTCAGGCCGAACACCCCGCCAGCCGGACCGCGATTGCCGTTCCAAAAATCAGTTGCCTTCGCACCAGCAACCAATTTGTCCTCCGGGGTCGGCGGCAGCGTGCCGAACGGCCGAACACCCGGTTCATCACCCACCGCCATTTCACGCGCCAGCATCCGCTGCTTGACGGTATCGCCCAGTTCCGCCAGCAGTTCATCGCTAATGCCTTGCCACCCAATGCTCTGCAACGTCGTGATACCCATCACCCGATCATGCGGCGTGAAATAGACGTATAAGCGGCCGTGATTGTCGCGCTCCGGCACGCCGTAATGCAGCTTCACGTCCGACCGCCAGAAATTCATGTCCTGCGTTGCACCGACGTGCAACTGCTCCATCATTTCTTCGGTATAGACCCGCTTGTCCTGCTTGATGCGATTTGCGATCTGGCGGAACGTGTTGACGCGAGCCTGCGCGGTCGGTCGCTCACTCCCGCAAGTCAACGCATCCGTGGCCTTGTCATCCACCGCAAAAGGTGAGTTCATCACGAACAATGCATCGGGCGCGCGAGTCTTGCACAAGGCAGTCGCAGCCATTGCAATCATGGTGCCCTGGCTGTGGGACATCACCGTCACCGTGTCGCGCGGGCACTCGGTCCGAATTTCGTCAATCAGATTCGCCAGGCGCTGCGCGGCGTGCGCGTAGTAGTCGCGCGGCGGCGCATCCTGCAACTGACGTTCCACTTCCGTGTTGAGTCGTTGCAGGTCAAAACCATAGATCGTGCGCGCGAAACCTTTTTCACTCCACAGCTGCTGTAGGTTGTTGGTGCCGTTCTGGAAAGGCCCGCCGCCCCAATACCACGGCGTGTTTTGGCGGTGATCCTCAACCTTGTGTGGCGTACATTCGGGCGCCCAAAAATCGGAACCCTGCTGATCGCGCAATGCGATTCGCCAGTTCTTTTCCTGGCCTTTCTGCGCCCGGTAGCCCCAGTAGAAGCGGATCACGGGCGAGTTACCTTGATCTCCCTTCGCGATATGCCTAGGGACAGGACGTTCACCATCTGTCGTGCTGTAGGCATTTGCCTTCAGATCACTCCGATTTAGCCGTCCATTTAGCCCTTGACACAACGCCTGCTCTGCAGCGTCATACCACTCCCCCTCGGAATTCACGCCGTGCACAAAGATGACGACACCGGGCAAATGCGGAGGAATCCGCGCCTCGGCTCGCACCTGATAGCTCGTCGGTGTCAGGTACGATTCCCAGAACGGCCGGCCCAGGTGATCGCGCTGCATCGGCACGATGCGGGTTGCGTCGTCATGCCGATAGTGCTCCGGCTGTGTTGTGGTCGGCGTGTTCGCCATATCGCCCGACCGATTAACTGAATCATCCATTTGCTCAAGCTCCGTTGTTGTTGTTCTTTGCCAGCATCAGCTTGATTCCCTGTGCGATGTCGTTCGGCGTCAACGACGTTTCCCCCTTCGCGCTCGTGACGCCCTCCACAATTCGGCCGTCCGCCAGTTGGATCTTGTACGGCTTGTTCTTCAGGGGTCGTCCGGTCACGTTGTCGCTCAGGATGAACCGCTCGTCATTCGTGATCGTGATTTGATCGAACTTCGGCAATGGCAGCGACAGCGCACCCGGACCTTCCTTCTGAATCTCGACGATCTTCAGAATCAGGCTTCCCGCACCGCCAATCTCGACGTTATCGCCCTGCACCTTGACGTAAGCCGTGCCGCCGCCACTGAGCACAACGCCATTGGCCGCGTTCGCCGTCAGCGTGCCCGCCGCGCTGCTCAATTGCATGTTCTGTTGTGCTACCAGCTCCATCGCGTCCGACTGCGCCTGAATCTGAACCTTGCCGCGTGCGGCGAACAGGCGAATGCCCATCCGGTGCGCAAACAGCGACGACACGTCGCCTGCGGCGATGGCGACATTCCGAATCGCATTCACGTTGAATCGCGACGACGTAGTGATGCTCACGTCCTTGCCCGCCGACACCATCACGCGGTCGGGAGTCGCCAGGCCGATGCCGGCCGGCGCGGACAGCGCGACGACCGACTTTTTCAGGCCCGCCAGTTCGTCTTTGAGCCATGCGTTTTCGGCCTTCAGGTCTGCGATCTCGGCTTTCGCCGTCCGCGCAGCCTCTGCCAACCCGTTCGCATGCGCCTGCGTCAGCTGGAACTGGTTGATCGCGGAACGCATGTCCGCCTGTTCCCCCCGCGCCTTCTCCTGCCGGTCCGCCGACACGAACATGCCACCACCCGCTCGCACGTGTCCGCGATTGTCCGTGCGCAGTTCAAAGCCTTCGCCACGCGGCTTTTGATCGCGGTCCACGGTGTGGCCGAGATTCAATTGCGTCTTGCCATGCTCGGTCGCCAGCTTGATGTGTTCTCGACCGTCCCGGTCGTCCATCTCCAGCGTGTTGTTCGAACGGGTCCGCAGGGTATTGCGCGTGCCCCACGGAACGCCCGAGACGATCGGGTCCGTGTGCTGCGCGGTATGGAGCACGTGGCTGATGAACGGCAAATCGACGCAGCCCCACAGGAAGCTCACGCCGACAACAGTGCCTTCGACCAGTCCAAAGTGAAAGCCCGTTTGATTCGGTCCTGCGAATGGCTTGGCAAGACGCATCGGACAGCTTCGCAGCCCCGGCATCCGCGTGTCGCGGTCCAGATGAAGGTGAACGATATATTCGCCCTGCCTGTCCAGGTAAGGGTCTTTCCAGCCACCCGACGACGCGATGGTCCCCGTGATGACGCCGTGAATCTTCGGCCACGTCTCCGTCTTCAACGGCAGCCGGTATTGACGGTCGGACGGAATGGCGTCGAACGTCACGCGATACGCCTGCTTGCGCGACGCGCGACATGCCATCCGGACCACCAGCAAACCGTGCTCCGCATCGGGCAATTTCCGGTTCGACAGCTTCAACACCGACCCCGGCGCGAGGTCCAGCATGTCGCACTCGCCGCGATACTCGACCTGTTCGGCCAGCGCGGCCTCGCGTCGAAGCTGCGCTTCCCCCTTCGCCTCGTCCGCGCTCTGGTTCGGCGTGCCCCACGTATATGCGTCGCCATAGGTGGTGCGGTCCTCATGGATCGGGCTGACTGCCTCAATCGGTTCGGAAAGCTGCGCCTCCGTACTGAACGTGCGTACCGTATAAGTCTCCGGCAGCGTCCTTGCGGTCATCTGCAGTTCATTGACGGATTCGATGCCGCTGGATTCCAGCCCGCTGTGCGGCCGGTAGGCCACCGTCAGGCGGTCGGGATCGCGTCGGTAGTGCGCATAGTCGTCGCCAAAGCGCACCTGTTCGCAGCGCTCGCCCGCTTCGCAGACGAACCAGATGCCCGAACGGCGGCACAGTCTCGTGATGAACGCGAGGTCGTCCTCACCCCACTGCATCACGAAGCTACGTTTGCGGTAGGTACGGTGCAACGTGAATTCAAAGCCGGCAAAAATCTTGTTGAACGCGTGTTCCCGGAGAATCTGCTCAATGATCTCGGGAACGGTCATGTCCAGAAAGAACCGGCACTTCGGTGCATGACGAAGCAAGGCCAGTCGAGACTCCAGCACAATCTCGTAGAGGGACTGGTCGCGATGGGTATCCTTCAGCGCGAATCCCGTCACGACACCCTGCACGCGTCGCGCGTCTTCCGGCTGACTCCAACGGTCGCGCAGCGGAGGCTGGATCACGAACGTGCCGATCCTGTTCAGAAACTCGCCGCGCGACAGGTCATGCTGGGGATGAGTGAACTGGATGGTGTACTTTGTCGGTTCACCCATCCCGCGCGCGCCCTCGAACTCGTAGATGTCCGCAAGCGCGGCAGCGGGATTGCCCTTGATGTCGAGGCTGTAGAACTGGTGGATGTTGACGCCCGCGCGCGCGGTTGCGTTGTAAACGGCGATGCTCGCTGTCAATAGGCCCTCCCAAAGTGTCAGCGGAATACCCCGCCGGACACTAACGAATCAGGACCCAAGCAGCAATCAGACGAATTCGAATTTATCGGAAGCGCTGAAGCTCGGACTCAGCACGCGCGGGCGCTGCGGCTCACGCGCCAGGATCGACGCGCAACACGAGCTTGCCGCGATGGTCGCCGTCGAACAGGCGATTCAACACGTCCGGCGCGTTTTCGAGACCGTCGGCCACGGTCTCCTCGGCCTTGAGCCGGCCGTCGCGCAGCCAGCCCGCGAGCGTCTGCACGGCTTCGCGGCTCTTGCGGTAGTCGAGGATCAGGAAGCCGCGCATCGTCAGCCGCTTCGAGATCAGCACGCCGACGTCGTCGGCCGCGCGCCCGCTGTTGTAGTTCGAGATCACGCCGCACAACGCGACGCGCCCGCCGATCACCATCCGCGACAGCACCGCGCGCATCACCTCGCCGCCGACGTTCTCGAAGTTCACGTGCACGCCGTCCGGCGTCGCCGCCTTCAGTTGCTGGCGGAAATCGTCGGCCTTGTAGTCGACGGCCGCGTCGAAGCCGAGCGTCTCGGTCAGGTAGCGGCACTTGTCCGCGCCGCCCGCGATGCCGACCACCCGCGCGCCGTGGATCTTGCCAATCTGCCCGGCGATCGAGCCGACCGAGCCGGCCGCCGCCGACACGACGAGCGTTTCGCCCGGCTGCACCGGCGCGATGTCGGTCAGCCCGTAGTACGCGGTCAGCCCGCTCATCCCGCACGCGCCGAGCAGCGTGGGCAGCGGCAGGCCTGACTGCGCGGGCAGCTTCACGAGTTGCGCGACCTGCTCGGCCGGCACGACCGCGTAGTCCTGCCAGCCGACCAGCCCCTGCACGAGATCGCCTTCCGCGAAACCCGCATGGCGCGACGCGACCACGCGGCCGATCCCGAGCGCGCGCATCACCTCGCCGATCGCGACGGGCGGCAGGTACTGCGGCACGTCGCTCATCCATACGCGGTTGGTCGGGTCCATCGACAGATACAGCACGCGCACGAGCACCTCGCCGTCGGCGAGCGCCGGCACCGGCGTCTCGACGAGCGAGAAATGTTCACGGCCGACCCGCCCTTCCGGGCGCGTCTTCAGCAGCAGCTGGCGGTTCACGGGTGTCGACATGATGTTCTCCTCCAATCGTTGTGGTTCGGGATACGCGTCAGACCGCGCACATGCCGCCGTCGATCACGAGTTCGGCGGCCGTCACGAAGCGGCTCTCGTCGGACGCGAGATACACGGCCGCATGCGCGACGTCGTCCGGCTCGCCGAGCCGGCGCAGCGGAATGCCGCGCGCAAGCTTGCGGGTCGCGTCGCGTTCGCCGAGCGACTGGAACAGCGGCTCGACGATCCCCGTGCGAATGAACGCCGGGTGAATCGAATTGCAGCGCACGTCGATCTCGCGGCGCGCGCAGTCGATCGCGACCGACTTCGTCAGCGACGCGACCGCCGCCTTCGATGCGTTGTACGCGGTGAAATCCGGCTCGACCTTGAACGCGGCGACCGACGAGATGTTGATGATCGACGCGGGATGGCTTTCGGCCAGATACGACAGCGCATGCTTGCAGCCGAGCACGATGCTTTCGACGTTGATCGCCATCACGCGCCGCCATTCGTCCAGCTCGATTTGCGCGGGCGAACCGATCGAGCCGACGCCCGCGTTGTTGACGAGCACCGACAGGCCGCCCATCGCATCGGTCGCCTGCGCGAGCAGCGCCTGCCAGCGCGCTTCGTCGCGCACGTCCTGGGTCGCGGCGAACGCGACCGGCGTCGCGTGACCTGCGTTGAGTTCCTGCGCGAACGCGTCGAGCACCGCCGCTTCCGCGATGTCGGTCACGAACACGCGCGCGCCCTGCTCGACCATGCGGCGCGCGATCGCGCGGCCGAGGCCGCCCGCGGCGCCCGTGATGTATGCGCACTTGCCCGCGAGGCGCGGAGAAAGGATTGCCATGTGACCTGCTCCTGTCGTGAATCGTCGTCGCGGAACGCTGCCGCGACGGGGTTTCCCGTGCATCTTCCAGCCGACGCGCGCCGGCAGGGCGACGCATCGCACGGGTTTTCCGCGAGTATATCGAGATGAATGCGACGCGCGCGGAACCGGCCGCACAGCCTGCCCGCGGTTGAACGACAGCCAGCGTACGCGAATGCCGCCAATCGATGAAATGAATATTCGTTATGCCCAGTCATAGACCTCGTTCATGACTTGTGCGTACCGGCGACGGTGCGCAAAGAGGCCGGCGCGACCAGTCGGATGGACGGGCAGACGAATCGATTATCGGGATAACGGAAGTGTGGCGTCCCGCACGGAAGAGAACGCCATGGGGAAGATGAACCGGCTTGCCATCGTGCACCCGCCGGAAAACGCCGGACCGAATGCCGGCGGCAGGAAGGCGGCGCCGGGGCGCCCGCCCTCGGCAACCGTCAGAAGCCTTCGCCCGACGGCGCCCGCACGAACGCGCAGAGCTGCGGCGAATGCGTGTCGATCATCTGCTGGAACGGCGCGCGGTGCCCGTACGCGATGCCCGACACGAGCAGCAGGCAGACCGCGGCGACGCGCGGCGAGAACGCACGCTGCCGCACACCGTCGTAGCCGCGCAGGAACACCAGCGCGACCAGCGCGCCGAGCAGCCAGCCGACGACGACTTCCGGCACGGTGTGCGAGTGATCGAATACGCGGGCAACGGCCGTGATCGCGCCGATGGCCAGCCCGGCCGCGACGCCGGGCGCCTTGCCGGGCCGGAACGCCTGCCACAGCATCGACAGCGCGACCGTCCATACGGACGTCGACAGCATCGTATGGCCGCTGATCACGCGGAAATCGAACCGCGCAAGCTCGATGCCGCAGCCGGCATACAGGATCTTCGTGGCGCCGACGACACCCATCCCGGCGGCCAGCAGCACGCCCCAACGGGCGGCGAGGCGCCAGTCGGTCAGCGCGAGCCATGCCGCGCAGGTCAACGCGATCGGCAGGGTCAGCGCGGCATCGCCGATGTTGCTGATTTCACTCCACATGATGGACTTCGGAGACGATCGAAAGACCGCAGTTTACCGCAGGCACGCAGCGTGCCTGTGTCAGCCTGTGACAGGCTGTATCAACCGGCGACACCGGTAATCAACAGCAGGTTCGTGCCGGTGATCACGGCGAACAGCGCCCACGCGGCCACCTGCATCCCGCGCCCGATCGCGTGCTCGCCCATCGTGCGGCGATCGCTGACCGAGCGGATCAGCGGCCACATCGCGAACGGCAACTGCAGGCTCAGCAGCACCTGGCTCCACACGAGCAGTTGCCCGACCGAGCCGTCGCCCAGCCACAGCACGCCGATCAGCGCCGGCACGAGCGCGAGCCCGCGCGTGATCAGCCGGCGCTGGTAGCACGGGATCTTCGTATGCAGGAAGCCGTCCATGATGACCTGGCCGGCGATCGTGCCGGTCAGCGTCGAGCTTTGCCCCGACGCGAGCAGCGCGATGCCGAACAACAGCGCGGCCGCGCCGCCCGCGATCGGTGTGATCAGCCGGTACGCCTGCTCGATGTCGGTCACGTTGTGCTGGCCCGTCGCATGGAATGCCGCGCCCGCGACGACGAGGATCGCCGCATTGACGAGCATCGCGACGAACAGCGACACGCAGGTATCGATGCGCACGAGCGCCAGCGTGTCGCGGATCACCCCGCGCGCGCCGCCGACGACGTGCCGCGTCTGCACGACCGACGAATGCAGGTACAGGTTGTGCGGCATGATCGTCGCGCCGACGATGCCGAGCGCGAGCACGATTGCATCCTTGCGGTCGTGGCCCGGGTCGCCCGGCACGAGGCCGCCCACCACCGCATGCCAGTCGGGCGGCGTGATCGCCACTTGCGCGACGAAGCAGAACGCCATCGTCGCGATCAGCCCGAGCACGATCGCTTCGATCTGCCGGAAACCCTTGCCCTGCAGGCCGAGCACGATCACCGTGTCGAGCGCGGTGAGCACGACGCCCCACGCGAGCGGCACGCCGAGCAGCAGCTTGAACGCGAGCGCGCAACCGAGCACCTCCGCGATGTCGCACGCGATGATCGACACTTCGGCGGTGATCCACTGCACGACGCGGCCGAACCGGCCGTAGCGCTCGTAGCTCGCCTGCGCGAGATCCTTGCCCGCGACGAGGCCGAGCCGCGCCGCGAGCATCTGCAGGAAGATCGCCGCGAGGCTCGAGAACGCGACGACCCACAGCAGCGAATAGCCGAACTGCGAGCCGGCCTGGATATCCGTCGCCCAGTTGCCGGGGTCCATGTAGCCGATCGCGACCAGCAGGCCGGGGCCGAAGAAACGCCTGAGCTTCTGCCAGCGCGGCGCGGCGGCGTCGATCGTGATGCTGCCCTTTACTTCCGATGGGCAGAAAGGGGCGGTGGCGGTAGTGGGGAGGAAGGGCATGGAAACCGGGAATCGAGATCGCGATCCGTCGATTTTACGGGTATCCGTCCCGTTTTCCCGCGCGCGGCCACGCAGGCGTCGCAATCCGCCCCGTCGCCGTCGCAACACGCGGCGGCAAGCCGTTCGTCAGGATCGGGCGACGCCGCGCCGTGCGCGAGGATTTTTTCCCGCTCGGCGACGCGAAATTCGGTCGGCGACATCAACAGCCGCTGCCGAAACAGCTTCGCGAGCCGCTCGCCGCTGCCGAAGCCGGTGCGCCGCGCGACCTTGTCGGCCGGCAGCGTCGTATGGATCAGCATGTGGCACGCCCGCTCGAGCCGCACGTGCTGGACGAACTCGGTCGGCGTCACGCCGATTTCCTTCTTGAAGCGCCGCAGGAAATTGCGCTCGCTCATCGCGGCCGCCTGCGCGGCGTTCGCGATCGAGATGCGGTTCACGCTCTGCGCACGCAGCCGCTGCGCGGACATCCGGATCGACGGGCTCGCGCTCAGTTCGCGAAACGCCCACATCGACTGCGCGTAGCGCTGCTCGACCGGCCGCATCATGTTGCTGGCGATCTCCTGCGCGGCGCCGTCGCCGAGGTCGACACGAAACATGTCGAGCGCGGCGGCGAACACGTCGGTCTCGCCGGCCTGCAATTCGATCGTCGTGGTGGCGCGGCGCCCGGCCCGGCCGGGCCGCACGTCGATTGACGACGACGGCCGCCGCGTGGCGGCGAGCGCGGGCAACTCCATCGCATCGACGATCCAGCGCGCATGCTGGCGAATGTCGGACAGGCGCCGCTGCAATGCGTCGTCCCAATTGACGGCCGCGCGCTCGCCATGAAGATGAAAGAACGCGCGCGCACGGCGGCTATGTTCGTCGCCGAACGGCTCGGCCGCGATGCGCACGCCGGACGACGACTGCAACAGTCCCCCGCTTTCGGAGACGTACTTGAGCTGGTAATCCGCGCTGTACGCATGCAGGCGATTCGCCAGGTTGAAGGCTTCGCCGAGGCGCGCGGCCTGGGCCAACGAAAACCCCGTACTCAAATAGATAACGACCCACCGCTGATCTGCTGCATTCACTGGCCAAGCCCCCGACTCGTTCGACTTCTTCTAATACCGTCGAACTGTCAGGCTTATATTTGGTTTGAATGCGTGCGACAGGACGGCTATCCCGAAATATGAAGCGACGGCATCTTAGCCGAAGGGGTAGCGCCTTTGGCGCGAAATGGCCGACCGGGACAGCATGATGGCGGATTACTACAGGCTGGCGTGCGCCGCTGGTATGCCGGCATGGAAATGCATAGGCGATGCGGCCGATTATTGCGGTCGTCATGCGTAATGACATGCGTGTTCGATTGCGTTGCGCATCGGTCAAACGGACGCTCGCGTATTGGCGCGAACGGCATCGACACGCATCGAACGCGCACGATCGCCACGCATGCCAACCGGCGCATCGGTTGCCCACGCATCCTTTAGAATCGAGCCGTCCTTCACCTCGCCGCCCGCGCTCCGTGCCCGCCGATCACCGTCTCGACCTGAACCTGTTTCGCGTGCTCGACGCCGTCTACGTGCACGGCGGCATCGGCGCGGCCGCCCGTGCGCTGCATCTCACGCAGCCGGCCGTCACGCATGCGCTCAACCGGCTGCGCACGCATTTCGACGATCCGCTGTTCGTACGTCAGGGCAACCGCGTCGTGCCTACCGAGCGCACGCGGTCGATCATCGCGGACGTGCAGCTGCATCTGAAAGGCTTGCAAGGTACCGCGCGCGATCCGTCCGCCTTCGATCCCGCGACGCTCGACCTGAGCATCGCGGTCGGCATTCGCGACGTGCTCGAATCCATCGCATTGCCGCGCATCGTCGCCGCGTTCGCCGACGAAGCGCCGGGCCTGCGGCTCGTCAGCCGCCGCATCGCGGTACCGGACATCGAGCGCGAACTCGCGTCGGGCAACCTCGATCTCGTCGTCGACCGTCGCGTGCAGACGGGCCCGCGCATCGCCACCGAACACCTGCTCGACGATTCGCTCGTCGTCGCGCTGCGCCACGATCATCCGCTCGCGCGCGACCCGCTGCGACGCGGCGACTATTTCGCGGCGCAGCATATCGCCGTGTCGTCGCTCGGCGAGCCGCAATCGCTCGACGTCCTGCTCGGCAACGACGGACGCTTCCGCGACATCCGGCTCACCTGTCAGCACTATTTCGCCGCCTGCCAGATCGCCGCGGCCGGCAACCTGCTCGTCACGCTGCCGCACACCTATGCGCTGCGCATGGCCGCGCTGCTGCCGATCGTCGTGCGGCCGCTGCCGCTGCGGCTCAAGCCGTTCCCGCTGCTCGCGTACTGGCACGAGTCGCGCGACACCGACCGCGCACATCAGTGGGTGCGCGAACGCATCGCCGCCCTCGTGCGCAGCAGCGCCGGCATCGCCGACACGTAGCACGCAGCGCACGCCCGCGCGGCCGGGACGGTATGCTGGCGGCTGCACGCCGCCACCCGGCGCCCGCTTTCCCTGATCCGCTTACCGGAGACTCGCCATGTCGCTCATCCACGCCGCCGCCGTCCTCGATGCCGACGCGCCCGACTACGTCGTCCAGCTGCAGGCCGGCACGCACACGCTGACCGGCGACGAAGCGCCGCGCGAAGGCGGCCAGGATCGCGGGCCGGCGCCGTACGAGTTCGTGCTGGCCGGGCTCGCGCAATGCACGGCCGCGACGCTGCGGATGTACATGCAGCGCAAGACGTGGCCGGCCGCGCGCATCGCGGTGCGCACCGAGCTGCATGCCGATCGCGAAGGCGTGCAGTACGTGCGCCGCGTCGTGACGCTCGACGGCCCGCTCGACGACGCGCAACGCCAGCGTCTCGCGGAAATCTGCGAGAAAACCCCGGTGACGCAGTTCATCAAGCGCGGCACGCGGATCGAAACGACGTTGAACTGACGCACGCGGCAGGCCATACGCACTGCCACTTGAAAGCTTGAAAAACGAAACGGGCGGGCCACGCATCCGGCGCGGCCCGCCCGTTCATCGATCCCGCCCGGCGCTTACAGTCCGAGCGCGGCGAGGTCCAGCTTGCCGTCCTTCATCGGCGGGCACCAGAAATACGCGCCCGTCAGCGGTCGCGTGAAGCGGAACAGGCCGTCGACGATGCCGTCTTCCGCGCCGCTCATCCGGCGCATCTGCACGTCGAACGCGCGGAAAGAGCAACCGAACGCAACGAAGTACAGGCCCGCGCGGCGCGTGTCCGACCACGGCGACGAACGGCGCAGCATGAACGCCTCGGGCTCGAAGCTTTCCTGCGCGGTGCGCTTCACGTGCGCGAATTCGGGTGCGTCGTCGAGTTCCTCGTTGTCCGAACGGCGGCGCCCGATGATGTTGTCCATATCGCCCGACGGAATGCGCTCCATCTGGTCGAAGTCGTGTACCCACTGCTGCACCGCGACGAAGCTCGCGCCGTCGAGCCCCGCGCCCTGCCCCGTCACGATCGCCGCGGCCACCGCGTCGTCGCCTTCGGGGTTCTCGGTGCCGTCCTCGTAGCCCGACAGGTCGCGATCGTTCGAATAGCGGAAACCGTCGACGGCCTCCTGCAGCGCGAACGCCGGCGCGAGCGCACGTTCGATCGCCCGCGCGCGCAGTACGATCTCGCCGCGGTCGTCCGAGCGCAGCCAGACCCACACGTCGGCCGGCGTCGACGGCAGCGTACGGTCGTTCACCGCGAACGCCGGGTACTCGGTCAGGCCCGGCACCGGATGCCCGAGCCACGCGGCCAGCGCGTATCCGAACCCGACGACCGTGTCGCGTCCGTCGACGATCTCGCGCAGCGCGGCCAGCGCCGCGGCGATATTGCCGTCATTCGACATCGTGAAAGTGAGGTATCGGGCTGCCGTATCGATCGGAGCCAGGATGCCTTGCTGAACGTCGCTCATCGTTTCCTCGGGAATGGTTCGGAGTGAATCTGTGCGGGCCGCATCGTCGCGCGCCGCGGACGCGCAAGTGTAATCGATGCGCCGACCGGCCCCCGGCCGCCACGTCGAACGTACGCGAAAAGGGGCCAAAACCCTGAATACTAACCGTATCGACGCTGCAACGCCGCATTCGTCAGACGTTGCGGCGCGCGCGACACTCCTGATAAAATCGCAGCACGTCTTTTCGGCGTCCTTTCATTCAACCGTTCACTTCAGGGAGGTGCAGATGTTCCGAATGCCAGCCACCTTCCCGAACGTGGTCTCGCGGCGCAGCTGATCCAGCCCGCCGTCCGCGCCGGCTCCCGAGTTTTCCGCTAACCCGTCAGCCGCGCTTTTCCCGACAGCCCGTTTCGCTCCGCCCGCGTGTTTCGCGCGGCCCGGCTGTTGCGTTTTCGACGTTCTCCGAACCGGAAAGTCCCGTCGCGCGATGCGCCGGGCAACGATACATGACCAGAAAAACCTCCCATCTGGGCGGCCACGCATTCCAGGCCGTCTTCGGCTTCACCATTCGTTACTGGCGCAAGCAGCCGGCGCGCATCGCCACGGTCGCGAGCCTCGCGCTGCTCGCCGCGCTCGCCGACGTCCTCACGCCGCTGTTCGCCGGCCGCCTCGTCGACGCGCTGTCGACCGGCCTGACCGACCGCGCCGCCGCGTGGCACTCGGCCCTCGTCGCGTTCGGCACGCTCGCCGCGCTCGGCATCGGCGCGACGGTGCTGCGCCAGGGCGTCTACCTGAACATCATCACGCTCACGCTGAAGATGATGAGCGAAATCGCCGCCGCGTCGTTCCACCGCGTGCAGCGTTTCTCGACCGACTGGCACGCGAACAGCTTCGCGGGCTCGACCGTGCGCAAGATCACGCGCGGGATCTGGGCGCTCGACCTGCTCAACGACACCGTGCTGATCGCGCTGCTGCCGTCGGTCACGATGCTGGTCGGCGCGACCGTGCTGCTCGGCACCCACTGGCCCGTGATGGGGCTCGTCGTCGGCGCGGGTTCGCTGCTGTACATCGCGGTGACGGTCGCGGTGTCGCTCGGCATCGTCGCGCCGGCCGCGCGGCTCGGCAATCTGTGGGATACGCGCATGGGCGGCGCGCTCGCCGACGCCGTGAGCTGCAACGCGGTCGTCAAGGCGTTCGGCGCGGAAACGCGCGAGGAAGCGCGGCTCGCACGCGTGATCGACAAATGGCGGCAGCGCACGCGCCGCACGTGGGTGCGCGGCACGTTCAACGGCGGGCTGCAGGGGGCGATGCTGGTCGCGATGCAGGCCGCGATGATCGGCGTCGCGCTGCGGCTGTGGATGAACGACGAAGCGAGCGTCGGCGACATCGCGTTCGCGCTGACGATGTTCTTCATGCTGCAGGGTTACCTGCGCGACGTCGGCATGCACATCCGCAACCTGCAGCGCTCGGTAAACGACATGGAAGAACTCGTCGCGCTCGAACGCCAGCCGCTCGGCATCGACGACCGCCCCGGCGCGCCGGCGATCCGGATCGGGCAAGGCGAGATCCGCTTCGAGCACGTGACGTTCCGCTACGGCAACCATCCGGTGCCGCTGTACGACGATTTCTCGATGCGGATCGCGCCCGGCGAACGCGTGGGCCTCGTCGGCCATTCGGGGTCGGGCAAGACGACGTTCATCAAGCTGATCCAGCGACTGTACGACGTGTCGGGCGGCCGCATCACGATCGACGGGCAGGACATCGCGCAGGTGCGGCAGGATTCGCTGCGCAGCCAGATCGCGATCGTCCAGCAGGAGCCCGTGCTGTTCCACCGTACGCTCGCGGAGAACATCGCGTATGCACGGCCCGGCGCGAGCCGCGCCGACATCGAGCGCGCCGCACGGCTGGCCAGCGCGCACGACTTCATCGCCGCGCTGCCGGACGGGTATGACACGCTCGTCGGCGAACGCGGGATCAAGCTGTCGGGCGGCGAGCGCCAGCGTGTCGCGATCGCGCGCGCGTTCCTCGCCGATGCGCCGATCCTGATCCTCGACGAAGCGACGTCGAGCCTCGACAGCGAAAGCGAGCTGCTGATCCAGCAGGCGATGGAGCGGCTGATGGTCGGCCGCACGACGCTCGTCGTCGCGCACCGGCTGTCGACCGTGCGCGCGCTCGACCGGCTGCTGGTGCTCGATCGCGGCAAGGTGATCGAGGAAGGCAACCACGACGCGCTGATCCGCATCGACGGCGGTATCTACCGCCGGCTGTTCGAGCGGCAGGCGCTGGAGCTGGCGAAGGGACTCGCCGATTCGCCGCGGCGCTTGGCGGATCGCGATGCCGGCGCGCTGGGAGAGCCGGCGAAGGTTTGATGCAGGCAGGTCGTCACATGACCCGGCGACATGGCTTCAATCGCCGGGTCATGCCGGCGATCCGATTGGCGTGGTCGATGCACGACGAGGAAATGATGCTGCAACCGGACGAAACCCGTATCGAATCGCCTTTGGCTCACACCATTCTCGGCAAAAGACGCGGATGCGACGCTTGCATGCATTACGCCGTCGCTGACTCGCTATATGGGCTGGGACCCTCCGGCCAACAGGGAAAGTTTCGATCGCATCTGGCAGACGTGGCTGCACGCACAAACCGACGGCACGGACTACGTGTTCGTGATTCGACAACGCGACGGTGGATCCTTCCTCGGCCTGGTGGGGGTTCATCACGTCAAGCAGGCCATCCCGGAATTGGGCGTCTGGATCCGCGAAGATCGGCATCGCGAAGGGATCGGACGAGAGGCGGTCAGGCTCGTCGTGGAATGGGCGTGCTCGACGCTCGACGTTCAGCGCTTCAACTATCCCGTCGCCGAGGAGAACCATCCGAGCCGACGTATCGCCGAGTCCCTCGGCGGCACTGTAACGGGCCATAGCGAGACCCCGAAATTCGTGTCGGTCATTTATCAGATACCGGCCCCGGTGACATGCGAAAGCCCGGGGCAGGCGTAAGCGGCCGACTCGTGACGATCGATCTTGTGCGCAGTGGTCCTGCCCACGGCCGGGGCTTTCACGAAAGCGGCCTACCGCCGCCAGCCTGCCACCGTCACGCGCCTCTCCCGCGGATCACTTATCATGTCGGCTAGGCAATTCGCGACGAAAGGCAGACCATGTTTACAGGCATTGTTCAGGGTGTTGGCACCATCGACGCCATCAAGGATCACGGCGAGCTGAGAACGTTCAGCATCGCATTCCCCGAGCGGTTCACCGACGATATCGAGATCGGCGCGAGCGTGTCGGTCGACGGCGTATGCCTGACGGTCACGACCATCCATTCACCGACGCTGATCGACTTCGACGTGATGCTGCCGAGCCTGCGGATCACGACGCTCGCCGACCTCGCGACCGGCGCCCGGGTCAACGTCGAGCGGGCCGCGAAGGACGGCGCGGAGATCGGCGGGCATCCGCTGTCCGGTCACGTCGATTTCACGGGGACCATCGCGCACATCGCATCGTCCGAGCACAACCGGATGATCCGCATCGGCGTGCCGGCCGAGTTCAAGCGTTATGTGTTCGCGAAAGGCTATATCGCGATCAACGGCTGCAGCCTGACCGTGTCGGACGTCAATCGTGACGAAGGCTGGTTCGACGTCTGGCTGATTCCCGAAACGCGCCGCGCGACCACGTTCGATGCGAAGGGCGTCGACGACAAGGTCAACATCGAGATCGAGCGCAGCACGCAGGTCGTCGTGGATACGATCCGCGAATCGGTCAAGGAAACGCTCGGCGAATTGAACGGCGTCGTCACCGCGCTGCTGGCGGAAAAAGGCATCGATATCGAGGAACTGCTGGCGCGCAACGTCGCGCGGCTGCCGAAGCAGTAAAGGTCGATAATCTGCGTGCCACGGTATGTCGCGTGGGAACGCAGGTTTATTCGTCCGTGGCGCTCCGACCGGTCAAGGCTTGCCGTTCCTGAAGGCCGCAACCAGAAATTCGATGAGCACCCGGACCCGCATCGGAAGGCGTCGGCCCGCGGGGTACACGAGATGGATGGGGAAGCGTTCAGGCTGCAACTGCGGCAGCAGGACGCGAACCTTCCCGGATCGAATGTCTTCCTCGAACAACCAGGACGGCGCTTGCGCAATGCCAAGGCCGCATAAAACGGACGCCCGGATGTGTTCGGCGTCGCCCGTCATCAGCGAGCCGTGCGGCACGTAGGAGACGGTTTCCTTTTTGACCTTGAACGCCCACGGTTTCGGCTCGCGATCTTTCGCAAATACCACGCACGCGTGCTGATCGAGGTTGGACAGCCGCTGTGGCTCGCCACGTGTAGCAACGTATTCCGAACTGGCGACGAGCAGGAAATCCGCGTCGGTCAGTTTTTTGGCGGTGAGTGACGAATCCATCAACTGCCCGTGCCGGATGCCAAGGTCGACGCCATCGCCAACCAGATCGACCAGCCGCTCGGAAACCGACAATTCGACGCTTACGTCCGGGTAGCGCTTGAAGAATTCCGGCAACAACGGGGTAATGCACAGCCGTCCGTGTGCCGGCGCCGTGTTGACCCTGACGACGCCCTTGGGGGCGCGCTGACGATCGCCCACTGACGCTTCGAGCACGTCAAAATCGTCGATGAGTTGCTTGGCTGACTCGTAGAACGCGAGCCCCGCATCGGTGACGATGACCTTGCGCGACGTGCGCATCAGAAGCTGCGCGCCAAGGTGAGTTTCGAGCGCACCGATTTTCTTGCTGACGGCAGGCTGTCCTATTCCGTGTTCGCGCCCCACGGCCGAGAAATTGCCGCATTCGACCAGGCGGACAAACAGCCGAATTGCATCCAGACGATCCATCAGCGTGCTTCCCGGCGATTCCAAAATGGAATTGATGGTATGTCGGAACACGCCGTTTCGGCAATATCGAAATCGCCGTAGATTCACGGTTGTTCAGCCACCGACACGACCCACCATGAAAGCACTCAGTGTTACGCCCGACCGCGAACTCGAACTACGCGAAATTCCCACGCCGCTCGACGCCGCACCTGAGCACGTGTTGATCGACATGGATGCGTCAGCCATCAACCACGGCGACAAGACGTTCCTCAAAAGGCCGGCAGCGGCGGGGCTTGCGTTACCGTTGAGCGAACACGCTGTCTGGGGCGCATCCGGTGCGGGAAGAGTCATCGCGGTCGGTGACGGTGTGCCGCAAAAATACCTGGGCAAACAGGTTGCGATTTATCGCTCGCTGGCTCGAAGCCCGCGCAGCATCGGCTTGTGGTCCCAGCGCGCACATGTGCCCTACCGCGCATGCCTGATTTTGCCCGAGCACGTTTCTGCGCGAGATTACTGCGGCTCGCTCGTGAACGCGATGACGGCCTACGCATTTCTCGCCGAAGCCGAAAGGGACGGGCACAAGGGCGTCATCGTGACGGCTGGCAATTCGGCAACAGGCCGTGGGATCGCGGCGCTCGTGCGCGACAGACAACTGCAAGCGATCTTTCTGGTTCGTGGCGACGCCGCGCGCGACACGTTGCGCGCGTCCGGCGTCGAGCACGTGATCGTCACGCGAGAAGGATTCGAGCGCGAGCTTGCTTCGCTCGCGGCGGAACTGAATGCGACAGCCGTTTTCGATGGCGTCGGCGGCGAATTGCTCAGTCACGTGTTACCGGTGCTGCCGCCGAACCCGACGGTTTACGTGTACGGTTTTCTGGACGCTGCGTCGCCGGTCGTGATCCCTTCCGTCCTATTCATGTCGAAAAATCTGACGATGAAGCGGTTCAGCAATTTCGACAGCCGCACGGTGAAGGAACCCGACAACCTTGTCCGCGCGCTCGGCAACCTGGAACGGGTGATTGACGATCCGTTGTTCAGGACGAAAATCGGCGACACGTTCCGCCTCGATCAAATCGAAGAGGCGATGCGGTACGAATCGGCTGACGGCGCCAAGGCGGTGTTGGCGCACGGTGATCGCAGCGGCACGTGAGCTAGGTGATCCGCTGGATCACCGAATACCTGCTTCCATCGGAAAACACCTCGACCCACGGTTCCGATTCCTCCAACGTCCAGAGAACGAGATCGAGGTCGATCAGTTCATTCCAGTCGTCGTCGGGCCATGGCATGTTCCATCCGCCCGCGACGGCCACCACGCCGCCCGTATAAAGCGGGCATTGCGCCATCCATTCGCGCTCGTAGTCGTGCGCGGCAGCGCCCTTGAAGTTGTCGTTGAATCCCCAGTCGCGCTGCCACCTGTGTGCGTCGAGGTACGCGCCGATCGCGGCGGAGCCGAAGCGAAACACCGCGTCGACGGGCGGAAGCGACATCGCATCGGATCGGCACAGCGGGCGGTCGGAGCGGACGGGTTGCGTGGCAGTCTCCACGCGGCCTGACGTGCCGCTTTCGTCGAGATATACGTTCAACCAGACGCCGTCGCGCTCGATGGAGATGCACAACGCGCCGTCGTCGATACCGTGCCAGTAGCCGGTGACGGGTTCGCCGTCGTCCGCGAAGCGGTACTGACGGCACGGCCTCGCAAGCCGCTTTGCTTCGGTCAGGAAATCGTCCAGTGTCATGGGATGTCCGTCAGTCGTTTTTGCAGCCTGGGTATCGCATGGAGCCGCCGCGGTCGAGCGACATCATCCGCGGCCGCACGCCCTCCCTCACTCCGCCTCTCCCTGCGCCCCCTTCCCCACCGCCACGCGCTGCGCGCGATAAATCCCCGCGTGCCCGGAAAACAGATACGCGACGACACAGGCGACGATCGCATACACGCCGATATCCGCGCCGAACAGTTCGATCGCCATGATCGTCGACGCAATCGGCGTGTTCGCCGCGCCCGCGAACACCGCGACGAAGCCGAGCCCCGCGAGCACGGGCACCGGCAGCGCGAGCACCTGGCCCAGTGCATTGCCGAGCGTCGCGCCGATGTAGAACAGCGGCGTCACTTCGCCGCCCTTGAACCCCGACGCGAGCGTGACGACGGTGAACGCGAACTTACCCGCGAAATCGTAAAGCGGCAGCGGGCCTTGAAACGCCGCTTCGATCGTCGGGATGCCGAGGCCGAGATACTGCGGCACGTTCAGCATGGTCGCAGCCACCGCGACCAGCAGGCCGCCGACCACCGGCTGCAGCGGCGCATGGCGGATCACGCGACGAAACCACGCGGTCAGCGCATGCGTCGCGAACGCGAACAGCCGCCCGACCACGCCGAACGCGATGCCTGCGACGACCGTCGCGGCGAGCCCCGTCGCCGATACGGCCGGCACGAACGGAATCGCATAGGCCGTGTGATGGACGCCCCACGCGCGGCATACGACATCCGCGACGATCGCCGATGCAACGCAGGTCAGCAGCGCGTCGTACCGCAGGCGCCCGATCGCGAGCACCTCCAGCCCGAACACGGCGCCCGCGAGCGGCGTGCCGAACACCGACGCGAAGCCGGCCGCGATGCCGCCCATCAGCAGCACGCGACGATGCTCGCGATCGAGCCGGAGCACGTGCGTGATGCGATCGGCGAGCGCGCCGCCCATCTGCACGGCCGTGCCCTCGCGGCCGGCCGAGCCGCCGAACAGGTGCGTGACGACGGTCGCGACGAGCACGAGCGGCGCCATCCGCTTCGGCACGAGCGCCGTCGGGTCGTGAATCTCGTCGATCAGCAGGTTGTTGCCGCGCGCGACCGACTGGCCGAACCGATGGTAGACCCAGCCGGTGGCGAAACCGGCGGCCGGCAGCCCCCACAACAGCCACGGATGCGCGACGCGCGTGCCGGTCGCCCAGTCGAGCGCGATCAGGAACAGCGCGGAAGCCGTGCCGGCGAGCGCGCCGAGCAGGGCTGAAAGCGCGAGCCAGCGGCACACGTAGCGCACGGTCGCGAAAAGATCGGCAGAAGTGGTGAAAAACATGATTTCCAGATTCGACGGGATATCAAAACCTGGGCGGCAGAATACCGCGTGGACGGCCTGCGACCTCCTGACGACCCAGGAACACGCAGGCATCATCAGCCGGGCAAACCGGCGGTTGAGGGCCGCACCGCGCGCGCCATGCGCCGGAACGACCGCAGGGAGGCATGCCATCTCCGCAGGCCGCAATTGTACGCGACGCCTCGCCACGCATGCAATGCAGCCGCCGGCACACCCCGAAACGACGGCGTCTGCCCGATGCGCGGTCAGTCGCGCGATGTCAATGCGATCCGCGCGATCAACTGGGGCGCGATCTGGTCGAGCGGCAAGATCGCCGACGCCGCGCCGATCGCTGCCGCGGCCTTCGGCATCCCGTACACGGCGCTGGTCGCCTGGTCCTGCGCGATCGTATAGCAGCCCTTCGCCCGCATCGCCTTCAGGCCGAGCGCGCCGTCGCGTCCCATGCCGGTCAGCAGCACGCCGAGCGCCTCGCCCTGCCAGCCGTCCGCGACGCTGTTGAAGAACACGTCGATCGACGGCCGGTACGGCGTTTCGGCCGGATGCCGCGTATAGCCGAGCACGCCGCGCGGCGACAGCATCAGATGGTCGTTGGTCGCCGCGAGCAGCACCGCGCCGGCCTCGGGCACGCTGCCCTGCCGCGCGACGCGCACCGGCAGCCGCGTATAGCCGTCGAGCCATTCGGCCATGCCGTACGCGAAGGCCTGGTCGACGTGCTGGACGATCACGATCGCCGCCGGAAAGTCGGCCGGCAGTGCGCGCAGCAGCGCGGTGAGCGCGGTCGGCCCGCCCGCCGACGCACCGATCGCGACGAGCGTCGGCTGTCCGCGCGTGGGGGCCGGCCCCGGCGGCACGAGCGCCGTGGTGCGGCTTTCGAGCAGCCGGCCGATCTGGTCGATCTTCGCGAGCAGCGCCTGCGGCGATGCGTCGGTCGACAGCCCGAGCGCGAGCGTCGGCGTGTCGACCGCGTCGAGCGCGCCGGCGCCCATCGCCTCGTACACCGACGACGTGTTCGCGCTGACGCTCGCCGTCACGATCAGGATCGCGCACGGCGCGCGTGCCATGATCCGGCGCGTCGCGGCGACGCCATCGACCTTCGGCATCACGAGGTCCATCAGCACGACGTCGGGCGGATGCGCGACGCAGAAATCCACCGCCTCGTCGCCATCGGTCGCGACCCACAGCACGCGATGATCCGCGCGCAGCGCGATCACGCGGCGCAGTGCCTCCACGGCCAGCGGCAGATCGTTGACGATACCGATGTTCATCCGCGCGCATCTCCGATCAGGTCGTGCACGGCATCGAGCAGCGCCTCGTCGTGGAAGCTGCTCTTCGCGAGGTAGTAATCGGCGCCGGCGTCGAGCCCGCGGCGGCGATCCTCGTCACGATCCTTGTACGACACGATCATCACCGGCACGCGCTTGAGCATCGGGTCGCCCTTGATCAGCGTGACGAGTTCGATGCCGTCCATGCGCGGCATGTCGACGTCGGTCACGACGAGATCGAACGCATCGCTGCGCACCGCGTTCCAGCCTTCCATCCCGTCGACCGCGACCGTCACGTCGTAGCCGCGCTTTTCCAGCAGCTTGCGTTCGAGCTCGCGCACCGTCAGCGAATCGTCGACGACGAGCACGCGGCGGCGCCGGTCGGCGAGCGCGAGCTGCGGATCGCGCGTGAGCCGCGCGAGCTGCCCGCCGCGCACCAGTTTGTCGACCGAGCGGATCAGGTCCTCGACGTCGACGATCAGCACCGGATCGCCGTTCTCGAGCAGCGCGCCGGCCGCGATGTTCTGGATCTTGTGCAGGCGGCTGTCGAGCGGCTGCACGACGAGCATCCGCTCGCCGAGGAAGCGGTCGACCGCGACGCCGTACAGCTCCGGTTCACCACCGACGACCACGACCGCCGTGCTGGCGTGCGCCACGTCCGGCTCACCCGCATCGAGCAGCTGGTGCGCGGCGACGAGGCCGACGCGCCGGCCGTCGAACGGAAAATGCGGCTGCCCTTCGAGCACGTCGATGTCGTCGTGCGCGAGTTCGAGCGTGCGGCGCACGTGCGCGAGCGGGAATGCATAGGGTTCGCCGCCCACTTCGACGAGCAGGCTGCGGATCACCGACAGCGTGAGCGGCAACTGCAGCACGAAGCGCATGCCGGCCCCCGGCTCGTTGAAGATCCGCACCGCGCCACGCACGCCGCGCACCATCTCCTGCACTGCGTCGAGACCGACGCCGCGGCCCGATACGTCGGTCACCGCATCGCGCATCGAGAAACCCGGCAGCAGCAGGAATTCGAGCAATTCCGGATCGGACAGCCGCGCGGCCGTCTCGTCGTCGGTCAGGCGCTGACGCACGACGGCCGCGCGCAGCGCGTCCATGTCGACCCCCGGCCCGTCGTCGATCACGCTGACGAGCAGCGAGCCGGCGCTGTGGCGCGCCTCGAGCGTGACGCTCGCCTCGGCCGGCTTGCCGCGCGCGTGGCGCGCGTCGGGCGAATCGACGCCGTGGTCGATCGCGTTGCGCAGCAGGTGGCCGAGCGGCGCGTCGAGCAGGTCGAGGATGTCGCGATCGACCTGCGTGCCTTCACCGACGATCGAGAAACGCACCTGCTTGCCGAGCGAGCGCGCGAGATCGCGGACGATGCGCGGATACGCACGCGTCGCATCGCCGAACGGCCGCATCCGGCATTGCAGCGCCTCGTCGTACAGCTGCTCGGCGATATGCGTGCTGCGCCGCTCGAAGCGGTCGAATTCGTCCATGCGCTCGGCGAGCGAGCGCTGCAGGTCGTTGAGCATGTGCCGCACTTCGTTCATCGACGCGAGCATGCCGGCGTCGAGATCGTCGGCGAACTGCTCGACCATCAGGTCGAGCGAACGGGCCGCGTCGCGCTGCGCGCGCTTCACGCGCAGCATCGATTCGGCGAACGGCTTGAGCCAGCGCGATTCCACCAGCGATTCGCCGGACAGGCTCAGCAGCCGGTTCAGCGTATCGGCGCGCACGCGGCGCATCGCGCCGGCGCCCGCCACGCGGCCGGCCTGGGCCGGATGGGGCACCGCGCCCGACACGGCGAGCGGCGGCACCGCGGCACTGGCCCCGACCGGCTCGTTCGCGGCGCCGTCGTGATCGCGATACGGCGCGAACGACGGTGGCACGGGCGGTGGCACGGCGGCCGGCGCCTGTATCGTCTGCGCGCCGTCGGCACCCGTCAGCGCCGCCGCGAACACGTCGATCTCGGTCTGCGACACGGGCTGCCCCTGCGGATCGCCGACCCGCACCAGCAAATCGACGCCCGCCAGCAGCACGTCGACGTGCGTGGCCGTCAGCGCGATCGTGCCGGCCTGCGCGGCGACGAAGCATTCTTCCATCCGCCCGGCGATCTCGACGCCGAGCGGCACGCCGACGATACGCGCGGCGCCCTTCAGCGAATGCGCGGCGCGCATGCACGCTTCGAGCGCGACGGCATCGGGCTCGCCCGATTCGAGCGCGAGCAGCCGCTCCGACAGCGCCTGGGTCTGCGTGCGCGTCTCCTCGCGATACAGTTCGAGCAGCGACAGGTGGCTCAGGTCGTCATCGCCGCTCATCGCATGCTCCTTGTCACGGCGTCGAACAGACGATCGTCGTCGAGCAGGCCCACCGACTTGCCGCGCCACGACAGCACGCCGCGCGACAGGCCGGCGCTCGCGCGCCCGACCGTCGCCGGCACCGGCACCCAGTCCGAGGCGCCGAAGCGCAGCACGCCCTCGACTTCGTCCACCGGGAACACGACCGGTTCGCCCTGGTGCGCGGCCACCAGCAGCCGCGTGAAACGGCCGTCGCCGCTGCCGCTGCCGGCCTTGCCGGCATCGAGGCCGAGCAGCGCGCCGATCGAGATCGCGATGCGCAGCGTACCGCGGATGTTCACCACGCCGCGCACGGCCGAATTGCGGCGATGCGGCAGCGAATGGATCGGGCGCGTGCCGGCGATCTCGCGCAGCACGCCGATCGGCAGCGCGAGCCATTCGTCGGCCACCCGAAACGCAAGCGCCGCATGGCGCGCCACGCCGTCGTCGTCGCTCGCGTGTGCCGTGCCGAACGCGCTCATCCGGCGCGTGACGTCGGCCATCTCGGCCACGTCGAGCGGACGCTCGAGCAGCTTGGCCGCGTTCGACGCGTAGACCGGGCAGTTCAGGCAGCGCAGGCAGTCGTTCAGCCGCTCGCACGAGCGGTCGCCGCGCGTGCCGATCCGGTTCCAGCAATCGTCGACGTCGAGCGTCGCGTCGTCAGTAGCGGCGCGGTTCATCAGAATTTGCTCCGAGAAACTCCGCCATTGATGGCGGGAAGGACGATCTGGTGCGGCGCTTCGATTACATCGCGGTCGGCAACGTGTCGGCCGCAAAACTCGCCAGAACCAGGATGTCGAAGAGCGTCTACGACGCATCCTGGTCGTCCTTCCGACACAAGCTCCGCTACAAGGCGATCGCGCACGGAGCCACGTTCGAGGAAGTCGACGAAAGCGGTTCGACCCAGTCCTGTTCGTCGTGCGGGTCGAAAGACAGCACGACGCGGCCGAAAGGTATCGCGGGACTGCGAATAAGAGAATGGGCCTGCAGTGACTGTGGTGTCGAGCATGATCGTGATATCAACGCTGCGCTGAACATTCTCCGATGCGGACGTGCATCGCCAGGTGTGGGAATCCTCCGCCTTTAGGCGGTGGAGGACGTCAAGCGTTCCTCTGGTCATCGCGGTGTCGGTCCCATTCCCGTCGTCGTGTCAGCCGGCCGAACGCCGGGCGCGTTCGAGCAGCCATTGCGCGCCCGCACGATCGCCGCCGACGTCGAGCAGCGTCGCGAGATGCGTCAGCGCCTCGTGATGCGTGGGGCGCAGGTACAGCGCCTTGCGGTAGAAGTCGCTCGCTTCCGCGGCGCGCCCGCGCGCATCCGCGATCAGTCCGTTCAGGTAGAACGCATCGGCATGCGGGCCGACGCGCGCCGAGAACTGCGCGAGCACGCGCTCGGCCTCGTCGAACGCGCCCGCGTTCGCCAGCGCCTGCGCATCCTCCAGCGTCGGCGCCTCGTCGAGCGTCGGCGCGATACCGTCGTTGGCCGGTGCGGCCGCCGCGGCGGCGGCCACCGCCAGGTCGGCGCGTGCGTCGATCGCGGCGATCGTCACGGCCGGCGGCGGCACCGCAAACGGCTGACGCACGTCGCCGAGCCAGGCCGGCGGCGCGACGGCCAGCACCGGCCGCGGCGCGGCGAGCGGTGCGACCGTGAAGCGCTCCGCGCCCGGGTAAGGCGCCGCCGCGGACAGCGGCGCCGCCGGCCGCGCCGCGCAGGCATCGGCCGCCGCGCCGGCCGGCTCGCGATGAAACGCGAACGCCAGCGGCACGCGCGCCGAGCGCATCCCGTGCCGCATCGCGACGCCCGTCTCCGCCGGCCCGACGAACAGCATGCCGTCGTCGGCGAGACGCGCGTCGAGCGAGCGGATCACGCGATCCTGCGCATCGCGGTCGAAATAGATCAGTACGTTGCGGCAGAACACGAAGTCGTAGCGAATGCCGGTATCGGCCACCGGTTCGACGAGGTTCGCATGACTGAACTGCACGCACGCGCGCACACGCTCGTCGAGCAGCCAGCCGTCGCGTGTCGGCGTGAAATACCGCGTACGAAACTCCGTCGCCGTCCCGCGGAACGCATTGCGCCCGTAACAGCCGAGCCGCGCCTGCTCGATCGCACGCGCACTGAGGTCGATCGCGTCGATCGTGAAGCTGGCCGGCTCGAGCCCCGCATCCAGCAATGCCATCGCCGCCGAATACGGTTCCTCGCCCGTCGAACACGGCGCGCTCAGTACGCGGATCACGCGGCCCGGCATCGCGGCGAGCCGTTCGGCGGCCAGCCGCGCGAGCGTCGCGAAGGCCTCGCGGTCGCGGAAGAACCACGTCTCGGGGACGACGAACAGCTCGATCAGCGCACGCCGTTCGTCGGCCGACGCGTTGAGCTGCTGCCAGTACGCGTCGAGCGCTTCCGGCGTCACGGGCGGCCGCGCGGCCGACGGCACGCGCTCGCCGTCCGCCTGCAACGCATGCACGCGATCCGCCAGCGCCCGCATCAGGAAATCGTTGCCGAGCGAATCGGGGTCGATGCCGGTCTCGCGCAGCAGCCAGCCGCGAAATCGCGATTCGGACACGTTCATGCGGACTCCTCCCCGTGGCCCGGCAGGCCGTCGAACAAATACAGGCGTGCAACGTCGTCGACCAGGTCGGGCACGGACACCTGCTGCACGACGCCGTCGGGCGTGTTCGCGACCCGCCCGAGCCAGCGCGTGCGCGCGGTCGAGATGCCGCTGGCGCGGAACGCCGCGCGGTCGATCCGCATCGTCTGCGTCGCGCGCTCCACGATCAGGCCGATCGTGCGCTCGCCATCGGCGTGACCGGCGCGATGGCGCACCATCACGAGCCGCGTCGAGCGCAGCGCCTGCGCGCGCCGCCCGAGCGCCAGCATCGGCACGTCGATCACCGGCACCGGCTGGGCGCCGCGCATCAGCAGCCCGGCGATCCAGTCGGGCGCGCCGGGCACCGCCTTCATGACGGCGAGCGGCAGCACCTCGTCGATGCCGGCCGCGTCGAGCGCATAGCGCTCGCCGTCGAGCTCGAACATCAGGAACAGCGCGTGGGCGCCGTTCTGCGGATCGGCGCGCGTCACGCGTCGACCTTGAAGCGCGACACGCTGGTGCGCAGCTGGTTCGCGACGAGCGTCAGGTCGTCGATCGCCTGCGACGACTGGCGCAGCGACTCGGCCGTCTGCTGCGCGGCCTCCGACAGTTGCGACAGCGCCTGCGTGATCTGCTCGGCGCCGTTCGCCTGCGTCTGCATCCCTTCGTTGACCATCTGGAAGCGCGGCGCGAGCGTCTGCACCTCGGCGATGATCTGCGACAGCTGCCCGCCGACCTGCTGCACGTCGAGCATCCCGCGGCGCACTTCCTCGGAGAACTTGTCCATCCCCATCACGCCCGCCGACACGGCCGACTGGATTTCCTTGACCGTCTGCTCGATGTCGTAGGTCGCCACCGCCGTCTGGTCGGCCAGGCGGCGGATCTCGGTCGCGACGACCGCGAAGCCGCGACCGTACTCGCCGGCCTTCTCGGCCTCGATCGCCGCGTTCAGCGACAGCAGGTTGGTCTGGTCGGCCACCTTGGTGATCGTCGCGACCACCTGGTTGATGTTCAGCGCCTTCTCGTTGAGGATCGCGAGCTTCGCGTTCACCGAGCCGGCCGCGTCCATCACGCTGCGCATCGTCTCGCCCATCCGCGTGAGCCCGCTCTGGCTCACGCCCGCGAGCGTCGCCGACTGCTCGGCCACGCCGGCCACTTCGTTCATCGTGCGCAGCAGGTCGCGCGACGTCGCGAAGATCTCGCGCGAGGTCGCGCCGATCTCGGTCGTCGTCGCCGCGGTCTCGTTCGCGGTCGCCTGCTGCTCGCGCGACGTCGCCGCGATCTCGGCCACCGACGTCGTCACCTGCATCGACGACTGCTGCGCGCGCGCGACCAGCTCGGTCAGCTCGTCGGCCATCCGGTTGAAGCCGGTCTCGAGCGTGCCGAATTCGTCGCGGCGGCGCAGATCGAGGCGATGGGTCAGGTTGCCGGTGCGCATCACGTCGTGTACCTCGACGAGCCGCGCCATCGGCACGGTGACCGAGCGGTACAGCATGTAGCCGAGCCCGAGCGCGGACAGCAGCATGATCGTCAGCGCGCCGACGAGCACGACTTCCGTGTCCTGCACGGATTCGCGGATCAACCTCGCGGACTGGTCCGCGAACTTTCGGTTCTCCTGGACCATGATGTTCGCGTCCTGCACGACCTCGGCCCACCCCGGCAACACCTTCGCGTAGGCGGCGACCGCTTCGTCGCGCGAGCCGCGGTGCCGCTGTACCGCGTCGGTCAACAGCGGCAGGTAGCGATCGTATGCGCCGCGAAACGTCGCAAAACGCGCGCGGTCGTCGTCGCGGAAGATCGACGCCTGGTAGTCGACCGACAGCGACTCGACCTGCTTCGTCGCGTCCGCGATCTTCGCGAGATCGCGCTGCACGGCGTCGGGGTCGGTCTCGACGAAGGTCGCCTGCTGCAGCATGACGAACGTTTCGTTGACCGCCGCGCGCAGCGATGACGCGAGGTAGACGCCGGGCAGCGAGTCGCGCTCGATGCTGACGGCTTCGGCGTTGATCGCGCGCAGTCGCTCGTACGACACGCCGGCTGTCACCAGCATCAGCACGAACAGCACGCCGAAGCTGAGCAGGATGCGATTGCCGAGCGTCAGCCGGGCAGCGCCGATGGTCGGATGCAGGCTTTCATTGGTCGCGCGGGGCGTCACGGTGGCCATGTTCGTTATGGGCTTTCTAAATTCTGCGTTGAAAAAATCCACGCCCGCCTGCGCGCCGGAGGGCGCGCCACGAGCGCGTCGGGGTCTCGCGGGCGGCGCGGCGCCGGCAGGCCGCGCCGCGAAATCACCGCTCCGCTTGCGCCGGCAGCCGAAGCGCGACCATGAAGCCGCGCGCCGTATTGCGCATCAGGATCTGGCCGCGATGCCGCGCCGCCGTCGCGCGGACGAACGCGAGCCCGAGGCCGAAGCCGCCGCGCGCCGCGCCGTGCGCGGATTCGAGCTGCACGAACGACTCGGTCGCGGCCGTGCGCTGTTCCGGCGCGATGCCGGTGCCGGCATCCTCGACGCCGATCAGCCAGGCGCCGCCCTCGCCGGTCAGCGTGCAATGGACGTCCATCCCGGCCGGGCCGTACTTCAGCCCGTTGTCGACCAGGTTCGCGACCGCGCGCGTCAGCATCATGCGGTCGCCCATCGTCACGCACTCGGTATCCGGCACGTGCGCGATCACCCGGCAGCCGAGCCCGGCCGCCTTCTCCCACAGCTGGTCGACGGCGTCGAGCACGATCTCGTTGAGACTCACGACCTCGTGCGCACGGCGCTCGGATTGCGCGCGGGTCAGGTGGATGAAGCCGTCGGCGAGCGCGAGCGCGCGCCGCGCATGGCCGGCGATGCGCTCCATGATCGCCGGCATGTCGCCGTGTTCGGTCCGGTAGACGTCGAGCAGCGCGAGGATCGACGTCTGCGGCGAGCGCATGTCGTGCGACAGGAAATCGAGCGCCTCGTCGCGCTGGCGCGACATCAGGTACGAATTCGAGTGATAGCGGATGCGCGCGGTGAGCTCCATCGCGTCGGGAAGCTTCACCAGATAGTCGTTCGCGCCGGCGATGAACGCCTCGCGCTTGACGATCGGCTCCTCCTTTGCGGACAACACGATGATCGGCACGCGTGCGGTGCCGGCATCCGCGCGCCAGGCGCGCACGAGATCGAGGCCGTCGATCTCCGGCATCACGAGATCCTGCAGGATGACCGTCGGCTTCACGTCGCGCGCGACCGCCATCGCCCGGTGTGCGTCGGTGCACACGTGCAGGTCGATGTCGTGCTCGCTGCGCAACGCGCGGCGGATCACCTCGCCGACGAACGGCTGGTCGTCGACGAGGAGGACCGATAACCCCGATTCGAGGCAATCCGAGGCATTATCACTGCTCGATTCTTTCATAAATCCAGTTTCAAACGCCGAATCTCCAATCGATTCTTTCATAGGAGTTGTTTATCCGACTTGGACGCTATCTTATATTGGCAGTTGAAAAACCCGCCTGATTCCGCCGATTTGGCCTGTCGGCACTGCCTTGCGGGGCTTCGGACGCCGCTTGTTTCCCCGTTGGCGACCGCATTACCTCCGCATTCTTTCTCTCAATAAACATAACCGGCTGATTCTAAATGAAATTAGAACACAGCATCTATCTCCTTCCGGTTTAGTTTTGCCAAATATGCAGAAAGAGACGGAAACAGATAAATCGGATCATTTCCGGATTCGAAAGACGATAACGTTTGCGAGACCGCCGCCACGAGGTTTGCATGCATTGCAAGGCTGATGGCCGGTCGTATTGAGGGCCGGATTCGAATAACCCAAATCGGCAGGCGGGAAAGAGACAATCGCGCAACGGGCGCTCGACCCGCGCGCGGCAGGGCCGGCAGGACGCCGGCCCGTGGTGCGATTCGTGAGCCGCGCGCCCGCTTACCCTCGCGCGTGCTGCGCGGACACTTCCTGCAGGTCGAGGTCGCGTTCGAGCGCGTGCAGCATCTCGTCGTGAATGCGCCCCGACCGGTGCAGGCGCAACAGTTCGGCCCGCCCGGCCCGGATCGCGGCCAGCACCACGTCGTAGTGCGCGGTGCGCACTTCCGCCGGATATGCGGGCTCGTTCTTCGCCCGTTCGGTCAGCTCGGCGCGATACGTGTATTGCTCGAGCAGGCGCGGATGGATCACGACGCCGTTCTCGTCGCGCACGAGCGGCTGGATCGCCGCGAGCTGCGCGGCTTCGACGTACGCCCACGTCTGCGGCTCGGTCAGGTGGTGCGCCGCGCGCTCTTCGCGCTGCGGCAAGCGCAGCAGCCGGATCAGCGGCCCGATCGTCGTGCCCTGCAGCAGCACGGTGACGAGGATCACCGCGAACGACGCGACCAGGATCACGTCGCGGCCGGGCAGCGCCTCGGGCAGCGACAGCGCGATCGCCAGCGTCACCACGCCGCGCATGCCGGCCCAGCTCATGATCGTCGCGGCCTTCCAGTCGGGCGCCTCGCCGCGCCGCGCAAGGCCGCGCACCGGCCACTTCAGCGCCTCGACCGCGTAGATCCACACGAAGCGCGACAGGACCACCGCCGCCAGCACCGCGAGCACGGGCGGCACCATCGTGCCGAGCACCTGCTCGAAGCCGCCGAGCCGATGGATCGCGCCGCGCAGCGACAGCCCGATCAGCACGAACACCATCGCCTCGAGCAGGAACACGATGACCTGCCAGAACGCGGTGCCGCGCGTGCGCACGGCCGCCGAGAACACCTCGTGCTGATGCCAGCCGATGATCATGCCGGCCGTGACGGTCGAGATCACGCCCGACACCTCGACCATTTCGCCCGCGATGTACGCGATCCAGCCGGCGATCACCGCGACGGTGATCACGAGATAGTCGTCGTCGAGCAGCTTCAGGAACCACACCACGAGCTTGCCGACCACGAAGCCGACCACCACGCCGCCGAGCCCCAGCTCCGCGAAACGCACGACCGCGTGCTCGAGGCTGAACGCGCCGGTGAGCGCGGCCGCGACCGCGAAACGGAACAGCACGAGGCCGGCCGCATCGTTCAGCAGGCTCTCGCCTTCGAGCAGCACCATCAACCGGCGCGGCAGCGCGACCCGTTCGAGCACGGCCTTCGCGGCGACCGCATCGGGCGGCGACACGATCGCGCCAAGCGCGAAGCACGCGGCCCACGGCAGCGCCGGCACCACCCAGTGCACGGCGAAGCCGACCGCGAACGTCGTGAATACCACCGCACCGATCGCCAGCATCAGGATGCCGCCGACGTTGCGCTTGAATTCTTCCCACACGGAGAAGTACGCGCCGTCCATCAGCAGTGGCGGCAGGAACACCAGCAGCACCAGCTCGGGATCGAGGTTGATCGGCGGCAGCCCGGGGATGAACGCGATGCCGATGCCGCCGATCAGCAGCGCGGCCGCGGGCGGCAGCCGCAGCCGCTTGGCGATGTATTCGAGCGCGACGATCGCGAGGAATGACAACAGAACCAGCTTGAATGCCGAGACGGGGGACATGAATCGACCTCGTGAAGAATGAATTCGCGCGTTCCGGCGTCGTACCCGGTCGGCAGTTTCGCGCGATTACATCACGAGGCGAGGCGCGTAGTCGAGCCTGTTTCGGGCGTCCTGCCGCGTGGTGCGCGCGCGGCGCCGTGCCGCTGCGCGCGCCGCCATGAAAAACGGCACGCGGGCCGACCGATCGCCTGCCCGCGTGCCGTCATGGCACCGCGCCGCCTGCCGTGCGTTACCGGCGCCGCACGACCATCAGCCGCGGCTCGGTCATGTCCTCGATTGCGTAGCGGATGCCTTCGCGGCCGAGGCCCGAATCCTTCACGCCGCCGTACGGCATGTTGTCGACGCGGAACGACGGCACGTCGTTGATCACCACGCCACCGACCTCCAGCTCGTCCCATGCGCGGTGCGCATGCGTGAGCGAATCGGTGAACACGCCGGCCTGCAGCCCGAAGTCGCTGTCGTTCACGCGGGCGAGCGCGTCGTCGAAGCGGTCGAACTTCTCGAGGATCGCGACCGGGCCGAACGCCTCCTTGCGGTACAGGTCCTGCTCGCGCCCGACGTTCTCCAGCAGCGTCGCCTCGAACATCGCGCCGTCGACCTTGCCGCCCGCGACGATCTTCGCGCCCGCCGCGACGGCCGCGTCCATCCAGCCCGACAGCCGGCGCGACTCGGATTCGGAGATCATCGGGCCGACGAAGGTCGACGGGTCCTTCGGATCGCCCATCTTCAGCGAACGCGTCTTCGCGATCAGCTTCTCGCGCAGCGCGTCGTAAAGATCCGCATGGACGAGAATCCGCTGCACGCCGATGCAGCTCTGGCCCGACTGGTAGTACGCGCCGAACGCGAGCCGCTCGACCACGTAGTCGAGCCGGTCGCGCTGGTCCGCATCGACGATCGCGGCCGCGTTGCCGCCGAGCTCCAGCACGACTTTCTTCTTGCCGGCCTTCTCCTTCAGCGCCCAGCCGACGGCCGGCGAGCCGGTGAACGACAGCAGCTTGAAGCGCTCGTCGGTCGTGAACAGGTCGGCGCCGTCGCGATGCGCGGGCAGCACCGAGAACGCGCCCTTCGGCAGGTCGGTTTCCGCGAGCACCTCGCCGATGATCAGCGCGCCGATCGGCGTGCGGCTCGCGGGCTTCAGCACGAACGGGCAGCCGGCCGCGAGCGCGGGGGCGACCTTGTGCGCGGCCAGATTCAGCGGGAAGTTGAACGGCGAGATGAACGAGCACGGGCCGACCGGCACGCGCTTCGTGTAGCCCGTATAGCCCTGCGCCCGCGCGGAGATCTCGAGATTGACGATCTCGCCGTCGATGCGCACCGATTCCTCGGACGCGACGCGGAACGTGTCGATCAGCCGCGCGACTTCGCCCTTCGAATCGTTGATCGGCTTGCCGGCCTCGATGCACAGCGCCTCGGCCAGCTCGTCGAAACGCTCGCGAAACCGCGCGACGCAATGATCGAGCACGGCCTGCCGCTGGTAGGCCGGCATCTCGCGCATCGGCTTCGTGGCGTCGACGGCCGCGGCGATCGCCGCATCGATCGCCTTCGCATCGGCCAGCGCGACGCGCGTGGCGACCTTGCCGCTGAACTTGTCGGTCACCTCCAGATCGGTGTTCGCGTAGACGGCCTCGTTGGCGAGGTAGTACGGATAGGTTTCCTTCAACATGGAACGACTCCTTCCTGTGAACGGGAATTCAAAGTTGCGCCGACAGGCGCTTGATCTCGCGGTTCAGCACGCGCTCGTTGTCCGAGTAATCGATCGGCACGTCGATCACGTGCACGCCCGGCGACGAGAAGCCCTCGCGCAGCAGCGGCTCGAGATCGTCGGCCGACTCGACGCGATGCCCGTGCGCGCCGTAGCTTTGCGCGTACGACACGAAATCGGGGTTCTGCAGCGTCATCGCGAAATCGGGGAAATTCATGTTCTCCTGCTTCCAGCGGATCATCCCGAATGCATCGTCGCGCAGGATCATCACGACGATGTCGAGCTTCAGCCGCACGGCCGTTTCGAGCTCCTGCGAATTCATCATGAAGCCGCCGTCGCCGCACACGGCGATCACCTTGCGCTGCGGATGCACGATCTTCGTCGCGATCGCCGACGGCAGGCCCGCGCCCATCGACGCGAGCGCGTTGTCGAGCAGCAGCGAGTTCGGCTCGTGCGCACGCCAGTAGCGCGCGAACCAGATCTTGTACATCCCGTTGTCGAGACAGACGATGCCGTCGACCGGCAGCGCTTTGTACAGGTCGTTGACGATCCGCACCGGGTACATCGGGAACCGCGGGTCGTGCTGGCCTTTTTCCAGGTGCGCGTCGAAATGCGCCTTGATCATCTTGAAGCGCTCGAAATCCCAGTGCGATTGCGGCGTCAGCGCCTCCTTCATCTGCCACACCGCATTCGCGATGTCGCCGACCACCTCGATCTGCGGGAAATAGACGGGATCGACCTGCGCGCCGAGGAAGTTCACGTGGATCACGGTCTTGTCGTCGGTGCGCATGAAGAACGGCGGCTTCTCGATCACGTCGTGGCCGACGTTGATAATGCAATCCGCCTGCTCGATCGCGCGATGCACGAAGTCGCCGTCGGACAGCGTCGCGTTGCCGAGCCACAGCGGGTGCGTCTCGTCGATCACGCCCTTGCCCATCTGCGTCGTGAAGAACGGGATGCCCGTCTTGTCGACGAATTCGAGCAGCATCTTGCAGGTGGTCTTGCGGTTGCCGCCCGCGCCGATCATCAACAGCGGATGGCGCGCGGCCTGGATCGCGTCGACCGCGTGCGCGACCGCCTTCTCCTCGGCCACCGGCCGCCGGCTGTAGCTGCGCGGGATCGGCTTGCCGTCGCCCTCCTCGTGCGCGATGTCCTCGGGCAGTTCGAGGTGCGCGGCGCCCGGGCGCTCTTCCTCCGCGCGGCGGAACGCCTCGCGCACCGCCGACGGGATGTTGCCGATCGACACGATCTGCCGCGTGAACTTCGTGAGCGGCTGCATCATGTCGACCACGTCGACGATCTGGAAGTGGCCCTGCTTGCTGGACTTGATCGGCTTCTGCCCGGTGATCATCAGCATCGGCATCCCGCCGAGCTGCGCATACGCGGCGGCCGTCACGAAGTTCGTCGCGCCCGGCCCGAGCGTCGCGAGACACACGCCGGTGCGGCCCGTGAGACGGCCGTAGGTGGCGGCCATGAACCCGGCCGCCTGCTCGTGCCGGGTCAGCACGAGCTTGATCTTCGATCGCCGCAGCGATTCGAGCAGATCGAGGTTTTCCTCGCCGGGAATGCCGAACACGTACTCGACGCCTTCGGCTTCCAGCGCCTTCACGAACAGATCCGATGCTTTCATGGGGACTCTCGGTTATGCCGCCTGCCCGGCCTACGGACACGCGGCGTTCAGGACGCGCACCGGCCTACGGCACGCGGACGCCTTACCTACTGGACACAGACCACGGCACTGCTCGCCGCGCAACACGCGATGCTCGATGCGGGATGCGCGGCGGCGCCTCCGGATACCGGAGGACGAACGGACCCGCCCGCACGCGGCAAGCACGCGCGGGCGGCAAAGACGTTTTTGATTGTAGACGGATTCGCGAGATTCCGACTTCGACCGGATGGCCGGCTCCCGCCGCGCGACGGGATCGGCCTGACGGCCAATTCCACCTCGAACGACGCGCGCGGCGCTACCGTAGGCGCAACCGAATTCCATTCATCGAACATGTGAACCATGGTTGACATCCTGCAATCCGTGCCCTACAGTGCGCCTACGTTCAGCATCCGGACCACCGACGTCTTCGAAGCGTGGTTCGCCGGCCTGCCGGATCGCGTCGCGCGGCGGCGCATCCAGGCGCGCATCGACCGTCTGTCGATGGGCAATCCGGGCGACTGGAAATCCGCCGGCTCCCCCGTCGTCGAAATGCGTATCGACCACGGCCCCGGCTATCGCGTCTATTACGTGAGGCGCGGAACGATATGGGTCATCCTGCTCTGCGGCGGCGATAAGTCGACGCAACAGGCCGACATCCGCGCCGCGCACGCAATGCTCGCGCACCTCGACATGGAGTGATCGATGGACAAGATCAAGACGCGGCCGTGGGATTCGGCCGAACACCTGAAAACCGAAGACGACATGGCCGACTACTTCGACGCCTGCCTGCAGGAGGCCGGCGACGATCCGGCCTTCATCGCGCATGCGCTCGGCGTGATCGCCCGTGCCCGCGGCATGTCGCAGGTCGCCCGCGATGCGGGCCTGTCGCGCGAAGGGCTGTACAAGGCGCTGTCGCACGACGGCAATCCGAGCTTCGGCACGATCCTGAAGGTCATCAAGGCGCTCGGCCTGCAATTGCACGGCGCCAAGGCTGCCGCGTGAGCCGGCGGTGCACGGCGTCGCGCCGCGGGTGCAATGCCCGTACCCGCGTCAGTGCAGCCACCCGGCCGCCCAGCGCGGCACCAGCGATACCAGATACAACCCGAGCCCGATCAGGCCGCCGACCAGCGTGCCGTTGATCCGGATGTATTGCAGATCCTTGCCGATGTTCAGCTCGATCTGTCGCGACATCTCGCGCGCATCCCAGTTGCGCACCGTGTCGCGAATGTGGCGCATCAGGAAATCGGCGAAATCGGGCGCCATCTCGTGCACGGCCCGCTCCACATGCTCGTTCAGCGACGCACGAAGCGCCGGGCTCTCGGCCAGCCGCGCGCCGAGCCAGCCACCCAGCGTCGCGGCCTGCCGGTGCAGCGCCGAATCGGGGCGGGCGAGATCGGCCTTCAGCCACGCACGCAACTGGTCCCACAAGTCGCGCGCATACTCGTTGAACGCATCGCCGTCGCGAATATAGCGCTTGATCTCCTCGCCCTTCGCGATGAACGCGGGGTCGTGCTTCAGCCGCCCGGTCAGCCGCACGACCGTCCGGTCGAAGCGTTGCCGCAGCTCGTGCTCGGGGTCGGCCGCCACGCCTTCGAGCACGCGGCTCACCGCGCTCGCGAGCATGCGCGCGCCGTTCTCGCCGAACCACTGCGTCGGCATGATCTTCTCGACCTTCGGGTATTGCGTCTTCAGCCACTCGACGATGAAGCCCGCGATCACTTCGCGGTTCTCTTCCTTGTCGAGCACGTCGACCACCTGTTCGATCGCGTCGTCGAGCAGCGCCTGGTGGCGGCCGTCCTTCGTCAGCGTGTCGAGGATCGCGCCGGCCGATTGCGACAGGTCGACCCGGTCGATCACCGCGCGGAATGCATCGTGGACGAACGACTGGATCCGCGCGTCGTCGGTCATGTCGAGCGCGAAGCTCATCAGCTTCGTCACGTAGCCGCCGAGCGCGTCGGTGTTCGCCGGCTCGCCGAGCCACGCGCCGAGCTTCCGCGCGGGATCGTGCTGGCGGATCTGCGCGGCGAGCGCGTCGGGGCCGAGGAATTTCTCGCGCACGAATACCGCGAGGTTGTCGGCGATCTTGTCCTTGTTCTTCGGAATGATCTCGGTATGGCGCGACACGAACGGGATCGGTACGCGACGGAACAGCGCGACGACCGCGAACCAGTCGGCGAGCGCACCGACCATCGCGGCTTCGGCGACGGCCTTGAAACCGTCGACCCACGGGCCGCGCGGCAGCAGGATGGTGGCGACGAACACCGCGACGGCGGCCAGAAGCAGCCATAGCGCGCGGCGCTTGCTGCGTTTCAGTTCGAGGGCTTTGTCTGGCGTCATGGGCGACCGGTGAAACGGCAATGCCGCTAATATGCACCGATCGCCGACCGACGACAAACCCGCACGCCGGGCATGCCGCCCGGAACGGGCTTCGCCCACGTGCCAGTTGCCCGGCGCGAACGCGGCCACGCCGGCCGCGTTCGTTCACCGCATCACAGAAACGTTTTCAGGTTCACCGCCGGATCGGCCAGCTTCACCGGATCGGGCACCGCCCCTGCCGCGATCAGCCGGCGCGACGCACCGATGTCGCGCCCCAGGTTCGCCGCGGCCACCGCGACGATCCTGCCGTCATCACCGAGCCCGAACACCGTGAACGGCCCGCTCGCCGGATCGCCGCGCACGACGATCGTGCGCTCGCTGCCGAACAGCCCGAGCATCTGCAGGTTGCAGTCGTACTGATCGGACCACAGCCACGGCAGCTCGGCATAGGTCTCGTCGGCGCCGAGCAGGTTCGCGGCCGCGACGGCCGGCTGGTTTTCGGCCACCTGCCACGATTCGATCCGCACATGCCGCCCGAGCAGCGGGTTGAAGTGCATCGTCACCTCGCCGGCCGCGAAGATCGCGGCATCGGTCGTGCGGCAGCCCGCGTCGACGCGTATCCCGTTGTCGACGTCGAGCCCGGCCGCCTGCGCCAGCTCGACGTTGGGCACGACGCCGATGCCGACCACGACGATGTCGGCCGGCACGTCGCCGCGATCGGTCTCGACGACTGCGCCGCCGCCCGGCGCGCGCCGAATCGCGCGCGGCAGCGTCGCCAACTGGAAGATCACGCCGCACGCCTCGTGCAACCGGCGCGCGTACGCACCGACCACTTCCGGCAACGCGCGCTGCAGCACCCGCGGCGCCGGGTCGATCACCGTCACGTCGCAACCGAGCTGGCGTGCCGCCGCCGCGACTTCGAGGCCGATGAAGCCGCCGCCGAGCACCGCCACGCGGCGCCCGGGCGCCAGTTGCGCACGCAACGCACGGGCATCGTCGACCGTACGGACGTAGTGCACCGCGACACCTTCGTCGATCGCCCCGCCGAACGGGCGCACGCGCGAGCCCGTCGCGAGCATGAGCTTGCCGTACGGCACCGTCGCACCGTCGTCGAGCCGCACCCGCCGCGCGTCGCGCTCGATCGCGTCGACCCGCGTGCCGAGCCGCAGCTCGATACGCTGCGTGTCGTACCACGCGGCATCGCGGATGAACGCGCGCCGTTCGCCGCCGTCCGTCAGCAGCGCATCCTTCGACAGCGCCGGCCGGTCGTACGGCAGCTCGCGCTCCGCGCCGATCATCACGATGCGCGCCGTTGCATCGCGTTCGCGCAGTGCTTCTGCCGTACGCCGCGCCGCGTGGCCGGCGCCGACGATCACGAACGGATCAGCCGACATTGACTTCCACCTGCCCGTCGACGATCCGGATCGGATAGGTCCGCACCGGCTCGGTGATCGGCGCGCATTTCGGCGCGCCGGTGCGAATGTCGATCAGCCCCTGGTGCAGCGGGCATTCGACGCAGCCGTCCTCCACATAGCCTTCGGACAGCCGCGCATGGCCGTGCGTGCAGAGGTCGTGCATCGCGAACAGTTCGTCGCCGATCCGGAACACGGCAATCGGCTTCTGGCCGGCGACCCGCGCCGCCGGTTCGTCTTCGGAGAATTCGTCGAAAGCGCCGAGCGGATGCCACTCGGCCAGCGTTGCTTCGGTCATGTCGATTCCTTGCTTCGTCAGAACGGTCAGATCGATCAGATCGGCGTCGCGAGCAGCGTCTGCACGCGCGACGTGTCGTAAATCACGCGCTTGGTCTTGTAGCGCAAGCCGTCAGGCGTGCGCACGACCGTGTCGTAGTACTTGCCGGCCTGGTACACGTTCGATTCGCCGTTGCTGCGCGTCTGCACGACCACGTAATTGCTCTCGGTATCGAACTCGCCGTCGCGTTCGGCGACGATCGTCAGGCCCGACGTCATGTGCCGGTACGTGTGCTCCTCGTAGATGTTCGCGTGCCGCAGCGACACCACGCGGTCGCGCAGCATCCGCTGGTTCGTGCAGTGCACGATCCCGACCGGCAGCCCGAGATCGGCGTTCTCCTTCGGCACGATTTCGTACGTGCAGTCCTCGGTGAACATCTCCGGCCAATGTTCGAGCCGGTCGTTGTCGAGGTGCCCGATGTAGCGGTTCTGGAGCATGTAAATCTCGAACCACGTCTTCATGTCTTCCGTCATTTTTTGCTCCCGCCTCAATAGCCCATCAGCTTCTGGTAGCCGACCCAGAACTTGCGGATCAGGCTCTCGGTGATCACCGTGTCCTGCTGGTCCGGATTGCCGCGCGACATCTCGATCACCGACGTCGCGTCGGCATCGCGCACCGTGCCGCGCTGCACGAGCTCGGTCGCCTCCGTGTCTTCCATCGAGATGTAGCCGGCCGGCCCGACGAGGTTCGCCTGCTTGATGCGCAGCGCGCGCAGCTCGGGCGTGTCGTCCGCATAGCCGAAGAAGTGGAAGATCAGCTCGAAGTTGTCCGGACCCTTCGGCAAAATCTGCCGCGCGACCAGCGTGTTGTGGATCTGCTGGATCACGAGCTGCGGAAAGATCGGCTGGATATGGTTCGTGCAGTCCTCGTCGTATTCCGACACGAGATCGAGGATCGATTCGTCTTCCAGATGGAAGCCTTCGTCGAACGAACGGATGTTCTGCTGCTTGTACGCGGCCGACGTATCGTCGCCCGTCTTCGTCACCGTGATGATGCTGTGCAGCCCGTGGTTCGCATCCGGAATCGAGCGCGCCTTCATGCCGACGCGGAAAATGTTGAAGGTCGTATGGAACAGATGCAGCATGCTCGCGTGATACGGGTCCTTCACGTTCTCCATGTACAGCTTCCAGTTCGACTTCGAATACTGGCGCGTACAGCCGAGATACTCGATCGGCTTGTGGAAGATCCGGTCGATCCACGGGCGCATCTGCTCGCCGAGATAGTCGGGCAGCGGCGCCACTTCATCGCTGAAGGTCGCGAACACGAGCCCGCGATAGCTGTCCACGCGCAGCTTGCGCAGCCCGTGCTGCTTCGGGTCGAAATCGGCCGGCATCCCGGTCATCCCCTTCTGGCCGCGCCGGAACGGCACGCCGAGCAGGTTGCCCTGGTTGTCGAAGCTCCACTGGTGATAGACGCACGTGTGCGAGCTCGCGTTGCCGCGCGACTTGCGGCACACCTGCGCGCCGCGGTGCGCGCAGCGGTTCACCCACGCGGACAGCGTGCCGTCCTCGGTGCGCGTGACGACCACCGGCGTGTCGCCGACGAACGTGCTCTTGAAGTCGCCGGCGTTCGGGATTTCCGCTTCGAGCGCGACGAAGTTCCACGTCGGCCCGCGGAAGATGCGTTCCTGCTCGCGATCGTAGACCGCCCGCGAGCTGAACACCTTGTACGGCACGCGCGAGCCGTCGTCGTGTGGGAAGGTCACGTCGGACGCGTCGCCGCGCGCGGCGAAAACGACGGGCGATTCTGTCTGCTCCATGTCGGACTCCTTGTGGTTCCGTTGCGTTGAATGCATGGAGCCGATTTTTGAAAAGCTAATATTCGGCGTCTATCCGGAAAGTGCGATTGCGGCGGCGCAATATCCACTTTCGGCGGATTTCTGCGCTAGCATGGCGACACACGCGGCCGCCGCACGATCGCGACCCATTCGTCGGATCGAAGCGCGCGTCGTCCATACCAAGGCACAGGCCCATGTCCCCAACGTCGTTCGAGCCGCTCGCGCTGCGCGCGCACCGGCTGTTCGAATCCCGCGATCTCGACGAGACGCGCGAGCGGATCTCGCGCGTGATGCAGCCGCACGCGCTGCTGCCGAGCGGCCGTGTGCGGGGTGCGTCGCACATGGATTTCGTCAAGCTGGGCGGGCTCGGGATCGGCACGATCGCGTTCGGCGACGCGATGCGCGTGCAGGTCGATGCCGTCGACGGCTACTACCTGCTGATGTTCTGCCTGTCCGGCCAGGCCGAAGTGCGCGCGATGGGGCGGCAACTCGGCGTCGACGGCCAGACCGGCGTGCTGTGCGCGCCCGGCGAGCGCTTCGACGCGGTGCTGTCGGCCGATTGCGAGCAGTTCGTGCTGCGCATCGACGCGGCGACTGTCAGCGCGCTGACCGGCGACCCGCGCGCGATGCTCGACCCGGTGCTGCACGTGAGCGACACCGCGCTCGCCGCGTGGCGGCAGCAACTGATGCTCGTCGCGCGGTCGCCCGAGCTGCTCGAACGCGCGAACGCGAACCCACGGGTCGCATCGCAGCTCGAGCATCTGCTGATCGATCTGCTGATCGAAGGCCATCCGCCGTCGGTGCTGCAGGCGGCGCACCGCGACCCGGCGCCGGGTTTCGTGCGGCGCGCGCAGGAGTTCGTCGATGCGCACTACGCGCAGCCGCTGCAGCTCGCCGATATCGTCCAGGCCGCCAACGTGCCCGAACGGACGCTGCGCGATGCATTCCTGCAATTCCGCGGGATGAGCCCGATGCAATACCTGCGCGCGACGCGGCTCGCGCACGCACGCGAACTGCTGCGCGGCGCGGCATCCGACCGGCGGATCGCCGATATCGCGCTCGATTGCGGGTTTACCCACCTGGGCCGGTTCGCGATCGCGTATCGGGAGAAGTTCGGCGAATCGCCGTCGGAAACGCTCGACGCCAGGCGCTGAGGCAGCCGTCCGCGCGCCGCTTCACGCCGCACGCGGCATTTCGCGCGCGGTCCTGCCGATCGCCATCCCCGCCATTCGCCTTCCGTTCGTGCGGGCGACCGCGCTCCGAGCGACGGTCGGCCCTCGCTCCCGCGACGACCTCGGGATCTACGCCCGCGGTCCGCGCCGCGGCACGGCATTCGTCGCCGTATCCGCGGACGGCCGGCGCGCAGCCTCGAGCCGTGCCGCCGCGCACGCGAGCGCCCCTTCGATCCGTTCGAGCATCGTGCGCGTGGCCTCGCTGCGCGGACTCGCGCGCAGCAACAGCCCCAGCCACTTCAGCCGCCGTGCGAGCATCGGCACGACCAGCGTCCGGACGATCAGCCGTTGATCCCCGTCCGACGGATCGAAACGCACGCATGCGTCGACGAGCGCATCGAGCGTGAGTACCACGTGAGCAGAACGCGTCGAGCCTTTCAAGGGTCGATACTCCCGTCGCAGCAGGCTGCGAACCGTTATCCCGATCAAAATGCCTTCCAGTCGACGGCTCCGCCCGCGACAGGGACGCTCAGCCCTGCCGCCAGCGGCTCCACCACCGGCGGTTTCGTCGGCGCGAGGGCGAGCGCGGATGCCGGCGCAGGCGCGACCGACGTCACGGCCGGCACATCGACGGCATTCGGCGCGAGCTTGAACGTGGCCATCGCCGCCTGCAGGCGGCCGGCCTGCTCCTCGAGCGAATGCGCCGCCGCGGCTGCCTGCTCGACGAGCGCCGCGTTCTGCTGCGTCACCTGATCCATCTGCTCGATCGCCAGATTGACCTGCCCGATCCCCTGGCTCTGCTCCCGCGAGGCCGCCGCGATTTCGGCGACGATATCGGACACCTGCTTGATCGCGAGCTTCACGTCCCCCATCGTCGCGCCGACGCCCGTGGCCTGCTGCGCGCTGTCCCGGATCATCGACACCGACGCGCCGATCAGTTCCTTGATCTCCTTCGCGGCGGCCGCCGAGCGCTGCGCGAGGCTGCGCACCTCGCTCGCGACCACCGCGAAGCCACGCCCCTGCTCGCCGGCGCGCGCGGCCTCCACCGCGGCGTTGAGCGCGAGGATGTTGGTCTGGAACGCGATGCCCTCGATAACGCCCGTGATGTCGGAAACCTGGCTGGAACTGCTGCTGATCTGCCCGATCGTCGCGACCATGCTCTGCACGGCATCGTTGCCGGCATCGGCCATGCCGGTCGCGCGCGTCGCCAGCGTATTGGCCTGCTGCGCGTTGTCGGCGTTCTGCCTCACGGTCTCGGTCAGTTGCGTCATGCTCGACGCGGTTTCCTCGAGCGACGCGGCCTGCTCTTCCGTGCGGGCCGACAGATCGGCATTGCCGCTCGCGATCTGGCGCGACGCGACCGCCACCGCTTCCGCGCTGCGCTTGATGCCGCGCACCGTCGTACCCAGCTGCCGGTCCATCGTCGCCAGCGCCCCGAGCAACCGGCCGAATTCATCGTGCGAAGCGATGTCGATCCGGTTGTCCAGCGACCCGCCGGCGATTTCGTCGGCCACGCTCACGGCCTGCCCGAGCGGCGTCGAGATGTGCCGCATCAGGTGCGCGGACACCCACGCCGCGACCAGCACGCCGATGCCGATCAGGCCGATCGCGATCCACAAGATCATGACGAAGGTCGACGCGCTGTCGTCGACGAACGACTTCGCCTGATCGATGTTCAGGGCGATGTCGTCGTCGAGCGCCTGCTTGAGCGCGCCGGCGGCGGGCGCCAGCCGGTCGATCGCCGCCGTGGCGGCATCGCGGTCCCCGCCGTCCACCGCCGCGAGGGCCGCGTCCACGCCGGCCCGGAACCCGGGCAGCACGTCGCGAATGCGGTCGGCGATGCGCTGCTCCTTCTCGCTCGTGATCGATTGGCCGTAGTAGCGGTTCCATATCGTGTCGAGACGGCGTTGCTCGGCACGCGTCTCGTCGATCCCGCTCCGGAGCCGCGCGGGATCGCGCTCGGACGCCGCCGCACGCAGCCGCAGCTGCGTCTCGAAGGTCGCGGCGCGAATTTCCGACAACTCGCTGATCGGCAAGGTATTGCCCGTATAGGCATCGTGGACGTTCGCATTCAGCCTCGACAGGCCGAACAGCCCGAACACGCCGATGGCGACCATGAGCGCGACACACGCGGCAAGCGCGAAAAAGATCCTGAACTTTATGCTTTTCCCAAATCGGCTCACGCTGCTCTCCTCGAATGTTCCAGGTCGATGCGGAACGGGAAACCCCGCGTCCAACCCTGTTTACGGAGAGCAGCCTTGCCGGTTTATCCGGCGTGGGCAGGATAGAAAAAACCATGTGCGGCAATAATCGGCCCGCACGGCGAGCGTTTTTGGGTCGTCCGGCAGCCGTCACGCGGCCGGCACGATCATCTCCCGCGCGATCGCGCAGAACGCCGCCGTGGCCGCGCTTTCGCCGTGCAGCCGGCGGCTCATGATGATCGGCGACGTCGCGCCCGGCTCCGGCAGCCGTCGGTAGACGACGCCCTTCACGCGCACGCCCTCGACGCTCTCCGGCACCAGCGACACGCCCACCTGCGCGGCCACGAGCCCGAGCGCCGTCTGCAACTCGCGCACCTCGTGCACGGCCGCCGGCACGACCGCGCCGTCGCGCAGCGCCGACAACTGCTGATCGGCGAAGCTCGGCCGCGGCGTGCTCGGGTAGACGATCATCGTCTCGTTCGCGAGATCCGCGAGCGTCAGCGGCCGGGCCGGATCGGCGAGCCGATGCCCGGCCGGCAGCGCCGCGATCAGCTTTTCCTCGATCAGCGCCTCGCGCACCAGCTGGTCGTCGTCGAAGCGCAGGCGGCCGAACCCCACGTCGATCCGCCCGCCCTTCAACGCGCCGAGCTGTTCGAGCGTGAACATTTCGATCAGCGACAGCTCGACGTCCGGCTGCGCCTCGCGAAACGCACGGATCACGTCCGGCAGCGCGCCGTACAGCGCCGACGGCACGAAGCCGATCACGATCCGCTCCGACAGTTGCGCGAGCCGCCGCGTGAGCGGCCCCAGCTCGTCGGCCTGGTCGACCAGACGTTTCGCCTGCGCATAGAACACGCGCCCGGCATCGGTCAGTTTCAGCGGCCGCGCGCCGCGCTCGAACAGCGGCAGCCCGATCTCCTCCTCGATCGCCTGGAGCTGGCGGCTCAGCGGCGGCTGCGTCATGTGCAGCCGCTCCGCCGCCCGCGTGATGTTCATTTCCTCGGCGACGGCGATGAAGTAACGGAGCTGACGCAATTCCATTTCATGCCTCAAAGGTATGGAAGTAGTCGGAAAGAGTGTTGGACGACGCGGGGCGGGAATTCCTACCATGTGCACCAACAGGAGGAATCGCATGATAGCAACTGCCACCACCATCGAACGCATCGACACGCTGCTGGTCGACGTGCCGACGATCCGGCCCCACAAACTGTCGGTCGCGACGATGAATTGCCAGACCCTGGTGCTGGTCCGAGTTCGATGCACGGACGGTATCGAAGGCGTCGGCGAGGCGACGACCATCGGCGGCCTCGCGTATGGCGAGGAGAGCCCCGAAAGCATCAAGGTCAACATCGACACCTACTTCGCGCCGCTGCTGCAGGGCATGGATGCGACGCGTCCGGGCGCCGCGCTGGCGCGGGCGCGCAAGCTGTTCCAGGGCAACCGCTTCGCGAAGTGCGCGATCGAGACCGCGCTGTTCGACGCGCAGGCGCGGCGTCTGGGCGTGCCGCTGTCCGAGCTGTTCGGCGGGCGCCGGACCGATACGGTCGATGTCGCGTGGACCCTCGCGAGCGGCGACACGCAACGCGACATCGCGGAAGCCGAAGCGATGCTCGACGCCCGCCGCCATCGCGCGTTCAAGCTGAAGATCGGCTCGAACGCGGTCGCCGACGACGTGGCGCACGTGGTCGCGATCAAGCGCGCGCTCGGCGAGCGCGGCGACGTGCGGGTCGACGTGAACCAGGCGTGGAGCGAAACCGACGCGATCTGGGCCGGCGCGCGGCTGGCCGACGCCGGCGTGAGCCTCGTCGAGCAGCCGATCGCCGCGACCAACCGCGCGGGGCTCAAACGCCTCACGCAGCTCGCGCAGGTGCCGATCATGGCCGACGAGGCGCTGCACAGCCCCGTCGATGCGTTCGCGCTCGCGCAGGATCGCGCGGCCGACGTGTTCGCGGTGAAGATCGCGCAATCGGGCGGCCTGCAGGGCGCGGCGAGCGTCGCGTCGATCGCGGCGGCGGCCGGCATCGAACTGTACGGCGGCACGATGCTCGAAGGCGCGGCCGGCACGATGGCGTCCGCGCAACTGTTCAGCACGTTCGACTCGCTGAAATGGGGCACCGAACTGTTCGGCCCGCTGCTGCTCACCGAAGAAATCCTCGTCGAGCCGCTGCGTTACGAGGATTTCAAGCTGCATCTGCCGGCGACGCCCGGCCTCGGCATCACCTTCGACTGGGCCCGCATCGAACGGATGCGACGCGGCGCCCGCTGATCCCCACACGACAACCGACACCGGAGACACAGATGAACAAGCAAGCCATCGACGCCCTGCTGAAGACCTTCGACGACGCCGCCGAGAAGCCCGGCAACCCGCGCGTGCGCGCGATCGTCAACCGGATCGTGAAGGACATCTGCTACACGATCGAGGACTTCGACGTGCAGCCGAGCGAATTCTGGACGGCCCTGAACTACCTGAACGAAGCCGGCCGCGAATTCGGGCTGATCGCCGCGGGCCTCGGCCTCGAACGATTTCTCGACGTGCGGATGGACGAAGCCGAGGCAAAGGCAGGCATCCAGGGCGGCACGCCGCGCACGATCGAAGGGCCGCTGTACGTCGCCGGCGCGCCGGAATCGGTCGGCCACGCGCGGCTCGACGACGGCACCGATCCGGGCCAGACGCTGATCATGCGCGGCCGGGTGCTCGGCCAGGACGGCGCGCCGCTCGCGAACGCGCTGGTCGAGGTGTGGCATGCGAACCATCTGGGCAATTACTCGTACTTCGACGCGTCGCAGCCCGCGTTCAACCTGCGCCGCTCGATACGCACCGATGCCGAAGGCCGCTACAGCTTCCGCAGCGTGCTGCCGGTCGGCTACAGCGTGCCGCCGGGCAGCAAGACCGAGCAACTGCTCGACCAGCTCGGCCGCCACGGCCATCGTCCGGCGCACATCCACTTCTTCGTTTCGGCGGACGGTTATCGTAAGCTGACGACGCAGATCAACATCGATGGCGATCCGCATCTGTGGGACGACTTCGCATTCGCGACGCGCGACGGGCTGATCCCGCCGGTCAGGCAGGCGGAGGGCGCGGAAGGCAAGCCGTATGGCGTCGACGGGCAGTTCGCGCTGATCGACTTCGACTTCTCGCTGCTCAAGGACAAGCAGGACGTGCCGGGCAGCGAAGTCGAGCGGGCTCGCGCGCAGGCGTGAGCGCCCTTCCCGTTCGACGAATCGACAACGCAAGGAGTGCAGGATGCTGTTTCATGTGGAAATGACCGTTCGCCTGCCGGCGGACATGGACCCGGTGAAGGCGGCCACGCTGAAGGCGGAAGAAAAGGCGATGTGCCAGCGGCTGATGAACGAAGGCGTCTGGCGCCATCTGTGGCGGATCGCCGGGCAGTATGCGAACGTCAGCATCTTCGACGTCGAAAGCGTGCAGCAGCTGCATGACGTGCTGAGCCAGTTGCCGCTGTTTCCGTATATGGAGATGGAGGTGCGGGCGCTGTGCCGGCATCCGTCTTCGGTGCGGGACGACGATCGGTAAGCGACGGTGAATCGCGGCCGTGACCCACGGCCGCGAGGTGCCACGAGAAGCACGACCCGGGCGGCCGGCGATGTCACGCAGGCCGCCCGGGTCGTTTGCATTCCGCGTTTGGCATCTTGCGTTTGGCTGCGGTTGTCCGGGCCTCCTCTGCGGCGGGGTGCGCAGTAACCGTCAGGCGGTCAAATGCGCGGCAAACCCCACTTTCCCCGGCGCGATATCCTCCTTCAACGTCAGCGCCGGAATCTCGTAATCGCCCGCGTTCTGCCGGCGGAACGGAATCGGCGGTGTGGTCCACAGATCGTTCAGACGCTGACCGAGCGCCGTGCACGTCTGGTCGAAACGCGCGGCGTTCATCTTGCCCGTCCGGTAGATCACGAACGGCGGCAGCACGTCGAACCCCGGGTAATACAGCACGCCGTGCTGGATCGGGAACAGCAAGTCGTCGATCGGCCCGTTGATGCCGCGCCGGCTGTAGTGCGATTCCCACCCGCCCGTCGTGACGACGATCATCGCCCGCTTGCCTGCCAACATCCCTTCGCCGTAGCGGTCGCCCCAGTGCGTATCGGAATGTTCGCCGACGCCGTACGCAAAACCGTACGCATACACGCGCTCGAACCAGCCTTTCATGATCGCCGGCATCGAGAACCACCACAGCGGAAACTGCAGGATCACCGCGTCGGCCCACTTCAGCTTGTCCTGCTCGCGCGCGATGTCTTCGCTTTGCGTACCCGCTGCGAATGCGCGCTTCGAATCGAGCGACGGATCGAACCGCGCGTCGGGTGCGCGATCGGTCACGTCGCTCGCATCGAGTGCCGACTTCCAGTTCATCGCATACAGGTCGCTCACCTGCACCGCGTGGCCGGCCGCTTCGAGATGCGCAACGGCGAAATCGCGCAGCGCGCCGTTCAGCGAACGCGGTTCGGGATGGGCATACACGATCAGCACATTCATGTTCGTCACTCCGTGGATTGAATGACTGCAGGATGCGGCCTTCAACGGTATATTTGAAATGAATTCCTGATATCCCAGGTATAGCCATGAATAATCTCAGACGGCTCGATCTGAACCTGCTCGTCACGCTGGACGTGCTGCTCGCCGAACACAACGTCACGCGCGCGGCCGAGAAGCTGAACATGTCGCAGCCGTCGGTCAGCGTGCAGCTGCAGAAACTGCGCGACGTGTTCGGCGATCCGCTGCTGTTGCCCGGCCCGCGCGGGATGCGGCCGACCGCGCGCGCGGAAGCGCTGCGCGAGCCGTTGCGCGATGCGCTCGAAGCGGTCGAGCGCGCGGTGATTCCGGCCACGCCGTTCGATCCCGCGACCGCGACGCACACGTGGCGCGTGGCCGCGACCGACTACGGCGAATCGACGATCGTGCTGCCCGCGCTGCGCACGCTGCGTTCGACCGCGCCCGGCACGCGGCTCGCCGTCGTCGAGCTCGTGCCGCCGCGCATCGAGCAGGAGGCCGAACGAAACGGCATCGACCTGGCCTTCCATACGACCGACGGGTCGCCGCCCGGCATGCGACGGCTGCCGCTGTTCGTCGAGCGTTACGTGCTGATCGGCCGTGCCGGTCATCCGAAGCTGAAGCGGCGCCCGACGCTCGCGCAGTTCGCCACGCTCGAACACGTGATCGTGTCGCCCGACGGCGGCGGCTTCTTCGGCGTGACCGACGAAGCGCTCGCGAAGGTCGGCGCTGTGCGGCGCGTCGTGCTGTCGGTGCCGCACTTCCTGTTCGTGATGTCGGCCGTCGCGAGCACCGATCTCGTCGCGATGCTGCCCGAGCGGCTGGTGCGCGACGTGCCCGCGCTGCGCGTGGTGGACGCACCGGTCGAGGTGCCCGGCTATGAAATGTCGATGCTGTGGCACGAGCGCGTGCATCGCGATCCGGCGCACCGGTGGTTGCGGGAGACGATTGCGGCGGCGGTGTAGATCGTCCGCCCGATCGATGCAATCGCCCGCGTCGAGCGTCGAGCGTCGAGCGCCGACGCACGAAATTCTGCATTCGGGGCTTGAAACCGCGCTGAACACTGTATATATTTACAGTGCTTTTGCACCATTTGACCCGAATTCCGTCATCCACAGACGAACGGACTTTTGTGAGGCGACCATGTTCCAGGCTTCCGCATTCGATCCCGAGCAACCCGGTTTCAATCCCGTCCACTTCGAGCGCGCCGCGCAGCGGGCGGTCGTCGATTTGCAGCGTGTCGCGGGCGGCCCCGCACAGCGGGCGCTCGGTCTGCGCCGCCGCACCCACCCGGCGGCCGTGCGCACGATGAGCTGGCAGGCGCTGCTGAACGTCGAGGAGCTGGCGTTCTCGAATCCCGGCTTCCTGAACCGCAACGATCCGGCCGTCGTCGACGCATTCATCCGGCTGCGTGGCAGCCGGCTGGTTGCCGCAGACGTCGAGGAGCCGGTCGACTGGCGCCGCGACGACGATGACCTGCCGGCCATCTACCTGATCGTCAAGGCGATGCTCGAAGCGGAAGAGGAAGAGCGGGCCGAAGCGGCCTGAGCCGCGCCGGCCGATCGCGGGCACGGTCTGCCGGGCGCGCGCCGCCATATTGCATGGTGGCGCGGCGGCTCGTTATTGTTCTGTTCCAGCGAATCGGCGCATCAGGCGGCAAGCCGCGAACCGTCGCTCAAGCCGCTCATCGCCACGCGACGATCATCCGAATCGACCGCCGCAGCGGCCGCCCGTTACAGCCGCGCCGCCAGCCGCGCACCCTGATCGATCGCGCGCTTCGCATCGAGTTCGGCGGCCAGTTCGGCGCCGCCGATCAGGTGCACCGAGCGCCCAGCCGCCTGCAACGGCGCGAACAATGCGCGCTGCGGCTCCTGCCCCGTGCAGAGCACGATCGTGTCGGCTTCGATCAGTTCGTGGTCGGTGCGCTGCTCGCCGTACGACACATGCAGCCCGCGCGCATCGATCCGCTCGTAGTTCACGCCGCCGATCATCTTCACCTGCTTCATCTTCAGCGTCGCACGATGAATCCAGCCGGTCGTCTTGCCGAGCCCCTTGCCGAGCGGCGCGGCCTTGCGCTGCAGCAGCGTCACTTCCCGCGCCGGCGCCGACACCTGCGCACGCGTCACGCCGCCGCGCGTCGTGGCCGGGTCGGTCACGCCCCACTCGGCTTTCCATTCATCCAGATCGAGTGTCGGCGACTCGCCGTCCTGCACCAGATACTCGGCGACATCGAAACCGATCCCGCCCGCGCCCACCACCGCGACCCGCCGGCCGACCGGCTGTTTGCCCGCGAGCACGTCGATATAGCTGAGCACGTTCGGCCCGTCCTGCCCCGGAATCTTCGGGTCGCGCGGCGCGACGCCGGTCGCGAGCACGATCTCGTCGTAGCCGCCCGCGATCAGGTCGCTCGCGTCGACGCGGCGGTTCAGGTGCAGCTTCACGCCGGTCAGCTCGACCTGCCGGCCGAAGTAGCTCAGCGCTTCGTGAAACTCCTCCTTGCCCGGAATCCGCTTCGCCATGTTGAACTGGCCGCCGATCTCGGCCGCGCCGTCGAACAGGTCGACCTGATGGCCGCGCTGCGCGAGCACGGTCGAGCACGCGAGCCCGGCCGGCCCCGCACCGACCACCGCGATGCGCTTCGGCTGCGGCGCGGGCGTGTATTTCAGCTCCGTCTCGTGGCACGCGCGCGGATTCAGCAGGCACGACGCGATCTTGTTCTTGAACGCATGATCGAGGCACGCCTGGTTGCAGCCGATGCAGGTGTTGATCTCGTCGGCGCGGCCCTGCGCGGCCTTGACGACGAACTCGGCATCCGCGAGCAGCGGGCGCGCCATCGATACCATGTCCGCGCAGCCGTCCGCGAGAATCTGCTCGGCCACTTCGGGCCGGTTGATCCGGTTGGTCGTCACGAGCGGGATGCCGACCTCGCCCTTCATCTTCTTCGTCACCCACGCGAACGCGCCGCGCGGCACCGACGTCGCGATCGTCGGCACGCGCGCCTCGTGCCAGCCGATCCCCGTGTTGATGATCGTCGCGCCCGCGCGCTCGACCGCCTTCGCGAGCTGCACGGTTTCGCTCCAGTCGCTGCCGTCCGGAATCAGGTCGAGCATCGACAGCCGGTAGATCAGGATGAAGTCGCGGCCGACCGCTTCGCGCGTGCGCTCGACGATCTCGATCGGCAGGCGGATGCGGTTCTCGTACGAACCGCCCCACTGGTCGGTGCGCTTGTTCGTATGCATCGAGATGAACTGGTTGATCAGGTAGCCCTCGGAGCCCATGATCTCGACGCCGTCGTAGCCGGCCTCGCGTGCCAGCGTCGCGCAGCGCACGAACGCGCGGATCTGCCGCTCGACGCCGCGCGCGCTCAGTTCGTGCGGCGCGAACGGCGAGATCGGCGACTTGATCTTCGACGGCGCGACCGCGAACGGGTGATAACCGTAGCGGCCCGTATGCAGGATCTGCAGCGCGATCTTGCCGTCCTCCGCGTGCACGGCGCCGGTGATCTCGCGATGCCGGCGCGCGGCGGCCGACGTCATCAGCGTGCCGCCGAACGGCTTGGTCCAGCCGGCCACGTTCGGCGCGAAGCCGCCCGTCACGATCAGGCCGACCCCGCCGCGCGCACGCTCGGCGAAATATTCAGCGAGGCGCGGCAGCGTCTTGCGGCTGTCCTCGAGGCCGGTGTGCATCGAGCCCATCAGCACCCGATTCTTCAGCGTCGTGAAGCCGAGATCGAGCGGTGCGAGCAGGTGGGGAAAGGGTGTCGTCATGATGATTCGGCCAATAAGCGATGCCTGCCATCGTAGGCGCGCGCCGCCTTGAACGTGAGGGGGCAAACAGCCATAATGCTTGTCATTTCCGGCCAAATCGACATGACTTATTCGTCTCGCAAGGACCGCCTCGGGCTGCGCCGGCCGACCATTCCGGTCGCCTATACGCGCCTGCTGCTGCAAGCGCTGGCCGCACGCGGCGTCGACCTGGCCGCCGTGCGGGCCGGCACGGGCCTGCGCGACGCGGTGCTGGCCGAACCGGACGCGCGCGTCGCGCCGTCGCAATGGGGGCGGCTGGTGCTCAACGCGATCGAAATCGGCGGCGATCCGGGCATCGGGCTCGCGTTCGGGCTGCTGCTGAAACCGACCGTGCACGGCTTTCTCGGCTACGCGACGCTGACCGCGCGGGACATCCGCGAGGCGCTGTCGGTCACGCAGCGCTACTTCCGGATGCGCAATCGCCAATACCGGCTGACCTATGCGGAAGACGAACGCGGCGCGACGCTCGAACTGCACGGCGTGCAGGCGAACCCCGTGCTGCAGCACCACGTGATGTTCGAATTCGTGCTGACGGGGCTCGCCCAGAACATCTCGCAATGGTCCGGCCGCACGTCCCCGCCGATCAGGCTGCAATTCGCGTGGCCGGAGCCCATGTATTTCGCACGCTATCGCGATCAGTTGCCGCCGGTGGCATTCGGCTGCGCGGCCAATGCGCTTTGGATCGCGCGCGACGTGCTCGATTGGCCGCTGCCGCTCGCCGACGAAGTCGCGCACCGGCAGGCGCTCGTGCAGGTGGAACGCGAATATGCGCAGGTGCGGCAGGAGGAAGGCGATCTGGTCGAGCGCGTGCGGGCGGAACTGGCGCGCGCCGCCGGGGATTATCCGGGGCCGGACATGCTCGCCGACGCGCTGCTCGTGTCGACGCGCACGCTGCGGCGCCGGCTGGAAGAAGCCGGATCGAGCTATCGGCAATTGCTCGACGAAGCGCGGTTTCGCGACGCCAGGCAGTTGCTCGCCGCGTCGGATCTCGATCTGAAAACGATCGCCGAACGGCTGCAGTTCACCGACCCGGCGAATTTCACGCGCGCGTTCCGGCGCTGGGCCGGGCAGACGCCGAGCGCATTTCGGGAAGCGGCTGCGAGGTGATGGCGTCGGCAGTGACCCGGCACCGGCGCGAATAACGCCGAACCGCCGCCGGCGGCACGGTGCGGGTGCGGGGGCGGCTGCGCGCGAATTCAGTGCCACGCGCCGGGCAACCCGTCGCCCGGCAATGCCGGACGGCCGGCCGAAAGCGGTGGCGTATGATGGGCGCCACATCAAAACGACGTCGCGCGGACCCGCGCCCTCTCCGACCCATGCCCAATCGCACCACCCTGATCGAGGCCACGATCGACCGTGTCGATACCAACCTCATCCGAGTCAAGGCCGATGTCAGGAAGCACCCGCCATACCGTTTGACGATGCAGAACGTCTGCTACTTCGTCACGGCCAACGACGTCGACGAAGAAGCATTCAAGCAGATCGAGAAACTGAGGCCCGGCATGTCGGTGCGTGCCTGCACATTCGAGCATCGCGGCCGTCGCCGAATCGCGTGGATCAGGAGCGGCAGCCTTGCCATCGCGCCGTACGACGTGCGCGCGCAAAAGCGACGGAACCTGTCGCTGCTCGCCTGGGCGTCGTGCCTGGTCGTGCTGAGTCTGGGTACCGCTGCCGCGGCACTCCATTCGGGCTGGGCGTTCACCTCGGCACTGGCCACCGTCGTGGCCATCGTCGGTCTGGTGGGCAACCTGGTCGCCATCGGCGGCTTGTCCGACCTGATCTTCCAGCCGCAGCGACGCGAAGCCCAGGATTGCTGGCTAGGCGAACCGTCCGGTTTCAGCGCGGAGCGGAGTAGCCCATGACGAACCACGACATGCAGACCGTATCCGGCCGCGTGACGGCAATCAGTCAGCAATCGATCGAGACGAAGGTCTGGAGCAACAACCTGGGCACGACGACGCAAAGTATCGAGGAAATCACGCTCAAACTCGATTCGCTCGCGTCCCCCCTCGTGTTCAGGACCAACCGGACGACGCGCCTGTTCATCGCCGATGGCGATCGATTGAATGTCGCCTATGTCGGCGACCAGGATCGCCAGTTCGTCTACGGCATTCGCAACATGACCGACGGTTCGGCTTATCTGCTGCGCCCCGCCAAAGTCGCCGGCGCCCGAACCGACCTTTTCGTCATGCTCATTTGCGTGATCGGCGCGGCCGTCGTCAGCGGAATCGTATCCGCGGTGACGCTCAGCATGGAATCGACGTTCGACGTGTTTGCGCTGATCAGCGCGAGTGTAATCGGCTTGTGCGTGCTGAGCGCGATCCTGCGCATCCTGTTCGGCGTGATCGTATGGCCCGAAATCAGAAGACTGGCGCAGCCGGGCGGCAAACGTGAAATGAACGCGGCAGCTCAAGCGCTGTCGCTCACGCAGGAAGAAACCCGACACGTGCGCTTCATCTGACCGGGACAGCTGCGGCTACCGCGCGGCGAACGACGCTGCTCGCTCCGGATCGCATCGCCGCGGCCACCGCCTGACTCGCCGTCAGCGCGCGCCGGTCGTTCAGGTCAAACCGGATCCGCCCGAACGAGCATCAGCGCCCAGATAAATCCGCGCGCCGCCGTCCCCCTCGCCCGCTTCGATCCGCACGTCGCCCGTTGCGGCGACGATCGCGTCATACACATCGTCGCTCACGCACACCACCGGCACCGCGATCGCATACAGCTCGGCGGCCACGATCGCGCCGATCGAGATGATCAAATCGCGTTCCTTCAGCACGATCCCGACCGGCCCCGTGCCGTTGCGCACCGCTTCCGCCAGCACGCTGCTGCTCGAACTCGAGCCCTTCGCGTGCGGCATCACCATCACCTTGCCGGCGAGGCTCGCGCCGGCCTGCGGATGCCCGTGATCGACGATCTTGCCCGCGCCCGAGTCGTAGCCGCCCCAGAAGCTGAGCGGCTTGTCGAGGACGAACGGACGCGCGCACGCGCTGCCCGGCACGAGCGTGTCGCCCGTCAAGAATGTGTCCGTCGTTTCAGTCATCGAATCGCACCTTGCCTTCGTACGCGGACCGCACGCATTCGCGCATGCTGCCGTACGCCACCGTCACGCCGATGTTCGCGGGCGCATACGACGCCCATTTCCCCGAGTTGGTCATCACCAGCCCCGACAACTGCTTCATCACCGGCGTGATGTACGTGCAGGTATCGACGACGATCTGGATGCCGCGCGCGGCGAATTTCTCCGCGAGGCCGGCTTCCTCCAGCTCCCACAGAATGAAGCGGCTCGTGTTCACGTAGAAATCGCAGGCCGGCTTGCCGTCGAACGCGTCGAGCAACGTGTCGAGCGTGCGGAATTCGGCCAGCGAAAAATGCGGCGTGCCGAGCGCGACCGCGACGAGCGCGTCGCCGGCCGCGCCGTGATTCAGCGTGCGGCGAATCTCGTCGAGATCGGCCATCGCGATATCGACCGTGCGCTGCGCGGCGCGGCCGTGCAACGCGGCGTCGAGGGTCGGCGCCTCGGGCGTCACGCCGACCGCATGGAACAGCGCGACGGCCCCGCTCGACGCGGCGGCCGCGCCGAGCGCCTTGAGTTCGTCCTCGGTGGTGTCGGCCGGCAGCCCGACGATCGCCGGCACGACCGCGCCCGCGATCTTGCCGACCGCCAGGCCAAGCGCGGCGAAATAGATGTCGCGCGACGGCAGGCCGCTGAAATCCGGCGCATTGAACACGATCCGCGCGGCGCGGTTCGCGTCGACATGCAGCCCCGCATACGGCGCGCGCCCGGTGATCGCGGCGGCCAGGTCGAGAAAATCGCCGTAGCGGCTCGTGCGCGCACCCAGCACCGAATTCGCGAACACGATCGCATTCGATTCGGCCCATGCGATCTGCTCGCCCATCGCCGGACGATTCTTCAGCTGATATGGCGCGCACGTGAAGCTCGATTCGCAGCCGAGCAGCAAATGCGCGTCCATCAGGCGCTGCGCATCGCGCTGGATCGTGCGGTCGCCGTGGTACAGCTCGGGATGGATCAGGTCGAGCGACCCGACGTTCAAGGTGGTCGGCACCGCGACCTTCGCGCCCGTGTCGACGAAATAGTCGACGAAGTCGAGGCTCGTCTGGCCGTGATACAGACAGCCGTCGATATGGGCAGACGTAATGTCGATCAGGTGCGGCGCGGACATCACTTGCGCGGTGCGCGCGACGATTCGCATCGCGCGGGCGACGCCGTCGCCGAAATCCCCGCGCAACATGGCGTCGTCGCGGTCGCTCAACTGCAGCATCGGTTGCTCCTCGTGACGCGTACCGACCGGCGCGGCGGCGCCGGCTCATGAACTCAGTCAGAGGACTTTACGACTGGAAATAAAAACTGTCCAGATTTTGATCGAATCGGATTCCAATAGAACCAATTTTCACGACCTGATGCTTCGACGGCGACCAATGGCTTGAATTTCGCACCAGTTGGTCGCTCCGCCGAACCGCCCAACCCTTGCCTAGCGTTCCGCCGTCAGGCTGAACAACTCATTGCGCAACGCCTTCGCCCGCTCGCGGCCGAACTGCGTGTCGAATTCGTCCTGCGCGGCCTGCCACGCGACTTTTGCCTGCGCGAACGTGCGTTCGCCGAGCTTCGTGAGGTGCAGCGCATGCGCACGCGCATCGTGCTCGGACGCCGCCGTCGAGACGAAACCGTCGCGCTGCAACGGCTTCAGCGCACGCAGCAAGGTCGTGCGGTCCATCACGAGCATCTCGGCGAGTTCGCTCATCAGCAGGCCGGGATGGCGCGTGAGGTTCGCCATGATCGAGAACTGGGCGGGCGTGACGCCGACCGGGGCCAGATGGCGCTCGTACAGTTGCGTGACGAAGCGCGCCGCCTGACGCAGCGCGAGACAGTTGCACGCCTGGGCAATCGAGGTGTCGTTCATGTTCGGCAATCTATATGTGCATATGCATAAAGTCAATGTACACTCCGCCGTAACAGCGGCCGGCGGCCGGCCATCGCGTCAAGGAGACCGACATGGACTACATCGACAAGCTACGCATCTTCCGGTCCGTGGTGGAAATGCGCAGCTTCACGCGCGCCGCCGACATGCACGGCCTCGCGCGGCCGGTCGTATCGCGTGCGGTCGCGGATCTGGAGGCGCGTTTCGGCAGCCGGCTGCTGCACCGGACGACCCGCCAGGTATCGCTGACCGAAACGGCCGAGCGCATCTACGAGCGTTGCGCGGCCGTGCTCGACGAACTCGACGCGCTCGAAGTGGAAGCGCAGACGCACACGCGCGAGCCCGAAGGCCTGCTGCGCCTCGTCGCGCATACGACGGCCGCGCTGAACCGGCTCGTGCCGCTGATCGCCGGCTTCAAGAGCGCGCATCCGAACGTGCGCCTCGACGTCACGCTGACCGAGCGCCCGGTCGATCTGGTCGGCGAAGGCTACGACATCGGCATCGTCGTGCCGTACATGCTGACGAGCGAATCGACCGTCGTGCGGCTGGTCGAGCGCATTCCGGTCGTGATCGTCGCGACGCCCGCGTATTTGCAAGCACATGCGCGCCCCGAGACGCCGGCCGACCTCGCCAATCATCCGTTCGTGCCGATTTCGCCGTCGCTGCGCCGCCCGGCGCTGTCGTTCCGGGTCGACGGCAACCTGCTCACCGTGCCGTTCCGTTTCGACATCTCGTCGAACAGCCCCGTGTTCAACCGCGAAATGGTCATGCACGACTTCGGCATCGGCGTCGTCCCGAAGACGCTGGTCGAGGCCGAACTCGCGTCGGGCGCGCTCGTGCAGTTGCTGGAGGACGCCGATCTCGTCGACGCGTTCGTCGAAATCAAGCTTGCGTACGCGAACCGCGCGCTGCTGCCCGCGAAGGTGAAGGCGTTCATCGACTACACGGCCGCGTACTGCGACCGCGAAGGCTGGATCGTGCCGGCAGCGGCGTGACGCCGGGCGCGCGAATGCGCGTTTCCGACGCCGATTGATACAGCCACGGCACCAATCTGATCCCGCCGCGCCCCTCGCTTCGCGCCGCCCCGCCACCTAACATGTGCACATGCACAAGACCACGCTCACCGATGACGATTGCTTCGCGGTCCGGCAAGCCGCCCGGCGAATCTCGCAGTTCTATGAGCGCTACCTGTCGCGGGCGGGCGTCACGCCGTCGCAGTACAGCATCCTCGCCCTGCTGCGCGAGCGGCCCGGCCTGACGATGGCGACGCTGTCGAACGTGCTGGTGATCGAACGTACCGCGCTGTTGCGCGCGCTCAAGCCGCTCGTCGGCGCGGCGCTGGTGACGGGGCGGATCGAGCCGCCATGTCGTGGTCAGACGTTTGCGCTGACCGCACACGGCGAAACGAAGGTGGCCGATGCGCACGTGCACTGGCTCGCCGCGCAGGAAGCGTTCGAGCGGTGCTTCGGGTCGGCGCAGGCGGCCCGCCTCAGAGACGAATTGTTCCGGATCACGCACAACCTGCCGGAACGCTGACCCCTTCCCCGATCGACGTCGTGCCGTCGATCGTTTTGATAAGTGCATATACATAGGTGAATCGATGGATACGACCCAAGACGCTGCCTCGTCACGCGAAGCAGCCACAACCGAGCGGCCCGCCAAGCAGCAACGCCGCGTGCCGTGGATGCGCATCGCGGTGGGCGCCGTCGTCGTCGTGGTCGCGGCCGCCGCGCTCGACTGGCTGTTCGTGCTGCGCTTCCAGGAAAGCACCGACGACGCGTACGTCGGCGGCGACGTGACCGTGCTCGCGCCGAAGGTCAACGGCTTCGTCGACAAGATCCTCGTGACCGACAACCAGCGCGTGAAGGCCGGCGACGTGCTCGTGCAGCTCGATGCGCGCGACTACGACGCGAAGCTCGCGCAGGCCAGCGCCGAAGTCGACAGCGCGCGCTCCGCCGTGACCGAACTCGAAGCGAAGCAGCAACTGCAATTCGCGGTGATCGGCCAGCACGCGGCCGACAAGAACGCGTCGTCCGCCGAGCTGACGCGCGCCGCGTCGGACCGCGTGCGCTACCGCGAATTGGTGAAGTCCGATGCCGTATCGAACCAGATCGTCGAGCGCGCGGATGCCGATTACTCGAAGGCCGGCGCGGCCGTCGAACGCAGCGACGCCGCGCTGCTCGCGTCGAAGCGCCAGCTCGACGTGCTCGGCGCGCAGCTCGCCGATGCGCGGGCCCGCGTGAACACCGCGCTCGCCGCGCAGCGCGTCGCGGCGCTCAACGTCGAATACACGACGATCCGCTCGCCGGTCGACGGTTACGTCGGCAACCGCACGGGCCGCGTCGGGATGCTCGCGAACGTCGGCGTGCCGCTGCTGACGGTCGTGCCGGCCTCCGGCCTGTGGATCGACGCGAACTTCAAGGAAGACCAGCTGCGCAAGATGCGCGCGGGAGACCGCGTCGACGTCGCGCTCGATGCGTCGAGCACACGCCTGCACGGCCGCGTTGACAGCCTGGCGCCCGCCACCGGCGCGACCTTCAGCGTGCTGCCGCCCGAGAACGCGACCGGCAACTTCACGAAGATCGTCCAGCGCGTGCCGGTGCGCGTGCATCTCGATCCGCAGCCCGGTATCGAGCAGGTGCTGCGCCCCGGCCTGTCCGCGGTCGTGACCGTGCATACCGATCACCAGCACTGAGCGGGAGCCGACGATGACCACCGCGTTTTCCGGCGACCCCGCGTCGCAACCGACCAAACAGCGCGTGTTCGCGTTCGCGCTGATGTGCGTCGGTTTCTTCATGGCGACGCTCGACATCCAGATCGTCGCGTCGTCGCTGCGCGACATCGGCGGCGGGCTGTCCGCGAGCCAGGACGAACTGTCGTGGGTGCAGACCGCGTACCTGATCGCCGAGATCATCGTGATCCCGATGTCGGGCTGGCTGTCGAAGGTGATGTCGACCCGCTGGCTGTTCGCCGCGTCAGCCGTCGGCTTCACGATCACCAGCATGCTGTGCGGGCTCGCGTGGGACATCAACTCGATGATCCTGTTTCGCGGGCTGCAGGGCGCGCTCGGCGCCGCGATGATCCCGACCGTGTTCACCACCGCGTTCGTGCTGTTCCCCGGCAGGCAGCGGCTGATCGCGTCGACGACCATCGGCGCGCTCGCGTCGCTCGCGCCGGCGATCGGCCCCGTGATCGGCGGCTGGATCACCGACCAATGGTCGTGGCACTGGCTGTTCTACCTGAACCTCGTGCCGGGCATCGCGGTCGCCGTGCTCGTGCCGCGCTACGTGCATATCGACGCGCCCGATCTCAGCCTGATCAAGCGCGGCGATTATCTCGGCATCGTGTTGATGTCCGGCTTCCTCGGCTGCCTCGAATACGTGCTCGAGGAAGGCCCGCGCAAGAACTGGTTCGGCGACGACGCGATCGTGATCTGCGCGTGGATCTCCGGCATCTGCGGCTTCCTGTTCATCGTGCATGCGCTGACCGCGAAAGACCCGATCGTCGACCTGCGCGCGCTGGCCGTGCGCAACTTCGGGATCGGCAGCCTGCTGTCGTTCGTGACCGGCATCGGGATCTTCGTGACCGTGTTCCTGACGCCGCTGTTTCTTGCGCAGGTGCGTGCGTTCAGCTCGCTGCAGATCGGTATCGCGCTGCTGTCGGTCGGCGCGTTCCAGTTGATCGCGCTGTGTGCGTATGCGTTCGCCGCTCGCTACGTCAGCATGCGTGCGCTGCTCGTGTTCGGGCTGATCTGCTTCGGCCTCGGCTGCTACCTGTACACGCCGATCACGCACGACTGGGGCTGGCGGGAACTGCTGCTGCCGCAGGCGCTGCGCGGCATCGGCCAGCAGTTCAGCGTGCCGCCGATCGTGACGATGGCGCTCGGCTCGCTGCCGCAGTCGCGGCTGAAATCGGCGAGCGGGTTGTTCAACCTGATGCGCAACCTCGGCGGCGCGATCGGTATCGCCGTGAGCGCGACGATGCTCAATGACCGGCTGAATTTTCATTATCTGCGGCTGAACGAGCACGTGAGCGCCGGCGAACCGCAGGTCGCATCGCTGCTCGATCGTCAGGCCGCGTACTGGGGCTCGGTGGCTGGCAATACGCTGAACACCGCGCAGGCCGGGCTCACGAACCTGCATCGGCTGATCTATCGCGAAGCGCTCACGTTGACCTATGCGGATGCGTACTACGCGCTGTCGCTGTGCTTCGTCGTCGCGCTGCTTGCCGTCGTGTTTTCCAAACCCATTACGTTGAACGCGCCGCCGCCGGACGCGCACTGAGGCCCAGGGATCATCATCATGAAGAAGCTACTCGTCGCGCTGGCCGTCAGCGCATTCGCCGCCGGCTGTGCGGTGCAGCCCGCGCAGCATCCGGCGCTGAACGACTCCGTTCAGACGCTTGCGCCCAGCGCGTGGGATACCGACGTGCCGCGCGCGGACATCGATGCCGCCGCCTGGTGGGCGCAATTCCACGATCCCGTGCTCGACCGGCTGATCGCGACCGTGCTCGACGGCAACCTCGATCTGCAGGCCGCCGCCGAACGCGTGAAGCAGGCGCAGGCGCTGACCGTGCAGAAACGCGCGGTGCTGCTGCCCGAACTCGACGCGACCGCGCACGCGGCCGACGCGCGGCAGAACACGCCGCCGCCGCTCGGGTATGTGCGGCAGGCCGGTGCGGGGCTTGCGCTGAACTGGTCGCCTGACGTGTTCGGCGGCGAACGGCTCGATCTGCTGGCCGCTCAGGCGGAGTTGGTCGGGCAAAAGCATGCGGAAGATGCGATGCGCCTCGCGCTTGCAGCGGACGCGGCATCCGCGTATGTCGACCTGCGCTGGGCGCAGCAGGAACTGAAGATCCTGCAGGACAACGCGCAGATCCGGCAGCATGCGCTCGAACTCACGCGCAAGCGGCAGGCGTTCGGGCTGTCGACGGAACTCGACGTGACGCGTGCTCAAAACCAGCTCGATGCGCTCGAAGCGAGGATTCCGCCGACGCAGGCGCAGATTTCGCATCAACTCAATCTGATTGCCGTGTATTCGGGGCGCACGCCGGAATCGGTCGATCGGCTCGTGCTGGCGCAGGCCGGGGAGATTCCCGCGCCGCCGGTTGGCGCGCCGGGGACGCTGCCTTCGCAGGCGTTGTTGCGGCGGCCGGATGTGCTGACTGCCTATGCTCAAGTTGAGCGGCGTGCGGCGCAGGTCGGCGTGGCGAAGGCCGAGCGGTATCCGAAGTTTTCGTTGAACCTGACGGACGGGATTCTCGCGGCTTCGTATCTCGGGCTGCCGACGTTGACCGATAACCTGTTCAGCGCGGCGTTGAGTGCGACGAGCCCGATCTTCAATGCAGGGCGGATTACCGCCGATATCTCGCAGAGCGAAAGCCGGATGCGCGAGTCGGAACTCGGATTACGGCAGACGATGCTGCAAGCGCTGCGGGAAGTCGAGGATGCGCGCGCGAATCTCGTCAGTTCCGATGAGGCGACGCGAAGGCTGGGTAGCGCATTGGCGGCTTCCGATAAAGCGCTCGGGCTGGCGAATCAGCTTTATAAGGGTGGCGCGACGGATTTTCTGGATGTGCTGTCGGCGCAGGAGGTTTATTTGCGGGATTCGGATTCGCTCAATCAGGTCAAGCGCGAGCATGCGCTGGCGGCGGTGGCGTTGTATCGGTCGCTTGGGGGTGGGTGGAGCCGGAATGACGCGGCGGGGGGAACACAGACGGAAACTGACGCTGTGGCGAAAAACTAGGCGGGATCACGATGCGGGAGCCTGTCAGCCTTTTAGTGTGCCGAGGTCATGAAACGATAACGGAACTGACGTCCTATGATCGATGCAACAGTGATCAAGACGAGCAAGAGTCCGAAGGCACCGAAGGTGTTTCCCGACGAACTGACGATCAGTTGCTTGCCCAGGTTCAGGGCAAGAACGCCGAGTCGATCCTGGGCGAATCGGGGCTTGGCCGGCCAGCTCAGGAAGCAATTGGCCAAGCGCATGCTCGCGGCCGAGATGAGCCACCATCCGGAAGCCGGGACCGAGCAAGGCAAGGCCGGCAACCGCCGCAATGGCACTCGCACCAAGACGTTCCTCGCGCCCCAACGGCGAACTGAAGCTGGATATTCCGCATGACCGCTAGGCAACGTTCGAACGGCAATTGGCCGGCAAGTATCAATGCCGGCTGCCCGGCTTCGACGACCACGTCATCAGCATGTATGCGCGCGGCATGAACGCACGCATGATTCAGGGCCATCTGCTGCGACTGAGCTTTGCGGACGTCGATTTCCTGAACCCGAATCTATCGAAGAGGCCGCGGGACAAACTCGCCCGCACGTTCACCGCGGAGCAGGCTCAGACGATTCACTCCTTTGTCGAAGCCCTACCGATAGAAATCGTATCGATGGTCATCCACTGCGAAGGTGGCCATTCACGGTCATGCGCCGTCGCCTTGGCGCGCCATCGGCTATATGGCTATCAAGCGGATCAAGCATCTTTCGCACGCCACCCCTGCAATCGTCCGCGTCATGATAGGAAATGACCGTACAACTCATCGTGAGCGGCAACGAGCCCGTGGCCGATACGTTTCAACAACCGCGCCCGTTGCCCTGCAACAGGCAGCGACGCGCCGTCATGTCTTTATTGAACCGAGAGCCTGGGACGAAATCAGCTTTGGCAGTGGCTCACATTTACATTGGCACAAATCGTTCTCTAATGCGACCTGCTTACCCATCATCGTCATCGCACGTGGCGAGCCGTCGCTTATGATGACACCCGTCGTGCCACAGGCGGGACACTGAACCGGGGCGCCCAGATAAGCGAAAGGTTGGCCTTGCAACGAGGTGCCGGCGATACCGTCGACCACAACACCGTTGCGGTCGGTCTTATCGCCCTCACGAATGAACCGTCGGCTCATACAGGAAGCCCCTTGGACGGAGCCTCGGCATTGCATGCACGTTCGATATTTTCGGGCCACACAGGTTCGCGGCAAGTCAGTTGGGCGAACCACTGCATCAGAGAGAAAATGAATGCTGGAAGTGCGCCAATCCCCATTACCAGCCACACCATCGGATTGCGCGAGTTAGTCAGGGCAGACCAGCCTTCAAAATTCAACCTAAGCGAATTGCGCAGGGAGGCCCCCCTCGGCAGGAACTCTGTCACGGGCGGCACGGAAGCGGGACCCTCCTCCATAAAGCGTCGGTAGAACTCGAAGTCCTGGTAAAGGATTTTCATGACCTCCTGGCCCCCCACACTGCTCTCATCGAATGCCAAGACGACTCGCGTTCCTACCGAAAACGTGTCCTTAACCAGTCCCTTGTCGTCAAGAACAAGGCAGCGAACCATACGCGGCGTAGTGCGCGCGAGGCCCTGTCCGGGTTTGCGCTCAATGTACAGGAAGGCACTATCCCAAGGTACCGATATAACCCCGTCAGGGCCATTGTGCTTGAACGCATAAATCATGCGGTTACGACGATCAAAGCGGACGGGTTTGCTGATGTAGTTGAAACAGTCGCGCGTCAATGCCCAAATGCCAAGCCCCGAGAAACAGAGCGCAACAAACAGGAAAAAGCTAAGCGCACCATACATGAGACCCTGTTGTCCTCGCTGCTCGTAGATTGGGGGTAGGTGGGTCATCTGCCATAGAATAAACACGAGCGCCGCCAACGAGCCGAGCCCTGGCAGCATAAAAGCAAACACCCCCCAGCCCTTCTCCGAATAGGTTCCATTGCGGACCTCGAGGCAGGTATCGCTCATCGAGAACACGGAACGGTCATCCTTGGGTGTATCAGATGCAGGCTGTCCGGTTGCGAGGCGAGCAGCCTGTTCTTCCTCGCTGACCGGCCGGTTCAGGCGATACCACGAGAGTCCATCAAATGCCATCTCATTTCTCCATCACGAAAGCATTGCCGCAAATGCCTTTTGGTCTTCGGCCAGTGACGGAAACCGGTCTTTGGCCTCTTTCAATCCAAAAAAGCATCGTTCCAGCCACTCATCTACTTCCTTTCCTTTGAAGTAGTTGATGAGGACACCGATAAGGGCAGCTATGAGCAGAAGTGGCAAGGCAACGACAGCCGCAGCGGAGGCAGAGAGGAAGAGGACAGAGAAGGCGAGAGCAAGACCTACAAACCCTGACGCTGTATCCAGGATAAACATTGTCGCGTTGCCCTCCTTCGCATCCTGCCCGGCATGATAGAAGTCAATCGCCGCAGATACGAGCCCGACCGCTGCGCCGCCAAACTTTCCGGCAAACTCGAGGGCGCCTGCCAATCCTCGCCAGCCAGCCCCCAACTGGGCACCCGCCTTGTCAAACGCGCCAATTGTAGCCGAGCCATATTGCGCCACGCTCGCCACGAGCCCACCAATGGCGTTGTCGAACTTGACGCCGGCTTCCGTTTGATTGAACCGGTTCGACTTCTTCAACTCTTCCCGAGCAAAGCGAAGATTGATGGCACTGAATATCGCTCCGATGCCAGCAAACCCGGGTTCCCCCTTCGCCATAAGCCGGAACTTCGGCATGTAAATTGTCTCGACCACATCGGGCGTCAGCGTCGCGCTGGCCAACTTCTCGAAGCCGGGTTTGGCCTTGACGTTTGCCAGGGCAGCGGCCTCTGTCGCCGGGCTTTCGACTGGCACAAACTGCTTCGCCTTGATTTCCGGGTCGGCGCCTGCGCCTACGGTGGCCTTGTCCTGAAGCTGCTTTTTCAGGTCCTGCACGCTGATTTTCTGCCGACCCGGCATCATTTCCTGCATCTGACGAGCGATATAGTTCACCCATTGGTTTACCGAACCGTATACGACCTTAAACTCGAACAGCTGTTTCGTTCGCATGCACAGAGTCGCATACAGCACTTTGGTTGCAGCCGTATCTACACTCGCGCTGATAGCTTCAGCCACGGGCCCACCCGTCTCATGGAGCAGCCAGGCCAACGCCTTCGCAACAGCGACCTTGATGCCCTTATCCTTAGACTCTTCCACCTGCTCTATCTTGCTATATGACTCGATGAGCTTCGCCACAAACTCCCTCAGCTCCATATACGGATAACCAGAGACTTCTTTGACCTTCTCGGCCAACACTGGACTATTCAGAACGAACGCCCGCAACAATGGATTGCGAGTATCAGATACGCTGCCTTTAGCCCATTTGACGAGCACATCGACGGCATTCTTGCGGTCAGCCGAGCCTTCGATGCATCGTGTAAATGTGTTGGTATAGTTCAGCCCGCATCGCCAGCTTCCCGGCTCGTAATCGGACTCGAAAACATTCAACAATGCTGAACTGGACAGCCACGCCTGATGGTCTTGCGACAGCGGTATAAGCGTGCTCGCCTGCTCCGACTTCATCGCGTTCGCCATCTGTTGCCGAAAGTCGACGATAGCCTGCTGCCGATAGTGGGTCGTGTAGGGCTTCCATGCTTCCGGTCCGGCTGTTGCAAGTTCAGACTCCTTCTGCGCCTCAATGCTTTTGAGCCGCTTCTCGAGCGCCTTGCCACCATCGAACAGAGCCCCAAGGCCCATGCCCTCATAAGTATTGGCTTCCAGCATGCCGGCGGCACGTTCCACGTCCTCTTTCGCCGAAACCGCGACCGCCTTTTGCAGCGCGTCGATTGCGCTGGCGGCCCATATTCCGTGTTCATACGGCGCAAGCGCTGCGCCGAAAGCAACGCGCTGCTCAAAATTGAGTTCCTGCGTGATGCCAACCGGGTCCCACAACGCGAAGAACAGCCCCTTGTCCGGCAGTATGGAATCCATCGCCTTTTTCAGGGCCGGCTGCTGCCCGGCACGGTCATGGTACGGAAAGCAACCGGTAACGAGCGCATCGGGACGACCGCCCTTGTATTCGCTCAGTAGCCCCTCGAGATGGTCCAGGCTATCCGCGTGCGGCTGGTTCATGCTGCCGTTATACCAGGCAGTTGCATCGAACTTCTGCATCCGCTTGTCACGACAACCCATGAAGTTCTTCGCGTAGGTGTCTCGGACTTTCTGTGTCCAAAGCTCATCGCTGAACGCCAGATACACGGTTCCGGCATGTTCTGCGTCTTCAACGGTGATGCATTGAGCCAGTTGCGCATGCCCAGGTTGGTGGCAGCTGAACGGTTTCTCGAAGCTACGGTCGAGCTTGATGCCGACCGGATAGTCGTACAAGTATCCTTCCGCTGTAACCGCGTATATCTGCCATCGCTGTGTCTTTGGATAGAAGATATACACGTAGCCGTAGCGCAGGGTGCGCAGCGTGTACTTTGCCTTTTTGAGCGCGATGCCGACGACGCCGTCGCCAAACTTTCCGCCCATGAGCGACATCGCGCCAGCAGAGCTGTGAGCCTTGGAGTTGGCCACGACCCCGTAGCGGACAGGCAGAATCGGCAATCCCTTCTTCTTGCACATGTTGCATGAATTCGGCGCACGCGAGCTGGTCTGCATCGCGGACTGCGTGAGCTGCGAAATACTCGCAAAATTCGTGTCGAGTGCCATTCTTTATCTCTCTCGTGCCGCCACCCGGGCTCATTGATATTGGATGCTCTCGCGAGCAATCGCTTCCCAGTCTGCCGCGCTCCAGTTCGCTACCGCTTCAGCATACGGGCCTTTCCGCGGCGCCTGCAGAATGGCCCGAACACGCGGGTGACGGTCAAAGCAGGGGGAAACGAGTGTGCCGTGAAGTGCAAAAGCAAGCAGGTCCCCACCGGCGAGCCCATGAGCCTCTCCTTTTGCAAGTTGCGCGTCGAGCAGCGCCGACATATCGGGACGAGGCGCCGTACCATTGCAACGGAGTAGGTCAAGCCCGCGCTGAACCAACTCGATGCGCGCAATTCGTGCGTGCTGGTCCGCAGTAACCGCGAAGGCGACTTCCGGTTCGGCCGCGCCGTTGACCACCGTCCAGCCGCTCACGGGGTCGAGGTACGTCCACGTTGCAACCGGCCCCAGAAGCGCATCCATCTGCTCGGCCTTCAAGATGCGGCCCAAGTGCGGAAACACGCGCGGGTCGTAGTAGCGGAAGACCGCATCGCCCGAAATCGGCGCCTGCAGTATCAACCGGTTCGACAGATGTTGCTGAAGCCGGCCCGTCGCCTTGCCGCATTCGACAATGGCGCAAACGACCGGCGGCAAGCCATTCTCCAGGTCCGATTCGGCGCGCTTTCTCAACGCTGGCAATTGCAGCTCGGGATGCTCGGCGCAGTACAACACGGGAGCCACGCCCTCGAGTTCGGGACGCGCCGCAGGAACCAATTCACCGACTTCATAGACCGGCGGCACGCCAGGCAACTCGAGCTTCCCGTTGACGACTTCAACGATAACGTAGTGAACCATGCCGACCGCCCTACACGAGTGCCGAGCCGGCCTGCGCTGCGGCTGCGAACTGCTGGGCGCACGACTTTGAAGGCGCAAGCTGCGCCGACGCGCTATCGCCCGCCGGGCCATCGAAGATGAGCGGACTGCCCTTGACCTCGACCAGCCCCGGCGCATGGATGAAGATTTTACCTTCGGCGATGCGAATCGATGCGCCGCCGGCGGTAAGGGTGATTTCCTTCTGGGCTGTAACGTTCACCGAATCGGAAGTGGACACGACCTTTACAGTCTTGTCTGCCGTAAGTTCGATGTTGTCCGACTGCGCCTGCACTTCGACCTTGCCTTTGCCGGCAAACAGCTTGATACCGGCATTCTGTACGAAGAAGCTCAATTTCTCGCCAATACTGGCAATCCACGACCTCGCCACCGAAACGTAGGTGCTCTCTCCGCTAACCAAATTGACGTGCTGGGTAGCTGCTGCGTGGAGCGACTTCTGCGTCGACAGGCCCATGTCAGCCGGGCTCGCAAGCAACATGACAGGTTGCGAAAACGCATTGGCGCTTCCGGTGCCGCCACCCGCTGTTCTGCCGCCCGCCATAGAGCCCTGTGCATCGCTCTGAGTCGTCGCAGCGAAGTCCTTGATGGCGTCCTGTGCATCGTCCAGGGTCTCGGCCTGGCCGTCAGCAGCAGCGAGTGAGCGATGCTGAATCACGCCGCTCGAATCGATAAGGTGTTGCGTGGCTTCCTTCACATCCAGCGGCTGACTCGACGTGCCGCCGCGGGCGTAGGTCGATACGTAGAGCCCTCGTCCGGCCCGCAGGGCGCCTGACGCCTCGGTCTTCAGTTCGAAGCCAGTGCCAAGGTAGTTGCCGCGCGTATTGCCGCTGTGGTCGATGAGATAGCCGATGTGAAGATACGAATTCGCCGTCGAGCTGAAAAGCTGCGCCCGGTTCTGCGACGTGGAGTCGTCGAATACGAGTTGATTGAAACCCTGACCGCTGTACTCCTGCGACTTGAAACCGGACAGCAGGCCGTTCGAATGCCAATGTGGCGTGTTGACAGAGTGAAAGAGCACTCCACTGACGACCGGCCGGTCGCAATCCCCGTCGAGGTAATTGACGGCCACTTCCTGCCCGATCCGAGGGACGAACACACCGCCGAATCCCTTGCCGGCGTGCGGCAGTATTACCCGCATCCAGCACGATGATGTCTCGTTATTGCTCCCCAGACGGTCCCAGTGCATCTGAGCCTTCACCCGGTTCAACTCGTCCGTGTACACCTCCTCACCCGCCGGTCCCACGATAGTGGCGGTCTGCATATGCATGACCGGCTTTCTGTGCTCGAACGGGCTGCGGAACGGCACCGAGCGGCGCTGGACCTCGATTTCGGCCAGCACGAAACTTTCATTGCCTAACGGGTCCTTCGATACGAATGCGGCCTGCCGGTCCTTGTATTCGGCACGCAGACGCGACAGGCGTCGCTGCAGGCTACCCGGGAAGGGGCGGCTGTTGCCCAGCGGCAGATTGTTCTGGATAGCCCAACGCACGCCAAGAATCGCGAACTCGCGGTCCTCAGGCTTGTCTGCGTCGTGCTCGGGATGGTCTTCGAGCGTGAACCATCGACCGGCGTCCATGCACGGAACACTGCCCACCCCGAAAAACCGTTTGCTGCGCGAGGCCATCTCTTCAAGCCGAATTCGCATAGCGCGCTCGCCACGGTCGTAGGACTCGCCGGTGACCGGAAAGCTATAGTGGCCCGCGTATTCGTAGACTTCCAACTCCTGCGGGATATCGCCTTGGTCAACCGTGGACCGGTCCGCCCGCTGCAACGTGCGCGCTGGACGTTTGTAATCCGCCGTGCTGAACGCATATCCGACGCTTTGCGTCGTACGCTCGCCGCTCCATTCGACGAGTGTGCCAGCCTGGCCGTCTCGGTCGCCGCGATAGAACGGTACTCGCTGGGTAGCGAGCGCTTTGCAATTGAAGAGGTCGTCGGTCACGACAATCGTATGCGACTTACCGTCCTCTGCATGCTCGACATACGTGAACCATCCCTCCGACTCCATCAACCGATGGACGAAATTGTGGTCGGTTTCGTACTGAGTACAGTACGAGCGAACCGCGCCCGGGTCTTTCACATCGAGCCGGAAATGACCGCGCGCCGGCGAATGGCCGCTGAACACTTTAGTCAGGACGTCGGCGGTCGTTAGGTCCTGGAAAATGCGCGCGTCCTTGCGGTACTGCAGAAAGCGCATCCACGACGAAAACGAAAGCTGATAGTAAGTGAGTCCCCCGTCCGCTCCGAGGCGTCGCGTTGCATGGACGTAGCCATGCCAAGGCAGGTACGACTCGTCGGCTTGACGCACCCATAATGTGACAGGTTGCGCCATCAGCTTCTTCAAATGAAGCGCGCGCTCCCGGGACACGACGTCCACTGTGAGCTCGAAATCCCGGCCCACGCGCGATTCGCCCATGGCGCGTTGCGGCAACAGCACCTTCGCCCCGAGGGGCGTTTCCAGGACGAGCGCTCGGTTCGTCTGCTCGATACCCGCGTCAAGCATCAACGAATTGGGCAACCTACCCATTTCGAATATCTCCTCTGGAGGAAAAAATGAACGCGCATCGGAGGCGGCGCGAAAGGTCGAAAGAGATTTTGCCACAACGACCTATCCGCTTTGATAACAAACGTAAAAACAATCTCCCGACAACCGACATCATTTTATGTTTCAATGATTCTTAATCCTTCGCCTCGGCAATACTGGTATTTCTTACATAAATTAACGCCGAAACAAGCAGCGGATCGACTTTGGCGCTATCCAGGATAGAAACACCTGGTCGCGTCGCCTCCTTCAGTAGCATGTGCGATTCTACAAAATGCACGCTAAATTGGCCTCCGAGCAACCATGTCGAGTTACTCGATTTTGCTGATGAACGTTGCCACCGAGAGGAAAGACCTGTTAGAAATAACAGGCCAGCCAAATTTTATGGAGCATTGCAACCTCGAGCGCCACGAAGACCGACATCGCATAAGGGCTCGTGTATTGCGCATCCGCGTAGAGGCGGAGAGTGCCGGTTTGCACTGCGGGCTCCTTGTTCTGGATTGTTGTGTGTTACCGCTGCACGGTCATTCGGTGGCCGGCCAACGATAGCCGATCACCTCATGCAACGGATACGCAAGTTCCCGAACCTCTTCCAGCTGGTTGCCGCCAAACAGGTAGACGTGCTCGGCATCGTGACGCAGGTAGAACCCGACATGCCCTTTCCAGCTCGTCGGATCATCGCGCGTCAGGATCGCGATGCAGCCGTAGACCGGGCGCTCCAGCGGTTTGCCCCATTCCAGCCACGAGCGCGCGAGCGCGGAGCCGGTGCCGCGGAAGCCGGCGTGCGCCATGCACCAGTTCACGAAGGACGAGCACCAGGAAATCTTGTCGTCGTAGCCGACCAGGTTCGTCTGGTTGTTGTATTCGACGATGCGCGGGTTGATGCTGCCCGGCGGGTGGCGGCGGATGCCGAGTTCGGCCAGCGCGACGGGCATCCACGGCGGATGGCCGGCTTTCACTTTGCTCTCAGGGTTTGACAGGGTCACGTCGTTCTCGGGTACGTGTCGGTACTGTTTCGCGCAATCTTCGCACGAATACGGCGAACCCACAGCACCCTTCACGGCGAGCTATTTTCGTCGGGTCCGCCCGTATCATGGAGGCAGCGCTCCTCTCTGACTCCCTCCCCGCCATGCGCATCACGCCTCTCCCGCCCCTGCAGTGCCTCGTCGCGTTCGAAGCCGCCGTGCGACACGCGAGTTTCACGAAAGCCGCCGCCGAACTGCACCTGACCCAAAGCGCGGTCAGCCGCCAGATCCAGCAGCTCGAGGAATTCCTCGGCCGCTCGCTGTTCGTGCGCGAACACCGTTCGCTGCGGCTGACGATCGCCGGCGAGCAATACGCGGCGCAGGTCCACCATCTGCTCACGCAATGCGCGGAAGCCACCCACGACGTGATGAAACCGTACGGCGATCTCGAACTGACGATCGCGTGCTCGTCCGGCGTCGCGGTGCTGTGGCTCACGCCGCGGCTACCGAGTTTTCGCGCCGCGTATCCCAACATCAAGCTGCGCCTGATCGTGCGCGACGGCCTGGCATCGATGTCGCCCGCGGAATTCGACGTCGGCGTCTACTACGTTCGCCAGCAGGCGCCGGCCGAATACACCGCACGCCGGCTGTTCGACGAGGAAGTGTTCCCCGTCTGCGCGCCCGGCTATCTCGCCGGCCGCACGCTCGATGCGGCCGATCTCGCGAACGAAACGCTGCTGCGCCTCGAAGACGGCCAGCGCCAATGGATGTCGTGGTCCGAATGGTTCGACATGAACGACGTCGACCGGCAGAAGGCGCAGCCGCAGGACATCACGATCAACTCCTATCCGCAGATCGTGCAGATGACGATTCTCGGTCAGGGCGTGTCGCTCGGCTGGCGCTACATGATCGACGCATGCATCGAAGCCGGCCTGCTCGTGCGCGTGACGGAAGCGTCCGCGAGCCACGGCGGCGGCTATTACGTGATCTCGCCGAACGACCGCGCGCAGAACCAGGCCGCCCGCCTGTTCACCCGCTGGCTGTTCGAACAGGCGGAGCAGCAAACCGGGGCCTGACTGCCCCGCGCGTGACGCATGCGTGCAGCGCATGCAGGCATGCGAATCTTTCGTTTCAGAAAAAAATCCGGCTGTCCTTAGCATGGGATTCACGCGGGGCAGCCGTCCCGTCTCCGGACTTCTGACAAAGGAAGAGACCATGCAAGGAACGCTTTCCCCGCGCGCCGCGCCTTCCGTCGATGCGGCGGTGCAACAGCGCCGCCGCGCCATCGTCGCGACCGTGATCGGCAACGGTCTCGAATGGTTCGACTTCACCGTCTACAGCTTCTTCGCGGTGATCATCGCGAAGCTGTTCTTCCCGACCGGCAACGAACTGACGTCCGTGCTGCTCACCGTCGCGACGTTCGGCGTGGGCTTCTTCATGCGGCCGGTGGGCGGCATCGTGCTCGGCGTCTATGCCGACAAGGTCGGACGCAAGGCCGCGCTGTCGCTCACGATCCTGCTGATGGCGGCCGGCACCGCGCTGATCGGGATCGCGCCGACCTACGAACAGGCCGGCATCGCCGCGCCGCTGATGATCGTCGTCGCGCGGCTGCTGCAGGGCTTCTCGGCCGGCGGCGAGATGGGCGGCGCCACCGCGTTCCTCACCGAATACGCGCCGCCGGAAAAGCGCGCGTATTACTCGAGCTGGATCCAGTCGAGCATCGGCTTCGCGGTGCTGCTCGGTGCGGCGACCGGCACGTTCGTCACGACGTCGCTCGACACGCAGGCGCTGCATAGCTGGGGCTGGCGACTGCCGTTCCTGCTCGGGATCATCGTCGGGCCGGTCGGCTACTTCATTCGCAGCCATATCGACGAGACGCCCGCGTTCAGCGCCGTCGAATCGCAGGCAAAGGAAAGCTCGCCGCTGAAGGAAGTGCTGCACACCTACCCGCGCGAGACGTTCGCGAGTTTCTCGATGGTCATCCTGTGGACCGTCTGCACCTACGTGCTGCTGTTCTACATGCCGACCTATTCCGTGCGCACGCTGCATTTGCCGCAGTCGACCGGCTTCACGGCCGGCATGGTCGGCGGGCTGATGATCATGTGCTGCTCGCCGATCGTCGGGCGACTCGCCGACGCGTGGGGACGACGCGTGTTCCTGTCCGGCTCGGCGCTCGCGATCCTCGTGCTCGCGTGGCCGATGTTCTCGTGGATCAACCATGCGCCCGGGTTCGCGTCGCTCATCGTGTTCCAGGCCGTGTTCGGCGTGCTGATCGCGACCTATACGGGGCCGATCCTCGCGGCGTTCGCGGAGCTGTTTCCGACCAAGGTGCTGTCGACCGGGCTATCCGTTGCGTACAACTTCGCGGTGACGATCTTCGGCGGGTTCGCGCCGTTCCTGATCACGTGGCTCATCGCCCGCACCGGCAGCAACATGGCGCCCGCGTTCTACGTGATGCTCGCGGCGGCCGTCAGTTTCGTCGGCACGCGCTTCGTGAAAGATGCGAAGCGTGCGGCCGCAACGACTCGATAAGGATTTTTCTCCATGACCATTACCGTGCTTCAAGGCGGCAACGTGCTCGACCTCGAACGAGGCGTGTTGCTCGAACATCATCATGTCGTGATCGAAGGCGAGCGGATCGTCGAAATCACCGATCGGCCGGTGGATTTGCCGAATGCGCAGGTGATCGATGCGCGCGGCAAGACCGTGATGCCGGGGTTCATCGATTGCCATGTGCATGTGCTGGCGTCGAATGCGAACCTCGGCGCGAATGCGACGCAGCCGAATATTCTCGCGGCGATTCGGTCGCTGCCGATTCTCGATGCGATGTTGGCGCGGGGGTTTACCAGTGTGCGGGATGCGGGGGGTGCGGATTGGAGTTTGATGCAGGCGGTCGAGACAGGGCTGATTCCGGGGCCGCGGATTTTCCCGTCGGGGAAAGCGTTGTCGCAGACCGGCGGGCATGGGGATTTCCGACCGCGCGGCGATGTGCTGGAGCCCTGCTCCTGCTGTTTCAGGACGGGGGCGATTGCGCGGGTCGTCGATGGCGTCGAAGGCGTGCGGCTCGCCGTGCGTGAGGAGATTCAGAAAGGCGCGACGCAGATCAAGATCATGGCGTCAGGCGGCGTGGCTTCGCCGACCGATCCGATCGCGAACACGCAGTATTCGGAGGACGAGATTCGGGCGATCGTTGATGAGGCCGAGGCCGCGAATACTTATGTGATGGCGCATGCGTATACGGGGCGGGCGATTGCGCGGGCTGTGAGATGCGGCGTGCGGACGATCGAGCATGGGAATCTGGTGGATGAAGCGGCGGCGGTGCTCATGCATGAGCGGGGGGCGTTTGTGGTGCCGACGCTCGTGACTTATGACGCGTTGGCTAAACATGGGGCTGAGTTTGGGATGCCTGCGGACTCGGTGGCGAAAGTCGCTTCCGTGCAGCAGAAAGGACGCGAGTCGCTTGAGATCTATGCGAAAGCCGGGGTGAAGATGGGATTCGGGTCGGACCTGCTCGGGGAGATGCACGCGTTTCAGTCCGGGGAGTTTCGGATTCGGGCGGAGGTGCTGGGAAATCTGGAAGCGCTTAGGTCGGCGACGACGGTGGCGGCGGAGATTGTGAATATGACCGGGGAGCTTGGGGTCGTTGCGGTGGCGGCGATCGCTGATCTCGTCGTGGTGGATGGGAATCCGCTCGAGGATATTGGGGTTGTGGCCGATGAAGGCGCGAAGGTTGAGTATGTGTTGCAGCGGGGGGCGGTTGTGAAGCGGCGGGTTGGCGGGCGGTGATTTGACTCTATACGGCTATCGGCAGGCGCGGCGTGGCCTCACGGGCCTTGCGGTCGTGACAGTTGTTGAAGGTCGCTAGAGGTGTGAATCGCGGCATTCGCGACTTTGGCCGGGGCGGTGTCGCCCCGGCGGTCAATCGCACTCGGGAAACGCCTGCATTCCACTCGCTAGAGCCGCATCAAGCGGCCCTTGCAGACGTACAGCGGCGGCGGTACCCAATCAGGATCGTGGTACGGCTGCTCTCGCAGCGCCAACTGGCCGTAGTCCGGCGTGATCGTGATCTGCCGAGTCACGTAGTTGGTATTCAGGTATATGCGATCGCCCGGCTTGAATCCGAAGATCTTGAAATCAATGTCGATCGCCTGCATCCACGGCAGGTACGGCCAGCCACGCTTGGGAAGGTCCGGGTAGTTGCGCAGGACCAGCTCAAACGTCTTTTGCATGTTGACGGGTTTGTTCTTTCTACGACGTGGCTTAGTATTGGCGTCAGCCATTTCCGACTCCTGTACTGAGTTGGTGGTGGTCAGCGGGTCGTATGGGTTGCCGCCCATGCGGCCCGCGCTTCTTTGTTGCCTTGGGTTTCCCCTTCTTTCACCCCTCTTCGCTGGGTCTTGTTGGGCAAGACGGCTTTCTTTCGACCATCGGGGCGGAGGGGACTGCGGTCAACTTCCGATGGTGAGAAGCATGGCTTCATGACCAGTGTAGTCGCGCTGGCATCTCAGAAATGGGAAAATCGGACGGATTGGCCGTTAGGTATAGAGGCGTGCTTAACTCAAGGTCTATTCAGCGAACGGTTATATAGTGCGTCTTGTAGTGGTCTAATGAACCTGGACGCCAATTTAGGCGAGAGCGCTTGCCATGAAGAAGTGTGTGATGCCAAGGCAATCAGGCGAGATCAGCGACGCACTCAGGAACTCGATGTTCGCGGTATTCGACGTATCATGGCCCTGTCTGTATGCGTACCGGGACCGGACCCAGCGCGTAGATGCCGAACGTATGGCGTTGCCCAAATGGGTACACGAACTGTTCGTCGACAGTTGAAGCTCCGCTGTCAGCCGCAGCATCATCGGCATGATACGCGAGGAAGGCACAGCGATTGGGCGCTTCAAGGTAAGTCGCTTGATAGAAGCGGTGGAGAGGTAGATCTGCACGCAGCCGGCAGCCATCCCCATAGCGCGCCGAGATACCGCTCGCCTCGCAAGTTCCGGCGTTCGACGGGTTCCGCAACCTTAGTGCGACGCAGGGTTTGGAAATACAAGGGCAGTCCAGACAGACTGACACCCTAGTGGCAGAAGGAAAACTTAACGCAGCGTCCGGATTGGTTGACTACTACAATACGACATGGATTGAATCGAGAATTGTGCACCGCAGCCAACAATTGACTGGAGGGCGCGGCGTGGACCACGAGCTAGTTCTGCCAATATAATCCAGTAAGGTATGCTCGTTACACGGCTTGCTGTTGCTGACACAAGCTATAAATATTTTTTGGGGAGCGCTGAATTGTCGGGTGACCAAAATATGTTTGAGCGCAGGCTGCTCGAACAGAAGAATAAATATCGAGGATTGGTATCAAAATTCAAGTCAAAGGCTTACGTTCCTGACCGTGCGATGTCGCCGACGATGCGGTTTAGATCGGACCTGCTGCAGCTTTTACTCGACTCCCGGGCAGTCCTGCATCCATCGTCTTTTTCGTCGTTCAACGAGTGGGTAGTCGGACAAAACGTCAAGCAGCTGCCAGAGCTGCTTCGTTCGCCAATAGGCTTTGAGGAGTTGAGTGGCGTAAAGGAAGCGACGGCCGTACCTATTGAGGTCGAGCTTCACTGGGTATCCGAGCGCATTCGCTCCAACAGCCACGGAATAAATCTATTTCGGATATATGTTGAGACAATTGAAGCCTTCGCGTTCTCTGGGGAATTTGATGCTGCAATATCAATGCTGCAGAAACTCGAATCCGACACCGGTGTGAGCCTGTGGTCAGTTCAACTGCGAATTGCATTGGAGCAGCAAGCAGGTGGTCTTGAGCGTCAAAAGCGCTATACAACAGAGGTGCGGTCGGTCTATAAACGAGGCTTGCTCGCGTTTGTTGCATTTAACACAAGCGTTAGAAATGAAGAACGCACGACGGTTTCGAAGTACCGGGATGATATCAGAGCCAGGCTTGACAGACATCGATACTATGCCGATAGTGTAAAGACATACATGCGCTATCGGTTGGCATTCGAGATGCCCAGCAACGAAGAAGGCCTCGCAGACATACTAAGGATAGAACAAAGTCATAATCTCGCCGATCTATACGAGGGATTTCTCTCTGTCGCACAAGAGATTGCGAAGAACAAAAAATTTCGATCCTTATGGGATGTACTTCTTCGATGTCTGCGCCGGCTACCCGACATCGAAGACTTTCGCGTCAAACAGCTTATTGTGCGGTTAGCCAACGCACAGCTAGATTCTCCTCTACCAACGCGCCAGCGCAATGTCTCGGACCTTCTCTTCGCGGGACGCGTGGCAGCCGCGCGTCGAGCTTGTCGCCGACGCTCAAATTCGTTAAGCGCCATTGACCCCTGGGATCTAATCTATGAAGGATTGGCTTGCGCACACGGCATAAAGCCGTCCAGTGCTGCTACGCGAATTGACAAGTACTCCGAGCTTATTGGTGCTGTTTTTAGCCGACGGCACGATTTTGCCGAGAGCTACGCGCGGATCGTCAAGCTTGCGCTGAATCTTCGGGGCCTCAGCGCCGCGTCAGGGCTGCTGGACATGCTTTCCCAGTTGAAGCGAGGTAACCCAGATGAAGAGTGGCGACCATGGCTCATATCGCTAAATAGTCCGTCGCGAGGCATCGAAGATCTTGAGCCTTCAGCTGACGGCGTGAGCTCCATGCTTGGTAGCTACGGCCAAGCCGGAGAAACGGAAGCTGCGTGGACCTGCTTGCATAATCCGGACGGTTGGGCCGATGGGCTTAGTAGCCCCGGAGCGGCCATCCTAGCCGCCGTTGGATATCTACGAAAGGGTGCATTTTCGTTTGCTATCAGCACTTTGGCTACGAGATCTCCGAATTTTCCCCGTGCGTTGCGGTCAATCTACGCGCCGGTGTTGCTGCACGGGTACTACGCAAACGGGGACAAGCAGAGTGTGGTATCTCTGCTTGCTGCGGAGGGAGCGATCGACGGCGGTTACGCAGAGGCCCTTCCAATTGTTAGCAGTATAGGCTTCTTGAAGTGGCCCGACTTTTCTCTTGTCGAAAACCCATTGGCGCCTTCGATCGCATTGCATCAACTGTGGCTTGTGGATGGCGCCGATGTCACTGCATCACTGCTCAGGTTCGCTACGGGGCGAGCGTTAAAAAAGCTTGATGTTAGCCGGCCTTCTGAATTGATTGAGTTCGAGCAGCAGTTCAACAGGCATGAACTAATCTATTTTATGCGGAAGGTATGCATGCCAAACATTCTAGATGTGGCACGCATTCTGAAAGGCTCTAGGGCAATAATGGAAGAGCGCCAAGCCATCTGCGCCTCTCTCCGAATTCTTGACCCCGAGAACTCTAGCCTCTACGAAGACGAGGTGATGTCGATATCAAACCAACTAGCACTTGACGAAGGGCAGTGGTTGGTTGATCGCACTCGGCTTCATGTCGATACTGATGCATTCACCCGATGGGCGGTAAAGGAACTGGCGGAGGACTTCGCTCGCTATCAGGATTTGCTGGGCATTGACGTGACCGAGGAAGGAGACTTCGACGACGTATTAAGCGAAATTGAGAGCGCGGCATTAGCACCAAGCGAACCTCTTTTGGCGCAAGGAGAAGCGGACGCCGTTCTATATACGCTTTTACGTCGAGCCGCTACGGAATTTGCAAATAATCCGATATTCGGGCTGGATTTTTATCTAAGCAAGCGCATCAGGCATCAATCTTTCATAGGTCTAATAAGAGGACCATTGGAATTTTCTCAGTTGATAACGACGCGAAAGTCTGAATCATCGGAATACCATCGCAATGATTATTGGTTAGAAAAATTTCACGAAAGCAGTGATATCGAAAAAAATACCCTCGATGACGCTCTTAAAAAATTTGCCGCCAAATTCGATGACGTTCTCTTGACAGCTAAAGAAACGCGTTTTCACGTCCGCTCGCACGAAAAGCCCGATGGACTCTTGTCTCTCGATCTACCTGCTCACATGGTCGCAATAGCGAGGACTATTAGCAGGCACGACGCTGGAATATCAGGCTTTGTAGTAACGCTGATTGCACTACTGTGGGCGTCACTGGAGAAATCACTCGCTAACACGCGTCGCTTCATTTCGGAAGATCTAAAAACACAAATAGTGGAAGCGTCCGACGAGTTGAGGGCGGCGGCTCGACGGTGTGTGGAAGGAGATCAGGCTTTCCTGGAACTCGATATGGCGATTGGCAGATGTTCTGCTGAAGTCCAGAGAAAGCTAGACGAAGCCGCCGCCTGGTTCTCTCGGGCGGACCTGAGCGCGCATATGCGTCTGTTTACGCTCGACCAAATCGTCCGTGTAGCCACGGATTCGGCTCTTCGATGTCAGCGCGCTTTCGAACCTATAATTGAAACCGAGGTTGAAAATAGCGATCACTTGATGATGGCGTCGACACTGATATTTGTTCACGATGTGATTTTTGTGGCTTTAGACAATGCAAGAGCACACTCTGGATTAAAGTCTCCGAAGGTAAAAATCGGTGTCAGCCTCGACATAGTCGGAGGCTCGCTCACCATAAATGTCCATAGCGAAAGCAAGATGCAAAACCGCCATGTCCGCGAGCGAAAGCTCTCAGAGACGAGGAAGCTGATAGAACTCGGTAAAATCGAGCCTAGAACAAGAAAAGAAGGCGAGAGCGGCTTCTTCAAGCTCGCTGCTGTTGTTCGGCAGACAGCTAAAGGGGCCATTGATTTCGGATTTACACCGAACGGGCAGTTTTTCCTGAAGATTGTGTACGCGATGTCAATTCGCCAGATCACTCCCGAGTTGGAGCCGGCATGAGACGCCCCCATGTACTCATTGTGGAAGATGAAGCGCCGAAGCTTCTCCACATTGAGAGATTCCTCCACAGTGTGGCGGATGATCTACAAATTGTTGCAGCACGTTCCGTGAACTCGGCATTAGATGAACTTGAAAAGATGTTGCCCGATCTCCTGCTACTCGATATGTCATTGCCGACATTTGACATCGGCGAGCGCGAAAATGGTGGTCGGCCACAAGGTTTCGGGGGTATCGAAATTCTCCGATACATGGCCTTGGCCGATTTGAAATGTCCAACTATCGTGATCACCGGTTACGAGGCTTTTCTTCGAGAAACTGGCAAGCACATGGACTTATCACAGATGAGATCTGAACTTATGACTGAGTTTCCGGATTTTTTAAAAGGTGTTTTGCATTACAATTCATCATATGACGAATGGAAAGATTCCCTCTCGGCCGTTCTACGGGAAATCAGAATCGACAAGGATGGCAAGAAGTGAAAATTCTAATTGTTGACGATGAGCCGAGACGTTATGGGCGATTAATTTCGTCTTTTAATGATATCGGGATAAATCATGATCAGGTAGATATAGTCCCCAGTGCGTCTGACGCTCGCAACAAGATGGAGGTCGTGAAGTATGATCTGATGATACTAGACATCATGCTACCAATGTGGCCCCATTCCGACCCAGATGTACAACATTCTCTGAATTTGCTTTTCGACCTACGCGAGGGAGACGATTATCAAAAACCTGCCACAATCCTGGGTATAACTGCAGATTTGTCGATTGCGGCTGAATCTGCAAGGCAGTTCGAAGACTGGACTTGGCATCTCCTACACTACTCGGCAACTGATGACGAGTGGGTAAGTAAGGCGGTGAATTGTGCGCGATACTTGCTCGAGCAAGGGCGACAGTCGTATCTCACGCCTCCAACATATGGATTGGATCTGGCCATCGTCTGCGCGCTTGAGAAACCGGAACTTGAACAAGTCCTGAAGCTGCCTTGGAACTGGCAAGCCTCAAGACCAATAGATGATCTGACGTTTGTGCGGGACGGGAGCTTCGAGATCGATGGGAAATTGATTACCGTAGCCGCAGCGTTTGCTCCACGCATGGGCATGGTCTCAACCGCACTCTTGAGCGCCAATGTGATTTCACTTATGCGGCCGAGGATGATCGCTATGTGTGGGATATGCGCCGGAGTACGTCAGAAGACAGGCATCGGCGATATATTACTCGCGGATCCGGCATGGGACTTCCAAAGTGGAAAGCACGTCATCGACCAGGACGGCCCCCGCTTTGCAGTCGCTCCGCATCATTTACCTGCACCGTCAATTATTCGACGACATCTCGAGCAGTTGCGCTCAGATGCGACTGCGATGACAAATATTGCTGCAGGATTCGAAGACGCTCCGCGCATTCCTAAAATCCTCATAGGACCGGTCGCGTCAGGCTCTGCGGTCTTAGCTGATGGGCGCGTGATTGAGGAGATCAAGGAGCAACATAGGGACTTGATAGGGGTAGAAATGGAGATTTATGGTCTCTATGCGGCAGCAGCAATTGCGTCGAAGCCGCAGCCGTTGGCGTTTGCATTGAAAGGAGTATGTGATTTCGCGGACCCTACCAAAGCTGACGACGCTCAACGTTACGCCTCTTATGCAAGCGCGCAAGTACTAAAGCTTCTTATGGAGAGATTCGGTCTGCGTTTGCTTGGAAAGTGACCAATCGTCAACTCACGATCCGATAAAATATGTGATATAGCAAAAAAACATCACATGAGTCACTGCTCGAAGCAAACACAAGCAGTGACCAAACGATCTTATCTTCTCCCGAATACCCCATCAAAACAAATTTACAAATCAGCCTGTTAGCACAGATTGCAATACGCATACAAAACCACCAAATCCAAACACCCCAAATATAATATTAAAGCATTTTGAATAGCTCAGATTTATATTCCATATGTTTTTGACGGACGAATTATCCACACCATCGATTTTAAAGAGAAAAACAGGATGGGGTTGAGCATTTATATTTGGCAGGTTGTGCTGACCATCCAGAAATCTAAGCGCAGATTCTGCGTTTTTTATGAGCTTACGTGTTCGACCATCGAGCTTCCAGAATATGAAACTAAGAAGAGAAACCATTGCACTCAGCAATGTCATCCAGTGCTGATGATTGCCATCTGATTTTGCAATAACGATTGCCCCCCCTATCAATGCAGTCTCCAGTGTAATGTAAAACTGAAAACTCTGCATCCGCTGCGCGGAATGAAGTGAGAAGTACGACCACGATTGCGCACGAAATGTTTTCTCTTGATCTTCACTTAAATACGAGGCTGGATTTTTGGGCAGCATTTTAATATTCGCAAATTACTTATTTCGATATCTGGACGACACTGGGTTCTTGAAGGTAGATGAAGCGTATCATCTATGCAATTGTACTTGCATCTCCTGGCATTCGCGAAAAATCTGTGAACACTCTGCTAGCATGTATCTGAATGACGCAGGTTTGCGATAACCGAGAAGGAAGCGCGATTAACTGCCGCAGCACTGGAGACGCAGTATGCACATGTCGACTTCCCGATCACACGTCGGTGTCTCGGAAAATTCCCAACGATCCTCGGTGTCTGGTCGAATGTTCCAAGTGGGCGGGATCCAGTCACCCAGGCACTGCTTTCACGTAATGCAAATCGACTCCAAACCAAAAATCACCCCTTACTCATCCACCTTAAAAGCCGACACCAGCTTGGTCAATTCCGCCGCCTGCTGCTTCAAACTCTCCGCTGCCGCCGCGCTTTCCTCGACCAGAGCCGCATTCTGCTGCGTCATCTGATCCAAAGACTGCACCGCATCCCCGATCTGATCGATCCCGGCACTCTGCTCCAGGCTAGCCTCGGCAATCTCGCTCATCATCGCGCTAACGCCCTGCACCTGCGCAACAACATCACTCATCACCTTCCCCGCCTCACTAACGAGCCGCGACCCGGCACCCACCGTCCCCGCGCTGTGCTCGATCAGCGATTTGATCTCCTTCGCCGCCTGCGCACTACGCTGCGCGAGATTCCGCACTTCCGAAGCGACAACAGCAAACCCACGCCCCTGCTCTCCCGCCCGCGCCGCCTCCACCGCAGCATTCAGCGCCAGGATATTCGTCTGAAACGAAATACTGTCGATCATCACGATGATCTCGGAGATCCGCTGCGACGCGTCGCTGATCTGCTCCATCGTCGTCACGACCTCGCCCACCACCTGCCCACCACGCGCCGCCGTATCCGCCGCACCGTTGATCATCTTCGCCGCGGTAGTCGCCGTCTCGGTGTTGTTGCGCACCACGGCCGTGATCTCTTCCATTGACGAAGCCGTCCGCTCCAGGTTGCTCGACTGCCCTTCGGTGCGCTCGCTCAGATCCGCATTCCCCGAAGCAATCTGCGCCGACCCAGTCGCAATCGAAGCCGAAGCCGCCCGAATCCGATGAACGAGCGTCGACAGGGACGACACGAACCGATTGAACGCATCCGACAACTGCCCGATCTCGTCCTCGCTCTCCACCGTCATCCGGCGCGTCAAATCGCCCTGACCGCTGGCGATTTCCGACAGCAGCGTAGCCGCCCGACGAATCGGCGCAGCAATCGCGCGCCCCACCAGCCAGATCACGAGCAACGCAACCCCAAGCCCCACCACCGCCGCCACCAGCGCCGCGCTCCGAATCGCGCGCGTCACCGGCCCCAGCAGTTCGGCCTGCGGCACCTGAACGACCACATACGCGTTCAACTCCGGAATGAACGAGGTCGCGATGAAGTGCGCGCCGCCATCACCCTCATAGCTGAGGTACGCATACGGCTTGCCCGCAAGCAACGTCGACGACGCATCGCCCGGCAACCCCGGCTCATCCTTCATAAAATGCTTGCCGTCGATCAGCGACGTATCGCGATGCATCATGATCGCGCCGTCGGGGCGCACGAGGTACGCAAACCCCGTCTCGCCGATCCGGTAAGCCGAGATCCCCTTCGCGAGCGCATCGACGGACAGGCTCATGCACGCCGCACCGATCGGCACACCGTCGAGTTCCACGCGGCTGTTGATGAACATCATGTAGCCGCCGACGGTCACCTCGCGATCCATGTTCACGTCGTACGCCTTGCCGGACGACAGGAAGCTGGTCAGCCACTGATCCTTGTCGGTCACCTTCCGCTGCAGGCCGGCTTCGTTGTAGTAGTTTTCGCTCTTCACCGACACCCACTGCACGGACGCGGCCTTCTGCTCGTCCTTCACGTTCTTCGCGAGCTGAATCCAGTTGCGCGTGCCGGCATCGGGTTCGCCGTCGGCTTCCCATTGCAGCAGGAACGCATCGCGCGCCAGAATGCGCGACGCGGCGATCGGGCCGGCCATCTGGCGCTGCACGTCGGCGCGGATGCCGTTGACGGCGGTCGGCAGCTCTTCGCGGACGACGCGCTCTCGCACCGCGTTGCCGATCAGACGAACGCTGAGCCCGCTCGAAATCGCGACGAACACGAGCAGGCAACTCGTCATGCTGAGAATCAGCTTGTTCTGAATGGAAAGCTTGCGCCAGAAATGCATGGGGAACCCTCGATAACCGCTCGGTCTGAGCCAGTTTGGGTTATCGGCAGGCGGGCGCAGAATCGCATCGCTGATTTCAGATAGCGATCATTCGAGATTCGTTATGTTGTTGAGCGGCGGGCATACGCAGCCGCCTATATGCACGAGGAACCACGAAAAGACAACGCGTTGATCAATACGCAACGAAGATCGTCACCCGCCGGTTCCTCGCCCTTGAAGCCGCATCGTCCCCCGCAACAAGCGGCTGCGTATCGGCCCGCCCGATCGCCGCCAGCCGATGCGGCGCGACACCGCGCTCGGTCAGATAACGCACCACACTCCCCGCCCGCGCCGACGAAAGCTCCCAGTTCGATTCGTATTTCGCGTTCGCGATCGGCACGCTGTCCGTGTGGCCGTCGACGAGGATGTCGCCGGTTGCATGCGCGCTCAATGCCTGCGCGATCTGGTTCAGCACCGGTGACGAATCAGGCAGCAAGCGTGCATCGCCAACGTTGAACAGAATCTTCGCGTCGATACCGATCTCGACGCCATGCGGCGCCTTCACCAGCGAAATGCGTCCATTCGACTTCAACGAATCGAGCAACGCGAGCCACGGCGGCGCAGGGTCGAACTTCGCGGTATCGACGGCGGCAGTCGTCGCGCCACCCGCCTGCCGCGCAAGCGTCTGATACCGCGCATCGAGCGCGTTGTATTTCGCGAGCTGAAGCACATACAGCGCGAGAAACAGCACCATCAGCGTCGTGATGAGATCCGCGTACGAAATCAGCCAGCGTCCGGACTGCGCGCCTTCGAGTTCGTCATCGTCGCGATCGGCAGCGGATGCGCCGTCAGTTCGAGCCGTCATGCTGTCGGGATTCCGGGTTCGTCATACGGTACAGATACAGGCCCAAGCACAAGCACGAAGCACACGAGCATCACGCCAGCGATTCCACCGCCCGCCCGCGCACATCACCGGTCAATCGCGTTTCGATCGTATGCGGCGACTCCTTGCGCGAGATCGCGAGCAAACCGTCGAGATACAGCTTGCGGAACCGCATCTCGCTGTCGATCTGCGCGCGCAGCTTGCCGTACAGCGGCAGGAACACGAGGTTGGCAAACGCGAGCCCGTACAGCGTCGCGATGAACGCCACCGCGATGCCCGGCCCGAGTTGCGCCGGCTCCAGAATATGGCTCGTCACCTGCACGAGCCCGAGCACCGAGCCGAGAATGCCGAAGGTCGGCGCATAGCCGCCGGCCTGCTGCCACACGCGCACGGCGGCGAGGCGGCTGCGTTCGTACGCATCGAGTTCGCGTTGCAACGCATCTTCGAGCACGGCGGTCGACACGCCGTTCGCCAGCAGTTCGAGCCCGCGTCGCGCAAACGGATGGATGCCGCTCACATCCATCGATTCGAACGCGAGCAGCCCGTCGAGCTTCGCGCGATCACCCCATTCGAGCAGGTCGGACAGGTTCTTGCGATCGACTTCGCGCGCCCGCACGAACGCGAGCCGCAACTGCTTCACCGCGTCGAAGAAGCGCGCCCACGTGTTCTGGATCATCACTGCGCCGAGCGTGCCCCCGAGCACGATCACGAGCGCCTCGAACTGGAACAGCATCGAGAAGTGCCCGCCTTCCAGCGCGAACCCGAACACGATCGCCGCGCCACCCAGCACCACACCGACCAGGGTCAACAGATCCATACGCGCCTCCGTATCACGCATCCGACGCTGAAGCCGACGCGACGGCCGTCGCACCCGCGGCAGGCGCCTTCGCCGCACGTACGGCCTCCAGCACGCGCTGTTCGATCTCGTCGATCTCGACCGGATCGAGCTTGAGTTCGCGACGCATCACCCACGACACCTCGTTGCGCCGCGCCTCGGTCATCACGGAAAACAGCTTGTCGGCCACCGCGCGATCGTCGAGGTTCGCGATCAGCTTCGCGAGGTCGTAGGTATCGAACGCGCTGATCACGTCGAACAGCGTGCGCTGGTCGATCCACACGAGATCCTCGAGTGTGCGCACGTCGCCGCCACGGCGCCCGTTGCGACGCGAGAAGTACGCCACGCCCTTCTGTTCGACGTAGTTGAGCACCTTCGATTTGCGGAACGCGAACACTTCTTCCGCGATCTCGCCGTTCGACAACTTGTTGAGCAGCAGCGTCTTGTCGACACCGATCAGCGATTCGAGATCGGCCAGTTCGATGAGTTCGAGTTCGCTGTTGATCGACAGGTCGAGATCGTGATCGGCGACCTGCTGTGCGCGGTCGATCACGCGTGCGGCGTCGAACGTGACGACCTGGCGCGCATCCGACGAAGCCGCGTAGTCGCTCGCGCCGCCGGCACCATCGGCCTGCGCGGCTTCGATCGTGACGAGGTTGAGCTTCTCCATGCGCCGCAGCATCGCGAGCACGTGTGGCCGCGAATGGCCGGCAATCGCGCGACATTTGCGGATCACTTCGGCCAGCGGCACGGACGTTTCGGCTGCATGCGCCTGCATCGGCCGGCGCGCCCACGTGTCGCCCGCTTCGCGCGCATCGGCGCCGGCCATCAGCGACAGCACGTGCGCATACGACAGCACGCCCGGCATGAAGTCCGCATGCGTATAGGTCGCGAGTTGGTCGTCCTTGCGCTTCACGCGGCGGATCATCGTTCGCACGATATGGCGCAGCAGCGCGGACACACGCTCGATTTCTTCATCGAGCACGCCGGCCGGCACGACCGTGAGCTGGCAGAACGACAGCGCCTTCGCGGTATGCGCGCGCGGTTCGGCGGCGAGCAGCGCCGATTCGCCGAAGAACTCGCCGCGGCCGAGCGTCGCGACGATTACGCGCTTGTCGTCGCAGCGCGTGGACAGCTCGACCTTGCCGTCGGTAATGAGGAAGAGGACGGGCTCACCCGCGAAGCCCTCCGAATAGATGATTTCTCCGGGCGCCGCGGTACGCGTCCACGATTGCTGACGATTCAAGTCGATTCCCCTGCTGCGCTGGTTATTGCGGACCGCGCGTCGCACGTCTGAAGCATGCGATCACGAGTCGTCCCCGTGACTCGTTTACGTCATCGTGCGCAACATCCTTTAGGGCATTCGTACTCGTTTCGAACCGAAATCAAGGTAAAACGTTTGCGGATTACGCAGGCGCAACGATCGTTCGTTTCGCCGCTTGCGCAAGTAGTGAAATTGAAAGCCTGTCTCGATCGCCCGCGCCAGGTCAGAACTCCATGTCGAGCTCGTCGATGTCTTCGTGCTCGGCCTTCGCCTCCTCGATCCACTCGGCGACGAACGGATGCGCGAGGACGCGCATGCAGTACTCGGCGACGTCCGGTTCGAGCTTCACGTCATAGGTCAGGAAGCGCGTGACGACCGGTGCATACATCGCGTCGGCGATGCCGATCTCCGCACCGAACAGCCAGGGGCCACCGTATTCGGCCAGGCACTCGCGCCAGATCGTCACGATTCGCTCGATGTCGTGCTGTGCGCGCGACCAGATCCGGAAACCGGGGAAATGCCCGCGCAGGTTCATCGGCAGCGCGGATCGCAACGCGCTGAAGCCGGAATGCATCTCGCCGCAGATCGACCGGCAATGCGCGCGTGCATGCCGGTCGTCGGGCAGCAGCCGCGCCTGCGGGCGGATCTCGTTCAGGTATTCGGCGATCGCGAGCGTGTCCCACACCGCGTTGCCGTCGTGCGTCAGGCACGGCACGAGAATCGACGGCGACAGCAGCAGCAGCTCCGCGCGCGACGTGGCATCGATCGGCACGCTGATCGTCTCGAACGTGAGCCCGCTCAGCTTCGCGAGCAACCAGCCGCGCATCGACCACGACGAGTAATTGCGGCTGCTGATGGTCAGCGTCGTCCGTGCGTTGGATTCCATGTCGCTCCCCTGCTGAATGTCGTTCGTGCCCCTGCACCGTAAACGGACGCGCCGCGTGACCGGCCGCACCACGCCTGTGCGGCGCGTTCGCCGAACTGGCGCAACGCGGCACGGCATCGCGGCACGTGTCGCACGCCGACCAGCGCGGCTATGCACGGCCTTTGCCCTGCCGCCATCACGTACCGCGCGCCGCCGCGTTCCGGAACCACGTGCAACGCGCGTGCCAGCGAGCACGCTGGCATACGGCTTGCCTCGTTCCCTTCACTGCGGCGTCACGAGCGACGGTCATGAATCTGCTTGCCTATCCGTTTTACCAATGGTCTGCGGAATGCCTGCGCCCGGCGCGTGCCTGGGCGGCCGCGACGCGCGCGACGATGTCGCTGTGGCCGCCGGCGACTTCGACGCCGACGGGACGCATGGTCGACGCGCTGTGCGAACTGCTCGAATGCTGCGCGTTCTCGCACCGGCGGCCGCCGTTCGGCATCGCGTCGGTCGTCGTCGACGGCGAAACGGTGCCGATCGTCGAGGAAGCGGCGACAACCACGCCGTTCGGGACGCTGCTGCATTTCCGCAAGGCCCGGCCGGTCGCACGCCAGCCGCGCGTGCTGATCGTCGCGCCGATGTCCGGGCACTTCGCGACGCTGCTGCGCGGCACGGTACGCACGATGCTGGCCGACCACGACGTATACATCACCGACTGGCACAACCCGCGCGACATCCCGCTGGCGGCTGGACGCTTCGGTTTCGACGAGTACGTCACGCACGTGATCGACTTCATCCGCCACATCGGCCCGGACGCGCACGTGCTGGCGATCTGCCAGCCGACCGTCGCGTCGCTGGCGGCAGTGTCGCTGATGGCGGCCGGCGGCGATCCGGCGCAGCCCGCGAGCCTCACGCTGATGGCCGGCCCGATCGACTGCCGCGTGAATCCGACGAAGGTCAACGAACTCGCGACGAGCCAGCCGATCGAATGGTTCGCCCGCAACCTGATCAGCGTCGTGCCGACGGGTTTCGTCGGCGCGCAGCGGTGCGTGTATCCGGGTTTCGTGCAGGTCGGCGCGTTCATGTCGATGAACCCGGACCGGCATGCGGCGTCGTTCGCCGATCTGTACTACGAACGCGCGAAAGGCGACCCCGCGAAAGCCGACACGTTGCGGCACTTCTATGACGAATATTTCGCGACGGCCGACCTCACTGCGGAGTTCTATCTGGAAACGGTCGAGAAGGTGTTCCAGCAGTACGCGCTCGCGCGCGGCGAGTTGGCGGTGGGCGACACGCTCGTCGAACCGGCGGCGATCCATCGCACCGCGCTGTTGACGATCGAAGGCGAGAAGGACGATATCTGCGCGGTAGGCCAGACGGTGGCCGCGCAGGAACTGTGTTCGGGGTTGCCGTCGTACCTGAAGACGCACCATGTACAGACGGGTGTGGGGCACTACGGCGTGTTCAACGGCAGCCGGTGGGAAACGCACATCTATCCGATCGTGCGGGCGACGATCCACGACAACGAGCCGTACGATCGCACCGCGGATGCGCAAGGCGACACCAGCGGCGCCCACTACGTCACGCTGCGTGCGCTGCTCGATGCACGCGCAGCCGCGATCGATGCGGCAACCGAAGCGCAATCGGATCACGTGCACTGAACGCGGTTAGCGACACAGCGAATCGCCCCGCTGGAGAGGCGGGGCGATGTTTGCTGCGGCATCAGGACGGCGCGCGAGCGAAACCAACCGTGCGCCGGGCCGGCTCGTTACGAACAGGCCTTGCCGTGTGACGCGTGGTAGCCCTTCGCCTTCGCGTCGGCTTCCGACATGTAGCTGCCGTGCTTCGTCTTGCCGTAGTACTTGTCGGTCGAGCAGTGATAGACCTTCGAGGCGTCGTTCGCCCACACCTTGCCCGCGCCGCCGCCCGGCGCGGCAGCCGCGGTCGTCGCGGCGGCGCTCTTCGCGGAGGCGGTGCCCGATGCCGGCGCGGCGGAAGCCGCCGTTGCCGGCGCCGCGGCCGGTGCGCTCGCCGCCGCGGCGGCCGATGCGCCGTACCACGTCTTCACGCCCTTGTGCCCTGCACACGCACCCTTCTTCGATGCGCCCGAGTAGAACGAACCGTCCTTGCACAGCCCGGACGTGCCGGCCGGCGCGCTGGCCGGAACCTGCGCGAACGCACCGATCGACACACCCATGCCGGCGACCAGCGCGGCGATCAACATCGTTTTTTTCATGGTCCTCTCCTGATTTGCCTGAATGATGAAACTTCCGGGGCCTTCCCGGCAACAGCGACGGTTACCGCACCCAGCGGCACACGCGGTGATGGTGATGATCGAGGTGGCACACGCGGTGCGAATGCGCTTCGGCCAGTGCCGGCACGAGCACGGCGCAAGCCAGTGCGGTGGCCGTCAGGATCTTCGCGATGCGGTTCATGGTGAAACTCTCCCGGACAGGTCAGCCGGCGATCCGGCTGGTACCTCCTTAACGCCGGTCGTCGACGGGCCGTGCACCGCACCCGTGTGCAATTGACGATCTTTGACATCGCCTCGCCGATCGATGGTCGAAGCTGACGAATGTCTTTCTTTTCTTTCTGGTTCTTCAGCTTCGCGATCGTTTGGAATTCGAAGGAATGTGTCCAAGCGGAAAGCAGTTCGCGAAAGTCAGCGGAGCAAGAAAAAACCGCCTGAAGGCAGGCGGTTCGTCGAAAACGCACACCCAATCGGCAAGCTACGCCCCGGCCTCGCCCCACGGCGTCGGCTCCGGCACAGCGCACGGGCCATCGACGTCGATCGATTTGAAGTCGGCAGGCCCGACGATCTCCAGGTATTCCATATCCGGCGAGTAGTCGAACAGGTAGTGGACGATCCCCGGCGCCTGGTGCACGCAGTCGCCGGCCGCCACCAGCGTTTCCTGTTCGCCGTACATGAAGCGCGCCCAGCCCTTCAGCATGATCACGATATGGAACTCGGCCTCGTGACGGTGCCAGCCGGTGCCCGCCTCCGGTGCATGATTCGCCCTGACGAGTTGCGCGACGACCTTGCCGTTCGTCGCGGCGGCGATACCGAGATCGCGGTACAGGAAGAAGTCGCGCAGGCCCTCGCCTTGAAAGGCGGTGTCCTGCGGCTTCACGTGGGAAAAAGCGGTGGTGGTCGGCGTGCTCATCGCGGTGCTCCTTCATCGAAAGGATCACGCGAGACAAGCATTAAGCGTTCCAGTTTTGCGGCGGGTCGAATCCGTGCGCGTACTTACTTCAACCGCCCCGACAGAAACTGCCCGAGCCGCTCGCTCTTCGGATTCACGAGAATCTGTTGCGGATCGCCCTCTTCCTCGATCTTCCCCTGATGCAGGAAGATCACGTGGTTCGACACGTTGCGCGCGAAGCCCATCTCGTGCGTGACGACGACCATCGTGCGGCCTTCCTCGGCGAGCTTCTGCATCACCTTCAGCACTTCGCCCACCAGTTCCGGGTCGAGCGCCGACGTCGGCTCGTCGAACAGCATCACTTCCGGCTCCATCGCAAGCGCACGCGCGATCGCCACGCGCTGCTGCTGCCCGCCCGACAGGTGCGACGGATACATGCCCTCGACGCGCGGCGCGAGGCCGACCTTCTCCAGATACTTGCGCGCCCGGTCGATCGCCTCGTCCTTGCCGACGCCGAGCACCGCCATCGGCGCCTCGATCACGTTCTCGAGCACCGTCATGTGCGCCCACAGGTTGAAGTGCTGGAACACCATCGACAGCTTCGTGCGCATCCGCTGCAGCTGCTTCTGGTCGGCCACGCGCAGCGCGCCGTTGCGGTCGCGCGTGGTCTGGATCGGCTCGCTGCCGATCGTGATCTGCCCCGAGCACGGTTGTTCGAGGAAGTTGATGCAGCGCAGGAACGTGCTCTTGCCGGAGCCGCTCGATCCGATGATGCTGATCACGTCGCCGGCCTTCGCCTTCATCGACACGCCCTTCAACACCTCGTTGTCGCCGAATTTCTTGTGCAGGTTGTCAACGGTAAGCTTGTACATGCGGGGTCCTTCGTTGCTGATCGTGCGAATGCGTTAGTGGCCGCGCGGCGAGAGATACGCGAGCCAGCGCGTCTCCAGCTTGCGGAACGCCCAGATGAGCGCGAACACGACGACGGCGTACAGCACGGCCGCGATGCCGTAGGCCTGGAACGACATGTACGTCGCCGAATTGACGTCGCGCGTGACCTTCAGGATGTCGGGCACGGTCGCGGTGAACGCGAGCGTCGTCGCATGCAGCATCAGGATCACTTCGTTGCTGTAGCTGGGCAGCGAGCGACGCAGCGCGGACGGCAGGATGATGCGCGTATAGAGCTTGAAGCGCGACATCCCGTAGGCCATCCCGGCCTCGATCTCGCCGGTCGACGTCGCCTTGATCGCGCCTGCGAAGATCTCCGTCGCATACGCGCATTCGTTCAGCACGAACGCGAGCAGCGTGCAGTTCATCGCATTGCGGAAGAACGTGTCGAGCAGCACGTGGTCGTGCACGACCTGCAGGCTGTAGATACCCGTGTAGCACATCAGCAGCTGCACATAGAGCGGCGTGCCGCGGAACACGTACGTATAGAGCCACACGGGGCCGGAGATCCAGCGGTTCGACGATGCTCGCGCGATCGCGAGCGGCACGGCGAGCGCGAAACCGAGCGCGATCGACACGACCAGCAGCCACAGCGTGATCGCGAGGCCGCTGAAGCGGTAGCCGTCGGAATAGAGATAGCTTTGCCAGTACTGGCCGACGAGTTCGATCACAGTGCGAGCCTCCGGACGCCGACGGAATAACGCTTCTCAAGGTGATGCAGCACGACGTTGGACACCGTCGTGATCGCGAGGTAGATCGCGCCTGCCGCCAGCGTGAAGAAGAAGAAATCGAGCGTGCTCTTGCCCGCGTCCTGCGACGCCTTCACGACGTCGGCGAGGCCGATGATCGACACGAGCGCGGTGGCTTTCACGAGCACCTGCCAGTTGTTGCCGATGCCCGGCAGCGCGAAGCGCATCATCTGCGGGAACAGGATGCGGTGAAACACGCGCCAGCCGCTCATTCCGTACGCGAAGCCGGCTTCGAGCTGGCCGCGCGGCACCGCGAGGAACGCGCCGCGGAACGTCTCGGTGAAGTACGCGCCGTAGATGAAGCCCAGTGTGACGACGCCGGCCGCGAACGGGTCGATGTCGATCTGATCCCAGCCGATCAGGTCGGTCACGTTGTTCAGCAGGATCTGTATCCCGTAGAACAGCAGTAGCATCAGCACGAGATCGGGCACCGCGCGGATCAGCGTCGTGTAGAACGTGCCGACCGACTTGAGCACGCGGTTGGCCGACAGTTTCGCGGCCGCGCCTGCAAGGCCCAGTATCAGCGACGCGGCGAGCGACAGCACCGCGAGCTTCACGGTCTCGACCGTGCCGGCCCACAGCAGCGGGCCAAATCCTTGGAAGATCATATGAGGGACCCAGAACGAGGTGGCTGGATTGTCGATAGCCATTAACGGCGCATCAAACGAGTTCTACGCACGACGTGATGCTGCCGGCTCATCAAGCCGGACGTATCACGCGAACGGCGAGGCGAAGGCAATACCGAGTGCGAGTTTCTTCATGGCGTTCCTGTCAGAGGCGAACCGGGCGGGTTCCGGTCGGGGTGTCCGCCGTGGTCCCTTCCAACCGGGAGATCGCCCGTTCCGGCGACACCCCAAGTTGTACATACAACTTTGCCTTTTCCGGGAGGGGGTCAGCAATCCGTGTTTATCTCTAATTGTCGGCGGATTAGGGCCGCGCGCACGGTTTCCCTTAATTTTCAATTAATTATTGGTTACGCGACGCTGAATGACGGCTTTCTTGCGGCGTACGGAAGCCGCCGAACAGCGCGCGATGGCTGTCTAGACTTCCCCGGTTGCGACGAATTTTCCACGCAGCCCAGCCGGTCATCCCACGACGGCGTAGCCGCCGCGCGCTCGTCATGCCCTTCCCCCTCGAGCGCCGGCACCGCACGGCGCGTTTACGCCCCTTTTGCAGACGCGCGGCGAGTCTATACACCGTTTCGCCGCGGCGATTCCTAGAATGGGCTTCATGTCCAAGACGAGGCCTCCGCAGCGCGGAGCACGACGTGACGGGGATGAGCACATGACACCGACCAGAACGGAACTTGCCGCTTCATGCGATCTGCTGCCCGATCGCTCGCGGCGCCGCTCCTCCGCGGACGCGCTCGTGCTGCTGTCGATCCGCGTCGAAGCGGACGACCTCGCGCTCGTGCGACGCCGGTTGCATCAGGCCGTCGGCGCGGCGCTCAACTTCTATACGGCCGCGCTCGACCACCGCACCGGGCGCGCGTGCATCGAGCTCGAAGTCCCGCGTTCGCAGGCATCGCCCGCGATCCTGTCGATCCTGCGCGTGCTGCCGGCTGCCGAGTTCGGCACGATCCGCCTGTTGCAGCACTAGTCGGCGTTCGCCGCCGCCGCGCGTGACACGCGTCACACGCTTCCCCTTTTCATCGATTCGAACGCGCATGTCCGCGTGGCCACGCGCGGCGGATCGCCGTTCCCGTCGCAACGGGCCTTTCCAGGAAACACACGCAATGAAAAAAGCAGTCGTCGGTACCCTCTCGCTCGCCTTCGTCAGCGCCGTCGCGCATGCGCAAAGCAGCGTCACGCTCTACGGGATGCTGGATGCCGGTATCGCCTATACGAACAACCAGTCAGGCAAAAGCGCGTGGCAGCAAGGCAGCGGCCTGCTGTCGAATACGGTCTTCGGGCTGAGCGGCAACGAGGATCTCGGCGGCGGCCTGCATGCGCTGTTCCGCCTCGAAAGCGGTTTCAACCTGAACAACGGCACGCAGTCCTATCGAAACACGCTGTTCGGCCGCCGTGCGTACGTCGGCCTGCAGAACGATCAATACGGCACGCTGACGCTCGGCCGCCAGTACGATGCCGTGGTCGACTATCTCGGCCCGCTCGCGATGGCGAACAACGGCGACGGCAACAACCTCGCGTCGCATCCGTTCGACAACGACAACCTCGACGATTCGTTCTATATCGACAACGCGGTGAAATACACGAGCCCGACGCTCGCCGGCTGGCAGTTCGGCGGCCTGTACGGGTTCGGCAACGCAGCCGGCGGCTTCGCGAACAATCGCGCATACAGCGCAGGTGTGTCGTATGCGAACGGGCCGGTCAGCCTCGGCGCCGCGTACCTGCAACTCAATCGCGGCGGCTTGACGGCCGGCGGCGCACTGTCGACGAACGATGCGCCGAACTTCCCGGCCGTGAGGCAGCGCGTGATGGGCGCCGGCGGCAGCTATGCGTTCGACCGGCTGACGATCGGCGCGTTGTGGACGCATGCGATGTTCGACGAAACGGCCGCGTCGTCGCTGCCCGGCGCACTGAATGCGTTGCGCTTCGACAACTACGAAGTCAACGCGCGCTATGCGCTGACGCCGGCGGTTTCGTTCACGGGCGCCTATACGTTCACCGACGGCCGCTACGACGACGCAACCGGCAGCCACCGGCCGAAGTGGCACCAGGCGACGCTGATGGCCGACTACGCGCTGAGCAAGCGCACCGACGTGTATGCGGAAACCGTGTACCAGCACGCGTTCGGTGTGCCATCGGGCGCGACGCTCGGGTTCGCGAACGTCACGGGGCTCGCGGCTTCGTCGACGCGTACGCAGGTGGTCGCAACGGTCGGCATCCGGCATCGGTTCTGAGCGCAAGCGGGCCGCGGAAGGCCGGCCGCTCTGTGCAATCCCGCATGGACGCGCACCGGCCGAACGGGGATCATTCAGGGAATCCGGGCCGGCGCGCCCGCGAAACCGGTACACTCGGCGCCGGGCGCGCGCCGGATCGGCATTCGGCGGCGGCCCGCTGCCGACTCTGAATCGTGATCCCATGACCACACCGATCTATCAGGAAATCAAGGACTTCATCCTCGCGCGCATTCATGCCGGCGAGTGGGCGGAAGGCGACCAGGTGCCGTCGGAGAACGAGCTCGCGCGCGAATTCAACGTCGCGCGGATGACCGTCAACCGCGCGCTGCGCGAGCTGACGGCCGAACAGGTGCTCACGCGCACGCGCGGCTCCGGCACGTATGTCGCGTCGCCGAAATACGAATCGACGCTCGTCGCGATCCGCAGTATCTCCGACGAAGTCGCCGCGCGCGGCCACGGCTACCGCGCGCAGGTGCTGCAGGTCGGCGCGGCCGTCGCCGATGCGAAGCTCGCCGACGAACTGCAGCTCGACACCGGCAGCCCGATCTTCCATTCGCGCGTGCTGCATTTCGAGAACGACACGCCGGTGCAACTCGAAGAACGCTGGGTCAATCCGGCCTGCGCGCCCGAATACGCGTTGCAGGACTTCACGACGACGACGCCGAACCAGTACCTGACGCGCGTCGCGCCGCTGCAGCGCGTCGAATACCGGATCGAGGCCGCGATGCCCGACGCCGAAACGCGCCGTCACCTGACGATGGACGATCGCGAGCCGTGCCTGCTGCTGCATCGGCGCACGTGGTCGCAGGGGCTGGTCGCGTCGGTCGCGAACCTGTGGCACCCGGGCAGCCGTTACCGGTTCACCGGGCACTTCTGATCCGATGACGATGCGCGGGCTCACCTCGCGCGCGGTCGTACCCATCGTTCGATCGCACTGACGGCCTGCTTCAAGCCATTCTCCTGCGCGAGGCGCGCACCGAGTTCCATCGCACGCGCCTTCGTCCCGCCCTGTTCGGCAAACGCGATGGCCCGCGCCAGCGCGACGGCGTCCATACGCCGCCCCGCGACCGGCGCAGCCGCGACACCGAGCCGTTGCAGCCGGTTCGCCCAGAAGAACTGATCGCCCGCGAACGGCACGACCACCGACGCAATACCGGCCCGCGCGGCCGAATGCGTGGTGCCCGAGCCGCCGTGATGCACCGCCATCGCGACGCGCGGGAACAGCCAGTCGTGCGGCGTGTCGCCGATCACGCGAACGTGCGCGGGCAGCAGCGACGCATCGATGCCGCTCCAGCCCGGATAGAATAGCGCGCGCCGGCCGGCCAGCGCCTGCGTCAACGCCGCGGCCATCGCCGCGCGATCGAAGCCGGCCATGCTGCCGAAACCGATGTACACGGGCGGCTCGCCCGCGTCGAGAAACGCCGCGAGTTCGGGCGACGGCGCCCACGCACGCGCATCGATCCGCCACTGGCCGCAGGCCTGCACGTTCGACGGCCAGTCGGCCGGGCCGGACAGCAGCGCCGGCGACACGCCATACAGCATCGGATGATCGGTCCACACGTGCTGGCGCGGCGGCAATCCGCATACGCCGGCGCGCGCGGCATTCGTCGACTTCCTGAACGCCTGCCACAGCAGCGCATTCACTAGCCGGTGGCTCGCGCGATTCAGCCAGCGCGGCACCTTCCCCGGCGGCAGGAACGGCGACGCGAATTCGGCGGTCGGCGTGATCGGGATCATGCCCGTGCCGATTGCCGGGATGCTGCGATATTCTGCGACCGACAAGCCGACGAACGACACGAGCCCCGACACGAGCAGCGCGTCACAGCCGGCCGAAGCGTCCACCACTTCGCGCATCCATGCGGCCGTGTTCGCATTCGCGATCGCCGCGAGCGCCTTGGAGGTGTCGTTGAAACCGCCGCGCCCGCGCACCGCATCGGCCAACGCGCCCTCCGGCGCAATCGCGTGACGGATATCGCCGGACAGCGGCGCCGACGGCACGCCAAGTGCGGCGGCCGACCCGAGCGTCGCCGCATCGGCCAGCAGCCGGACCTCGTGCCCGGCATCCATCAGCGCGCGGCCGAGCGCCGCGAGCGGACGCGTGTCGCCTTCGGTGCCGTAGGTGGCGATGACGAGTTGCATGCGGAGCTCCTCGTGCACGACGGAAAAGAATGGTTTCGTAAAAATGCACGTCGTATACTAATGCAATTCGTACACTTTCAGTCAACCGCCCTGCCATGACGATTCCGACCGACGATCCGGGCCGCCGCGCACGCAAACGCATCCAGATGCTCGCGCATCTCTCCGCGACCGGCGCACGCCTGTTCGATGCGCACGGCTACGAGGCCGTCACGATGGAGCAGATCGCCGCCGAGGCCGATGTCGCGAAACGTACGCTGTACAACCACTTTCCGACGAAGGAAGCCGTGCTCGCGCACTGGCTCGAAGGCGAACTCGCGCGCGATCTCGCGCATCTGCAGCGCGACGTCGCGCGGCGCAAGACCTTTGCGTCGCGCATGGGTTGCGTACTCGACGCGTCGGCAGCGTGGTGCGAGCAACATCCCGCGTACCTGCTCGCGTACCTGCGGCATCGCTTCCTGAGCATCGGCGCAGCCGAACCGGAGCGTGCGGGAGAAAACGGCAGCGATATCGCGCTGGTGTGGCAGCAACTGATCGCAGCCGGCCAGCAGACCGGCGAACTGAACGCCGCGTTGCGGGCCGATCAGCTCGCAACGTGGTTCCATCACCTGTATCTCGCGGCGATGCTGCGCTGGCTGACCGTGCCGGGGCTGTCGCTGAAACGGGAGTTTCAGTCGGTCGCGAAGCTGTTTATCGAAGGCGCGGAAGTGAAACGGTGACGCAGCCGACGCGTCGCGTGGCGCACACATTTTGTTACAACGAACCCACACTTCGCATGCCAAATTTCCCGCGCAGCAGTATGCTGACGTCGTACGGCTGCGCATTGTGCGTCGGGCAATCCGTCGTTCGCACGCGACACGCGCCGCCGTCGCGACCGCAATCATGCGTTGCAAGGAGGGTTGTGATGGCTACCACGCATCAGCACTTCCACCTCGAACTACGGCACGCCACCGCGCCGACCTACTTCATCAGTTACCTGTTCCCCGCGTTGCTGTTCGTCTACGAACTGCTGCGCGTCGGCCAGTGGATTCGCGATCACGGGATGCAATTCGTCGCGTTCAAGCAGATGGGTTACGAGTATCTGCTGATGCTGCTGTTCGTCGGACTGCAGATCGTCGTCGAGGCGATCTTTCTGCTCGGCGCGGCGATGCGCAAGGATCATCGCGATTTCGAGCACCGCTTGCCGAACGTTATTCTCGGCATCGGTCTGTCGATCGTGCTGCTGGCGATCGATCTCGCGATCCAGCTTTCGTTCTGACGGCCGGCGGGCGTCCGCCCGCTGGCGATGACGAACGCTCAGGCGCCGGCGTCGCGCAGCAGCGTCGCGACGGCGGCCAGCACGTCGTCCGTCCGCTCGCGGTGCGGCAGGTGTCCGCAGCGGGCGAGCAACAGGAACGACGACGGCCCCGCGACGCGCGCGGCGATCCGTTTCGGATGCACGTCGGACCCGTATTCGTCGTCTTCGCCGTGAATCGCGAGCGTCGCGCACTGCACGCGCGGCAAGTCGTCGTCGAGGCTCCAGTCGCGAAACGCCGGCGACAGCCACGTATCGACCCACGCGCGCAGCACCCATTCGGCCTTGTCGCCGTGATAGCGCGCGAGCCGGTCGAGCTGCCCCGGTTCGTCGAACTGCCGCCCCGCGTCACGAATGCCGGCCAGCGTGCGATCCTCGACGAACGCCTGCGCGGCGACCGTCACGAGGCCGCGGCAACGCGCTGGATGCGCGGCCGCACAGCCGACCGCCATCCCGCCGCCAACGCTGTGCCCGAACGCGACGAACGCATCGACGCCGAGCTGCGCCAGTACCGCAGCGAATGCATGAGCGGCCTCGTCGCGCACGAACGTCGTGCCGAGCGTGCCCGGATGCTGATCGGAGCGACCGAAACCGAGACGGTCGTACGCGATCACGTCGCGCTGCGTCGCACGGGCGAGCTGCGCGGGAAAGTCGCGCCACAGGTCGACGCAGCCGAGCGAATCGTGCAGCAGCACGATGGGCGCGGCCGCGTGCCGTGCCGGCTCCGCCCGCCAGCGTTTCGCAAAGAGACGCCCTTGCGGCGTCTCGATGGTCGTCTCCTCGGTCACGATATCGGTCATGTGTCGGTCGTCTGCATGAAAGCGGCCGCCCGTCGGCGGCCGATCGAATCCGGGCATGGTGGCCTGCCAGCGCGCGCAGCGTCAAGAAAAGCCCCTGCCGCCCGTGCGTTCATTCGGGCTGCGGCGGCAGGTACTCCATCTGCGCTTCGTCGTACAGCCGGTAGATCAGCGCCTGCATCGCGCGGATGTCCTCCGATTCGTCGAGCATGCGCATGCTCATGATGATCGGCGACACGAGGTTCGGATCGTCGAGCGGCTTGTAGCTGATGTCGTCGCGCTTGAGCCCGTACACGCTCTGCGGCACGACCGACACGCCCTCACCCATCGCGACGAGGCCGAGCGCGATCTGCAGCTCGCGCGTCTCGTAGATCCTGCGCGGCTGCAGCGCGCGGTCGTGGAAGGCCGCGAGCACCTGGTCCGCATAGCTCGGGCGCGGCGCCTTCGGAAAGATGATCAGCGTGTCGTTGACGAGATCGTGCAGCGACAGCACGGGCTTCGCGCTGTCGAGCACATGGCCGACGGGCAGCGCGACGATCATCCGCTCCTCGCGCAGCACGACGCGCCGCACGCTCGGGTCCTCGTGGCGGATGCGGCCGAACCCGACGTCGATGCGCCCTTCCTTCAGCGCCTTGATCTGGTCCATCGTCGACATCTCGTGCAGGCTCAGCTCGACGGCCGGATATTCGCTGCGAAAGCGCCGGATGATCTTCGGCAGCATCCCATACAGTGTCGAGCCGACGAAACCGACCGACATGCTGCGCTCGATCTTGCCGACCCGCTTCGTCATCGATTCGAGCTCAGTGGTCTGCGCGAGCAACTGCACCGCGTGCGAATAGAAGAAGCGCCCGGCATCGGTCAGCTTCAGCGGCCGCGCGGTGCGCTCGAACAGCGGCACGCCGAGCGCTTCCTCGAGCTGCTGGATCTGCCGGCTCAGCGGCGGCTGCGCGATATGCAGCCGTTCCGCCGCCCGCGTGAAATTCCGCTCTTCGGCTACCGCGACGAAGTAGCGGAGATGTCTCAACTCCATGTTCGAATCCTCCCGGGACAGGCAACGGACGCTCATCCGGCGCCGCGCGGACAGCGTCCGCACCGGTCACCCTCGCCGGCTTCGTACCGGCCTCCTCGATCGCCTGCTTCCCGATCCCGTCACGATACCTCAGCCGGCGCCGAAACCGGCTCGAGCCGCATCGTGCTCGCGGCGACGCCCGGGGCCGCGCAAAGCAAAACGGGAAGCCGCGTGGCTTCCCGTTCGTTCACCGACGCCGCGCCGCGGCATCAGGCCGACGCATCACACCTCGGTCGCGTACAACGCGTCGCGCTGCTCGTGGCTCAGCGAGTCGAGCGGCACGTCCGGCAACTGATAGCAGATCATCGTGCCGTACAGCTCGGCCAGGCAGTTGCTGCCGGCGTCGAGCGCGTAGCCGTCCTCGCCGTCCGGCGCCGGCGGGTA
>Ga0209371_1000129_pt1 | contig 124523 bp, 128 predicted proteins | sample AgamicAtAmrz_FD_187165 | JGI IMG/M metagenome (GOLD analysis project Ga0209371, IMG submission 187165) | Agave microbial communities from Guanajuato, Mexico - At.Am.rz (SPAdes) (version 2) | ecosystem: Host-associated > Plants > Roots > Rhizosphere | place: Guanajato, Mexico | collected... | reverse complement strand
TCGTCATCAGGCGCTGGTCGATGCACCAGTCGAAGAAGCCGGACAGGAACGCCCGCATCACGCGCTGCATGTGGGGCTTGTCCTTCCAGTTGTCTTTCAGGAACTGGCGCACATAGGGCACGTCCATCTGGTCGATATCGACGTCGGCGAACCCGCGCTTCACATAGCGGCCGTAGGCCGGCCACGCCCGTTCCTTGTGGTCCTTCTGGTGCAGCCGGACGTACTTGTCGACCAGGTGCGGGATATTGCCCGTGCCGTCGATTTTCTCGACCTTCGCCTTTTCGGCGGCGAGGCGCTCGAGCATGCGCACCTCGCCGTCCTCGACGCGGCACAGTTTCTTCCAGCGCTCGGTGTAGGGCTGCACCCAGTAGTACGACCCGTCGCGCACGTAGACGCGGCGGATCGGTGGCTTTCGCTTCGTCATGCGGCTCGGTGGACAGAACGGAGGGCCGGCCGCTCGCGCGTGCCGGGCGCGTCGCCGGCGAGGCCGGCCTTCTTCGCCTGGAGCGACTCGAAGGTCGACCAGGTCATGATCACGGCGCCGTTCGCGGCCGTGACAACGTCGATACCGAACGTCGCCTTGAACCAGTCGGCCTGTTTGCCGTATCGCTTCTTGCCGGTCACGCGGACGAGATCGGCCTCGTTCATCAGGCGCTCGCTCATGATTAGATCCTCCGAAATTCAATGGCCCATACCCAGGGGTTCGTTTCCCAGCCGTGGCCGCGCGCGGCGTTCAGGCCGTCCCAGAGCTGGCGGAACTGCGCGACGGTGCCATCGACCGGATCGACGCGCCGGGCGGCGCGCCGCGGATCTGGAATCCCTTCGGCGATCGCCTCGTCCCATTCGATGCTCTGCAGGCGCTCGGCGCGCACGCCGGTGATCTCGAGCGTGATGCGCGACGCCCAGCGCGGCATGTGGATGGACGGCGTCCAGCCGCGCGATTCCTTGGCGACGAGCGCCTGGAACGTGTCGAGGTCGATGTCGACTTCGGCGCGGCCGTCGTCGGCCTGGTACGCGATGCCGGCGTAGCGGCGTGTCGGTCGGTTGCCTTCGAACGTCTCGGTGCCGATGCGGCGCACCTCATGCGTTTCGCGCACCCACAGACGGTCGCCGACGTCGCCGCGCGGGCAGACGTAGCAATCGCCGGTGCGCGTGTGCCAGATCGCAGCAATCTCGGGCGCCGGTATGTCGCCGACATACTTCACCGAGCCGCCGCCGGCCGTCGTCGGCTCCCACACACCGAGCGGGTTGTTGTGCGGCAGCTTCACGATCCGCCGCGTCTGCGTCTTCCGGCCTTCGAGGATGGCGCGCACCATCGGACCGCTGAACAGGATAGGGCGCTCTTTCATCGCCGCACCATCATGCAAAGGTCGGCGCGGCGCCGGATCTCGGACATGTAGGCGTCGAGGTCGCCGGTCATGACGAAGTGCGTGCGCGGCGCGGCCGGCTCGCCGATGTACTTCTCGACCGGCACGACGCGCTTTTCGGTACCGGCGATGATGTAGTTCGGGTGCTTCACGTGCGGCTGCCGCACACGCGCGAGCGTGCCGTCGGTCGCAAGCTGCTCGAGCACAGGCCGCACCAGCGCGGCAGACGTGCCGAACCGCTTCGCGAGATCAGAGGGCGATTCGATCTGGCCCGGCGTCATCGCTGCGAGCACGCGGTCGGCGTCCGGGATCTTCTTCGTGTATCCCATCACGCACCTCCTGCGCGGGCGGCGTCGATGGCCGCAACGATGTCGTCGACGAGGATGCTTCCGACGATGCACAAGCGATCGTCGCCAGACCCCAGCGGCGAAACGTCTGCGCCGCGCTTGCGCAGCTGTTCTACGAACGCCATCACCTCGGTGCACGGCCCCGCATTGCTCGGCAAGGGCGAGTGCTTCGGCTTCGCGGCCTGCTTCGCGCGGATCTGCTCGACCTTCGTCCAGATGCGGGCGAGTTCCGTCTCGCCGGCCGTGTGCATGTCCAGGCCGTTCGCGAGGCAGAGCGCGGCCAGCGTGACCATGACGCCGCCGGCCTCCTGCGCCGGCTCGCCGGCGGGGCGGCCGAACGTGTAGTCGACGAGCTGGTGCGCCTCGCTCGCGGTGCAGCCGCACGCCTGCACCAGTTCGAGCGCTTCCTCGAGGAAGCGATGGTTGCGTTCGAGCACGTCCGTCGCGATCTCGGCGCCGAAGCATTCAAGCATCCACGAACGCACGCGTGACTGGAACAGCGCACATTGCTCCGCGTCTTCCCGCTTCAGGCGATCACGTATCGATTCGCGCTTCTTCTCGCGCACGTACAGCGCGACCGGGCCGTCCTCGGTGTCGTAGATCTCGAGCAGCAGCCAGCCGTCGCCAACCGGCGCGCTCGGCGTCCAGAAGCTGCAGTTCGCGCTGTTGGATGCAACGTACTGGTCGTACGTGTCGCAATCGACGTCGTTCTCCATGTGGATGAACGCAGCTTCGATACCGAACGCAGCGAAGAACGTCTCGTAGTTCACGTCCTCGTCGAGGTACGGGACTGCGGGGTGCGACAGCATGCCGTCCTGGTCGCGCACGATCCCGCGCGGCGTGAGGATCGCGCGGCGCAGCCCTTGGAGATCGGCCGGCGCAGCGGCGCATGGAGTATCAGTGGTGGTCATGGTCGGTCCTCAATAGGTTTTGGTGAAGTCACGATCGACGGCTTTCCCGAGCGCCCGCAGGAGATTCGCCAACTGCGCGCGGTCGTGGTGGCTGGCTGTGGCCTGACGCATCAGACCGAAATACGAGTTGGCGACCGGCATCAGGTCGCGGGGCGGCGTCTCTGCGACGCGCCGAAGCGCCTCATTGCGCGTGCGCTTCCGCGTCTCGCGTCGCCAGGGTTTAATGACCTGACCGACGAAGTCGACGCCGCGGTCGATCGGTTGCAAGATGGTCTTGCGTGGGTTGATCTGCGCGCCGAGCCGGGCCGGAAGGAACGCCGTGACGTCGGCGAGAATCTCGTTCAGCCGCGCCGGCGACTCGTCCAGAAACACGAAGTCATCGACGTAGCGAACGTAGTGCCGAGCGTGCAGCTGGTGCTTCGCGTGCTGGTCGAGCACGTCGAGATAGACGTTCGCGAAGAACTGGCTCGACAGATTGCCGATCGGCAGCCCAAGGTGCGCTGGCTGCTCTACCAGGCGCTTGTGCCGCGGCACCTGCTCGAGCAACGCCGGATCGCCGCGGTAGACGAAGTCGGTTCGAGGGTCGTGCATGAGCACGATCTCAGCCAGGGAGCGCCAGAACGGCTCGCAGATCTTCGCGAGCAGCAGCTCGAGTAGGATGGGCTTGTCGATGCTCACGAAGAAATTCGCGAGATCGCACTTCAGGTAGTACGCTCGCCGCGACCAGTTCTGCGTGATCGATCGGATTTTCGATTCGAGGCGCTCGGCGGCGCGCAGCGTGCCGCGTTCCTTGATGCATGCGAACGTGTCGGCGATGAACGAGCGCTCGAAGCGCGGACCGATGCGGTTGTACAGCAGGTGGTGCACGACACGATCGCGAAACTCAGCCGCCCAGACCTCGCGGTGCTTCGGTCGCGTGATGACGAAGCAGATCGAGCGGCCGGGGCGATAGGTGCCCCCGGCCAGCTCGTCATGCAGGCTGCGCAGGTTATGTTCGAGGTCAATCTCGAACGCGAGCGCCGCCGGGGTGTTGCGCTTCGTACGCCGGCAGTCGAGATAGGCCTCGACGAGCTCGGCGAACGTGAATCCGTTGTTCCAATCTGCGGACGGCCCGGGCGCGCAGCTGGTTGTTCTGTTGGTTGTTGTTCTGGTTGCCGTTGTTGAAGTTCTGATACCAGGCCCAGCCGGAAGAATCGTGCTATCTACGTCGCTCGGCCGATTGCTCAGCCGGGAAACTGCGCTGGACGTCGCCGCACGCTGGCGGCGCGTTTCCTCATTGCGCATGGCGGTGCCCTTGTGGGGCAGCGGCACGACCAGATTGAAAGATCGCTCAGCCATGGAAGCCGTGACCTCCCTGGAGCGGGCGATTGCCTGCGGACTTCTTCCACGCGTTGGCCTGCTTCCCGATGCTCGTCGTCAGCTCGATCGCGCGCCCGTAGGCGCCCTTGTCAACCTTGCGCTTGTTGAAGCCAAGCCGCAGCAGCAGATTGATCACCTGCAGCCGCTCGATGAGATCCGACAGATGAGGCGACTTGTCTGCTGCGACGTTCGCGCGGTACACGAGCACGATGATCTCGATGCACTCGACGTTGATCTTCTCGCCGATCGACCGCTTGAAGTCCCGCTGCATGTTCGTGACGACATCGGTCACGACATCCAGCAGGCCTTCGGCGGCGCGGTAAATAGGCAGTTGGGTGTGCAGGGCCACGATGGTTTAAATGGTCAAATTACTGAAGGAATGAATCTGCGGACGGCCCGGGCGCGCAGCTGGCGGCCCTGGTGGGTGAGGTTCTGGGTGCCGTAGTCGAAGTACTGATACCAGGCCCAGCCGGACGTCTCAGCCTCCTCGGCCGACCAGTACCAGGCCGATTCGAACTCGCCCTGCAGGTTCGTGAAGAGCAGTGACTGCTCGCGGCGCGAGGGAAGTTCGCCCCCTTGCTGCTCGGCCCACTCGCGCGCCTGGTCCCACGTCACGTCCTCTGCCTCGCAGGGGAGCAGGATCAGGTAGTGGATCAACGCACCATCCTCGTCGAGGATCGGGCCGGCGCAGCGCTCGCCGGCGGCGAGCGGGATCGTGACCGCGTCGACGCGATACTCGGTCGCGCGCGGCAGCTTCTTGAACTCGTCGATCATCGCGTTGATGCGGGCGTGATCGTCGGCGAGCTTCGACTGTGCGGCCTGGATGGCCGCGAGCGTGGTCGTCATACGATGCTCCGGTTGAAATGGATGAAGGGTTAAATCGGCAATCTGCGGACGGCCCGGGCGCGCAGCTGGTGGTACTGTTGGGTGCCGTACTGGCGGCCGTCGTAGAAGTCCTGACACCAGGCCCAGCCGGAGTAGCCCGGATCGGTGTCGGGCTGGCACGTCCAGTACGCGTCGCGCTCGAACTCGTCGCGATGGTTTTCCAGCAGGAACAGCATTTCGACGCGCGTCGGCAGGTCGCCGCCGATCGACCTCGCCCACTCCATCTGGGCCTGCCAGGTGGCGTCGCTGTTGTCGCCCGGAAGCAGCACAACGCGGTGCTGTTCGCCGGCCGTATTCGTGACGATGCCGATGTAGATCTCGCCCTCGGCGAGCTGCGGAATTTGCGGTTGCTGCATGGCTGATCCTTGAATGGATGAATGGATTAATTTTTGAATCTGCGGACGGCCCGGGCGCGCAGCTGGTCGTGCTGGGGGTTGTTGAGCTGGAGGCCGCCGTTGAAGCCCTGACACCAGGCCCAGCCGGGGTCGTCGGTATCTTCTTCGTTCGACCAGTACGCAGCGCGTTCGAACAGATCGCGCTTCTTCGCGAATGCGATCGCGAGCTCGACACGGGTCGGCAGATCGCCGCCGATCGATTTCGCCCAGTCCATCTGGGCTTGCCACGTCGCGCGCCCGCTGTCGCCCGGCAGCAATACGGTGTGCTCGATGTCGCCGTTCTCGTCGGCAATGCCGCACAGGTAGATCTCGCCGGCGGCGAGGGGAGGCTGTTGGATCTGCATGGTTTCTCCTGGTGGGGGCTGCTGAAGTGCAGGGGCCTATCGGGGCATCCACTCGGTGCCGCGCACGATCCGGCCTACCGGTTCGAGCACGAGCACCTCGGATTCTTTTTCGCTGCGCACGAGTGCGCGGCCGCGCTTCTGGGCCTTCTCGAGCGATTCGTGTCGCTGCGGCTTGCAGTTGCGCCCGACCGTCACGAACAGCGGCGCGCGTGCGCCGACCGGGCCGAGGGTCAGCTCGTCGATGCGTGCTTCGAGCGTCGCGGCATTCGCGCGCCAGGTGTCGGCCTTCAGCTGCGCCGCGTCACGCTCGGCGGTGAGGCGCTCGATCTCGGCACGCAGATCTGCGACGATGCGCGGCGTGCTGTCTGCAGCGACGGCCGAGGCCGGAAGCGCGGCGATGGCGTCGGCCAGCGACGGCGCCGCGCCGGCCGCTGGCGTATCGTTGGCTGCGGGCACCAGCGCGGCGCCGCGCGCGAGCCAGTACACGTATTCGTTGCCGCCGCCGGCGCGCTTCTCGCGCTCGACCAGACCGCCAGCGTGCATCTTGTTGATCGCCTTCACGACGTCCAGGTGCGGCAGTCCGATCCCGGTCGCGACCGTCTTGGCTGTCGCCTCGGCGACGGTGCCGAGGAAGGTTTCGATGTCTTCCGTCATGTGGTCCTCACCAGTTCGGGAAAGCTGCAAGGGTGGGTGCTCGGCTTGCATATGGCAGCGGGTAGCATGAAAGTCGCCGGCGCTGCAGACCTGTTGGCGTTGTGACGGCGCCCACCCGTCACTCCGAGCACCCACCGTTGAAGCCGGTGGAAAAAAGCGGGGCGAGACATCCGCCCCGGAAGTGCCGCATGCGACGAGGGCGCGCGCGGCAGGCCACGGGGAAATCAGCCGAGGTAGGTGCGCTCGACCTGGTCGAGCGTGCGCAGCCGCACGGACGCGCCGGTCTTCGCGAGCACGATCGGCTCGCCGAGCACGACGGCGTGATCGAACAGGCGTTTCGTGAGGCGGATGTCGTTGAGGCAGTAGTCGATGACCTCGCCGACACGGCCCTGCTGCCAGGCTATCGGTGCGCGTGCGCCGTTGCCGGACTTGCGGATACCGAAGTTCGCCTCGCACGTCGCGTCGAGGCCGTAGCCGGCGTGCGAGTTGCCACCGAACGTCGGATCGAGGCCGGCGGCGCGCCAGATCTCCGCGAGCAGGTCGTAGCGGAACGAGTTCGGCATCAGGCCGATGTCCTGCCCGAGCTCGGCGTTGATCACCTTGTCGTCGAAGCCGATGCCGTTGAACGAGACGAGCGGCGCGCGGTCGGCGCACAGGTCGAGGAACGCGTCGAAGTTGTCCGCACAGAACACGCGGTAGCGCGCATCGGCGTAGTCGTACGCACCGATGACGCTGATCCCCATGCCGGCATGGTCGTGCCAGCCGTCGCAGTATTGGATGCCTTCGATGCGCTCTTCGCCGCGGCCCAAGATCGCCTTGGCGATCTCGATGTCGTAGATGAGGGAGTTGCCGAATTCGGTCATGGAGTGCCTCAGTCGTTGTCGTTGGCGGCGCGGGACTTCGCGTCGCGGTAGGTGGAGGGTTCGGCGGCCGCCTCGCGGGCGGCGCGCGCTTCGGCGCCGAGCGCGAGACAGCGGCGGATCAGCGGGTTCGTGATCGCGTCGACGGCCGAGCCGGGCACGCGCTGCAGCCGAAATTCGCGGGCGACCATCGCGTCGCTGACGGGGATGCGGGCGGCCATGATCAGCGCCTCCGGGCGGCGGCGCGCAGGTGCGCCTTCAGCATGGCGAACGCCTGGCGGCGCGTGATGTTGCCGCTCGCGAGGTCTTCGACGATCTGCCAGAGGGTCGGGAGCATGTCACGCCCTCGACTGCATGCTGGCGCGCACCTGCGTGGTCTCGGCTTCGTCCCACTGCTTCGCAGCGGAAAGCACGATAACGACGGCGAGCAGGGCGGCGAACGATTTCGCCCAGAAGACGAGCAGGGCCTTCATGACCACAGCCCCATCAGGCGTTCGACCGGCGGCGCGATGGCGCCGGCAAGCAGTAGGCATGCGGCGATAGCGACGAACGCGTGCCAGTCGGCGCGGGGCTTCATGCGACTGCCTCGATCGCGTGATAGACGGCCAGCGCCTCGGCTGCGACAGCTGCGTCGCGGGTGAAGTAGTACGTGTAGCGGTACGTGCACCAGTCGTATGCGAGCTTCGCCGCGCGGCGATCGCGCTTGAGTTGCGCGCGCGTGATCGCTTCGAAGTCGCCGGAGGTGCGCGGCTTCTTCAGGCGGGGCGCGCTGGCGGCGCGTCGGATGACGGAGACTGCTTTCTTGAACATGGGCCTCTCCCGGTGTCAGTGAGAGGCATCGTAGGCATTGCCTTATTTATTGTCAATAGGCAATGCCTTATTTTTTGTCGGCGCGGAAGGGGCGCGGCGTGCGGTCGGGAGTAGGGTGCGTGTGAGGGGGCAGCGGTCTGCGGATCAGCCGGAATAGATTTTCAGCATTCGGCCCGAAAGGTGAAGCATCAGGCGCACGAAGGGGAGGGCGTTGAGCGCGGTAACGCCTTCCATTCGGAATTCGACGTCGCCGGCCGCGTCTTCGGTCATGTAGACGCGCGCCACGCGGCGCGCCGCTGCACGTTGCTTAAAAGCCTCGATCGATACGACGTTATTTCGAACGTTTCCGTCCTTGCCCTCGCTGACCATGATGTGCGTTCCTCTCGGACGCGTCCAGGTCGCTCAGCTTGCCTGTCGCGTCGTTATCCGTAGAGGGGCTGGTCGCGGCCACACATCGCCGCATTTCCCTTTCGAGCAGCGCGAGTGCGCGCTCGTCGAGAAGACCCGCCCGCGTCAGCGCGACAATTTGCGAAGCAATGCGCTCTGACGTTTCGATTACGGAAAGTTTCGCACTGGCTGAAAGGCTGCCGTCATCGGTAGATGCCCCGAATCCAGTTTTCGCCTCGATGACCGTTAACCGGCCAGCGCTGTCGCTGACGGCAATATCGACCGGAGGCAGGCCCCAATGCTCCGGTGGAACGACGTCTGAGAAGAACGCGACGAGCTTGTTCAGGTGCTTTTTACCGATCCGACCGAAATTTAACCAGTCCTGGACGGACGGCGGCTTCACGCCGAAATGATCGGCGACAGCCTTCTTCGTGATGGCCTTTTTCTCGATGGCGATCCGCAGCGCGTCGCCCAATTCCTTACCGGTAAGCATTGCCTTATTAGGCACGTGTACAACCAGATACGGCAATGCCTTGCTTGACGTAAGGTAATGCCTTATTCTAGTGTCTGTCACCACGATTTCCGACTCCCTATGAACACCGATACCGGCCTCGCATTGCAGCGAGCAGCGGCGATCGCAGGGGGGCAAGCGCCCCTCGCGCGACTCGTCGGCGTCCGACCGCAGACGTATCAGCAGTGGGCGAACGGAAAGCGCCCGATACCGACACGCCGTGCGCGTCGGATCGAGTGTGCAACGGGCGTCGATCGCCGATGGTTCAGGCTGGACGACTGGCAAGAGCACTGGCCCGAACTCGTGTCGGTACCTATTCGCCCGCTTCCCCCGTCTCCGGTTGCTGATGACGTTTCGAATTCTCCGCTCGCGGCGCGCGCGGCGTAACCACTGAACCGAGGGTCAATCACTATGGGTCTGAGGAAAGCCTACCAAGCTATGTGTCGGGCGTTCCCCGGCGGCGCCGAAGCGATGGCGGCTGCGCTCGGCATGTCCGGCGCGAGCCTGCAAAACCGCATCTACGAGGTGAAAGGGCAGGTGCTTCACACCGAGCATGCGCTCGCCATGCAGACGCTGTCCGGCCGCACGGATTTCGCCGAAGCGATCGCCCGCATCACGGGCGGCATGTTCGTGCAGCTGCCGGGCCTCGACGACGAGTGCGACAACCAGGAGCTGCTCACGAAATTCACGTTGATCCTCGACCAGCTCGGCGTGCTCGCGCGTACGCATGCGCAGGCTATCGCCGACGGCGTTGTCGACGACCACGAGAAAGCCGAGCTCGAGCGCATCGCGCACGACGCGCACCGGCACATTCAGGAGCTGCTTCAGCTCACGTTCCGCATTTACCGATCGAACGAGCCGACCGACGAGACGCCGGCGGCGCGTGCGCTTCGCACCGCGTAATCGCTGCCGTATTGCACATGCGGTCCGCGCAAGCGGGCTTTGGAGCCGGGCTTCGGCCCGTAACCCCGAGCGGCAGGGAAATGTGCTGAGCCGATGACGCCCCGGAAAGCCACGGGGAAGAACACCGACATCCGCCCCATAGGGCGCTACCTAAGAACGGGATGAACGACATGACCGCATCGGGGAAGGGCGCGCCGAAGTGCCGCGACTGCCAGCACGCGAAGCCGGACACTGGGCTCGCGGCGCTGTTCGGCCTGCTGCCTGCGAAGTGGGAAAACGCGCGGTGCACGCGAGCGATGCGACCCGAACCGCTGAATCCTCGTCAGCCGCTCGGCGATTTTGTGCACCGTCACCCACTAGTGCGCGTCGAGCGCGTGATCGAGTTCCATGCGTGCGGCCCGGCGGCGCGCTACTTCCAACCGCGGCGCGCATCGTGATGGACGCCGACATCCTGACGTTCGGCATGGCGGCGTGCATCGCCGTGTCGATCCTTTTCTGCCTGAGGAATCCCCGATGAGCCTACACCACGAAAACCTCGCGTGGGAAATCGAGCTGCCCGCATTGAAGAAGGTCGTGCTGCTCGCGATCGCACGCCTGGCGCACCTCACGAACCGCGAGTGTTACCCGACCGTCCAGGCGCTCGCGTTCCGCTGCGGCATGAGCGAAAGCGCGGTGCGCGGCGCGATCAAGGATCTCGAAGCGGCCGGCCACATCGAGACGATGAAGGTTCCCGGCAAGGGCAAGGTCTACCGGGTGCTGCTCGGCGTCGAGGTTGCGGCATGAACAGGCTGACCGGAGAGGCAATCACGGCACGCGCGATCGAGCTGGCTGGCGATGACGCTGGCGTGCACGTTCGCGTTCACGAATCGCCGCACGGCGCGCGTTTGCGCATGACGGTCGATGAGCAGCTCGTCGCGCAGCACGTGCCCGAAGCGGACCTGTACGTGACGATCGACGAGTTCGCGGACCGATACATCCGCCGCGCGCTGATGGTCGGCATGCGCTGCCTGTCGTGCGGCGTGCGGGTGTCGGGCAGATCGATGCCCTGCGGACATTGAGGAACCGACCATGCGCGTCTACATCGCCGGCCCGATGACAGGGCATCCCCATCTGAATTTCCCAGCCTTCCACGCCGAGGCGGCGCGCCTGCGCTCGCTCGGTTATGAGGTCGTGAATCCAGCCGAGCTCAACGCTGAACCGGGTTGCGACTGGCTTTCATGCATGCGCAAGGACATCAAGCACCTGGTCGATTGCGATGCGGTCGCGATGCTGGAAGGCTGGCAGACGTCGCGCGGCGCGTCGCTCGAATACACGATCGCGCTGACGCTCGGCCACGCCGTGTACCGCGCGGTCGACATCGTCGAAAGGCTCGCGGCATGAGCGATATCCGACAGCTTCCGGTCGTGCAGGAAACCAGCCGGCCGGCGCCGAAGCGCATCGTCCGCCCGTGCGAGTGGCGCCTTTTCAACACCGTGAAAGACCTAGAAACGCAGCTGGGCTCCGTCGAGGCATACAACCGCCTGTGTATTGCGGCCGAGCAGCTGAAGGCGAAGATCGACCGCGGCGACGGCAAAGCTCAGCACCCCATGTGGGCGACCGACCCGAAGATGATCTATCCGAACGGGGGGCGGCCGTGAGCATCCACCTCATGAACCAGGCGTGGCGCACGACGCTGGCGACTGGTGCGAAGTTCGTGCTCGTCGCCGTGTGCGACACCGCGAACGACGAAGGCGTGTGCTGGCCGTCCGTCGAGACGATCCGCCGCAAGTGCTCGATGGGCGAGCGGACCGTCCAGCGCCATCTGGACGACCTCGAGCAGGCCGGCATCATCACGCGGTCATTCCGCAAGGGCCGCAGCACGACATACCAGGTGCACGAATCGAAGTTCCCGCTCTCAACCCCCGCCAATTTGGCACCCCAGCGAGAACGGCACCCCCGCCAAATTGACACCCCCGCCAATTTGGCACCGACCCCCGCCAAAAACGACGGTGCACCCCCGCCAAAAACGACGGAAACCCCCGCCAATTTGGCACCCAGAACCACCAATAACCTTAAAGAGAATCCACAGGGAACCGTGCGCACTCCGGAACCGGCCGCTGTGGATAACTCGGGGCCGAAAGCATCCGCGCAGGGTGCGCGGCTGCCGGCGGACTGGGTGTTGACGAAGAAGCTCGCCCTCTGGGCGCTGCAGGAGCATCCGACATGGACCGAAGAGCACGTGCGCAAGGTCGCTGCTGCGTTCCGTGATCACTGGATTGCTCAGCCGGGTGTGAAAGGGCGCAGGACCGACTGGGAGGCGACGTGGCGCAACTGGGTGCGCAGGGAGCCGCCACTGAAGGGCGGCGCGGGGACGTCGCAATTGGGGGGCGATACGCGCTGGTTCGAAACGCCGGAAGGCGTCGAGGCTCAGGCGAAGGTGGTCGGCATGCGTGACCGCAAGCCGGACGAGGATTGGCGGTCGTACCGCGTGCTTGTCGTGCGCTCGTCGAACGACCGCAAGGCGGCGGAATTCGTGCTGGCCGATGCGCAGCGCTTCAACGCAGTCGACCTCTACCAGTTCGCACGCGCGACGTTTGGCGATGCACTGATGCCCGTGGACGACTTCGCATCATGACCAAGAACGCACTTCGCTATCCCGAGAGCGCGATTGCCGGCGGCGTGTTCGGCACTGCGCGCGTGCGCGGCATGGTCGCGGATACGGCGGCGCGGCTCGCGGCGCCCGGACCCGTACCGCTCGATGCTGCTACCGCGCGGCTTGTCGGCGGCGCGCCGGCCGCTGCCGCACCGACGCCGCTGCAGCACATGCAGGCTCTCGGGCGCCTTCCGGCCGGCCGCATGAACAAGACCGAGGCCGCATATGCCGAGCTGCTCGCCGCGCGCGTGCACGTCGGCGAGATCCTCGAATTCAAATTCGAATCGCTGAAGCTGCGGCTTGCCGACCGCACCTGGTACACCCCTGACTTCGCGATCGTGCTGCCCGATGGCACGCGCGAGATCCACGAGGTGAAGGGCCGCTGGACCGACGACGCTCGCGTGAAGATCAAAGTCGCGGCCGAACTCTATCCCTACTACCGGTTCAGCGCGGTGCGCCGCGTGAAAGGTGAGTGGGTTCGGGAGACGTTCTGATGCAGACGAAGAACAAGAAAGCGCCGACCGTCGCCGAGCGCGCGTACATCGGCCTGGTCAAGTCGATGGACTGCGGCTGCTGCGGGCAGACCGGCCCGAGCGAGGCGCACGAGATCGAGCAGGGCCAGTGGTTCACGTCGATTCCGCTATGCGCGGACTGCCATCGCGGGGCGCACAACGGCATCCACGGGCAGAAGCGCATCTGGTCGGTGCTGAAGAAAACGGAAATGACCGTGCTGAACGACACCGTCGAAAAGGTCGTCGATCTGCTCGCAGATCGGCGCCAAGTCGCGGCGCTGGGAATGCAGCGATAGATGCGGCTCCTCGTTCGGGTTCGGCTGTCGTGGCGCCACGCCGCGGCGACCGGACAGGCATACATGCAATTCGAAACGGTTGTACGCCGCGTGCGGCGTGCGGCAGGCGGAAAACGAGTCCCGGACACGGTCGAGGCTGATGTCGATCTGCCCGAGAGATACCTCGGCGATGTCGCGCTGGCGGCGCGCAACGATGACGGCACATATCGCGCCGAGGTGCAGGTGAAGGTGAACACGCGATCGCTGGCTGCATTCCTCGCGAGCGGCGATCTCGAATGGGACGTGAGTCCCGAACGTGTGCGGCGCAGGTGACGTCGCGGCAGCATTCTCTGGAGATCAACATGCATTCGTTCAAACGCATTCAGCAGGCCCGCCAATCTCTTCGTGACGAGCATTCGCTCGGTGCCGTTGGCGCCGGTTCGCCATATGCCGGGCAGATCGCGGCCGTCCAAAAAGCATACGCATCGGCGAACGTGCCTGCTCCCGAAACCCTTGGTGGTCTTCTTGGCGAAGCACGCGAAGCGGCGGCGCGTCTTCGATCGCTCGTCCACGATCTCGGCGGCCGACTCGATCCGGTGAGCTTCCGTGGTGCTCAAGGAAATTGCGCCGCAGCCGGTCAGCCGACGCCCGATGTTCCGGGTGCGCTTGCCGAACTCCGGGTGCTGATCGGGATGCTCGAGCAAACCGCAAACGATACCGGCGTGCTGATCGCCGAACTGCGGATCTGAACGACCATCGCGACCGACCACACCAACCTCGACAGGAGCATCACGTGAATATGGCAACGCGTACCCCGGCTGGCACCGACGACGAAACGATCGAGCGGGAGATTCAGCGAAAGGGCAAGACAGCGCCGCGCGTCACGCCGGCGGACATCGAGGCAACGATTGCCGGCGAGTACTTCTTCACGGCGGCCGATGCCACGAAGGCTTGTCCGCAATTCGAAGCCCTCTCGCTGCTTACTTTCTGCGTGCTCGTGCTGCGCAACGGCTTCACCGTAACCGGCGAAAGTGCCTGCGCGTCGCCCGAGAACTTCGACGCCGAGATCGGCCGCAGGATCGCGCGCCAGAACGCGGTCACCAAGATCTGGCCGCTCGAAGGCTATGCGCTCAAGCAGCGCCTGCACGATACCGCGTAACGCAGGCCCGAATCACTTCATCACCTGGAGCACGCCATGTACGACGAAGAACACGAGCATCGCCTGTCCGACCAGATGGCGGACATCAATGCAGCACCGAGCAGCACCGAGCCGGCAGCGGCCGGCTACAACGTCAACGCGACCGAAGTGCAGACGCGCGCGCAGGAGGCTGGCGCGGCCACGGTGGGGGAGCCTGTCATCGATGTAACGGAGACGGCTTCTACCCAAGCCTATTCCGGCTTGGCAGCCTCGACATCTGCGGCTGTAACGTCGGACAACGCATCCTCGACGACTACCGGAAGCGCTTCGGTGAAAACGGGATCCGCTGACGCGCCGGCGGTCGCGACGTTGGGGGAGTCGCCGGCCGACTCGCTGCATGCGGATATCGGCCTGATACTTTCCGAGGCCACTGGCGATGCTGCATCTGCGTCACGCGAAAACCCCACGTCCATCGAGAATTCGCCGCCGGCCGGCGAGGCGTCCTCCGTGGGTACGACGTCGACTACGGATACGACGAGCGGGACGAATGACGCGCCGGCGGTCGCAGCATCGGGGGAGGGCGAAGCGGCCGCCGCGTCGGCTGCGATTGCGACGTTGACGTCGAATGCCGCGGACTCCGTCGATGCTGGTATCGCGGGGGGTAGTGCCAGCGTGGTGGCCAGCGAACCGAGTTATTCGGTGATTTGCGTCCAGGTTGACGACGAAGACGTGCTTCGTCGTTGGTTCAGTGGGCGCGTTCCGGAAGTCGGCGTCGATTATGTCCTGCGCGTTCGCGAGATCAAGAAGGACGGCATCGTCACGGACGTGCATATGATCTTCGCTCCCATCGAACGTTCACATGCACCGGGTGAACCGCCGGCCGCACATCGTTGGATGTCGCTGCTCGAAGGGAAATTGACCGCACTCGAGCATGATGCCCGCGACGAGCTGCTCGATGTCGCGCGCCAGCTGCGCGAAGCGCTCTGACAGGAGCGACCGCGATGCATGCCGCCATGATTGATCTGCGAATCGACTGGTTCCGCGTCCTCGCCGACCTGTGTCATGGCGGCTCATCGCTGTACAAGCTGTCGATGACAACGCGAATCCCGCGCAGCTCACTGCAGAGCTACCGTGACGGCGTCGAGCCGTCGCATTCCGTCGGCTCGCTTCTGCTGATCGCATGGTCGGTGAAAACCGGCCGCGATCCGATCGAAGCACCGACGATGCTCGAGCGTCCCATCGAGCTAGCCGAGATATCGGCTACTTCCAACGCAATTTAGCTGAAATCTCGTCTACGTAAAACGCTATTTAGCCAAGATTTCGTCTAGCACTTTGTCGGATACTTCACATGCCTAACGAATTGCATTCGAACGTCTGTCGGGACCATGGCTGCTAAGAAAGACCTCTCCCCGAAGGCAGCGCGGTTCGTCAACGAATACCTTCGCGACCTGAACGGCACGCAAGCAGCGATTCGCGCGGGATACAGCGCGAAGACGGCGGCGAGTCAGGGGTCGCGGCTGTTAAAGAATGTGCAGGTACAGCAGGCGATTGCCGCTGCGCGGGAAAGACTCTCGGCGAAGTTCGAGATCACGAGGGAACGCGTCATGTTGGAGTACGCGCGACTTGCGTTTGCGGACCCGCGCAACTTCTTCAACGCGGACGGCACGCTGAAGCGCGTGCCGGAACTCGATGACGACGCGGCCGCTTCGCTTGCTGCGTTCGAAGTACTCGAAGAATTCGACGGGAGCGGCAAGGATCGCTTTCAGATCGGCGTGACGAGCAAGGTGAAGTGGGCGGACAAACGCGCGGCGCTCGACAGCATCGCCAAGATCATGGGCTGGAGCGTCGAGCGTGTGAAGGGCGAAATTTCCGGGCCGGACGGTGGCCCGATCGAAGTGAATAGCACCGTCGACATGAGCAAGCTGACGACCGAACAACTCCGCATACTGGCATCGATCAAGATCTGAATGGGCGCACGGGACTTCACCATCGCAGACGTACAGGCAGCTCGGCGCGAACTCGCCCGCCGCAGCCTTCCTGACTTCGCCTGTCTGGTAGACATTCCGACCGTTCCGCTCACCGACGCCGAGGACGAGGATCGCTTCTCCGTGATGCGCCTCGGCTCGCTCGCCGCGCATCACCAACTGCTCTGCGAGAAGCTGCAGGGTATCGACGACGGCACGATCCCGAACCTCATGGTGCTGATGCCGCCGGGCTCGGCGAAGAGCACATACAGCGACATCGTCTTCATCCCGTGGTTCATGGCGCGCAAGGTGCGCCGAAACGTCATCCTCGCCAGTTACGCCACCGAGATCGCGATGAAGCAGGGGCGCCGCGCGCGCCAGCTCGTCCGATCGGATTCGTTCGCGCGCCTGATCGACGTCGGCCTGATGGGCGACAACCGCGCGGCGCACCAGTGGACGCTGACGAACGGCTCGGAATTCATGGCCGGCGGCCTGCTGTCCGGCCTGACCGGCAACCGCGGCGCGCTCGGCGTGCTCGACGACCCGATCGCCGGCCGGGCCGAGGCGGAATCCGAAACGATCCGCAAGCGGACATGGGAAGCGTATGTCGACGACTTCTGCTCGCGCCTGATCCCGGGCGCGCCGCAGGTTCTCATCCAGACGCGTTGGCACGAGGACGACGTCGCGGGCCGCATCTTGCCGGAAGGTTGGGACGGCGAATCAGGATGGATCGACGGCCGCGACGGCCGGCGCTGGTACGTCATCTGCCTGCCGGCGATCGCTGACCGTCTCGACGATCCGCTCGGCCGCCAAATCGGCGAGACGCTGTGGCCGGAATGGTTCAGCCTCGCGCACTGGGAGCCTTTCAAGAAGAACCCGCGCACCTGGTCGTCGCTGTATCAGCAGAAGCCGGCGCCGGCGGAAGGCACGTTCTTCCAGCGCGGCTGGTTCCGGCGTTATCGGCCGGGCAGCCTGCCGACGAAGCTGAACTACTACATCACGAGCGACCATGCACCGGCAGGCCAGAGCACATCCGACTTCGCATGTGTGCGCGTGTGGGGCGTCGATGCGCTCAGCAATGTCTACCTCGTGGACGGCTTCCGCAAGCAGATCACGATGGACAAGCTGACGGCCGAGGTCGTCGGCAACGTGGAAGCCGCGAAGCGCCGCGAAGTTGAGTCGGTGGATCGCCGCACGGGTCTCGTGCGGAAGTACCGCCCGTTCGCGTGGTTCCCCGAGGACGACAACAACTGGAAGTCGGTCGCAGGCTTCGTCACGGCCGCGATGCGCATGGAGAAGCAATTCGTCCGCATCGAGCCGATCACGCCGCACGGCGCGGACAAGCCGGTGAAGGCCCAGGCGTTTCAAGGGCTGGCCTCCAGCGGCTGCGTCTGGATCCCGGAGGGGCCGGAAGGCGACGACGTGATCGAGCAGTACGTGAAGTTCCCGAGCGGGAAGAACGATGACGAGGTCGACGCGGGCAGCTTGATCGGTCGCGCGATCGCCGACGCGCATCCGGCCGTCGTGCCGGTGAAGGCCGATACGAAACCGGTCGATCGCTGGGATCGCGCGTTCAACAAGCTCGACAGCGACGCGGAGGGGTCATGGCGGACAGCATGATGGCCGCTCCGGTCGCAATGGTCGAGGTTCAGGAATATCGCGTGCCGGACGTGTCGGTGCTCTGTCGCCGCTTCGAAGAAGCCGAAGACATGACGTACGACGCGCGGAAACTCTCCGAGCGTGATCGCGACTACTACGACGCGAAGCAATGGACGCGCGCCGAGCTCGACACGCTGGCTAAGCGTGGCCAGCCGGCGCTCACCGTCAACTACGTCAAGCGCAAGGTCGAATACCTCCGCGGCTTCGAGCGCCGGATGCGCAGCGACCCGAAGGCGTTTCCGCGCACGCCACACGAAGACCAGCTCGCCGAGGCCGCGACGGATTCGCTCCGCTACGTGGCCGACCAGAACGACTTCGACGTGACGCGCTCGGACGTCTACGAAGACATGCTGATCGAAGGTTACGGCGGCGCCGACGTGACGGTCGTCGAAGGCCCGGAAGGCTACGACGTCGACATCACGCGAATTCCCTGGGATCGCATCTGGTTTGATCCGTATAGCCGGCAGAAGGATTTCAGCGACGCGCGTTATCTCGGCGTCGTGATCTGGATGGACCGCGACGAGGCGCTCGATACATTCCCGGACCGACAGGAAGAGATCGAGTACACGCTCTCGTCGGTATCGATCTCCGATACGTACGACGACCGACCGAAATATCTGCGCTGGGCCGACAACCGGCGCACGCGCGTGCGCGTCGTGCAATGCCACTGGATTCAGGACGGGGTCTGGTTCATCGCGACGTTCACGAAGGGCGGCTATCTCACCGACCCGATGCCGTCGCCGTACATCGGCCGCGACGGCAAACCGGCATGCTCGCTGATTCTGCGCTCTGCCTACGTGGACCGCGAGAACCAGCGCTATGGGCACGTGCGCGACATGATCTCGCTGCAGGACGAGGTGAACAAGCGCCGGTCGAAGGCGCTGCACCTCATGTCCGTGCGGCAGACGTTCGGCAATTCGCAGGCGATCAACGACGTCGACGCGGCGAAGCGCCAGCTCGCACGCCCCGACGGGCACCTCGAAGTGCAGGCCGCCGGCAAGTTCGGCGAGGACTTCGGCATTCTCCCGACCGGCGACATGGCGGCGTCGCAGATGCAGCTGATGCAGCACGCGACGGCCGAACTTCAGGCGAGCGGCCCGAATGCCGCAATGGCCGGCAAGGATCCGCGCATTCAGTCGGGCCGCGCGATCCAGGCGCAGCAGGCCGGCGGTGCAATCGAGGTCGAGCCGATCATCGACGACCTTCGCCAGTGGACGAAGCAGGTCTACGAAGCGACGTGGCTGCGCATCCGCCAGTTCTGGACGAGCGAGAAGTGGATCCGCGTCACCGACGACGAGAAGAACACGCGCTGGGTAGGGCTGAACCGCCAGGTGACGCTTGCCGACGCGCTCGGCGAACTGCCGCCCGAGGAAGCGCAGGCGCTTGCGCAGCAGATGGGCCTGCAAACCGGCGACCCGCGCCTGAATCAGGTCGTGCGCGTCGACAACGACATCGGCGGCCTCGACGTCGACATCACGATCGAGGAAGGCCCGGACGTCGCGAACGTGCAGGCCGAGCAGTTCCAGATGCTGGCACAGCTCGCGCCCGCGCTCGCGCAGGCCGGCGACCCGATTCCGCCTGAGGTGCTCATCGCGGCGTCCCAGCTTCGCAACAAAGACGAGCTGCTCGAGAAGCTCGAGCAAGGCCGCGCTGCGCGTGCGCAGGGTCAACAGCAGGCTCAGCAGCTCGGCATGGCACAGCAGCAGGCGAACGTGCAGAAGACGACCGCGCAGGCCAACAAGGCTAACGCCGAGGCGCAGCGCACGATGATCGAGGCGGGTCAGCCGAGCGGAAGCGCGCTGGCGGCGCCCGAAAGCCCGTCGACGCTCGACCAGCTCGAGCAGGCCGCGAAGATCCGCAAGCTCGACGCGGAGACGGGACGAATTCAAACGGAGGCCGTGCGCAACATCGCCGACGCGCAGCGGCCGCCGATGGTTACGGATTTTGCATGACCTGCCGCCGGGGATACGGGCGTTATGACTGCCGCCGGGTCGAATCGGGCGTGTTGGAGAGCTGAATATGGGAACGAGTTTGGATCAGGTTCTGAGCGGGGAATCCGCCGATACGCCGCCGAGCGATGCGCAGCAGCCGCAAGTCGCCGCGCCGGCTGACGGCGATCAACCTCGCACGGGCGAGCCGACCGACCAGACGCCGCCGGCTGATGTCGCTGGCGATGCTGGTGCGGCTGTGCAAACCGATGCGCCGCCGGCATCCGAACCGGGCCAGATGGTCCCGTTGAAAGCGCTGGAGGAAGAACGTAAGGGCCGCCAGGACTGGAAGGAAAAGGCGATCCGCTTCGAGGAAGAACTGAAGCACCTGCGCGCATCGCAGGGTCAGCAGCAGCCGAGCCAGCAACAGCAGCAACCGGCACCGACGACGCTGACCTACGAGAGCGCACTGTTGAATGAGCGCATGAACATGTCGGAAATGATGGTCCGCCAGCAACACGGCGATGCCGACGTCGACGCCGCGCTCGAGGTGTTCCAGAAGGCCGTGCAAGAAAACCCCGCGCTCGGTGCGCAGCTGGCTCAACAGCGGCACCCGTGGCAATTCATGTTCGACCAGGCGAAGCGGATTCAGGCGATGAGCGAGATCGGGAGCGATCCGGCGGCATACCGCCAGAAGGTTCGCGACGAGATCCTCGCCGAGCTGCAGCAGCAGGGCGCAGCACCCGCCGCACACCCTGCCGCTGCTGCGGCCGCGCCGGCAGCTCCCGTGATTCCGAAATCCCTTGCGACGGCACGATCCGCCGCGCCGCGCACCGCGACGGCGTGGACGGGCCCGACCGCGCTCACTGACATTCTGAAACGATGAGGCTGAAAAATGGCTGAAACGACTGCCCGCGCAGGGCTTACCCCCCAGCAATGGGACGACCAGTTCTTTATGGAATACGTTCGCCAGTCGCGCTTCCTGCGCTATATGGGCACGGACGAAAACTCGATCATCCAGCTGAAGGACGACCTGACCCGCAAGCCGGGCGATCGCGTCACGTTCGCGAACGTCCGCAAGCTTCACGGCCAGGGCGTCACCGGCAATCAGGTGCTCGAGGGCAACGAAGAAGAACTCGACTCGCGCTCGATGGCCGTCACCGTCAACCCGGTCCGGAACGCCGTCGTCGTCACCGACTGGGATGACCAGAAGTCGGCGATCGACCTGCGCAACGCCGGCAAGACCGCACTGAAGCTGTGGGCGATGGAAAAGATGCGCAACCAGACGATCGACGCGCTGTATTCGATCAATGGCGTGCTGTACGCCGCGGCTACGGAAGTTCAGAAGGATGCGTGGCTGGTCGACAACGCCGACCGCGTGCTGTTCGGTGCGGCCGTCGGCAACAACAGCGGCAACGACCACTCCGCATCGCTGGCGAACATCGACAACACCGCCGACAAGCTGACCACCGACGTGATCAGCCTGGCGAAGCGCCGCGCGCAGCTCGCGTCGCCCGCGATCAAGCCGATCCGGCTGAACGAGGACGAGGAGTGGTATGTGATGTTCGCGAACTCGCTCGCATTCCGCGATCTCAGCAAGGATCCGGCGATGCAGCAGGCCAACCGCGAAGCGCGCGCACGCGAAGGCAGCGGCATGAACAGCAACCCCCTGTTCACCGGCGGTTCGCTGGTGTGGGACGGCGTGATCATCCGCGAAATCCCGGAAATCCCCGTGCTCAGCGGCGTCGGCGCCGGTGGTATCGATGTCGGTGCGAACTTCCTCTGCGGCGCACAGGCGGTTGGTGTCGCATGGGCGCAGCGTACGAAGTCGACGACGGACGTGCGCGACTACGGTTTCAGGACCGGCGTCGGCGTGCAGGAAATTCGCGGCATCGAAAAGCTGCTGTTCGGCAAGGGCCCCGACGACACGGCCGACCTCGTACAGCACGGCCTGGTCACGGTCTACGCCGCGGCTGTCGCCGACGCATAGCGCGCTGATCGCATCTGGATGGCGCTGCCTGGGCGGCGCTTCCTCCTGAACGGATAGGGGAACGACATGGCAACCAAACTGATGAGCCCGCTGGCCGGGCGATCGAATACGAAGGTAGGGCTCGGCGAGGCGTCGAACCTGAAATGCGCAACGGCGCAATACGCGCTGACCGCCGCGCTCGCGCTGAACGATGTCCTGCAGGGGCCGCTGCTGTCGAAGGGCTCGACCGTCGTCGATGTGATGCTCGTGACGAGCGATCTCGACACGAACGGCACGCCGACGATCACGCTCGACGTCGGCACCGGCGACGATGTGCAGCACTTCATCGCCGCATCGACCGTCGCGCAGGCTGGGGGCGTTGCGCGCGCATCCGCGGCTACTGCTCAGCCGTTGACGCTGACGCAGGACGACACGATCGACGTGAACGTGCGCGCGGCGCCCGCGACCGGGGCGACGACGGGCACGGTGACGCTGCACGTGTTCTTCCTGCCGCCGAACGCGTAAGCGGCACTCGGGCGGCCGAAGTGGTCGCCCCAAACCTGAAGGGGTTGACATGGCGAAGGTGAAATTTATCGGCGATCCGCGCGGCGAGGAGCATCGGCGCGGAACGCATTTCGCAGGCGTCGCACTGCCGCTGGGCGAATGGGTCGATATGGACGACGCACCGGCGCACAAGCTGCTCGCGAACCCGCACTTCGAGGTGGAAGGTGTCGAGCGGGCCGCAATCGTCGTGCACGCATCAGCATCGCCGACGCCGATGATCGATGCCATGACGCACGGGATGCTCGAGAAGTCGCACAGCGAGTTGGCCGATGCGCATGCTGCGTTCCGGACCGAGCACGGCGATCTGCTCGAGGCATATGCGGCGCTCGGCGCCGAGCTGATCGAGGCACAGGCGCGTATCGCTGAGCTCGAAGCGGCGCTCGCGAATGCGGTTCCGGCCGCGCAAGGGGATACCGATGGCAGTGACGCAAACGGACCTGGCAAACCGGGTGCTGAAGAAGATCAGGGTACTCGGGACGGGGCAAACAGCCGACGCCGAGGATCTGCTGGTCGCTAAGCAGAAGCTGCGCGCCGTGCATGCCTCGGTGCGCAAGGATGACCGGGTTCGCTGGACGATCCAGACGATCCCGGAAGGGGCAGAGGAACCGTATGTGCTGATGGCGTCGTTCCTCACGGCGCCGGAGTTCGGCAAGCCGGCTGATCCGATGTGGTGGACGTGGGGCGAGCGCGAAATTACCGCGCTGACGAAGGCGCCGACCTCGGGTGAGCCAGTCAAACAGGAGTATTTCTGATGGACGTGAAATTTGCAGTAGCACTGGATCAACCCGCGCAGGAACGCGATTTCGCGGTCGCTGCGGGGGATGACTTCCGCGTGCTGCTCGACGTCTATCAGGCCGATTCCGAGGACTCTGTCGATCCGGTCGACCTTACCGGCTACACGCTGATGCTGAAGGTTGCCGAATGTGTGTATCCGCCGCTCGCGATCGTGGCGCCGGGCGCGCCGGAATCGGCATTCGTGTTCGTGGCGGACAACACGAAGGACGCATGCGGCCGCCAGCCGTATCGGATTTATATGGACGACGCGACCGGAAAGCGCACCACGCTCGCGCACGGCGTCATGGTCGTGCACAACGACCGCCGGTGCGGCTGGCCCGGCGGCAGCGATTATGGTTGGCGGTACGGCCGAGGGTGGCTGGAATGAAGGGCGCGCTCACCACCGGCGCTTATCAGGCGCGTAGCGTCATCGCGGCGAACCAGCGCTGCGTGAATCTCTATGCCGAACAGAACCCGGCCGATTCAGAATTTCCAGTGACGCATTACCCGACGCCGGGGCTGATTCGGCGTGGCGTTGCGCCACTGCATGGATTTCGTGGGCTCTATACCGCTTCGAACGGCCAGCTGTATGCGGTCGTTGCATCGAAGTTGTACTCGATCACCTCGGACTGGAAGTTCACAGAGCGTGGCTCTCTTCAGACCTCTTCTGGCCCGGTGAGCATGCGCGACAACAGCCTGTTTCTTGTGATCGTCGATGGTTCGCCAGCGGGCTATCAGCTCGATTTGTCGAACCAGGCCTTCAGCCGAATTACTGGTGCCGCGTTTTATGGATCGAACCGGGTCGCCTTGATCGACGACTTCCTGCTGTTTAACCAACCGGGAACCCGTCAATTTTATGCGAGCGGCGCGCTCGCGGAGACGTTCGATCCGCTCGACATCGCGGCGAAGAACGGTTCATCCGACAAGACGGTCGCGGTCGAGGTTGCGAACCGCACGATCTGGGTATTCGGTGAGCAGACCACCGAGGTCTGGTACAACGCCGGCGCTTCCGATTTTGCATTCGCCCGGTATCCGGGGACGTTCATTGAATACGGGTGCAAATCGGCCGCATCAATTGCCTCGGCGGATACGTCGGTGTACTGGCTGGGTGCAGGTGAGAAGGGCGAAGGCATTGTGTTCCGCAGCGATCAGATGAGCGCGCTGATGATTTCGACGCCTGCCCTGACGGAGGAGTTGCGCACATACCCGCGTCTCGATGATGCCATCGCATACACGCATCAGGCGGACGGGCACATTTTCTATGTGCTGACGTTCCCGACGGCCGACAAGACTTGGTGCTATGACCTGTCGACTAAGCAATGGCACGAGCGCCTGTGGATGGACGACGCCGGCAAACTTCACCGGCACCGTGGCAGCTGCTTCGCGCAATGGCGCGGCATGCAGCTTGTCGGCGACTGGGAGAACGGCAATCTCTATGAGCTGTCGCTCGACGCATTCGACGATGCTGGCGACGAGATTCTGCACGTCCGGTCATGGCCGGTGATCTCGAATAGCGGCGATTTCATCACGTACGACCGCTTCATTGCCGATATGGAAGTCGGGGAGGCTGGCGCGAACGATCCCGAGCCACAGGTGCGCCTGAGATGGTCTGACACCCGAGGCAAGACGTGGGGAAATCCGATATCTCGTGGATTAGGAGCGCGCGGTCAGAACGGTCGGCGGGCTCAGTTCAATGCTCTCGGGAGCGACAAGGGTCTTGGCCGCATTTTCGAGTTGTCGTGGTCCGCGAAGGTGAAGACGGCCCTCAATGGCTTCTATCTGAAGGCTGACGCGGAGGCATGATGGCGAAGAAGCTCGATATGCAGTCCGCGTTCCCACCTGACGGTGTGTTGCCACTCGATTCGGCGGGCCGGTGGACTCGCCCATGGCTCGAATTCATCATGAAGCAGTACGAGCGCACCGGTGGGGCGCCAGGCGTCGATACCAGCGCGCTCAAGGCAAAGGTCGATGACCTAGAAATGTTGCTCAATGCGCATGCGAGCACCGCGGCAATTGCGGTGCTTCTGCAGCGTGTAGCGACGCTCGAGAAGGCGATTATGAGCATGCCGGTACCGACTGTTTATCGCACGCCGCAGACTCTTCCTGATCCGGTACCGGCGCCGTCGCGCACCGCGACAACCCTTCCCGAACCCGTGATCGCTCCCCCGCGTGTGTCGGACGACATTCGAAAACTCATCGAGGCTCGCAAATGAGCGTGAATTGGAAAACTCTCTGCCAGGCCGTTCTGACGGCATCCCCAGCGGCCGTGTATGCGCCCGGGGCGGCGCTTCAAGGTGCTGCGCATACCGTGAACCTCTGGAACCCCACGGCAGCCGCGGTGACGGTCAATTTCTATCTCGTGCCAAACGGAGGGACGGCGAACGATGCTACGCGCATCCATCGCGTGTCGGTACCTGCCACGAGTCCGCTGAGCGTGGCGGACGTGATCAATACGAAGGTCGTCAATCCGTCCTCGCTGTACGCCGATGGCAACGGGGTGACGCTGACGATCACCGGTGCGGAGGCGACGGCATCGTGAGCGATCGCGCGCGCCTCGAGGGAATCGTTCTGGACGTGCTGCGCGAGCAGCTTCCTGTTGATGGCAGCGTCGTCGTCGCGACGCTCGCGCGTTTCGATCTGCGTCCGGTTTTGGTCGATGCCGATATCGTCGGTGTTGTGGCAATCGACGGTCCGGAAATCCACATCGCGGTGTTGCCGGCTGGCCGTCGGGTATGGGCCTCCCGTTCGTTCATCCGGCAGGAGCTTGGCGGCGTCATCGCGCGCCATGGACGTGCGGAAACGACCGTTAGGGCTTCGAATGCTGCCGGCCTGAATTTCTGTTCGCGCCTCGGGTTTCGCCGGACATCCGAGGTTGGCGGAGTGGTACACATGATCTGTGAGGCAACGGTATGAGATACCGCGCATGGATGATTGAGCACCCGATAGGTGATCCGTTTGGTGGTCCCGCGAGCGGCCGCTTCGAAGATGTCGGCAGCATGATCGGCGGCGCTGCATCGATTATCGGCGGCGTGATCGGCGGGAATTCGGCTGAAGATGCTGCTCAGACGCAAGCAGACGCGTCGAGTCGTGCGGCCGATCTGACGTGGAAGCAGTACCAGCAAACGCGCGACGACCTTGCGCCGTACCGCGATCTGGGGTCGAGCTTCATTCCGCAACTGAAGACGGCTCTCCAGAATCCGCTCCTCACGTCGACATTCGCGTATGGGGATTTCAAGGCGCCGACGGCTGCTGAAGCTGCGGCGACGCCGGGATACCAGTTCACGCTCGACCAGGGACTGAAGGCCGCCCAGAACAGCGCTTCGGCGCGCGGGCTCGGTGCGTCGGGGGCGGCGATCAAAGGGGCGGAGAGTTACGCGACGGGGCTCGCCGACGCTACCTATGGCGACACGTTCAATCGCAGCCTGTCGACCTACAACACCAACCGCGGCAATGCGCTGAGCAATTTCGGCACGAACTATGGGATCGCCAGCGATGCGGTGAATCGCCTGCTCGGCATCGTTGGGAACGGCCAGAATGCATCGGCTATGACAGGTGCAATGGGCGCGCAGGCGGCTGGCAACGTCGCGAACGCAATTACGTCAGGAGCCGCTGCGACTGCTGCGGGTACCGTCGGCGCGTCGAACGCGCTGAACAGCGGCATTTCCGGTGCCGTGAATAGCCTGCAAAGCGGCTACATGCTGAACAAGCTGTTTCCGACAGCAGCAGCAACATCGGGCGGATCGACGCTTTACGGCGCGCCGAGCGCATCGAGTGCGTCGGGCTACAACATCGGTAACAACCCGTACAACTTCCAGATGCCGAGCTGATTATGGCCCTCGACCCCAGCATCGCCCTTCAAGTTCAGCCGGTTCAGATTCAGAATCCGCTGACGACATATGCGCAGGCCGCCGCGCTGCAGGGCGCGCAGCGCCAGAACCAACTGTACGACCTCGCGATTCAGGATAAGCAACGTGAGGTCGACCAAGCGCAGGCGCTCAACGCCGCATTCAAGGCGCCTGGCTCGGTAAATGCGGATGGATCGCTCAACACGAGCGGGATCGTCAATAACGTCGCGGCGAGCGGTTATGGTGCGGCCGTACCGGCTCTCGCGAAGTCGCTGGCGGAAACGAGCTCGGCGCAGCTGGCACAGCAGAAGGCCAGTGTTGATGGTGCGCTTCAGAAACTCGGGGCGGTCGGCCAGGTCCTCAACGGCGTCACGGATCAAGCGAGCTATGACCTCGCTCGCCAGTGGGCTGTGAATCACCTCGGACCTGAGTCGGTCGCGAGCATGCCGGCCGTCTACGATCCGAGCCTCATCGCGAACAAGCAGCGCGAGGCGCTCACGGTCATGCAGCAGCTTGACCAGCACAGCAAGGCGATCGACCAGCAGCTCGCGCAGGCGCAATTCGGCGAGACGCAGCGGCACAACCTTGCGAGCGAAGGGATCGAGACGCGTGCGCAGAACATGCGCGCGCTCGATTACGACCCGAAGAACGGTGTCGTCGTCAACAAGCTTACCGGACAGTCGACACCAGTGTTGGGCGCCGATGGCAAGCCGATCGCCACGTCGGTAGGCAACCTGACGGGCGAGCAGTCGAACGCCGTCGCGTTCGGTGCGCGCGCGCTCGATGCGCAGAACATGCTTCGGCAGCTCGAGGCGGCCGGCACGACGAATACGAACCCCGTCTACCGTGCCGCGAGCGGCATGCCGGTGATCGGCGGTGCACTTGGCGGCGCAACGAATTGGCTGAACAGCGACCGGCAGCAGTCGTATGAGCAGGCGAAGCGCAACTTCGTCAGTGCGATTCTGCGGAAGGAATCGGGTGCGGCGATCGCCGATTCCGAGTTCGTGAACGAGGACAAGAAATACTTTCCGCAGACCGGCGACTCGCCGGCCACGATTGAGCAGAAGGCGCGAGCGCGAGATCTCGCGATCGAGGCTCTGAAGGCGCAGGCCGGCCCGGGCGCTGGACTGATTCCGTCCATTGTGTCGAATGCGAACCAGGACTATGCGAGCCAGCCGCGCCCCGGCGCGCCGGCGGCGACGCAGCAGGAGGCCATGCAGCCCACGCCCGCACCGGCGGCTGCGGCACCAGATGCCGCGCTCGCTGAACTGCGTCGGCGGGCCGCGGCCAATCCGCAGCTCGCTGCTCGACTGAAGGCGATGGGGTACTGAAATGGCCGATCTGAGCGCATTGTCTGACGACCAGCTGATCGGGTCCATCAAACCGACGTCCTACTCGCCGTCGTCGTTCGCCGCGCAGTATGGCGGCATCGCCGACGCCGTCGGGCAGAAGCTCGGCGTCGATCGAAACGTGCTGCTCGCGCAGTGGGGACATGAAACCGGGTGGGGCAAGTCCGTGGTCCCGGGCACGAATAATCTCGGCAACATCAAGGATCTGTCGGGCGCCGGCGTATCGGCGCGTGACAACATGACGGGCAGCACGGACGCGTATCGCGCATATGCGAGCCCGAGTGATTTCGCATCGGACTATGCCAGCCTGATCGCGCGGAGATATCCGGCCGCCGTCGGCGCAGGCGCCGATATGAACCGCTATGCGTCGGCATTGAAGGCGGCCGGATATGCGGAGGATCCGCAGTACGTCGGGAAGCTGCTGGGCGCAATGCAGACCGTGCAGCGCGCGCAGGCGCCCCAGGCAGTTCCGCAACCCACCCCGCAGCCGAGCATGCTGTCCCGCGTTGGGAATGCGGTCGCGACTGCAATCTCGGGTACTGCGAATGCTGCAACGCCCCAAGAATTGGCCGGCATCAGCGATGACGACCTGCTCGCCGCACTGGCGGCGCGCGGGAAGGGCCCGGCGGCCGCGCCGCAACCGTCGTCGTGGACCGTCGACAATCTCGGGCGCCAACTCGGCCTGGCGGCGCGCGCTGCCGGGCATGGTGTTGCCGATGCGGTTGGCCTGGTCGCCAACCCTGTGAACGCTGCGATCAATGCCGTCGGCGGCGCGTTCGGGCACGATCCGCAGCTGCAGGACGTCGACACGCTGATCAAGCGCGGTGTCGACGCGGTGACGCCCGCGCCAGCGAACAAGACCGAGCAGATCGCCGGCGAGATTGGCGGTGCGATTGCAAATCCGGTGAACCTGATCGGCGGCCCGATCGTCGGCGGCGCTCGCTCGCTCGCGGGGATGGTCGGGCGCGGCGCAGTCGCAGGCGCCGTGACCGGCGCGGCGCAGCCAATGCATCAGGGCGACACGATTGGCACGTTGGCGGAACGCGCCGGCGCCGGTGCGCTGGGCGGTGCAGTCGGCGGTGCTGCAGGGTCCGCTCTTGGTGCCATTGCCGATCGCCTCGCAACCGGCGTCAGCCGCGTGATGTCGAGCGTCGGCGCGCGGCTGCCGTCGACTCAAGCCGCAGCGTCGCAAAACGCCGACGCGGTGATCCGGCAGGCCGCGCAAGAGCAGGGCATCGATCTTTCGGTGATTCCGGACAGCATCCTGAACAACGTGCGCTCGCGGGTGACCGACGCGCTTGCAACCAACCGAACTCTCGATCCAGCAGCCGCGCTTCGGCAAGCCGAGGGAACGGCCGTGCTAGGCCCCCAAAATGGGCTGACGCTCGGGCAGGTGACGCGCGATCCCCGGCAGTTCACGACCGAACGCAATCTGCGCGGCATCCAGGGCGCCGGCGAGCCGCTGATGCAACGGTATGCGGACCAAAACACCGCACTGATCGACTCCCTGAACCGCCAAGGCGCCAATGAGGCACTCGGTGAATACCAAACTGGCCGACAGCTGATGGACGCTCTCGCGCGCGAGGATACGGCGTCACAGGCACGCGTCGCCGGCATGTACGCGCAGGCTCACGCGATCAACGGCAATGAAATTCCGCTCGATAACGAGCAGTTCGTGACGACGGCTCGGCAGCAACTGGCAGAACAGATGCGTGACCTTCATCTGCCCGGCGCGATCGACCGCCAGCTCGATCGGTTCGCAAGCGGCGAAACGCCTCTCAACGTCAGCACGGCCGAGCAATTCAAAACGATCCTCTCGCAGGGGATCGCGGACAACGACGGGAAGAACGGGAATATCGTTCGCGCGCTCGGCATCGTGCGCGATGCACTCGACAACACCGAGCCGTTGCTCGGCGGTGAAGCGGCGCAGGGAGCCGAGGCGATCGCCGCATTCAACCGCGCGCGCGATGCTGCCGCAGCCCGGTTCGGCACGATCGATTCGACGCCGGCACTGAAGGCGATCGTGAGCGGTCGAGCCGTGCCCGACAACTTCTTCAACCGGTACGTGCTCAATGGCACCGCCGACGACGTTAATTCGCTGATGGGGATGGTTCCCGACCAGGGCCGCGCGCTGCAGATGCAGGCACTCGAATATCTGAAGAGCAAGGCGCTGGGAGGGGCGAGCGACGAGATTGGGACGTTCTCGCAGGCAGCGTTCAACAAGGCGTTGAACTCGATCGGCAATGTGAAGCTGAACGCGCTGTTCGGTCCGCAGCAGGCGGCGCAGCTTCGGCAGATCGGACGGGTGGCGGCAAACGTGCAGGCCGAGCCGGCCGGCGCCGCAGTGAATCACTCGAACACTGCGGCCGCAGGCGCGTCGATGGCGCTGAACGCACTGACTTCGCTGGCGGACAAGATGAAATTACCGGGGTTGAACATTGCCCGTAATTCGATCAATCAGTTCGTCAATGAACGAGCGGCGCAGGCCGCGCTTGGCGGCGAGCTTCCAATGGCGGTCCAGCGGCGTTCGCTCGATTCGTTGAATCAACTTTTGCCGTTCGTGCCCGGTGTCGCTGGGGCGGCGGCTGTACCAGCGAGCCGCTAGCGTGAGGAAGAACGTCCATGACGCAGAGACGATGATTCCGATCCAGAATTTTTCCATGCGCTTCACCTTTTCGATGACGAGATTTTAGACCATGCCGACAATCCTTCCTAACGGGAAAAACCAATTTATCGATCTGAACGGGCGGCCGCTCGTCGGCGGAAAGGTCTTCTATTACGAACCGGGAACGGAAACATTCAAGGATACCTACGCTGATCTCGCCGGCACAATCGTGAATGAAAACCCGATTACGCTCGATGGGCGAGGGCAAGCCACGATTTGCGGAACCGGGGCATATCGGCAGGTCACGAAAGATAAAGACGGTGCGCTTATTTGGGACGAGGAAGTATCGGAATTGTCACAGGGACTGGAGGGTTCCGACGGCGCTACGCAGATCGGTTTCATTCAAGTTGGGGTGGGCGCGGTAAAGCGCACCGTACAAGACAAGTTGCGCGAGGTGATCAGTATCACTGACTTCGGCGCATCGCCGAACATCGACGACAACTCCGATGCGCTGGCTAAATGGTTTCAGGCCGTCAAAGATAATAACCTGTGCGGTTATATCCCGGGAAATACCTACAAGTTTCTCCAGCAAATCTCGTTGGATCTTGCGGGATTGGGCGCGCGCGGAATCAAGATTTATGGCGATGGTCAGCAAGCGACCATGTTGGACGTCACAGCTGTGAAAACTTCTCCCGCCGTGATGCTGACGAAATCCGACCAGACGGACGGCTTCTACACAAAAATCGAAGACCTCGGCATTCGCGGCAACCTGCCCGGCACGCTGCTTCAACTCGGCCGTACCGACCATACCGACCCGTTCAATGCAGTTCGCTTTAACGACGTGTGGCTCGGGAACAATGATCTCTCGGCGGCGTGCGTGGTTGCGCAGCTTGAGTATGTCCTCGGCCTGCTGTTCTTCAACGTGGTGGCGGCGGGCGGTGGCAAGGGCGACGCGTGGCAGTTGAATGCGGCCGAATTTTGCACGTGGATCGGCGGTGCCGGCACGTGGGCGGATTACGGCGTTCACATCCAGAAGGGCGTGAACCCGTTCGGTACGGTCGCGGGCAACCGCTTCATCGGTGTCGACTACGAGGAATGCCACAAGGCTTGCGTGCGCAACGACAATCCGGATGGATACGCCAACAAGTGGGACGGCGGCACATTCGTTTATCACCCGGGCACGACCGTCGGTTACGACGGAGTTGCCGGTAACGGAAACGTGATCGATGGCGTAAAGCCCTTCGCGTATCCCGATGGGACCGTGGGGTTCTCGAGCTTCCTCGGTGGTAAGTCGGGGATCGCGCTGCGCAACATGTTTGGCCTGCGCTTCGCGGACGCGCCGTCGAATCCTGTGTTCAACGCATACCTCACGGCGCCACAGCCTGTTTCGCCAGGAATATGGACGAAGGTCAACGCGACGGCCATCGACTTCCAGAATGGCAATTCCTACGATCCGGCACAGCAACGTTTTACCTGCGCCGTGCCGGGTGTGCACGAGTTCATGGCTTCGGTCGAAGTGACGGCAACGAATACGTCATTGGCGACGCACCAGGTCGCGATCTACCGGAACGGCTCGCTGCTTCGTCGGAAGGTCGCGAACGTGAATACGGGATCGAACACGATCACGGTCGACATCGAGATTCAGACCGCACTGAGCGTCGGCGACTACGTTGAGTGCTGGGTAAATCTCGGTGCGAGCAGCGGTAGCCCGACGATCGGTGGTGGATCGTCGACGAGCTACTTCTCCGGGCGCTACATCGGATGAACGCCGCTAACCAGACAAGGATCTCGAATGGCTGAACCGACTACCAGCCTCGCAGCCGCTGCCGGCGCGCTGCTCGTGAAGATCGTTCCGGGGGCGGTCGGTTCGTTGATCGCGCTGCGCTTCATCGGAGACGGCTTGAGCGGACGACAGAAAGCAGTGTCGTTCCTGTCCGGCGCGGCGATCGCGTACTACGGCGGCCCAGCCGCGGTGTCATGGTTCGCCATCACAGACAGCGGCGCGCAGCAGGCGATCGGCTTCCTGGTTGGCCTGTTCGGGCTGGCGGTTACGAAAGAGCTTTTCAAAGAAATCAACAACGCAGACTTCATCGGGGCCCTGAAACGACGCATCTTCGGAGGTCCGTGATGGTCACGATTTTCGTTCTCGCAAACCTCATCGTTCTCGCCTTCTGCATCTGGATCGCCGTCACCGATGCGATCGCAACAGGGTGGTGGGGCACGGTCGGTTTCTCGATCGTCGGTATATCGGCCGCCGTCAATGTGCTGAAGCCGATCCGCATGCTGCCCGTGATCGACCTGCCCGAGACCATGATGACGGTCGGCACGGCGATCGTGTGCCTGTGGGTTATGGGGCGCAAGGCGTACTGGTGGACGAAGGAGCACAAGCATGGCGCGCATTGAAACAGCAGCGGCTGGCGGGAAAAACCGCGTCGCGTTCCTTGACATGATCGCGGTGAGCGAGATCGGCGCAGCGCTACTCGCGAAGTCGGACGACGGGTACAACGTGCTCGTCGGCTCGACGCCGGCACTCCCGCTGCTGTTCTCCAGCTACGCAGCGCATCCGAACGTGCTGAACCGACAGATCCCGGTCCCCTCGACGGCGGCCGGCCGCTACCAGATCCTGTTCCGTTGGTGGCGCATCTATCAGGCGCAGTTGAAGTTGCTCGACTTCGGCCCGATCTCGCAGGACCGGTATGCGCTGCAGCAGCTGCGCGAGCACGGTGCGCTGTCGCTGATCGATGCAGGGCGCTTCCGTGAGGCGGTCGCGAAGGTGTCGAACGTATGGGCCAGCTTGCCGGGCGCCGGCTACGGCCAGCACGAGAACGACATCGAGCGGTTGCAGGCGGCGTACCAGGCGGCCGGCGGGGAGGTGGCTGCATGATGATCCTCGACCCGCGCCTCTGGCTGGCGTTCATCGTCGCGCTCGCGATCACGGCTGGCGGTTGCTACTTCAAGGGGCATGCCGACGGCGTGCGCTCGATGACGGCCGCCGCGCAGAAGGCTCAGATCGCGGCCGTGAGCGCCGCGCGTGCCGAGGAACAACGCCGCACCGCGGCTCAATCGGAGATCGCCAACGATGCGAACCAACAACGCACGGCCGCGCTGGCTGATGCTTTCGCTGCTCGCGCTGCCGCTGGCAGCCTGCAGCAGCGCGTCGACCAACTCGTCGCCGCCGCCCACCATCCCGCCGCTACCGCCGGAAGCCCGGCAGCCGGCGACGCCCTCGATATGCTTGCCGACGTGCTCGGCCGCGCTGACCAACGCGCGGGCGACCTGGCAGAGTACGCTGACGCCGCGCGTATCGCCGGCCAACAGTGCGAGCGCGACTACGACGCGCTGACGGCCGTCGCGCGCTGACGCTCACATCAGCAGCGAGGTATTCAGCCCGATCGTATTCGGTTGGATTTCGGTGACCTGGATGTCGAGCTGCTTGATCGTGACGTCGGCCCCTTCCGCAACATCTACGATCACTTCGGTTGCGACGCATTCCTCGGTCGACTGGCACGCCAGCTCGATCGAGAAGTCGCCTTGATTCGGGGCGATGTCGTGCCGCGCGAGTTCGCGTTTTGCGTAGTTCGTCATGATGCGAACTAGGCCCCCCGCAGGCCCTTGCGACGAGCCAGTGACCCTGACGACGAATTTCCCGGCTGGCAGGGTTGCGTACGGGCCGTACAACAAAATGCCGGGCGCGCCGGTGCTGCGCATCACGTTATCAGCGCTTTCGCCTACCTTCGTCAGGATCTTCACGTGGGGCATCGGGAAGGTAGGGCGCCAGTCCGCAATCCAGTCGTTGAAGTGTTCCCGCAGCTTTTCAGGCAACTGCGCTTCGATGTAGCGGACATCGTTGATTCGTGACCGGTCGAAGTCCGGATTCTTCGCGATGGCGTACGCGGCCGCGAGCAGGTAGGCGTGGAATACCCGGCCGGCCGCTTTGAACTTGTCGCCGGTGAAGATAGTCGTGTCGAGCAGCCATTTGGCGTTGCCGGCGTGCCGCGTCGCGAAGAACAGGAACAGCCGGATCGACATGAAGCCGTCCCGCCGCGCGGCGCGCGCGATCAGCAGGCTAGCGTACGTGAACGCGCACGACTCGCGAATCTTCTCCCGAAGCTCTCGCGGAGCAGCGAGTTTGTTTTTCAGGAAATCCTCGACGAAGACTTTGAGCTGGCGGCATTCGGCGAGCGCTGTCGTGGTCGGATGCCCCGAGAAGGGCAGCAGGAAATCGCGACCGTGCGGAAACATTTCGCGGATCTTCTCGACGTGCCACTTGTCCGACTTGTCGTGCGGATCGTAGAAAACGAACGCCATGATCTTGCTGTCTTCCTGCCAGTAGTGGTGGAAGTTGATCGACTTCGTTTCGACCCATCGATCCTCGAACGGCGCTATTGAAGGGTCGACGGTATATTGCGGGCTTAGCGCTACGATCTCCTGAATCCGCAGTGCTGTCGCGAAATAGAATAGGGCGTACGCACCCATACTCGAGCCGTAGCCGATGCGGTTTCGATAGTGCGCAATCTTCGGGGCGATCTCGTGCTTGAGATCTTCGAATGCAATGTCCTGATACCAGTTGTTGCGTTTCGGCTTGAAGCACAGGACGTCGCACCCGAGCGTCGGAATGAAGTCCTCGCCGAAGCCGCGGCGATCAGTCCCGGCGAAGCCGTATGGTTGGAACGTAATGACCAACCGATCCGATCCGATCGTTGTCAGATCCGCCACAGTTTCGCCGTTATCGAAAATGCGCCGACGCGTGCCGATCACCGGCTTTTCGTACTTTCCTTTCGCGATCGTGATTCGCGAAATCGAAATGTCGGCTGTGCCGTCGATGAACACGCGGATCTCAACGTACTTGCAAGGCTTGTCGGTGGCAAAGCGGGCAGTGGTGATTGCCTCGGGGCTTTCCTGCCGGCGCACCTGCCGGCTCGCGAGCGAATACTCACCGCAATCCGAGGTGATCTCGACCTCGGCGCGGCCGCCGTGCCCTTCGAAGGTACCCTGAATCGCTACCTCGTAGCTGCCCGGCGCCAGTTCGACGTACGGACCGAACAACAGCATGCCCGCGGATTTTGTCGAGCTAATCCGGCCGTCGGCGCGAAGGCCCACCTGCGTCTGCAGCCGCGAATCGTCAGCGACGATCGTAATGGTGTCGTCAGCCTGGAAGTCAGTACCGTTCATATGTCCGCTGCATACGTGAATGTGGCGGCCAGTTTACCGCACTACTGTCACGGCACGCGCCGGCCGGCAATTTTTTGGAGAAGGGGGATTTTCAGATTTGGAGAGGGTTTGCGGTGGTTTTGTGAACCATCCGCAAACCGTTGTGCCGCTTGGGTGTTTGTGGTCGGAGCGATAGGATTCGAACCTACGACCCTCTGATCCCAAATCAGATGCGCTACCAGGCTGCGCTACGCTCCGACGAGCCAAAGATAATAACGTCGAATGACCGCGTCGGTCAATCACGATATGCGGGTAAATGCCGCGGCGGCGAGCGGTCCGCGATTTGCGACAATTCACAGGATGATCGGCCGCCCCCACGCATGCGCGCGCGGGCGCTCGCCGAAGCAAGGAGAACATCATGATGAACCTGATCCTGTGGCGCCACGCCGAAGCCGAAGACTACGCGACGAGCGATCTCGCGCGCCAGTTGACCGTGCGCGGCCGCAAGGATGCGCAGGCGATGGCCAAATGGCTGCGCGGCCGGCTCGAGACGAATACCGTGATTCTCGCGAGCCCGGCGGCGCGCACCGTGCAGACCGTCGAGGCGCTGACCGACCAGTACCGGACCGTCGACGCCCTCGCGCCGGGCGGCAGTGTCGACGACGTGCTGGCGGCGGCCGGTTGGCCGGACGGTATCGCACCGACGGTCGTGATCGTCGGCCATCAGCCGACGCTCGGCAGCGTGGCCGCGCAGTTGGTCGCCGGCGGCGACGACAGCTGGAGCATCAAGAAGGGCGGAATCGTGTGGCTGGCGAGCCGCACGCGCGACGGCAGCCGGCAGGCCGTATTGCGGGCGGTTTTGACGCCGGAACTGGTGTAAAGCCCGCCTGAATTGGTTTGAAGGGATTGATCGTACGGTTTCGCAAGCTTTCTGCTAAAGTCAATTCGGCGACACGTCATTGAAAGGACACGGTCGTGCCACATAACGGTCACGGCCGGTTACTACATTGGCGGGCATGTCGTCCTATTCCTTACGACCAGGAAAGCCTAATGCGAGAACTGCCGACGCCTACGCTCCCTTTTGCCTCGCTGCCCCTCGACACGTCGCGACGCCACCTGCCGCGCGCCAGTGAAACCGTCACATCGGAGTATCGCCTGCGCGCCGCATGGGCGCGTACGGAAGACGAATTGCGCGAAGCCCAGCGCCTGCGCTACAGCGTGTTCGCCGAAGAGATGGGCGCGCAGGTCAGCGGCCCGTCCGGTCTCGATGTCGATCCGTTCGACGTGTATTGCGACCACCTGCTGGTCCGCGATCTCGATACGCTGAAAGTCGTCGGTACGTACCGCGTGCTGCCGCCGCACCAGGCGGCGCGTGTCGGCCGCCTGTACGCCGAAGGCGAATTCGACCTGTCGCGCCTCACGCACCTGCGCGGCAAGATGGTCGAGGTCGGCCGCTCGTGCGTGCACAGCGACTACCGCAGCGGCGCCGTCATCATGGCGCTGTGGGGCGGCCTCGGCGCGTACATGATGCAGAACGGCTACGAGACGATGCTCGGCTGCGCGAGCGTGTCGATGGCCGACGGCGGCCACTACGCGGCGAACCTGTACCAGTCGCTGTCGGCGGGCTCGCTGACGGCGCCCGAGTATCGCGCGTTCCCGCACACGGCCCTGCCGGTCGATGAACTGCAGACGGGCACCGTCGTCGCACCGCCGCCGCTGATCAAGGGTTACCTGCGTCTCGGCGCGAAGATTTGCGGCGCCCCGGCCTGGGATCCCGATTTCAACTGCGCGGATTTCCTGACGCTGTTCCGTCTGTCGGACATCAACGCGCGCTACGCCCGCCACTTCCTGGGCTGAGCGATCCGAATCGCGCCGCACCTCCGAGGCGGGGCGCACGCAAACGAACGCCGTCGCACGGTAGCTGCCGTGCGACGGCGTTCGTGTATCCGGCCCGTGTCTGCGTATCGGGCCCCGATAATTTCAGCGATACGCAACGACCACCGTACCGCGTGGCGGCACGTCTGGGACGGCCCGTGGGAGGGCCGGACGACAGCGGCGCGCTCAGTGCTTGCGCCGCCAGTCGAGCAGGTGGTGTTCCGCCATCCAGTGGTGGATCATCCCTTCGCCTTCGTGGCTGCGCTTGTATTCGCGCGACTCGAAGTATGACAGTGCGACCAGCACCATCAGACCGATGAACAAGCCGATCAGGCCCGCAATTTCCTCAGACGACATGGCAGCCTCCTTTCAACGGCACAGCGCCATGCGTACATAGTAGGACATGCGCGGCGCAACCCCGAAACCGGATTTCCGCTAGACTCGGCGCGGTCCCGGCGTGCGATGGGCGCGCCGTTTTCCGGAGCCCTACCTGATGACCCGTTTCGTGCTGGCCGTGCTGGCCGCATCCCTTCTTGCCGCCTGCAGCAGCGATCCTCGTCAGGCCCGCCGCGGTCACCCGCCGGAAGATCCGGCCGACTATCACGGCGTGCCGACCGACATGACGCCGCCGTCGATGCTCGACGCGCCGCCGCCGAAACCCGTGCAGTAGCAGTAACGGTCGGCCGGGCCCGTAGTCACGCGCGGGCCGCGGGCGCGGCCTGCGGTTCGGCGCCAACGCGCCGCAACAGCGCCGGCAGGTAGCGCGCGAGCGTCGCGCCGCGTGCCGTCATGAACAGCAGCAGCGCGAACCAGAGGCCGTGATTGCCGAACGTGCCGACGGCGGCGAGCGTGGCTGCGACGAAGATCGACAACGACACGACCATCGCGCGCATCAGCGATTGCGTCTGCGTGGCGCCGATGAACACGCCGTCGAGCAGGAAGCCCCAGACCGACACGATCGGCGAGATCGCGGCCCACGGCAGGTAGCGCAGCGCGACGGCGCGGATCTCGGCCTGATCGGTCAGGCGCGCGACGATCCAGCCGCCCGCCGCCCAGTAAACGAGCGCGAACAGCAGCGCGCCGAGTGCCGACCAGAACAGCGTGACGCGCACGGCTTGCCGGAAGGCGCGGCGATCGCGCGCACCGGCCGCCGCGCCGACGAGTGCCTCGGCCGCATGCGCGAAGCCGTCGAGGCCGTACGCCATGAAGGTCTGGAAATTCAGCAATAGCGCATTCGCGGCGAGGGTCGCGTCGCCTTGTTTCGCGCCGAGATGCGCAAACCAGCCGAACGCGCCGAGCAGGCACAGCGTGCGCAGGAAGATGTCACGATTGAGCGCGATCAGCCGCTTGAGCGCGACGCGGTCGGCAAGCGCGCGTACCGCGAGCGGTGCAAGGCCGCGCGGCCGCAGCCGCCACAGCATCCACGCACCGAGCGCGAAGCCGCACGCGTCCGCGGTGGCGGTCGCGGCGCCGATGCCGGCGATGCCCCAGCCGAAACCATACACATAGAGCAGCACGGCGCCGATGTTCACCGCGTTGATGAACACCTGCGCGACGAGTGCGAGCCGCACGCGCTGCACGCCCAGCAGGTAGCCGAGCACCACGTAGTTCGCGAGCGCGAACGGTGCGCTCCAGATCCGTGCGTGGCTGTATGCGAGCGCCGTCGCGCGGACGGCATCGCTGCCGCCGAGCGCGGACAGCGCGAACGACAGCAGCGGGACCTGCAGCGCCAGCACCGCGGCGCCGAGCGCGAACGCGACGATCAGCGCGCGCAGCAGGTTCAGGCGGATTCCGGCGGCGTCGCCGGCGCCATGCGCCTGCGCGACGAGGCCGGTCGTCCCCATCCGCAGGAAGCCGAAGCCCCAGAACACGAAATTGAAGAACAGCCCGCCGAGCGCGACGCCGCCGAGATATTGCGTCCCGTCGAGGTGGCCGGCGACGGCCGTGTCGACGGCGCCGAGGATCGGCTGGGTCAGGTTCGCAAGGACGATCGGGAACGCGAGCGCGAGGACGCGCCGATGCGTGACGGCGGCCGACGCGCTGCCGGCCCCGAGCGGTAAGGCGGATTCGGACATGACGGATGCGTCAGGCGCGTTCCTGCACGCAGACCCACGGCGAGACGACGACCGCCCACAGCTCCGGATTGCGCGCCGCGTAGTCGGCGGCGGTTTCGGCCGGCATGCGCGCGACGAGGCCGGACGACAGCCAGCGCGTGACCTGTTCGGCATCGTCGCTGGCAACCGCTTCCGCGACGCTGACGAGATCGAGGTCGCGCGCGATCGACAGCAGCTTGCCCTGCGCGAAGAAGCGTTCGAGATCGCACCAGTCGATCTTGGCGGTTTCGCCGAGGAGTTTGGCGTAGAGCGGGCTGTGCGACGCGCCCGCGGCGTGTTGATCAGAGGACATCGGTTTCTTGGAAAGACTGCGTGGCGCCACTATAAACCATCCGGCCGGGCGGGCCGAGCGGCAGCGGGGCGCTCACGCGTCGCGCAGCGCGCGCCGGATGATCTTGCCGGTCGCGGTCATCGGCAGGGCGTCGACGAACGCGATCGCGCGTGGGTACTCGTGGGCGGCGAGCCGCGTGCGCACATGTGCCTGCAGCGCGCTGACGAGCGCGGTGTCGCCGACGTGGCCGGGGTTCAGCACGACGAACGCCTTGACGATCTCGGTGCGCGTCGCGTCGGGCACGCCGACGACGGCGGCCATCCGTACCGCCGGATGCGTGAGCAGGCAGTCCTCGATCGGGCCGGGGCCGATCCGGTAACCGGCGCTCGTGATCACGTCGTCGTCGCGGCCGACGAAGCGCACGAAACCGTCGGCGTCGATCGTGCCCGTATCGCCGGTGAGCAGGTAGTCGCCCGCGAACTTGTCGCGCGTCGCGTCGGGGTTGCGCCAGTATTCGAGAAACATCACCGGGTCGGGGCGGCGCACCGCGATGCGGCCTTCGACGCCGGGCGGCAGCGGCGTGCCGTGCGCATCGACGATCGCGACCGCATGACCGGGCACCGCCTTGCCGATCGCGCCGGGCCGCGCATCGAACAGCGCCGCGCACGACGACAGCACCATGTTGCATTCGGTTTGCCCGTAGAACTCGTTGATCGTCACGCCGAGCGCATCGCGGCCCCATGCCGTCAGTTCGGTGCCGAGCGATTCGCCGCCGCTCGCGACCGATTTCAGCGCCAGCGTGTAGCGTTCGCGCGGCGCCACGACGGCGCGCATCAGCTTCAGCGCGGTGGGCGGCAGGAATGTGTGAGTGACGCCGTGCCGCGCCATCAGCGCGAACGCCGCGTCGCCGTCGAATTTCTCGAAGCGGTGCGCGAGCACCGGCACGCCGTGATGCCATGACGGCAGCAGCACGTCGAGCAAGCCGCCGATCCATGCCCAGTCGGCGGGCGTCCAGAACAGGCGCGCGTCGCGCGGGAAGCGCTGCTGCGACATTTCGACGCCCGGCAGGTGGCCGAGCAGCACGCGATGCGCGTGCAGTGCGCCCTTCGGTTTGCCCGTCGTGCCGGACGTGTAGATGATCAGTGCCGGATCGTCGGCGGCCGTATCCACCGGTACGAAATCCGGCGCCTCGGCGGCGAGCGCCGCGTCGTAGCGCAGCACGCCGGGCGCGTCGGGCGCATCGTCGCCGATGCAGTAGACGGTATGCAGCGCCGGCAGTTGCGCGCGCAGCGGCGCGATCTTCGCGTAACCGGCCGCGTCGGTGACGAGCGCGGCCGCCTCGCTGTTCGCGAGCCGGTACTCGAGCGCATCGACGCCGAACAGCGTGAAGAGCGGTACCGCGATCGCGCCGAACTTGTACGCGGCCAGGTGCGCGATCGCCGTTTCGGGGCCTTGCGCGAGAAAGATGCCGATCCGGTCGCCGCGCCGAAGGCCGGCACGCGCGAAGCTGTTCGCGAGCCGGTTAGAAGCATGCTTCAGATCGTCGAACGTGAGGCGGGAAACGTCGCCTCGCGCCGTTTCGTGGATCAGCGCGACGCGTCCGCTGCCGTCGGCCCATTTGTCGCACACGTCCACGCCGATGTTGTAGCGCGCCGGAATGTCCCAGCGGAAGCGGGAGAGGAGGTGATCGTAGCGGTCGGCGGCGGGCAGCATCGCGAGGTCTCCTGGTGTCGAGCGTGGCGTCGGGTGAACGGCTTACATCAGGATTTCACGCAGACGAATCCACAATGGTGTTTGCTGATAGGGAATGTTCGGACTCGTCCAATAGGCGAGGCTCAGTGCACGATTCCACAATGACGCATAAGATCAAGACAAAACAGTGGTGTGACCATGGATTTGCTTCTGATAGCTGCGGGGTTCAGCCTGATCGGAATCGGGGTGCTGGTGGCGTTTGCTCGTCACGTCGATCCGTTGTCCGGCCGTTTCACCGGACGTCTGCGCAAGCGCTGACTTGATGTGTTCTGTTTTCGCCGCGACGGCACGCGATGCGCGCCGGCATCGCGTGTCGTCTGTCGTGCGCTCAGCGCGCCGGCAGGTAGCGTGCCGGATCGATCGAGCGGCCGCCATAGCGCAGCTCGAAATGCAGCGCGACACGATCGCTGTCGCTGTTGCCCATCTCGGCGATCGATTGCCCTTGGGTAACCGACTGGCCTTCCTTCACCAGCAGCGCGCGGTTGTGCGCGTAGGCCGTCAGGTAATCGGCGTTGTGCTTCAGGATGATCAGGTTGCCGTAGCCGCGCAGCCCGTTACCGGCATAGACCACGACACCCGGCGCGGCCGCGACCACCGGCGTGCCCGGCGAATTCGCGATGTCGATGCCCTTCGATTTCGAGCCGTCGAACGTGCGCACCACGTTGCCGGCCGCCGGCCAGATCAGCGCAATGCTCGTGGCCGGCTTCACGGCCGTTTCGACCGGGGCGGAAGGCGCCGGGCGTGCACGGCCCGCGCTGCCGGTGCCGGTGGTCGACGGCGTCGATGCGGTGGCCGTGCCGGGCGGCGGCGCGACGCGCAGCACCTGGCCGACTTCGATCGCATCGGGGTTCGTCATCTGGTTCCAGCGCACGATGCTCTGTACCGACGTGCGGTTGTCGCGCGCGATCTTGTAGAGCGTGTCGCCACGCTCGACGCGATAGAACCCGGGGCCGACGGGCGCGGAGCCGCACGCGACGAGCAGCGCGGCGCAGGCGGCTGCGAAGAGTCGCTTCGTTGTTGTTCCGAACATTGAACCTCGCAAGACCCTGCCGCGCGTGACGCGGCAGGCAACACAAAACGTCCGATTTTAACGGGTTCGACCCGTGCACCGCAGTTTCGGGCGCTACCAGGGCCGCCGGGCGCCGGTTCCGTGCGTGTCGAATCAGCCGGCGAGCGGGATCACGCGGATCCGCAGCGTGGCCGTTTCGGTCGCGCCCGGCGCGAGCATGCGCAGCCCGAGGCCGTTGTGGATCGCATCGGGCAGGCCGAGCCACGGCTCGACGCAATAGAAGTCCGAATCCGGCTTTTCGGTCCAGGTGGTGACCGCGTACCACGGGATCGAGCCCGGCACGTCCAGCGCGATCTCGATCGTGCGGTGGCGGCCCGGCATCACGATGCGCACCGGCGTGGACGGCGTGCCGTCGAGGCAGTGGAAGCGGTCGAGGATGTCCGGATCGTCGAGGCGGTAACGCGCTTCACCTGGTTCGGGCGGGCTGATCGAGCCGTTCGCGTGCTGCTGGCAACGGCGGGTCGGCGGCAACTCGAGGAGGGTGTCGGCCCGCTCGCCGTGCGGCAGCGCGAAGTAGAAGTGGTGGCCGGCGTAGTAGGGCAGCGGCGTGTCGCCGCGATTGGTCGTCGTCAGCGCGACGTCGAGCGTATGAGCGTTGGCCAGCCGGTACGTGGTTTCGAACCGGAAATCGAACGGGTAGCTCGCGCGCAGCGCGTCGTTCGCGTCGAGCGTCATCGACAGCGCGGCGCCGTCGGCCGACGGCTGCGCGTCGAACGGCAGATCGCGCGCGAAGCCGTGCATCGGCAAGTCGCGGACCACGCCGGCGGCGTCGCGCCAGCGGCCGATCTCGCCGTCGACGCGGTGGCGGCCGAGGAACGGGAACAGCAGCGGATTGCCGCCGCGCACGCGGGCGAGGTTGCTCCAGTCGGCGGTTTCGGGCCAGAAGATCACCGGTTCGCCATCGACGTGCCAGGACAGCAGGCGGCCGCCGAATTGCGGGGCGACCCGGACGAGCGACGGGCCGGTGTGAAGTTCGTGAATGTCGTGTTGCTGGAAGATCGGCATGGCGAATCGGGTTGGGCGGGTGACGGGAGCAACGGGCGTTCCATTATCGGGCCGTGGCCGCTCGGGGAAAACCCTTCTCGGGAAATTGCGAGTTTTTAACACTGTCAATGGTCGGGATAATGCCTCTAAACCGGTGATGTTGCCGGGTCATGACACTTCGTGGAGGGGGCCATGGATCTGGCAATGGCAATGGGAATCGCACTGTTCGGCATGTTCACCGGCAGCACGGTATTATTTTTCTATCAGCTCGGCCGCTGACGGCAATTTCTGCCGAAGTCGACAGGCCCGCCATGCAAATGGCGGGCTTTTTGCTTTCTGGGCGCTTACAAATTGCAAGCGTTTGTGTGCAGCGCCGCAATATCCTGCCAAATGCCTTGGCGCAGTAATCCTGGCTCGGCATAATCGGGGCGCGTTTTTCAGGACGCGCATCGCGTCGTCCGCCTTCCTTCCCGCTTAATCTTCACTAAAAGGACCGACGCGTGAGCCTCTGGTTTCTGGTATTCCTGAGCGTCCTGCAGGGCGTCACCGAACTCTTTCCCGTCAGCAGCCTTGGCCATACGCTGCTCGTGCCGGCGCTGTTCGGCATGCACATCGACAAGCACGCGCCGCAACTGCTGCCGTTTCTCGTCGCACTCCACCTCGGCACCGCGCTGGCGCTGCTGTGGTATTTCCGCGCGCGCTGGATCGCGCTGATCGGCGGTTTCTTCGCGCAGCTCGGCGGTCGCAAGAACGACGACGGCCACCTGATGTGGGCGCTGATCATCGGTACGATCCCGACCGGCATCGTCGGGCTGCTGCTGGAAAAGCGCATCGAGCGCGTGTTTCACGATCTGCGGATCGTCGCGATCGCGCTGATCGTCAATGGCGTGTTGCTGTGGCTGGGTGATCGCATCCAGCGCAGCCGCGCGCATCAGGCGCCCGAGAAGATGACGTTCAAGCAGGCGTTCTTCGTGGGGCTCGCGCAGATCGGCGCGCTGATTCCGGGCTTCTCGCGCAGCGGGCTGACGATGATTGCCGGCAATGTGGCCGGGCTGACGGCGGAAAAGGCGGCGGAATTCTCGTTTCTGCTCGGCACGCCGATCATCTTTGCCGCGGGCGTGCTCGAACTGCCGAAGCTGTTCCATGCGCGCGACCAGCTCGCCGATGCGCTGCTCGGCGGCGTGCTGACGGCGATCGCCGCGTACCTGAGCGTGCGGTTCCTGATGCGCTATTTCGAAGGGCGCGGCCGGCTTGCGTCGTTCGGCGTGTATTGCGTGATCGCCGGTGTGTTCTGTCTCGGCTGGTTCATGCTGCATCCGCAGCCGGTTTGATACGGCGGCGCCGATCTCGCGTGATCTGGCGCGATGATCGGGTATAATTTCGGGCTCGGCTTTGTGTCGAGCCCGTTTTGTTTCGGGGCTTTGCGTTGGTGTGGGCGGTGGGTGTTGTGGCTGCCGCTTCGTGACTCAAAACCCCGATGCCGAATGCGGTTCGTGTGTCAGGCCGTGTCTTTTCTCCCCGACCGCCCTTAGCTCAGTTGGATAGAGCAACGGCCTTCTAAGCCGTAGGTCACACGTTCGAATCGTGTAGGGCGGGCCAGTTTGATCACTGGGCGATCTTCCCGGGGCCACCCCGGATGACGCGAGCGCATCACTCCACCGTCACCGATTTCGCCAGATTCCTCGGCTTGTCGATATCCGCCCCCCGCAAGCACGCCGCGTGATACGCGAGCAACTGCAACGGCACGACGTGCAAGATCGGTGACAACAACCCGTAGTAATCCGGCATCCGCAGCACCGACACGCCTTCGCCGTTGTCGATTCGCGTATCGGCATCCGCGAACACGTAAAGTTGCCCGCCGCGTGCCCGCACCTCCTGCATGTTCGACTTGAGCTTTTCGAGCAGCGCATCGTTCGGCGCGATCGTGGCAACGGGCATCGTGTGCGTGACGAGCGCCAGCGGCCCGTGTTTCAGCTCGCCCGCCGGGTACGCTTCCGCGTGGATATACGAAATCTCCTTCAGCTTCAACGCGCCTTCGAGCGCGATCGGGTAGTGCAGCCCGCGCCCGAGGAACAGCGCGTTTTCATGCTGCGAGAATTCCGCCGCCCAGCGCGCGATCTGCGACTCCAGCCCCAGCACGTCTTCGAGCGCGCCGGGCAGGCGCCGCAACTGCGTCGTATAGCGCGCGAGTTGCGCGTCGTCGACGTAGCCGCGCAGCCGCCCGAGCGTTACCGCAAGAATGAACAGCGCGACGAGCTGCGTCGTGAACGCCTTGGTCGACGCGACGCCGATTTCCGGGCCGGCCCGCGTCAGGAAGCGCAGGCCGGTCTGGCGCATCATCGCGCTGGTCGGCACGTTGCAGATCGCCAGCGTGTCGATGTGGCCGAGCGCCTGCGCGTACTTGAGCGCGGCGAGCGTGTCGGCGGTCTCGCCGGATTGCGACACGCTGACCACCAGCGTATTCGGCATCGCGAGCGCGTCGCTGTAACGGTATTCGCTCGCAATCTCGACCTGCGCGGGGATGCGTGCGATCGTCTCGAGCCAGCGGCGTGCAGTCAGGCCGGAGTAGTGGCTCGTGCCGCACGCGAGGATCAGCACGTTGTCGATCTGCTCGAACGCGCGCGCGGCGTCCGGGCCGAATACGGCGGGATCGAACAGCCCGGCATCGGGGATCGTCGCGGCCACGGCCTGCGGCTGCTCGAAAATTTCCTTCTGCATGAAGTGCCGGTAGGGGCCGAGCTCGACCACGCCCTGCGCGGACGAAATGGTTTGTATCGCGCGTTCGATCGGCGCGCCGGTGCGATCGAGTACCCGCACGCCGCCCGGCGTCAGTTCGACGATGTCGCCTTCCTCGAGAAAGATGAAGCGGTCGGTGATGCCGGCGAGCGCGAGCGCGTCGGACGCGAGAAAGCATTCGCCGTCCTTCACGCCGACGACGAGCGGCGAGCCGGCCCGCGCGCCGATCAGCCGCTGCGGCTCGTGCTTGCTGAACACCGCGATCGCGTAGGCGCCGTGCAGTTGCGAGGTCGCATCGCGCACGGCGGCAAGCAGGTCGCCGCGATACTTGCTGTGGATCAGATGCGCGACTACCTCGGTGTCGGTCTGGCCGTCGAATTCGTAGTGCTCGTCGGACAGTTGCTTGCGCAACGTTTCATGGTTCTCGATGATGCCGTTGTGCACCAGCGCGATTTCGTCGCGCGAGAAGATCGGATGCGCGTTGCACGTCGCGGGCGCGCCGTGGGTTGCCCAGCGCGTGTGCGCGATGCCGGTGCTGCCGGCGAGGCCGGCACTGCGCACGTGGGCGTCGAGATCGGCGACGCGCGACATGCTGCGCTCGCGGCGTGCCTGGCCGTCGACGACGGTCGCCACTCCGCATGAATCGTAGCCGCGATATTCGAGGCGGCGCAAACCTTCGATCAGAATCGGGACGATATCCCGTTGCGCGACCGCGCCGACGATGCCACACATGACACGTCTCCTTCCCTGTAGATTTACCCGGACCGTGCGCACGCGTGGATCAGCGTGACGCGGTCTCCGTTGTCGCCGCCGTCGTGAAGCCGCATCGAGCGGGTGCGACCGGGTCGGCCATCCGGCTTTCGAATGCCAGGTAAAGCGCCTCCTCCAGTACGTTCCAGTGCGCGCCGTGCCGGTACGGCCCCGATCGTGCATGCCAGCACGCGACCGTGTTCATGTCGTTCATCTTGAATGCGACCAGTGCGATCAAGCCCCACGGATAGTCGGAGCTGGCGAGTTGCAGCCAGGTCTTGCCGTACTTCTGCATCCACTGCGCGTAGATCGTCTCGTTCGATTGCTGGGGAACCTGAATGCCGGAAAGAAGCGGAAAGACCTGCGCGACTTTCGCCGGATAGAACGTCGTGTCGCTGATGCGCTGCGTGCTCGCGCGAAAGCCGGACTGCGTGCCGCGCCAGAACACCTTCAGGATCGCGGACGCGAGCCGGTCGGCGCGCTGGCTCCACGGGCCGGCGCGCGTGGCGTCGCCATGCCGGACGTAATACGCGGCGAGCGCCTGGAACGCGCTGTGGACCTCGACGTTGTCCATCAGCAGCGCGACGTGCAGCGTCGACGAGATCTGATAGACGCCCGCGGGCTTGCTGAGCAGCGCGTCCAGGTGCGCGGCCGCGCGATCGAGGCTGAGTTCCCATGCGGCGGGCAGACCCTCGGGCGGCGCGAAGCGGGCGAGCAACTCGATCCAGGTCGCCATCATCGCATCGTCGGCGTCGGCTTCGGCGCATGAGCTGTACTGGCCGCTCTTCACGCAGTAGCGATCGAACCCGCCGTCGGGGCGCTGGCGCGGCAGCAGCCATGCGATCCAGGCGAGCGCGGCCTGATGGGCGTCGAGCCCGGCGTCGGCGGCGCCGAGCAGCGCCTTCGCCGCGAAATAAGGATCGATGCCGGCGCCGTTCAGGCGCACGGTGATCGCGCCGTCGGGGCGTTGGTAGAGTCCGTTGAGCTGGAGTTCGGCGGCACTCGCCTGCAGTGCCACGCCGCACGCGGCGACACAGCAGGCGACGCACCAGAGGCGGCATAGCCGGGCGGTGGCCGCCACGCGTGCGCGTGCGGCCGGGAAAAGCGCGGGCCGGTTCATGATGGGGGGCTCCTGCGCGATGGTCCTGCGCAAATCCCGCCGCGCGCGGCGTTGGCCGCGCCGCACGCCGGCGGGTGTGTCGATGTCGCGGCTCAGTGCACCTTGGCGCTGGTGAACTTGAGACTGGTGCCGCTGTTCGCGGTCACGAGCCAGTACGTCGAATCGGTGATGACGACGCTGCCGAAGCCTTGCGTGATGATCGGCAGCGCGAAGCCCTTCTTCGGCAGCAGCCACGTCATGTTCGCGAGGCTGGTCGGATGGCTGGCGGCGAACGTCCAGCCGCTGCCCGTGTCGGTGGCCGACCACGTGACGTTCAGGCGTGCACGATCGAAGGTCGTGATGTCACTCATCGTGTACCACTTGAACTGACCCGTCAGTTTCAGCGTATTGGCTTGCGAGAAGATCGCGGACAACGTCGACGTGTAGGACGACGCGCCCAGCGGATGCGCATAGATCAGCCGGCTCGTGCGGTTCGCGACGACGAAGTTAATCAGGGATGCGTACCAGTTGTTGACGTCGGCCGTCGGCACTGCGTATTGCTGGAACTCCTCGAACGTCGCGTACTTGCCGAACGGCATCACGGGGTAAGCCCACAGGCCCGGGTTCAGCAGCGCGCCGTTGCGGTATGCGCGGGTCGGTGCCGAGCCGGTGTGGCCGGTGAAGTAGTAGCCGTTGAAGCCGTTGCTTTCGAGCCAGTTGACCGACCAGGTCGGCGTGTTGCCTTCCGGCGCCGCGTACTCGACGTCCGGCTGGCCGGTCGCGGCCTGGACGGCCTGATGGTTCATCACGAGGTACTGCGTGAACGTGCTCGCGTTCGTTTCGCTCGCATTTGCCCCCCAGTAATCGTGAATCCAGCCGCCGTGGCTGCCGACGCGATGGCCCTTGGTCAGGAAATACTTGACGAGGTTCTGCGCGGTCGGGTTGTTGGCGAGGTTGACGCCGTTGCCGTCGCCGAAGGTCGCTTCATCGGGGCCGGCCGTGATCACGAGCGAGAACGGCCCGTTGTTCCACACGCCGAGGCTCTTCAGCTGAAGCGCCGGCTGGATCTGGTCGCCCGCGCAGAAGTGCCAGTTGAACACGAGCCCGGCCATCGCCTTCGGCAGCGGCGACAGCGACGGCAGGTTCAGCATCTGTGTGCCGAAATAATGCAGGTAGCCGTGAATCAGCATGCCGTCGGTCTGGCCGTCGAGGTAGGCGAGCGGCAGGTTGACGAACAGCACGCCGCCGTTGCCGTACGTGTTGTAGCCGGACACCAGCCCGAAGGTCGGCGAGGTCAGGATCGTCGTGCCGGTGTACGTCCCCTGCGTGACGAAGCTCGGATAGGTGAGGAAGCCGTACACGTAGCCGGAGATGCCTTCGAGCGTGTCGGTGGTGGTGGCCAGCGTCGACGCAAGCGTGTTGGCCGTCTTGCCGGTCGACGTGCTCAGGAGCGAATTGGCGGTATACGTCGTGGTCTTCTTCAGCTTGCCGGTCACGGTGCCGGTCAGCTTCGGAGTCGTCTGGTTCAGCACGCCGCTGCCCGTGGGCGGCGTCGTGTACTTGAACCACGCATCGTGGTTGTAATTGGCGAGGCCGCCCGGGTTCGACGGGCTGGCGGCCAGAAACTGTGCGCTACCCGACGACGTGTTCGTCGACGTGCCCGAGGTGCTCGTCGAGGCGAGCGCACTCGCGGTCGTGGTGGTCGACGAAGTCGTGCTCCAAGCCATCGACTTGCCGGGAGGCACCTGGAGCGTGCGCAGCCAGCTGCTCATGCCGGTCACGTTGCCGAGGCCGATCATGTTGCCGCCGTATTGGTCATACAGCACATAGTCCACACCGACCATGCTGCTGAAGCGCGATTTCGGGCTGACGTAGAAGCCGGCCGAATTCAGCACGCCGAAATCGTAGACGAGCATCACCTTGCCGCCGTTCAGCGCGTAGTTCTGGATCGCCGTCACGAGCGCATCGGCGGCTGTCGTATGCACCTGGTCGGGCAGGATCAGGCCCGGGTACTGCGACAGCGACGCGCCGGCCGCCATGAACTGGCTGTCGGTCATCACCGTGATCTGCAGCCCTTCTTCCTGCGCGCTGTCGAGCCATGCGGACACGCGCGAATCGGGCAGCGTCAGCGTATCGGGCACCAACAGGAGAAGCTGGTTGGTGGCCGCCTGAACGCCGCCCGGACTGAATGCGAACGCGAGCGCGAACAGCGCGAACAGGATCCGCAAGAACTTGCCTGACTTTGCCAACATGGTGTGCTCCTCGCTCAAGGAATGGGGGCGTGCGGCAGCCGGAATGCGCGTGCCGCGAGGTCGACCAATCCAGCCCCGTAGGTGTGTGCGGCTGTCCGGTTCGTCGGGTATCGAGCGGTGCATGTCGACGGCGGACGGATTGCGCCAGGGCGCCGGGGCGCCGCGCTGCCTTCGCCGATGAGAGGACTCGATGCGACGTATTGAAAGAAGCGAACAACGTGCCATTGGCGCAGGAGGCCCGGTCCTGCTGGCTTCCTGCGATGCGGGCCGGGCGGCAGGGCCGGAAACGCGGCGGATTCGTTTCATCGCTGATACGGCGCGTTTGAACGCGCTATCAGCAGACGGAATCGCGATCGCGCGTCAGTGCGCCGGGCCAGCTTGCACAGTAGGTATAGAGCGTGACCAGCAGGCCGATCAGCAGCGGCCCGCCGAGCAGGAAATAGCAGAACGGCAGGAACAGCAGCGAGCCGTGATGGATGATCGTCGCGTGCAGCAGCATCACGAACGGCAGTGCGAACACGAAGTAGCCGAGCACCAGCAGCGATGCGACGGCTTTTTGCAGCAGCGAGAAATCGAGCGGGTAGTACAGCGCGGCCATCACCAGCGGAATCAGCGCGATCGCGGCCCCATGCAGCACGAACATGTCGCGCAGGTGCAATTGCGGGACATACGGAAACGTGCCGGGCGCGAGCCAGAAGTACGCGCAGATCAGCAGTTGGGTGAAGCTCGCGATACGTAACAGATATGCAACAGGCAACCAGTTCGCCCGCCGGATGAAAGATGCGGCGAAGCCGGTCGCGCAGAGCGCGGCGGTGGCGGCCAGCAGCATGCCGCCCGGCATGCGGGCCGCGACGTCGATCGACAGCAGCGGCACGCGCGGGGCGTCGGGCGGGTAACCGATCACGATCACGTGAAGCGCCGGATCGAGCTGGTGCGCGCCCCACGCCATGACCGAGCGCCAGTAGCGCCACGCCAGCGGCAAGCCGAACCACAGCGACGCGTACAGCGCGGGCGTCAGCAGCGCGATCGACGACAGCCAGCGTTGCGGATGCGCGTGGGTGCGCAGCGAACGATCGACGGGAGGACGGACGGGATGCGTGTGCATGGCGCCCGCCCGGTTACCAGCGATAGAAGACGCTGAGCTCGCCGCCGATTCGTGAGTAGTAAGGGTTGTGGTAATAGTCGAATTCGAGCTGCGTTCCCCACTTGCGCGTGAACCAGTAGCGCCATTTCGCGGTGATCTCGTGGCTGCGGAAATCCGCGATCTGCGTGCCGGACCCGGTAACCTGATACGCCTCGCGGCCGACGCCGCCGCGCAGCACGATCACGCTCTTGCCGACTTCGCCGTAGGTGACGGCGCCGTAGTACGCCGGCGCCTTCACCGATCCGGGTGAATCGACCGTATAGTTCGCGCCCGCCTCGAAAATCCACTTCGGCAATGCATACCAGATCACGCCGGCGTGATACAGCTGATCGCGGTGGCCGCTGCGGTTCCATGCGTAGCCGGCGCCGAGCGACACGACCAGCGAACGATCGGACAATAGCTTGCGGTTGATCGACACGTCGACGCGCGCACTCGGCAGGATCGTGCCCGATGTGGTGCCGGAAAAGCCGATCCCGCCGAACCAGTCGGGGCCGAGGTCCTGCACGTAGGTCAGCGCGCCGAGCTGCGTGTTCTCGCCGAAGCGGTGCAGTTGCGCCAGTTCGCCGAGCACGGTGCGGCCGCCATCCTGGTAGACGCCGCGCAGATGCACGCCGTACCAGTCGCCGTAGCCGTGCGTCAGGTGTGCGTTCGAATAGCCGAGCGTCAATTCGGTGTGCGATTCCTGCGGCGCCTGCACATGCGTGACGACTGCATCGGGCAGCGGCGGCCGGTTCGTATCCTCGGGCGTGAACTCGGCGAGCGGCACGCCGTCCGGCAGGCCTTCGGCGTCCACGCGCACGAACATCGACTCGTCGCGCATCCGTGGCGTGATGACGGTCGCGGAGTCCGAAGGCTGCACGGCCGGCGTGGCGGCGGCATCGTCAGGCTGCTCCGCCAGCGCCGCGGGCGCGCCGAAGGCGACGCCGCACAGCATCGCGAGGGTGGCAACCGGCACGCGCGGGCCGCGATGGCTGGGGCGATCGGACATGAGGCGCTCCTTAACGGGATGTGTGGAACCAGCCGCTGCGCCACGCCACGAGATCGCCATGCACGCAGGCATGATTGACGATCGAGACGTCGCGCGCGCACGCGCTGACCGGATGACCGGCGACGCCGATGCGCGCCCCAGTCAGGCGCAGCAGGCCGCCGGCCGACACGACGCCGTCGATGCAGCTCGCGTGGGCGAGCAACACGTCGTCGCGCGCGAATACCGCGCCGTGCAGCAACGCATGACGTTCGAGTTCGACGCGATGCGCCTTGACGCTGCCGCGCAGCACGCAGCCTTCGCCGAGGACGAGCGCGCCTTCGACGATCAGGTTGCCCTGCACGACCGTGTGCGCGGGCAGGCGAACGTCGCACGGCAGCAGGTAACGGCCGTGCAGGAAGCGATGCGGCAGCGATGCGAAGTGGCGGGTGAGCGAGATCGCGCGGCGCGGGGCGGCCGGGGTGTCAGCGGGTCGCGGGCCGGGCGCCGCGCCGAAGACGAGCGGCTCGCCATACAGGCACGCGAAGCCGCCGGCGCCGCGCAGGCGCACCGTGTCGCCGACCACGACGCCGCGCAGCACCGCGTCGTCGACGTCGATCAGCGGCGCATGCGCGAGCGTGCCGATCGTCGCGCCGGCATGGATGTCGATGTGCTCGTCGGCGAACGCGTACGCGGCCTGCGCGCCTTCGTCTAGCGTGATCGTGCGATCGGCGTAGAGCACGTCGTCGCGATGCGCGTCACGTGCGACGTGGATCGCGTCCGCATGCTGCACGGCCAGCCCGAGCGTTTGCCACGGCGGCGCGGCCGACGCATCCGCCGGAGGCGTGCCGGCCACGTGCGCGCGCAGCGCGTCGTGCCAGCGCGCGGCGAGCAGCGCCTGATCGACGAACGGCCCGTCGCCGATCGGTAGCGCCGCGACGTCGCTGCGCCGGATCAGTTCATGCAGCATCGGCAGGAACGGCAGGGCGAGTACGCCGGCCACCGGCACCATCACATTGAAGGTTGTCATCGCTCATCGCTCCGGTTTCAACTGCCGGCGAAAACGCTCGGTCTTGTCCCATTTCAGTTCGCGGCGAAACGCGGCATCGAGCGCGAGTCCCCAGAGCGCGGAGACGACCGCCGCGATCGTCACGCAAAAGCCGACGACGTTGATTGGCACGAGCCGCAGGCGTGTCGCGCGGCCGTCGAGCCGCGCGGCGACGACGATCTCGAAGAACACGCCGAAGTTGCCGAAGGTGCTGAACGAGAACAGCGCGAACAGCGACAGGAGCAGGCCGAGCGCGGTCGAGTTGACGCCGTTGAACAGGTAGAGCGCGAGCGCGGCGCTCCACGCGATCGCGAGCAGCGCCGGCATCGTGAACACGCCGAGCAGCAGTGCGCCGTCGAGCCGGCAGCGCCGCGAGATCAGCGGATTGCGCAGCACCGGCACCAGATAGCGCAGCATCGTCTGGTTGTGGCCCTTCGCCCAGCGGGTCAGTTGCCGGGCGCGGACGGCCCAGCGCTCCGGCACTTCCTCATAACATTCGGCGTGGTTCAGATAGACCGTGCGCCAGTCGCTCAGCAACAGGCGGTAGGTCATGTCGGTATCTTCGGCGAGCGTGTCGTCGCACCAGCCGCCCACGGCGTCGAGCGCACCCTTGCGGATGCCGCCGACCGTGCCGCCGTACTGCGGCACCAGGTCGAGATTGTTGCGGGCTTGCTGGTTGACCTGATAGCCGCCGGCGCGCTCGAGATCGAGCAGCCGCGCGAGCAGGTTGCTGTCGGCGTTCTGCGGCACGACACGGCCCATCACCGCGCCGACTTCCGGATCGAAGAACGGCGCGACGAGTTCCTTCAGCAGCCCCGGTCGAGGCAGGTAGTCAGCGTCGAATACCACCATGATGTCGCCGCGGATGAGCCGCAGCGCATCCTTCAGCGCGGCTGCCTTGCCCGGCTTGCCGGTCTCGCGGTGAAACGGCTGAATCAGTTCCGGCGCGAGTGCCCGGACCTCGTCGATCAGCGCGCGCGTGTTGTCGGTCGAGCGGTCGTTGACCGGGATGATCGTGAGCCGGTCGCGCGGGTAGGTCGTGGCCAGCAGCGCCATCAGGCAATCGACGATGACCGTTTCCTCGTTGTGGGCGGCGACGAATACCGTGAGCCGCGGCCAATCGCCGTGGGTCATCGCGCGGTAGGGCGCGTGTTGCGGCTTGAACAGGCGATCGAGGCTGAATACGTAATGCCGCGCGGCATACGCGCACGTCAGCAGCGTAAACAACCACAGGTACGCCACGCACGGCATCAGAAGCAGCTCGGGATCGAACGTGATGCCCGGCGTGGTGGCGGGCGGCGGTTCGAGCGCTGCGTCCGTGTCGGTCGCGGCCTGTGCGGCGAGCGAAAGCGTCACGCTATCGAGCGCGGTGCGCTCCATCGCGATCGCGAGGTTCGCGGCGTTCGCGGCAGTCGTGATGTTGGCGGCGGGCACGCTGAAGCGGGCCGGTTCGGCAATCGCCCGCGATCCGGTGTCGCGCACGATCAGCGAGCAGGCCAGCACGATCAGCAGCAGGATGCCTTGCTCGCAGAGTGACGCCGTCCGCGTTTTCGTCATGTCCCGATCCCCGTGCCCGCGACGACGACCGATGAGAGCTGAAGGCGCTCCGTGGATCGCGCGGTTGTCAATGGAAGGTGGTGATGCGTTCGTCGCACAGGGGCGGTTGTCGGTTGCCCCGGACGGACGCGTCGCGTCGCCTCCCGGCTTCGTTGCTTTGGCGTCCCCGTCTGTTTGCTGCCGTGCGAGTGCTTCGGGACGCACCTGTCTGACATTAAGCAAGGCGTGCGCCATCTGCCGGCATGCCCCGCGCGACAAGGGGGCGAGCGCCGCAGGCGAATGCGGAAGGCGCGCGGGCGGTGTGTTTTGATTCACTGACGAATCAGCGTGCGCGCGCCGCGTTCGACTCCGCAGGGGCGATCGCGCGCATTCGAACATGTCGCGCGGCGACCGGGGCGGTCCAACTTGTCGCGCCGCATTGTCGGCGCAGCCTGGCATGGCTGACCGTCGTGTGTCGTGCGTCGTGTGCGAGACGGTCCGGCGCGCTGAACGAACGCCGCTATCACATGAGACGAATGGACCGGACTCCGATGTATTTTCCGGTTTGGGCGTGGCGTTACACATTCGCAACATTTCCCGCGTACCGATTCGTGTGATGCAAGCGCCGTCGTGTGCCGGGGAAATCCGGTGCGCGCGAAGGCGGCCGACGCTCGCGTGCGCGCCGCACGCTGCACAGACGAAAGCGTCGAATCGAGACGACGCAACGCGCGTCGAAAGATGCACGCCATTCGCCGTGCCGCGTGCGCTCGACATGCATGCACGATTCATCGGACGACGTCGTCAGACGGATCGCGCGCACGTCCGGCTGTTTATCGTTGTCGTGTCGATCCGGCGATGCGCGTGCCCGTAGCAGTTGTGAAACATTCCGCGACGCGCTGTTCGCACGCGATGGTCGCGGAACGAAGCGGGCCGGGAGGCGGGCCGGCTGGTTTGAATATTGCTGTAGTGGGAGGACCTGATGCTCGACGCAGCGAGGAACGGCTCATGACGTGATCGATCCAGTACGACGGGACGCCGGTAGTACGACGATTCGCGCGGCTTCGACCGTGCGAACGAGGCGGCGCGCTCGCCCCGCGACACCGCCGCGTGTTGATCGCGTGCGAATACGGGATGCGCCGCCCGAATACATGCTTCGCGCCACGTGCCGGATCGCCAGGCGCGAAGTGGCTAAACGAGGATAACGATGAAGAAGATCTTGCTTGTGTTCGGGACTCGGCCGGAGGCCATCAAGATGGCGCCGCTGGTGCGCGCGCTGAAGGCGCAGGCGGATGTCGACGCCCGGGTGTGCGTGACCGCGCAGCATCGCGAAATGCTCGACCAGGTGCTGACGCTGTTCGACATCAAGCCCGACTACGATCTCAACCTGATGCGGCAAGGCCAGACGCTGACCGACGTGACGACCGGCATCCTCCAGGCGATCGGCATGGTCTTCGACGAATTGCGACCGGACATCGTGCTGGTGCACGGCGATACGACGACCACGCTCGCGGTGAGCCTGGCGGCGTTCTATCGCTATTTGCCGGTCGGTCACGTGGAAGCCGGCTTGCGCAGCGGGGACATCTGGTCGCCGTGGCCGGAGGAACTGAATCGCCGCGTGACCGATGCGGTGTCGTCATGGCATTTCGCCCCCACCGGGCAGGCGCGCGACAACCTGCTGAGCGAAGGCGTGCCGGGCGGGGCGGTTTCGCTGACCGGCAATACCGTGATCGATGCGTTGCACGAGGTCAAGCGCATGCTGGATCGCACCGCCGCGCTGTCGGACAGGATCGCCGCGTACTTCCCGTTTCTCGAACCGTCGCGGCGCGTCGTGCTGATCACCGGCCATCGCCGTGAAAGTTTCGGCGAACCGTTCCGGCATTTCTGCGACGCGCTGTGCGCGCTGGCGAGCCGCTATCGCGATGCGCAATTCGTCTATCCGCTGCATCTGAACCCGAACGTGCGGGAGCCGGCACGCGCGCGGCTCGGCGGCGTCCCCAACATCTACCTGATCGAGCCGCAGGAATATCTGTCGTTCGTATTCCTGATGTCGCGCGCGTATTTCATCATCACGGATTCGGGCGGCATTCAGGAAGAAGGGCCGGCGCTCGGCAAGCCGGTGCTCGTCACGCGCGAGACGACCGAGCGGCCCGAAGCGATTCAGGCCGGCACCGCGCGGCTCGTCGGCACCGACCGGGAGCGGATCGTGTGGGAGGCGTCGCGGCTGTTCGACAGCGAGAGCGCCTACGAGGAAATGTCGCGCGCGAGCAATCCGTACGGCGACGGCCATGCGAGCGAGCGGATCGTTCACGCGCTGATGCGCACGCCCGGCGTGCCGACGAAGACGACGAGTTTTGCAATGGGCGCCACGGAAATGCCGTTCAACGCGCTCACGCTCGGCTTGCAGGCGTTGCGCTCGCCGTGAAGAAGGGCGCGCGGTAGCGCCTGCCGGCGCGTTCGACGCAGGCGTCAAACATCCGGTCCGGCCGCGAGGTCGGCCGGATGTTTGCACGTGGGCGGTCCGGAACGCACGGTCCCGATGCATTCGAAAGTCACGCCGTCGACACGTCCTGTTCTCCGCCATATTTTCTCCCCCGCTTGCCTAAAACTCTCGAACCGCGTCGATCCGACGTCAAATCCGAAATGGTTCGATAATGCGGACGGCGATCCATGCGGACGAGCGGCCGGCCGGCGTGACGTTGAAAGGTTGCGCGGGCAACCGGCCGACAGCATCGTTCGCAGCATCAGCCCGACCGTGCTGCACGCGACACGGTCGACGAAACGGCGCCACGCCTGCCTGATCGTTCGGAATGTGCGCCGCGCCGTTCGAATCCCCACTCGATGCCTGCCCGGCGGGCATCGCAACCAGGAGGTGAACGATGATCACGCTGACCGTCAACGGTAGCGAGCAGCACTTCGACGGCAATCCCGACATGCCGTTGCTCTGGTATCTGCGCGATGTGCTCGGCCACACCGGCACCAAGTTCGGCTGCGGGATGGCGCTGTGCGGCGCGTGCACCGTGCATCTCGACGGCGTGGCGATCCGCGCGTGCATCACGCCCGTCGCGGTCGCCGCCGGCAAGCGCGTGACGACGATCGAAGGCTTGTCGACGGACCTCACGCATCCGCTGCAGCAGGCGTGGCAGGAGCTGAACGTCGCGCAATGCGGCTACTGCCAGTCCGGGCAGATCATGCAGGCGGCGTCGCTGCTGAAGACCAATCCCCATCCGACCGACGCCGACATCGACGATGCGATGTCCGGCAACATCTGCCGCTGCGGCACCTATACGCGCATTCGCGCGGCGATCCGGCTGGCCGTGCGCCGCGGAGGTGCCGCATGAGCGCGCCCGAACTCTCCGTGCACAACGAAAGCCGTCGCGCGCTGCTGCTGGGCTTCGCATCGGGCGGGCTGCTGCTCGCGTTCGGCGTGCCGTCGCTCGCGCAGGCGGCCGCGCCGGTGCAGCCGCCCGTCAGCGCGAATCCGCAGTACGGCGGCGCAGGGATGCCGCACGGCTTGCGCGACGATCCGAACCTGTTCGTGGCGATCGCACCGGACGGCACCGTCACGGTGACCTGCATCCGCTCCGAGATGGGGCAGGGCGTGCGCACGAGCGTGGCGCTCGTGGTGGCCGACGAGCTCGGCGCGGACTGGGCGCGCGTGAAGGTCGCGCAAGCGGTAGGCGACGAGCCGCGCTACGGCAACCAGAACACCGATGGTTCGCGCAGCCTGCGCCAGAGCTTCGCCGCGCTGCGCCGAGCGGGCGCGGCCGCGCGCACGATGCTCGAGCAGGCCGCGGCAGCGACGTGGGGCGTCGACGTGCGCCAGGTGAAGGCGGCGGTGCACGAGGTCGTCGACACGAAAACCGGACGCAAGCTCGGCTTCGGCGAACTGGCCGCGAAAGCCGCCGCGCTGCCGGTGCCCGATACGAAAAGCGTGGCGTTGAAGGCGCCGGCCGAATTCCGCTATATCGGCAAGGGCAAGACGGCGCTGATCGACGGACGCGACATCGTCGGCGGGCGGGCGCAGTATGGGATCGATACGCGGCTCGACGGCATGCTGTACGCGGTCGTCGCGCGCCCGCCGGTCTACGGCGATACGGTGGCGTCGTTCGATGCATCGGCTGCCGAGAAGCTGCCGGGCGTCGTGAAGGTCGTGCCACTGGCGTCGACGCCGCTGCCTTCCGGCTTCCAGCCGCTCGGTGGCGTGGCCGTGATTGCGCACGATACGTGGACGGCCATCCAGGCACGCGCGCAGTTGAAGATCGACTGGAAGCACGGACCCAACGCGGGCTACGACTCGGCCGAATATCGCAAGGCGCTCGAAGCGGCTGCCGCGCAGCCGGGCGACGTGATCCGCAACGACGGCGACGCGGCGGTCGCGCTCGCCGGCGCGGCGAAACGCGTGCGCGCGACGTACTACATTCCGCATCTCGCGCACGCTACGATGGAGCCGCCCGCGGCCGTCGCGCGGGTGGCCGACGGCCGCTGCGAAGTATGGACCTGCACGCAGGCGCCGCAGACCACGCGCGACGAAATCGCGAAGGCGCTCGGCTGGCCGACGGAGCGCGTGACGGTCAACGTGACGCTGCTCGGCGGCGGGTTCGGCCGCAAGTCCAAGCCCGATTACGTGGTGGAGGCCGCGCTGCTGTCGAAGGCGGTCGGCGCACCCGTGAAGCTGACCTTCACGCGCGAGGACGACATCGCGCACGACTACTTCCACGCGGTGTCGCTCGAAGCGTTCGACGGCGGGATCGATGCGTCGGGGAAGGTGGTTGCGTGGCAGCATCGCACGGTCGCGCCATCGATCCAGTCGACGTTCCGGCCCGGCGTCGTGCACGAGCAGCCGGGCGAGCTCGCGCAAGGCATCGCGGATCTGCCGTTCGCGATTCCGAACGTGCGGATCGAGAATCCGGCCGCGCAAGCGCACACGCGGATCGGCTGGTTCCGCTCGGTGTACAACATTCCGCATGCGTTCGGCATCCAGAGTTTCGTGTCGGAGCTCGCGCATGCGGCCGGCCGCGATCCGAAGGATTTCCTGCTCGACCTGATCGGGCCCGCGCGGCGTTTCGAGCCGCACATCACGGTGAAAAACGTGAACTATGGCGAGGACCCCGCGCTGTATCCGGTCGATACGGGGCGGCTGCGGCGCGTGGTCGAGACGGTCGCGCGCGAAGCCGGGTGGGGGCGCAAGCTGCCGAAGGGGCACGGGCTCGGGATCGCCGCGCATCGCAGCTTCGTGTCGTACACGGCCGCGGTGTGCGAGGTGCAGGTCGACGCGGACGGCAAGATCTCGGTGCCGCGCGTCGACATCGCGATCGACTGCGGGCCGCAGGTCAATCCGGAGCGGGTGCGTTCGCAGCTCGAGGGGGCGGTGGTGATGGGGCTCGGCATCGCGCTGCACGGCGAGATCACGTTCAAGGACGGCCGCCCGGAGCAGAGCAACTTCAACGGCTTCCAGGTGCTGAGGATGAACGAGGCGCCGCGCGAGATTCGCGTGCACCTCGTTGCACCGGACGATTACGCGACGCCGCTCGGCGGTGTCGGCGAACCGGGCCTGCCGCCCGTCGCGCCGGCGCTGACCAACGCGATCTTCGCGGCGACCGGCACGCGCATCCGCAGCTTGCCGGTGGCCGATCAGCTCGCGAAACCGCAGGCCGGTTGACGCAGCATCTGTCCCGCGCCGGGCCGCATCGTGCGGCCCGGCTCACTTCGAGCCCAGAACGAGGAGGATGACGTGACCTCATCCGATGTCAGTATGAAACAGACGGTTTCTCCCGCCGAATGGGATGCACGAGTCAACCTGGCGGCCGCGTATCGCCTCACCGCGCTGTTCGGCTGGGACGATCTCGTGTTCACCCATATTTCCGCGCGCGTGCCCGGCCCCGAGCACCACTTCCTGATCAACCCGTACGGGATGATGTTCGACGAGATCACGGCGTCGTCGCTGGTCAAGGTGGATCTCGACGGACGCAAGGTGTCCGAATCGCCGTACGAGATCAACCCGGCCGGCTTCACGATCCACAGCGCGGTGCATGCGGCTCGCGACGATGCGCAATGCGTGATGCACACGCATTCGATCAACGGCGTGGCCGTCTCGGCGCAGGAAGGGGGCTTGCTGCCGCTGTCGCAGCAGTCGCTTGGCGTGCTGGCGTCGCTCGGCTATCACGACTACGAAGGCATCGCGCTCAACGAGGGCGAGAAGGCGCGCCTCGTGCGCGACCTCGGCGGCAACACGAACCTGATGTTGCGCAACCACGGGTTGCTGACCGTCGGTGCGACGCCGGCCGATGCGTTCGTCGCGATGTACTTCTTCGAAGCGGCCTGCATGATTCAGGTGCGCGCGCAGGCGGGCGGCTCGACGCTGCTGCCGATCGCGCAGCCGATTCTCGACGGCATCAAGCAGCAGATCGCCGCGGTCACGCGCGGGATGGGCGCGGGGGCGCTCGTCTGGCCCGGATTGCTGCGCCGGCTCGATCGACGTAATCCCGGATACGCGGACTAGCTTGCGCGTCGTTGTCGTTTGCGAACGACCGTGCTAAATTCCTGCCAGCGTCTGCAGTCACGCAACCCTTCATTCGGCTGACACGGCCGGCACCCCGGGAGGCAGCACGATGAGTCTGTTGATGTCGCGACGCGATCTGGCGTTCCTGCTGTATGACTGGCTCGACGCCGAAGCGCTCGTCGCGCTGCCGCGCTACGCGGAGCACAGTCGCGAGACCTTCGACGCGGTGCTCGACACCAGCGAGCGGATCGCCGAAGACCTGTTCGCGCCGCACGCGGCGCGCGGCGATCGCGAGGAGCCGCGGTTCGACGGCGAACGCGTGACGCTGATTCCGGAAGTCGAACCGGCGGTGCGCGCGTTCGCGGACGCCGGCCTGATCGCCGCGGGGCACGACGAAGCGCTCGGCGGCATGCGCTTGCCGAAGCTCGTCGAAGCCGCGTCGTTCCTGTTCTTCCAGGCCGCGAACATCGCGACCGCCGCATATCCGTTCCTGACCGTCGCCAACGCGAACCTGCTCGTCGCGCACGGCAGCGCCGCGCAGATCGACGCGTTCGCCCGCCCGGAGCTGGAAGGGCGTTTCCTCGGCACGATGTGCCTGTCCGAACCGCAAGCCGGCTCGTCGCTGTCCGACATCGCGACGCGCGCCGATTTCGAAGGCGCTTCCCCGCTCGGCCCGCGCTACCGGCTGACCGGCAACAAGATGTGGATTTCCGGCGGCGAGCACGAGCTGGCGGAAAACATCGTCCACCTCGTGCTCGCGAAGATCCCCGACGAACATGGCCGGCTGCAGCCCGGCACGCGCGGCATCTCGCTGTTCATCGTGCCGAAGTTCCTGACCGGCACCGATGGCGCGAGGGGTGAGCACAACGACGTCGTGCTCGCCGGACTGAACCACAAGATGGGCTATCGCGGCACGACCAACTGCCTGCTGAATTTCGGCGAAGGCACGCGTTATCGGCCGGAAGGGCGCGCGGGCGCGATCGGTTATCTGGTCGGCCAGCCGAATCATGGCCTCGGCTACATGTTCCATATGATGAACGAGGCGCGTATCGGGGTCGGCGCGGGCGCGGTGGCGCTCGGCTACACCGGTTATCTGCACGCGCTCGACTACGCGCGCAACCGTCCGCAAGGCCGCCCGCTCGGGCCTGCGGCCAAGGATGCGGCCGCGCCGCAGGCACCGATCGTCGACCATCCGGACGTGCGGCGCATGCTGCTCGCGCAGAAGGCCTATGTCGAAGGCGGTCTCGCGTTGATCCTGTACTGCGCGAGGCTGGTCGACGAAGCGCGCGCGCACGGCGATGCGGCGGTGCGCGCCGAGGCTACGTGCCTGCTCGACATCCTGACACCGATCGCGAAAAGCTGGCCGTCGCAGTGGTGTCTGGCCGCGAACGATCTCGCGATCCAGGTGCACGGCGGCTACGGCTACACGCGCGACTACGCGGTCGAACGGCTCTATCGCGACAACCGCCTGAATCCGATTCACGAAGGCACGCACGGTATCCAGGCACTCGATCTGCTGGGCCGCAAGGTCACGCAGGATGATGGCGCATCGCTGCACGCGCTCGATGCGCGGATCGGTGCCACCGTCGAGCGCGCGCGGGCGCTGGATGCCGGCGCGTGCGAGCAGGCCGATGCGTTGGCGCAGCGTTGGGCGAGACTGTGCGACGTGACGCATCAGTTGAGCGCGATCGGCGATCCGCGGACGCGGCTGGCGAATGCGAGCGTGTATCTCGAAGCGTTCGGCCATCTCGTCGTTGCGTGGCTGTGGCTCGACGTGACGCTCGCTGCGCACGGACACGACGGCGATTTCCACGACGGCAAGCGTGCGGCGGCCCGCTACTTCTTCCGCTGGGAACTGCCGAAGGTGGATGCGCAGCTCGACCTGCTGTCGAGCGTCGACACGACGACGCGCGACATGCGCGACGCGTGGTTCTGAACGTGGTTTCAACGACATTCCGGAATACCGACGATCTCGCCGATGCGATGGTCATCGCATGCTCGTCGTGAACCGGCCGCGCGGGGCCATCCCGCACCCCATACCGATGCCCGGCCGCGCCGCGCAAGGAGACAGAAGCGCATGAAAGCCCTGTTGTGTTCCGCATTCGGCCCGATCGACCGCTTGCGTATCGAGGACGTCGCGATTCCCGAACCGGCTGCCGGGCAGGTCCGGATTCAGGTGAAGGCGGCCTCGCTCAATTTTCCCGACGCGCTGATCGTCCAGGGGTTGTATCAGGTGAAACCGGCGCTGCCGTTTTCGCCGGGCGCCGAATTTGCCGGCGTGATCGACGCGGTCGGTGAAGGCGTCACCGCGTGGCGGCCCGGCGATTCGGTGATGGCGTTTACCGGGCACGGCGGGTTCGCGCAGCAGTGCGTGGCCGATGCGCGGCAGCTCGCCGCGCTGCCGCCCGGCATGACATTCGAGCAGGGCGCGGCGCTCGTGCTCGCCTACGGCACGTCGCTGCACGCGTTGCAGCAGCGTGCGCGCCTGCAGGCGGGCGAGACGCTGCTCGTGCTGGGCGCGGCCGGCGGCGTCGGGATCGCCGCGATCGAGATTGCGAAGGCGCTCGGTGCGCGCGTGATCGCGGCAGCGTCGAGCGCGGACAAGCTCGCGCTGTGCCGTGAAGCGGGCGCCGACGAGACGATCGACTATGCGACCGAGGATCTGCGCCGCCGCGTCGACGAACTGACCGGCGGGCGCGGCGCCGACGTCGTCTACGATCCGGTGGGCGGCGCGTACAGCGAAGCGGCGCTGCGTGCGACCGCGTGGCGCGGCCGGTTCCTCGTGGTCGGTTTCGCGGCCGGCGAGATTCCGAAGATCGCGCTGAACCTTGCGCTGCTGAAGGAGCGCGACATTCTCGGCGTGTTCTGGGGCGATGCGGTGCGGCGCGACCCGGCACAGCATGCCGCGAACATGCGGCTGCTCGCCGAATGGTTCGCAGCCGGCAAGGTGCGACCCGCGATCACCGAGCGCGTGTCGCTGGACGGCGCGGCCGACGCGATCGCGCGGATGGCGAACCGGCAGGTGAAGGGCAAGGTGGTGATTTTTCCGGATGCGTGATCCGGGTTCGTCGCGCGGTGATTCAATGCGGGCCGCGCGGCGGATTTTTCACGACGTCGGGCGCGGCGCGCGACCTGCTGTAGAGCGTGGCGATCCGCTACACCGGCGCGCAATGTCGATCGGCGGTGAAACGGACAACGCGCGTTCTTCGTCAGCCGCTTCAATCCTTCGGCAGGCGCAGCGTGTCGAGCGCATGCTGTGAGAACTCGACCCAGAACCGCTCGTTCGCGATGCCGGCCTGCAGCACCAGATGCTGCAGGCGCTTCGTGCGTGAATCGCCGGCCGCCGGATCGCCGGCCCCCACAAAGTCACGCGCCTCGATCTGCAGATACAAGTCCAGCTTTTCCTGATGCAGCGCGATGCGCCGCCGGATCTCGTCCTCGAGGCCGGCCGGCCCGAGCACGGCTTCCGCGCGCAGGCGCACCATCAACGCTTCGCGCAGCGGCGTCGGATCTTCCGGTTCGGCGATCCAGCGGCGCAATTCCTTCTTGCCGGCCGGCAGGATTCGATACGCACGCTTGCGGCCGCGACCGGACTCGGCGGGCAGCGATTCGATCCAGCCCGTTTCCTCGAGACGCCCGAGTTCGCGATAGATCTGCTGGTGCGTCGCCTGCCAGAAATAGCCGATCGAGCGATCGAAACGGTCGGCGAGCTCGGACCCCGAACCGGGGCGTTCGGCGAGGGCGGTGAGAAGCGCGTGCGGCAGGGACATGTTGAATCGGCGAAGGCTGCGGAATGAACCGCATCTTGCCATATCGGGGCCGCAGCACAAACGACGCGGGTGCTTTTATGCAACATGTTGCATAAACAAAGCCGGCGAGCTACCATCAATGCAACTTGTTGCATAAACATGGAGACACCCGATGGCTTCCCGTTATCCGCATTTGACGACCCCGCTCGAACTCGGCTTCACGTCGCTCAGGAACCGCGTGTTGATGGGGTCGATGCACGTCGGCCTGGAGGAAGCGCCGAACGGTTTCGAGCGGATGGCCGCCTTCTATGCGGAGCGTGCGCGCGGCGAGGCCGGCCTGATCGTCACGGGCGGCTTCGCGCCGAACGAGCGCGGCCGTCCGGCGCCGGGCGGTGCGATGCTGACGACCGAAGCGGAAGCCGAACGCCATCGTGTCGTGACGCGCGCGGTGCACGCGGAGGGCGGCAGGATCGCGTTGCAGATCCTGCATTTCGGGCGCTACGCGTATCACCCGGCGCTCGCGGCGCCCAGCGCGCTGCAGGCGCCGATCAACCGGTTCACGCCGCATGCGTTGACGAGCGACGAGGTCGACGAGACGATCGCCGATTTCGTGCGATGCGCGGCGCTCGCGCAGCATGCGGGCTACGACGGTGTCGAGATCATGGGGTCCGAGGGCTACCTGATCAACGAATTCATCGCCGCACGCACGAACCATCGCGACGATGCGTGGGGCGGCGCGTACGAGAACCGCATCCGTTTCGCGGTCGAGATCGTGCGGCGCGTGCGCGAGCGTGTCGGTACGAACTTCATCGTCATCTACCGGCTGTCGATGCTCGATCTCGTCGAAGGCGGCTCGACGCTCGACGAGGTGATCCGGCTCGCGCAGGCAATCGAGGCGGCCGGCGCGACGATCCTCAATACCGGCATCGGCTGGCACGAGGCGCGCATTCCGACCATCGCGACCAAGGTGCCGCGCGCCGCGTATGCGTGGGTGACGCGGCAACTGATGGGCAAGGTCGGCATCCCGCTCGTCGCGACCAACCGGATCAACACGCCGGAAGTCGCCGAGCAACTGCTCGCCGACGGCTATTGCGACATGGTGTCGATGGCGCGGCCGTTCCTCGCCGATGCCGAGTTCGTTCGCAAGGCGCGGGAAGGGCGCGCGGACGAAATCAACACGTGCATCGGCTGCAACCAGGCGTGCCTCGACCATACGTTCAGCGGCAGGATCACGTCGTGCCTCGTGAATCCGCGTGCGTGTCATGAAACCGAGCTCGTGATCCTGCCCGCGCCGCGCCGCAAGCGGATCGCGGTGGTCGGCGCCGGGCCGGCCGGCCTCGGCTTCGCGGTCACGGCGGCCGAACGCGGTCATGCGGTCACGCTGTACGAAGCGGGCGCCGAGATCGGCGGCCAGTTCAACATTGCGAAGAAGGTGCCCGGCAAGGAAGAGTTCAACGAGACGCTGCGCTATTTCCGCCGGCAGATCGAATTGCGCGGCATCGCGCTGCACGTCAACACGCGCGCGACCGCCGAGATGCTGCTGCAGGGCGAATTCGACGAAGTGGTGATCGCGACGGGCATCGTGCCGCGCACGCCGCCGATCGACGGCATCGAGCATCCGAAAGCGCTCGGCTATCTCGACGTGCTGCGCGACGACAAGGCCGTCGGCCGCAGCGTCGCGATCGTCGGCGCGGGCGGCATCGGCTTCGACGTCGCCGAATATCTCGTTCATCGCGACGGCGACGACCGTGTCGACGCGGACCGGTTCTTCAGCGAATGGGGCGTCGACCGGTCGTATGCGAATGCCGGCGGGCTGGGCGACGCGCGGCCCGAGCCGGCGGCGCGGCACGTGCATCTGCTGCAACGCAAGGCGTCGAAGGTCGGCGACGGCCTCGGGAAGACCACCGGATGGATTCACCGCGCGGCGCTGAAGGCGCGCGGCGTCGGGATGTCGTCGGCGGTCACGTACCGGCGCATCGACGATGAAGGTCTTCACGTGACGATCGACGGTGTCGAGCAGACGCTGCCGGTGGACAACGTGGTGATCTGCGCGGGGCAGGAGCCGTCGCGCGAGCTGGCGGAGCAACTGCAGGCAGCCGGCTGCCGCGTGCATCTGATCGGCGGCGCATGCGAGGCCGCCGAACTCGATGCGAAGCGCGCGATTCACCAGGGCACGACGTTGGCCGCGACCCTTTGATACCGATTCGTTTCTTCCCCGTCCAACCACGTTACTGGAGACTGCGATGACGCACTCGCCGCTGAATGTTCATCCTGCCGTCGCGAAATCGCTCGACGCATGGCACGCGATGGTCGAACGCAAGGATTTCGGCACGCTGGAATCGATCGTCCATCCGGACGCCACGTTCCGTTCGCCGATGGCGTTCAAGCCGTACGGGCCGGCGCCCGCGCTGCTGATGGCGCTGCGCACGGTGATCACGATCCTCGAGAACTTCACGTATCACCGCCAGTTCGCGACCGACGACGGCAAGAGCGTCGTGCTGGAGTTCGGCGCGACCATCGGCGACAAGGCGCTGAAGGGGATCGACATGATCCGCTTCGACGACGACGGCCGGATCGTCGAATTCGAGGTGATGATCCGGCCGTTCAATGCACTGCAGGCACTCGGCGCGGAGATGGGCGCGCGGCTCGGGCAGCAGTTGCCGGCGTTCAAGACCGGCGGTTGAGCAAGGCGGTGGCAACCGCGCGGCCGACTGCGGGGCAACACGCTGCGAGTGCAGGGCGGTTTCCCCGCTGTCCGCGTTTAGAGAGCGGAGAGAGCCTGACAAAATACTGTCGAATCGAATTGATATATTGTATCATCTGACGTTTTCGTCGCCGAGGGCCGGGCTGTCCGGCTCACTTGCGCGCGACGACAAACGAACAAGCTCGATACGACGTGACGAGAACCGGACACACCCCGGCGCGCGGGGAGCGGCGCCATGCCGCGCCGCGCCGGACCACGGGCGCCTGGCGCACCCGCGCGGCACGCAGGTGCACGACCTTGCTGGGCTGCGCGATGGCCACCACCGGCGCGCTGGCCGCCGAAGCCGCGGCGTCGGCGTCGGCGCCGGATGACCGGCACGCGCTGCCGGCGATCAACGTCACCGCGTCGTCCGCGCCGGCCGATCCGCTGACACAACCGCTCGAAACGGGCTCGCGGCTCGGGCTTGCCAGCCTCGACACGCCCGCGAGCGTCGAAACCGTCACGGCCGATACGATCGACGCACGCGGCGATCACACCGTACTCGACGCGGTCACGCGCACGGCCGGCTTTGCGAGCGCGATCGCACCGGGCACCGGCGGCACCGCCCTGAGCGTGCGCGGCTTCAGCGGGCAGGAATCGGTGATGACGCTGCTCGACGGCGTGCGGCTGATGCCGGCGGCCGGCACGATCACGTTTCCGTTCGACACGTGGTCGGTCGCGCGCATCGAGGTGCTGCGCGGCCCGGCATCGGTGCTGTACGGCGAAGGGGCGATCGGCGGAGTCGTGAACGTGGTGCCGAAGCGGCCGCAGCGCACGCGCGAGACGACGCTGCAGTTGGGCGTCGGCCCCGACGGCGCGAAGCGCTTCGCGTTCGATACGACGGGCGCGTTCGGCCCGCGGCTGTCGTACCGCTTCTACGCGAGCGATGCGCGTGCGAACGGTCTCGCGGAGCGGGCCGATACGCATACGACGGCCATCGGCGGCGTGCTGACGTTCGATGTGAGCCCGCAGCTCACGCTGACGCTCAACTACGACTACGGGCGCCAGATGCCCGCGACATACTATGGCGTGCCAGCGCCGAACGGCGTGCTCGATCCGTCGCTGCGCAAGCTGAACTACACGGTCGGCGACGCGACGATTGCGTACTACGACCAGTGGACGCGCCTGTCGGCCCGCTACCGGCCCGCGCCCGGCGTGACGATCGACAACCAGCTCTACTACCTTACATCTAACCGTCACTGGCGTAACGCCGAATCGTATGTGCTCGACCCCGCGACGGGACGCGTCACGCGCGGCGACTATCTCGACATCGGCCATCATCAGCGGCAGATCGGCGACCGGCTGAGCGCGCGTTTCGACGGGATGCTGTTCGGTCGCGCGAACCGTTTCGTCGTCGGCACGGAATTCAGCCAGATCACGTTCAGCGGCATCAACAATTCGCCGTACGGCGGCGAAACGACGGTGCCGGCGCACGGCTTCGATCCCGGCGTCTTCACGAGCCCGGACCCGACCGTGCCGCAGTTCAGCACGCGCGCACGGCAGGCGGCGGTATTCGCGGAGAACCGGCTCGAGGTGCTGCCGCGGCTCGCGTGGGTGAGCGGCCTGCGCTACGACCACATCGCATTCAGTCGCGAGCAGGCGGCGACCGGCGCGGGCTTCGACAAGCGGTTCGCGAACGTCGGCTGGCGCACCGGTTTCGTATTCGACATCGCGCCGACGTTCACCGCCTATGCGCAGTACACGACGGGCGCGGAGGGCGTCGGCTCGCTCGTGACGCTGTCCGCGTCGCAGATGAACTACCGGCTCGCGACCGGCGAACAGTGGGAAGCCGGGCTCAAACAGACGCTGCTGAATGGTCGCGCGTACTGGACGGTCGCGGTGTACGACATCACGAAGCGCAACCTGCTCAGCACCGATCCGTTCAATCCGGCGCTGCGCCAGCAGGTCGGCCGGCAGTCGTCGCGCGGCATCGAGCTGACCGGCGGCGCGCGGCTACCGCACGGCTGGACGATCGATGCGAACGTCGCGCTGCTGCGTGCGCGCTACGACGCATTCAACCAGACGGTCGGCGGCGCGACGGTGTCGCGGGCCGGCAACGTGCCGTCCGGCGTGCCGCAGCAGACCGCGAACCTGTGGCTCGGCTGGGCGTTCGCCGAGCGCTGGCACGCGAATGCGGGCGTGCGTTACGTCGGCGCGACCTACGGCGACGATGCGAATCGCGTGCAGGTGCCGTCGTATACGGTGTTCGATGCGTCGCTGCGCTGGCAGCCGACGTCGCGCACCGAGCTCGCGCTGTATCTGCGCAATCTCGCGAACCGCACGTATGCGGTGACGACGTCGAACGGCGGCGAACAATGGCTGCTCGGCCCGTCGCGCTCGGCGGAGCTCGTCGCGACGATGCGTTTCTAGGGCGGCACGACATGCGTCCCGTCAAACACATGCTCGACATCGAACGCGTGAGCTGGTCTCCCGGCGGCGCGGTCGACGTGCTCGATTCGGTGACGCTGACGGTGGCCGAAGGCGAGTTCGTCGGGCTGGTCGGCCCGAACGGCAGCGGCAAGACGAGCCTGCTGCGCTGCGTGTTCCGCTACGCGCGGCCCGACGCGGGCCGCGTCGCGCTCGACGCGCAGGACGTGTGGCGCATGCGGCCGCGCGCGGTCGCACAGCGCATCGCGGTGCTGCAACAGGAGACGCCCGACGATTTCGGGCTGACGGTTGACGAGCTGGTCGGCATGGGCCGCACGCCGCACAAGCGGGCGTTCGAGGCGGAGTCGGCCGACGATCGCCGGATCGTCGATTCCGCGCTGCACGATGTGGGCCTCGTCGAACGCCGCGCGCAGCGTTTCGCGTCGCTGTCGGGCGGCGAGAAGCAGCGCGCGCTGCTGGCCCGCGCACTCGCGCAGCAGCCCGAACTGCTGTTGCTCGACGAACCGACCAACCATCTCGACCTGCGTCACCAGCTCGAACTGCTCGCACGCGTGCGCCGCCTCGGCATCGCGACGCTCGCGACGATTCACGACCTCAATCTCGCGGCCGCGTATTGCGACCGGCTCCATGTGCTCGCGCACGGCCGCGTCGTCGCGTCCGGCGCGCCGGACGACGTGCTGACCGAAGCGCTGCTGCGCGACGTGTTCGGCGTCGCCGCGCTCGTCGATCGCCATCCCGCCACGGGTCGCCCGCGCATCACGCCGCTTCATCCGGAATGACCACCATGCCGTTTCCTGTCCTGTCTTTCGTCGCCCGTCGGCTGGTCGCAGCTGCCGTGCTCGGCGGCGCGGCGGCGCACGCGCTCGCCTATCCCGTCACCGTGCGCAGTTGCGATCGCGACGTGACGTTCGAGCGCGCACCGACGCGCGCGGTGAGCAACGACGTGAACCTGACCGAGATGATGCTCGCGCTCGGCCTGAAGGATCGGCTCGTCGGCTATACGGGCATCGGCGGCTGGAAGACGGGCACCGCGCGCGTGCGCGAAGCGTTGCGCGGCGTGCCCGAACTGGCGAGCCAGTATCCGTCGCTGGAAGTGCTGGCCGCCGCGCGCGCTGACTTCTATCTCGCGGGCTGGAACTACGGGATGCACGTCGGCGGGCCGGTGACACCGGCGACGCTCGCGCCGTTCGGCATCCGCACCTACGAACTGACCGAATCGTGTTCGCACGTGATGAAGCAGTCGGCCGCGTCGTTCGACGACGTGTTCCGCGACCTGACCAATCTCGGTCGCATCTTCGGTGTCGATGCGCGCGCCGCGCAGGTCGTCGCCGGAATGCGCGCGCGGCTCGCGGCGGTGTCGCGCGCGATCGGGCGCCCGGCGCCGCTGCGCGTGTTCGTGTACGACAGCGGCACCGACAAGCCGATGACCGCGGGCGGGCTCGCGATGCCGACCGCGTTGCTCGCGGCGGCGGGCGCGCGCAACGTGATGGACGACCTGCCGCGCAGCTGGACGCAGGTGAGCTGGGAAAGCGTGGTCGCGCGCGATCCGCAGGTGATCGTGATCGTCGACTATTCGGCGGTCACGGCCGCGCAGAAGCAGCAGTTCCTGTCGAGCCAGCCGGCGCTCGCGCGCGTGGCCGCGATTCGCGACCGGCGCTTCGTCGTGATTCCGTACGATGCGGCGACGCCGGGTCCGGAGAACGTCGCGGCGGTCGAGACGCTGGCCCGCGCGCTGTATCCGGCCGCCTTTGCCGGAGCGGCACGATGAGCGTGCGCGGGCAGGCGGCGCGGCTCGACATGCGCGTGGTGCTGCCGGGGCTGGCCGTGCTGCTGATCGTGTCGATCGTCGTGTCGGCCGCGTTCGGTCCCGCGCCGATCGCGATGCCGGCCGCGGTGCGGATCGTCGCCGCGCACGTCGCGTCGGCGTTCGGCGGCGCCGATGCGTTCGCGGCGGCGCCGGGCGACGACAGCATCGTGTGGTTGATCCGGATGCCGCGTGCGCTGCTGGCCGCGATCGTCGGCGCGACGCTGGCGACGGTCGGCGTCGCGTTGCAGGCGGCGACCGCGAACCGCCTGGCCGATCCGCACCTGCTCGGCGTGAGCGCGGGCGCGATGCTCGGCGCGATCGCGGTCACGGTGGTGGCCGGCGCGGCGTTCGGCCCGTTCACGCTGTCGGCCGCCGCGTTTGCAGGTGCGCTCGCGGCGACCGCGTGCGTGGTCGCGCTCGCTTACCGGAGCGGCCGGCTCGAATCGGACCGGCTGCTGCTCGCGGGCGTGTCGGTGTCGTTCATGATGGCCGCGTTCGGCAACCTGCTGCTGTATCTCGGCGACCAGCGCGCCGCGTCGTCGGTGCTGTTCTGGACGCTCGGCGGCGTCGGGCTCGCGCGCTGGGACCTGCTGCCGGTGCCGGCCGTGTGCGCGGTGCTCGCGGGCGGCGCGCTCCATGCGCGCCGACGCGAACTGAATGCGCTGATGTCGGGCGACGTCGCCGCCGCGTCGCTCGGCGTGCCGAGCGCGCGGATGCGGCGCGAGGTGTTCGTCGTCGCGTCGTTCGCGACGGGCGCGATGGTCGCGGTGAGCGGCGCGATCGGCTTCGTCGGGCTCGTGACGCCGCATCTGTGCCGTCGCGTCGTCGGCGCGGAGCACGGCCGGCTGCTGCCGGTCGCCGCGCTGGCCGGCGCGATCCTGCTCGTGTGGGCCGATGTCGCCGCGCGCACGCTCGCAGCGCCGGAGGATCTGCCGATCGGCATCGTGACCGCGCTGTTCGGCAGCCTGTTCTTCGTCGCACTGCTGCGGCGACGCTGAGCGAACGCGCGGTCGGGCGGGGGCGGGTCGGTGCCCGCCGCCTGTTTCAACGAATCGGGACGACCGTGCCCGTGCCGCTGCGGCGGCGCGCATCGGCATGCGTGCTTTCCACGTGCTGCGCGACGTCGAACAGACTGTCCGGCAGCGCGCGTACGGGCAGTGTGATCACGAAGCGCGCGCCGCCGAGCGACGAATCCTCGAGCCGCACGTCGCCGCCGTGCACCTGCGCGACGCGCCGCACGATCGCGAGCCCGAGCCCGAAACCGCCGGTCTGCCGGTCGCGGCTCGAGTCGAGTCGCTGGAACGGCTCGAACACGCGGGCGCGTTCGGCGGCCGGAATGCCGGGGCCGTCGTCGTCGACGCTCAGCACGAGCGCGCCGGACGCGTCGCGGGTGGCGGCCAGCAATACCTTGCGCGACGCATAGCGGGCGCCGTTGCGAATCAGGTTCAGCAGTGCGCGTGCGACGAGCTTCGGGTCGCAGACGTGGGTCGCCGGCGCGTCGAGTGTCGACACGTCGAGCGCGATACCGCGATCAGCGATGTCGTCCGCGACGTTGCCGGCGACGCTGTCGATCAGTGCATCGACGACGACTTCCATCGGCGCGAGCTCGCTCGCACCCTGTTCGAGCCGGCCGATCGTCAGCAGCTCGGTGACGAGCTCGTCGAGTTCGCGTACGTCGCGCCGCAGCGCGTCGCGGCGCTCGCGCATCCGGCCCGTCTCGTCGGCGTCGGCGAGCAGCGCGAGCCCGAATTCGAGTCGGGCGAGCGGCGTTTTCAGTTCATGCGAGATGCCGTGCATCATTTCGCGCTGCTGCTTGATCGATGCCTCGATGCGCGCGGCCATGTCGTTGAACTGCTGCGACAGCTCGTAGATGTTCGATTTGCCCGACAGCTTCACGCGCGTCGACAGCATCCCGGCGCCGAACGCGCGCGCGGCATCCTGCAGCCGGCGAATGTCGCGCCAGTGATAGTGAATCCACAGCACCACCGCGAACAGCGTCGCGAGCGCGAGCAGCATGTACGCATAGATCCGGATGTCGAGGTCCGGCGCCTCGATCGGGCGGGCATGCAGCACCGAGCCGTCCGCGAGCGGCATGTAGTAATCCTTGCCGTTGTAGCTGATCGCGATCCTGCCGGCATCGAGATCGCGCAACGGCGCGCCGCTCAGTTGCGCACGCGCGTCGGCCATCGACATGAAGCCGAACCCTTCGCGGCCGTGCAGCGCGAGTTCGCGCAATGCGAGCTCGCGCTGCGCGCCCGGATGGCGTTCGAGGTAGTCGTTCAGCACGAACGCATAGGTCGTCAGCGAATCGCGCTGCGCCTGCGCGCCGCGCTCGTAGAAGATCCGGTCGAACGACAGCTGGATGAAGATGATCGACGCGCCGACGAACAGGATCACGACGAGGTACAACCGGAGCAACGGGCGCAGCATTTATTCGTCCCACGCAGAAGGGCTGAACAGGTAGCCGCGACCCCAGATCGTCTTGATCTTGTGCGGCTCCGATGACGCATCCTCGAAGCGGCGGCGCAGCTTCGAGATGCCGGAATCGACCGAGCGGTCGAGCCCGTCGAATTCGATCCCGCGCAACTGCTTCAGGATGTCGTCGCGGCTCAGCACGGTGCCGGCCGCGCGCGCGAGGATCAGCAGCAGGTTGAATTCGGCGGTCTTCAGCTCGACCGGCTCGCCGCGCCACGTGACGGTGCGGTTCGGCGGCGAAATGGCGAGCTCGCCGAAGACGAGCACGTCGGGCGCGACCGCGGGCGCTTCCGCCGCGGCCGGCTGCGCGCGGCGCAACAGCGCGCGGGCGCGGGCGACGAGCACGCGCGGCTCGATCGGCTTGGTCACGTAGTCGTCGGCGCCCGTCTCGAGCCCGGCGACCTGGTCGTACACGTCTGCCCGCGCGGTCAGGATCAGCACGGGGACGTTGGTGAACGCGCGGATGCGCCGGCAGACTTCCATGCCGTCGAGATTCGGCAGCATCAGGTCAAGTATCACGAGGGCCGGCTGGTGCTCGCGCACCGCCGCGACGGCGAGGTCGCCGCGCCGCACGACCGTCACCGCGAATTCATAGCCGTCGAGGTATTCGCGGACGAGCTGCGCGAGGCGATCGTCGTCCTCGATCAGCAGCACACGGTATTTGAGTGGAACTTCGTTCATGGACTCCTCGGGATGCACGCGCCATCTCCCACCGGCAGACCGATGCGCGGCGCGGCACGCGAATTCTATCCGGCCGATCGGCCGCCGGGGCAGCGGGGCGACAATCTCCAACAATCGAACACAATTGCGCACAGATTCGCCGCACATTCAGGACAGTCTCGGCGCGGGGCGGCACCTAGACTGCGGGCTCCGTCATCCTTATCTCAATATTGTGCGCCCATTACTTCGCCGCTACCGCTATTGCATGCCGCTCGCCGGCCTGACCCTCGCCGCCGCTGCCCACGCGGAAAACCAGTATTCGTTGTCGCTCGGCGGCGGGTTCGCACCGCGCTACCAGGGCAGCAAACAGTATCGCGGCGTCGTTGCGCCGTCGTTTTCCGCGAAGTTCGGCAATGGCTTCTTCGTCGACAGCACGGACGGTGCCGGCTACCGGCTGGACCTGCCGCACGGAACGTTCGTGTCGGCGGCGGTGAGTTACGACGCGGGTCGCGCGGACGAGAACCGCTTCGACCTGCCGGGCTCCGACTACCTGAAGGGAATGGGGCGGATTCCGGGCTCGGTGCTGGTCGGCGTGCGTGCCGGCGTGACGCTCTTCGATGCGGCGGAGCTGAGCGTCACGATCGATACCCCCGTGACGCATACGTCGCGCGGCGTGTCGGGGCACGTGGATCTCGCGGTGCCGGTGCTCAAGACGTCGCAGCACGAGATCATCGTGACGGGCACCGTGCACGCGGGCTCGGGACGCTACATGCAGACCTTCTACGGCGTGACCGACGCACAGTCGATGACGAGCCGGTTCCGGCCGTATTCGGTGAGCGGCGGGATCGACAGTGCATCGATGGCGGTCGCGTGGAACTGGACGCTGTCGCGGCACTGGTCGGTGCTCGCGACCGGCGGCGTGACGCGGCTGCTCGGCCGCGCCGGCGACAGCCCGATCGTGCAGTCGCGCAGCAACTACTACGGCATCGCGGGCGTGACGTACAAGTTCTGAACGGATTGCGGGGGCGCGGGCGGACGCACGCGATGCGTCGGCGTCGCGCCGTCGCCGCGAACCGCGTGCGGTAACATGCGCTCGGGTTCGGCGTCAGGCCGGGCCTGCGACGCGGGTGCGCCGGAGCGGCGCGGCCGGCTCGCGAAAGGCCGCCATGCGCTGGCCGGCTCCGTCAGGAAACGGCCGGCAGCGTGCGGAATCGATCACGCATGCGATGCCCGGTCGTGCACGAGTGCCGTACATGGACCGCCGGGCCACGACAGGGAGAAACCGATGAAGAACACGATCGCGATGCTCGTTGCACTCGTTGCGAGCGCAACTTTTGCAGGATGTGCGGACATGGATACGAAGCACCCCAACGCCACCGCGGGCGGCGCGGCCAGGCCCCCTCTGCAGTCGGGCGCCGCGCAGGCATGCAAGGCGGACGCCGCACCGGACGATGCGCTGGTCGGCAAGACCGAGGCCGATGCGACCGCGCTGCTCGACGGTTGCCTGTGGCGCGTGCTCGAGCGCGATGGCAAGTCGTTGCCGGGCACGATGGACTACCGCGAGGAGCGCCGCAATCTCGGCATTCGCGACGGGAAAGTGATCTGGGTACGGCGCGGCTGAGGGCCGTGTGACGATTCCGTCACCGGAATCGTCGACGTCGCGCTATCTGCGCGGGTATGTCATGAAGCGCGGCGCGGCCGCGCGCAAACTGCCGCTGACCGCACGGAAACCATCGCCGCGATACGCGTGCGATCGGATGCGCGTTACTTCGAGATGTACCACAGCGCGTCCGCGCTGGCGCGCGACGGCTGAGCGGCCGCGGCCGGTGCTTGAGCCGGCGCGGGTGGCGGCGTGTTCGACGTGATGGCCGTCGGCAGCGTGGCGGGAATATTCGCGGTCGAAGGCGAGGCCGCCGCCGTTCCCGACGTGGACGGCGTATTCACGTACCACAGCGCATCGGCCGAGGCCGTGCGTTTCGCGGTCGTATTGGCTGCCGTGTTCGCCGCGGCATTCGCTGCCGCACCGGCCGGCTTCTTCGATGCCGGGGCCGATGCGCCGGCCGTCGCCGTGCCCGCCGTCCCGGCCTGCGCGGTCATGCCTGCGGCCGCCGCACTGCGCTGCGCGCGCGCTTCGAACGGCCCGAGCTGGAAGATCAACGTTTGCGCGGGACGCGTCACGACGGCATACGGAAACTGCAGCTCCCACGACATCAGCACGCGCCCGGCCGACGTCTCGGTGAAGATCGCCGGCACGTGCTTCATGTCGCTGAACTGCACGTAGACGCGCGCCCCGTCGTCGAACACCTGGGTCGGCTTGGCCTGATCGGCGCCGGTGACCGTCCATCCGAAGTTGTATGTGCCGGCCGGGCCGGCCGGGCCGGCGGGGCCGCCCTGCGGCGAGGCCGGCGAGATCGTGCGTGCACGCGTGACGGGCGGCGCCGACACGCTCAGGCTCGCGAACGGGTTGTACGTCTGTGCCTGTTGCGGCGGCGTGAAGGAGGGTGGAAGGATGGGCATGGGAGTATCCGGCGAATCCGGCATGGTCCGGATTGCATCATAGACCTTGCGCGCATAGGCGAGGCGCTTGTCGGGCGACGCGGAGTTGTACGCGCCGATCGCGTTCCAGTTGGGGCCGAGCTGGCGGATGTTCTGCGACAGGATCCACGCACCGACGTACGCGTTCGTGCACGCATCGAACAGGCTTTCCCGCGTGATGCCTTCGCGTGCGAGCGTCGGCAGCCACGTGCTGTTGATCTGCATCAGCCCGATGTCGACCGTGCCGTTGGTATTCGTGTTGACGGCGTTCGGATTCATCCCCGATTCGACTTGCGCGATGCCGCGCATCAGGGCGACGCTGACGTGCTGGAACGCGGCCGCGTCGTCCAGGCAATCGGCCCGCGCGACGCCGCAGAGCGCGCACGCGAGCGCGATCGTCGAGGCGAAGGGCAGCGAGTGGCGGCCGAACAGGCGAGTGGTATGACGCGGCATGGCAGGATGGGGCGGAATCCGGGCGCCCGGTGCAAGGAAATTACGCAGACGCGAAGTGTGCCATAGCAGCCGGGCAAATGGCTCGCGTCAAACTTTCCTTTGCATTTATCTGCGCGTTCGACGCGCATTTTTATCGCGCCGGATCAGGGTCCGAGGCGGTGCGGGATCGGTAAGAATGGCCGGCATTGGCGCGAATGCCGATGCAATGGCGGCGACCGGAACCTGACGTATTACGTCATTCGCAGGGTGAAACCGGCAATCAAGCGAGCGGAAGAGAAAATCGCGCGCCGGCCGTTGGTGGCGCGAAAGGAAGCGGCAAAAAATCGGCGGCCGAAGCCGCCTTATGTGCAACGCGGAGTCGGCCGGCCCGCGCCGAGCGCAACCCGCCGTCTCCGGGTATCGCAATATCGCGATCAGAAGCGGTGACGCAGGCCGAGGTTGACCATCGTCTGCGAGCTCGTGCCCGCATAGCCGTACGAGCCGATCGATGCCTGCGCGGCCATCGAGCCGCCGTTGCCGTCGCCGGTCTGGCCGCTCGCGTGCTGATACGCGGCGGTCAGGTAGACGTCGGTGCGCTTCGACAGGCTGTAGTCGGCGCCGGCCGATACCTGGTGATAGGTCGCCGACGTGTCGCCGCCCGAGCGCGTGTAGCTGTAGCCGACACCGACGAGCAGCGCGTTCGTCGCCTGGTAGTTCACGAAGCCTTGCCCCGTGTTGTAGTGCTCGTTCGAACCGAACACCGAGCTCGCGTCGCGGCGGTACTGCGCGTTGCTGTAGCCGACGCCGAACGTGAACGGGCCGGCGACGTACTGGCCCGCGATGCGGGCGATGCCGAACGAGTGCGCGCTCGCATAGCCGCTGTTGATCGGGCCGTCGAACGTGCCGTCCGACGAGCTGGTCCAGCCGTTGCGCACGCCGTTCGACGCGGGGCTGTTGGTCGCGTGGAAGTAGCCGCCCGCGACGCTGAACGGCCCGTTGTTGTACGACACGGCGGCCGAGTACGACTGCGCGGCGCCGGTGCTGCCGGCGATCCCGCCGAACGAATACATCGCCGCGAACTGCAGGCCCGAATAGACGGCCGACGTGTACTTCACCGCGTTGTCGACGCGGAAGCTGTTGTCGTAGTTGTCGACGTCGCCCGGCGTCGCGAACACGCTGCCCAGGTAGTTGTCGGCGGTGATGCCCTGCACGAGGTCGACGAGCGGGTCGTACTGGCGGCCGAACGTGAGCGTGCCGTAGCGGTCGCTCGTCAGGCCGACGAAGGCCTGACGGCCGAACAGGCGGCCGCCCTGGCCCTGCCGGCCGTTGCTCGGGTCGAAGCCGTTCTCCAGCTGGAACAGCGCCTTCAGCCCACCGCCGAGATCCTCGGTGCCTTTCACGCCCCAGCGGCTGCCGGCGAGGTTGCCCGCGCTGCTGTTGCCGAGCATCCACGCGTTGTCCTTGCCCTGTGCGTGGTTCACATAGGTGATCGACGTGTCGATCACGCCATACAGCGTGACGCTCGATTGCGCATGCGCGACGGGCATCGCCGCGAACGACGCGAGCGAAATCAGCGAGAGGGTCGTGCGTTTCATGTCATCTCCTTGGCGCATTGGTGAGGGTTCGTGATCCGGAATGGCAGGAGACTACCGAGCCGCGATAAAACGGCAAAAATGAAATTCTTCGATGTGGCCTGATGTCGACAGGCACATTCCCGGAAATTCATTTTTGAGGGATTTGAATTATTGATCGTTGCGTATCAATGGGTTTCTGTTCCGCGTTTTTTTTAGCGTGGTTTGCATGGGGAGTGATAATTCGGCGCGATTTTCGCGGGAATTCCCGCAATCTCAATATTGTTATCGATTCGTCAAATCATTATTTAACGAATCGAATTGGCCGGGCTGGAGCGAATGTGATAACCGCATGCGGTCCGCCATCCGCAGGGCGACACTGACGCGGCTTCGCCATCCTCCGCTTCGCGTCAGCGTCGCCACCGGCGCACCGAAGCCGCGGCCGCTATCTTAATTTTGTATATAATAATCATTCTCATTTACAGAATCGTTGACGCCCGCGCACCCCGGAACCCGGCCATGTCCGCTGACAAGCTGTCCCTCCATCGAGAAATCGACGCCCTCTATGCCGGCCACCACGCGTGGCTGCGCGGCTGGCTGAGCCGGAAGCTCGGTTGCGCGCACCGCGCGGCCGACCTGGCGCACGACACGTTCGTGCGCCTGCTCGCACGCGACGAGCCGATCGGCGCCGACGAGCCGCGCGCGTTTCTGACCACGGTCGCGCAGCGTGTGCTGAGCAACCACTGGCGGCGCGAGCAGATCGAGCGCGCGTATCTCGACGTGCTCGCGCAGCGCCCGGAAGCGGTTGCGCCGTCGCCGGAAGAGCGGGCCGTCGTGGTCGAGACGCTGCTCGAGATCGACCGGCTGCTCGACGGCCTGCCGCCCGCGGCGAAGCGTGCGTTCCTGCTCGCGCAGCTTGACGGGCTCACGCAGGTCGAGATCGCGCGCGAACTCGGCGTGTCGCTCGCGACGGTGAAGCGCTATCTCGTGAAGGCCGGCACGCAGTGCTTCTTCGCGATGGCGGCCTGACCGATGGCCGCCCCGGGAGCGCCGGCGGTGCCGCCGCACGTCGCCCGTCGCGCGGTCGAGTGGTGGGTCGACCGGCAGTCCGGTCGCACGGACGACGCGTTCACCGCCGCGTTCGCGCGCTGGCGCGCTGAAGATCCGGCGCACGACGCGGCGTGGCGTCACATCGAAGCGATGCAGGGCCGGTTCGGCCGGCTGACGGCCGGACTCGACGCGCAGGCCGCACAGGCCGCGCTGCTGCCGAAGCGGGCCGGCCGCCGCGCGGCCGTGAAGACGCTGGCCGTGCTGCTGTTCGCGGGCGGCGCCGCATGGATGGCCGAGCCTTCGCGGCGCGCGACGATCTGGCCGGCGGACCTGCGCACGGCGGTCGGGGAGCGGCGCACGGTGACGCTTGCGGATGGCACGGTCGTCGTGCTCGATACCGACACGGCGCTCGACGTGCGCTTCGACGATACGGCGCGGCGCCTGCGCTTGCTGCGCGGCACGATCATGATCACCAGCGGTCACGACGATCGTCTGCCCGCGCGGCCGCTCGTCGTCGCGACCGCGCAGGGCGAGCTGCGACCGCTCGGCACGCGCTTCGCGGTGCGGCAGCGCGACGGCGCGACGCGCGTCGAGGTGTTCGCCGGCGCCGTTCAGGTGCAGCCGGTCGATGCGTCGGCCGGCACGCGCGTGATCGCGGCCGGGAAGGGCGCGGATTTCACGCGCGACGCGATCGGGGCGCCTGCGCCGCTCGATCCGTATGCGTCCGCGTGGACGAGCGGCATGCTCGTCGCGTCGCGCATGCGGCTGGCCGATCTCGTCGCCGAGCTCGACCGCTATCGCCGGGGCAACCTGCGCTGCGATCCGGCCGTGGCCGACCTGCGCGTGTCGGGCACCTATCCGCTCGACGATCCGCAGCGCGTGCTCGATACGCTGATGGCGACGCTGCCGATCGACGTCCATTACCTGACGCGTTACTGGGCGACCGTCGTGCCGACCTATTCGACCCATTCGTGAGCGCGCCGAAAATTTTTTTCGCCGACCTGAGCTGTTTTCCGATGTTCGCGTGACATGGATAGTGAAAGCAGCCCTAGCCCATCGTCCACCGACTCTCCGATCATGGCTTCCATCCGTCTCACGTATCGGCGCCGTCCGGCGCCCGCCCGTCATCTGCCGCGCGCGTCGCGCCCGGCCGCGCCGGGCCGTCTCGCCCGCCGGCTGGCCGGCGCCGTCCTGCTGTCGGCACTGCTGCCGCTGCCCGCGCTGGCCGACACGGACGCCGATGCGGCGCCCGCCACGCAGCGCGCGTCGCGTCGCGCGTTCGACATTCCGGCCGGCCCGCTCGAAGCGGCGCTGAACCGGTTCGGACGCGACGCGGGCATCCTGCTCGCATTTCCGCCCGAGTTGACGGCCGGTCTCGCGAGCGGCGGCGTGCACGGCCGGTTCGACGTCGACGGCGCGTTCGACCGCCTGCTGGCCGGCACCGGGCTCGTCGCGCTGCGCCAGCCGGGCGGTGGCTACACGCTGATGCGCGCCGACGGCTCGGCGGCCGGCTCCGTGGCGGCCGGCGTCGCGCCGGCCACCGAGTTGCCGACGATCGACGTGCGCTCCAGCGCCTTGCGCGCCGAAAGCTATCGCGCGCCAAAGGAAGCGGGCGTGCTGCGCTCCGACATTCCACTGCTCGACACCGCGCAGGCCGTCAACATCGTGCCCGCGCAGGTGCTGCGCGACCAGCGGCCGCGCAATCTCGACGATGCGCTCGGCAACGTGAGCGGCATCACGCAGGGCAACACGCTCGCCGGCACGCAGGACACGATCATGAAGCGCGGCTTCGGCGGCAACCGCGACGGCTCGATCATGCAGAACGGCATGCCGCTCGTGCAGGGCCGCGCGTTCAACGCGGCGACCGACAGCGTCGAGGTGCTGAAGGGGCCGACGTCGTTGCTGTACGGGCTGATGGACCCGGGCGGCGTCGTCAACGTCGTCACCAAGCAGCCGCAGCTCGTGCGCTACAACGCGATCTCGCTCGGCGCGTCGACGTTCGGGCACGGCAAGAACGGCGGCAGCGCGACCTTCGATTCGACCGGGCCGGTCGGCGATTCGCGGCTCGCGTACCGGCTGATCGTCGACCAGTCGAACGAACAGTACTGGCGCAACTTCGGCGAGTACCGGCAGACCTTCGTCGCGCCGTCGCTCGCGTGGTACGGCCGCGATACGCAGGTTGCGGTGTCGTACCAGTACCGCAAGTTCCATTCGCCGTTCGATCGCGGCACCGCGCTCGACCCGCGCACCAATGCGCCGCTCGACATCCCCGCACGGCGGCGCATCGACGAGCCGTTCAACAACATGGACGGCGAATCGCAGCTCGCGCAACTGAGCGTCGATCACCAGTTCAACGCGGACTGGAGCGCGCATTTCGGCTACAGCTACAACCGCGAGACCTACGACGCGAACCAGTTGCGCACGACCGGCGTCGACCCTGTGAAGGGCACGATGACGCGCAGCAACGATGCGACGCATGGGGCGCTCAGCACCGACAGCTACGGGATCGGCTACGTGACCGGCAAGCTGACGCTCGCGGGGATGCGGCACGACGTGCAGGTCGGCTTCGATACCGAATACCGCCGCATCTATCGCAAGGACCTGCTGCGCCAGGCGGTGAAGACGCCGTTCAGTTATATCGATCCGGTGTACGGGCTGCTGCCGCCGTCGAGCACGGTGTCCGCGAGCGACAGCGACCAGACCGACACGCTGCACGATGCGTCCGCGTTCTTCCAGGACACCGTCCACCTGACCGACAAGTGGATCGTGTCGGGCGGCCTCCGCTACATCACGTACAACCAGGTCGCCGGGCGCGGCCGGCCGTTCGTCGCGAACACCGATCTCAGCGGCTCGAAGTGGCTGCCGCGCGCGGGCATCGTCTACAAGTGGACCGATGCGTTCTCGCTGTACGGCAGCTATTCGCAGTCGCTGAAGCCGTCGTCGTCGATCGCGCCGATGACGGGCTACATCATCGACGGCGCGACGCCGCCCGAGGAAGCGACCGCGTGGGAAGTGGGCGGCAAGCTCGACTTGGCCGGCGGGATGACCGGCACGCTCGCGCTGTTCAACATCGACAAGAAGAACGTGCTCGTGTCGCAGTACAACGACGCGACGAAGCTGACCGACTGGCGCACGTCGGGCAAGGCGCGCTCGCGCGGCGTCGAGCTCGACGTCTCCGGCAAGATCGGCGAACGCGTGAACGTGATCGCGAGCTACGCGTACATCGACGCGAAGACGACCGAGGACCCGCTGTACGCGGGCAACCAGCTGTGGAACGTCGCGCGTCACACCGCGTCGTTCGCGGCCGTCTACGACTTCGGCACGGTGGCGGGCGGCGACGATCTGCGCATCGGCGCGGACGTGCGTTACGTGGGCGCACGGCCCGGCGATTCGGCGAACAGCTTCACGCTGCCGTCGTACGTGCTCGCCGACGCGTTCGCGACCTACGACACGCGGATCGGCAAGCAAAAGCTGTCGTTTCAGCTCAACGTGAAGAACCTGTTCAACCGCACGTACTACCCGTCGAGCGCGAACCGCTACTTCGTCGCGGTCGGCGACGCGCGCCAGGTGTCGCTGCTGACCACACTGCAGTTCTGACCATGCAATCGCCGCGCGGCCTTTGCGTCGGCGCGCGGCTTCGGAGAGGAATCCAGATGAAGCTGAAGATGAAGAGCGGTGCGCGTCGCCGCCTGTTGCGCGCGATCGCGGGTTCGGCGCTCGCGCTGTCCGCCGGCCTTGGCGCCGGCATCTCGGCGCCCGTGTTCGCCGCCGATGCGTCGCCGGCCGTCACGCGCGTCGCGATGCTCGTGCAACTGCACGGCCCGAACCTGAAGGTAGACGAACGCATCGGCCAGCATCTCGGCGAACGCGGCTACGCGGTGCGCCTGATCGACGAGTCGGCCACGCCCGATGCGGTGCGCGACGCCGATCTGGTGGTGATCTCGTCGACGGTATCGTCGAAGAACGTGCGGCCCGGCTGGCGCATGCTCGACAAGCCGCTCGTGACCTGGGAAAACGACCTGCTCGACGATCTCGCGATGACGGGCAAGCGGCACGACGTCGACTTCGGCGAAACGGGCAAGGAGCGCTACCTGTGGCTCGTCAACGCGCCGCATCCGATCGCGGCCGGACTGCCGGCCGGCGCGACGAACGCGTACGGCAAGCAGGCGCCGATGAGCTGGGGCAAGCCGGGGCTCGGCGCGATCACGATCGCGACCGTGTACGGGCAACCCGACAAGGCCGCGATCTTCGCGTACGAGAAGGGCGCGACGATGGACTACGAAACGCTCGCGCCGGCGCGCCGCGTGATGTTCTTCCTCGACAACGACACGTTCACGAACCTGTCGCCGGCCGGTGTCGCGTTGTTCGACGCGGCGGTGGACTGGGCGGCCGGGCGGCGCTGAACCGCCACGCGTCGCTCATGCGGCCGGCGGCGGTGAACGCCGCCGCGACGCTGCTTCGATCAGTTGCGCCAGCGTTTGCGCGGGCTCCGACATCGTGCGCCGCGCGCGATGCACGAGCCCGATGTCGCGGTGAAACGTGTGATGCCCGAGGTCGATCGCGCGCACGCCGGCCGGCCAGCGGCGATACACGGCGGTCTGCGGCACGATCGCGACGCCGACGCCGTTCTCGACCAGCTTGACGATCGCGTCGAGCTCGTCGAGTTCGCAGGTGTCGCGCACCGCGATGTGCATCTTGCGCAGGAAGCGGTCGACCTGCCGGCCGCCGAACGACGCGCGGTCGTAGCGCACGAACGGCGCGTTCGCGAGCAGCGCGGCCCAGTCTTTGCCTTTTACGCCGCGCGGCACGATCAGCCGGAACGGCTCCCGCGCGAGCGTCGTCCAGTGCAGGTCGCTCTGCAGCGCGAATGGCGGCCGGATGATCGCGGCCATGTCGAGCTCGCCCGCGTCGACCCGGTTGACCAGCTCGATCGACAGCCCGGGAATCACGCGTGTGCGGCACGCGGGGTGGCGGCGATGGAAATCGGCCAGCGCGGCCGGCAGCAGCGCGCTCTGCACCGATGCGATCGCGCCGATCGTCACGCGCACGGCGGCCGGCGAGCCGGGCGCGGTCGAGCTCAGGTTCTCGTACAGGCCGATCAGCGCCTGCGCCTGGTCGAGCACGTGATGGCCGCGCTCGTTGAGCCGCGCCGAGCGCCCTTGCCGGTCGAACAGCGCGAAGCCGAGCTCGGCCTCGAGGCGCTGCATCTGCGCGCTCACGGCCGCCTGTGTGAGCCCGATACGATTGCCGGCGGCGGCAAAGGTGCCTTCCCGAGCGACGGCGACGAGGGTTTTCAGTTCGCGGATCATTCATCGATTCCATTTGTGAATCGCAAAACTATATATTGATTTAATTTTTGCTCGGCGTTGTCTACCATGATGCCGTTCTCGCGTCACGCGAGCGTTTCTTCACGAGGCCATCATGAGTCTTTCCCCGTTTCACCTGGCGATTCCCGTCTACGACCTGCCTGCCGCGCGCGATTTTTACGGCCGCGTATTCGGGCTGGAAGAGGGGCGCTCGAGCACGCAGTGGGTCGATTTCAACTTTTACGGGCATCAGCTCGTGATCCACGAGCATCCGAAAACGGCATCGCAGGAAGGCGCGCATACGAATGCGGTCGACGGCCACGACGTGCCGGTGCCGCATTTCGGGATCGTGCTCGACTGGGCGAGCTGGGAAGCGCTGGCCGAGCGGCTGCGCGGGTTCGGCGTGACCTTCGTGATCGAGCCGTATGTGCGGTTCCAGGGGCAGGTCGGCGAACAGGCGACGATGTTCCTGTTCGATCCGTGCGGCAATGCGCTCGAATTCAAGGCGTTTCGCGACATCGGCCAGCTGTTCGCGAAGTGACCGGCCACGGCGCCAGCGCCGATTGACATTGGGTGCGAGAATGCGGCCTTCGGCCCGGCCGCGCGCAGGTGCGACGGCCGGCGCCGCGTCGCACGGCGTCCGCGCGTGCGCATCGTTCTCCAAGGAACCCGTATGGACAGTCACATCGCTCCGGTGGCGCTGAACAAGGCCTACCGTCTCCTCAATCACGGCCCGACCGTGCTCGTGTCGGCCCGCCACGACGGCGTCGACAACGTGATGGCCGCCGCCTGGGCGTGCGCGCTGGATTTCCTGCCGCCGAAGCTGACGGTCGTGCTCGACAAATCCGCGAAGACGCGCGAACTCGTCGAGCGCAGCGGGACGTTCGTGATCCAGGTGCCGACGGCCGCGCAACTGCAGCTCACGCATGCGGTCGGCAGCCACAGCCTCGCGCAGCGGCCCGACAAGCTGCGCGAAGCGGGCGTCACGCTGTTCGACGTCGACGGCCACGACTTGCCGTTCGTCGCCGGCTGCTCGGGCTGGCTCGCATGCAGGCTGATTCCCGAGCCGCACAACCAGCAGACCTACGACCTGTTCATCGGCGAGGTGGTCGCCGCGTGGTCCGACACGCGCGTGTTCCGCGACGGCCACTGGTATTTCGAATCGGCCGATCCCGCGCTGCGCAGCCTGCACTACATCGCGGGCGGCAATTTCTATGCGATCGGCGAATCGCTGCACGTCGATCCGGACGCGCAGTAAGCGCCGGACGGTCGACCATTCCCCACCAGAGCGCGCGTCATGCGCGCTTTTTCAATTCCGCCAGCATGAGGTCGGCGAACGCCTGCGCGACGCGCGGCAGCGTGCGACCGCGTTTCGCGACGAGCGCGATCGGCCGCACGAACGCCGGATCGTCGATCGGCTTCGCGACGAGATCGGGCTCGGCGCGCACCTCGCGCGCGGTCGCGGGCAGGATCGTCACGCCGAGGCCGCCGCGCACCATCGCGACCGCCGTCATCATGTAGGTCGGTTCGCACGCGATGTCGGGCGTGCAGCCGGCCGCTTCCAGCGCGGCATCGACGACGCTGCGCACGCTCGTGCCTTGCGCGGTGAGCACGAGCGGCACGCCGGCGACGTCGGCGGTGCCGACACGGCGCTTGCGCGCGAGCGGATGATTCTTCGGGCACACGGCGACGAGCTGATCGGCGCCCGCATACAGCACCTCCAGCGACGCATCGAACGTATCGCCGCCGGTCAGCCCGAGATCGGCATCCTCGTTGCGCACGAGCGTGGTGACGAGGCTCGCGACGCCGTCGTGGATCTCGAAGCCCGCGCGCGGCACGTCGCGCCGGAATGACTGGATCAGCTCCGGCAGCACGCTCGACGCGAAGGTCGGCAGGCACGCGAGCCGCACCGTGCCGCTCGCGCCTTCGCCGAGCGCGCGCGCATCGCGCAGCACGCGTTCCATGTCGTCGAGCGAGCGCTGCAACAGCGGCAGCAACTCGCGGCCGGTCTGCGTGAGCACGACGCTGCGGCTGTTGCGGTCGAACAGGCGTGCGCCGACGATGTCCTCGAGCCGGCGAATCTGTACGGTCAGCGCCGGCTGCGACAGATGCAGCCGCGCAGCCGCACGCGTGAAGTTGCCGGCGTGCGCGACGGTGACGAACGCGCGAATGTCGCGAAGATTCAGATCCATAACGATTCGTGATTGCTGCGATCAAATCATTTCAATTGTGCTATCGCTGCGCCGACCTTACGCTCGTCTCCAACAAAAGACAAGGTAGGAGACACGGATGCTGCCGTTACTCGGGCTGGGCACGATCGTCGTGCTGCTGGCCGCGATTCTGTCGAAGCGGATGTCGCCGCTCGTCGCGCTGATCATCGTGCCGATCGCCGCGTCGCTGCTCGGCGGCTTCGGGTTGCACACCAGCAAGTTCGTCATCGACGGGTTGAAGGGGCTCGCGCCCGTCGTCGGGATGTTCGTGTTCGCGATCCTCTATTTCGGGACGATCACCGACGCCGGCACGCTCGACCCGATCATCGACCGGATCCTGCGCGCGGTCGGCACGCGGCCGACGCGCATCGTGATGGGCACGACGCTGCTCGCGCTGCTGATTCATCTCGACGGCTCGGGCGCCGTCTGTTTTCTCGTGACGATTCCGGCCGTGCTGCCGCTGTACGACCGGCTGAAGATGGACCGGCGCGTGCTGGCCGCCGCCGTGTCGATGGCCGCGGGCATCAACTTCCTGCCGTGGACGGGCCCGATGATCCGGGCGTCGGCCTCGCTGCACCTGCCGGTGTCGGCGCTGTTCAATCCGCTCATTCCGGTGCAGGCGATCGGGCTCGTGTTCGTGTTCGGCGTCGCGTACTGGCTCGGGCGGCGCGAGGAGAAGCGGCTCGGCCTGTCGCGCGACGATGCGTCGATTCCGCTGCCGAAACGCGAGTTGACGCCCGACGAGCAGGCGCTGCGCCGGCCGCACCTGTTCTGGTTCAACCTCGTGCTGACGCTCGTCGTGCTCGGCACGATGGTCGTGATGGGCGAGAAGATTCCGCCCGCGATCATGTTCATGGTCGGGCTGTGCATCGCGCTGATGGTGAATTACCCCGACGTCGACATGCAGCGCAAGCGCATCGACGCGCATGCGCGTGCCGCGCTGATGATGGCCGGCATCCTGCTCGCGGCCGGCGTGTTCACCGGGATCATGCAGGGCAGCGGGATGCTGAAGGCGATGGCGCAGGCGGCGGTCGGCTTCGTGCCGCCGTCGATGGCCGGCCACATTCCGGTGGCGCTCGGCCTCGCGTCGATGCCGCTCAGCATGCTGTTCGATCCCGATTCGTTCTACTTCGGCGTGCTGCCCGTGATCGCCGAAGTGGCCGGCCAGCTCGGTGTGCCGGCCGTGCAGGTAGGACAGGCGGCGCTGCTCGGCCAGATGACGACGGGCTTTCCGGTCAGCCCGCTCACACCGGCGACGTTCCTCGTCGTCGGCCTGTGCGGGATCGAGCTGGCCGAGCATCAGAAGTTCACGTTTCCGCTGCTGTTCGGCGCGTCGATCGTGATGACGATCGCGTGCGTCGTGCTCGGCGTGTTTTGATTCTTCCCGGCGGCGTATTTCGCCGGATGACGGTACGGACATGACTGCAAAGCCATCACATGAACGGCGCGTGCGCATCGGCGCGGGCGCCGGCTACTCGGGCGACCGGATCGAGCCCGCGGTCGAACTGGCCGAACACGGGCAACTCGACTACCTGGTCTTCGAATGCCTGGCCGAGCGTACGATCGCGATCGCGCAGCAGGCGCGGCGCAACGATCCGGCGCTCGGCTACGATCCGCTGCTCGACGCGCGGATGCAGGCGGTGCTGCCGGTCGCGGCGGCAAAACGCGTGCGCATCGTGTCGAACATGGGCGCGGCGAACCCGCGCGCGGCCGCACGGCGTACCGCGCAGATCGCGCAATCGCTCGGCATCGCGGGGCTGAAGGTCGCGGCGGTCGAAGGCGACGACGTGCTCGACGTCGTGCTGCGCGGCGCGTTCCGTTTCGAGGAATCGGGCGACGACGTCGCCGCGTATCGCGACCGCATCGTGTCGGCGAACGCGTATCTCGGCGCCGCGCCGATCGTCGACGCGCTCGCAGCCGGCGCGGACGTCGTGCTGACCGGGCGCGTCGCCGATCCGTCGCTGTTCGCCGCGCCGCTGATCCATGCGTTCGGCTGGCGCATGGACGACTGGGACACGCTGGGCGCTGCGACCGTCGTCGGCCATCTGCTCGAATGCGCGGGGCAGGTGACGGGCGGCTATTTCGCCGATCCCGGCTACAAGGACGTGCCGAATCTCGCGCGGCTCGGGTTTCCGATCGGCGAGGTCGCGGCCGACGGCTCGGTCGTGATCACGAAGGTGCCGCATGCGGGCGGCCGCGTGAGCGCGGCGACCTGCAAGGAACAGCTGCTCTACGAGATTCACGACCCGGCGCGGTATCTGCAGCCCGACGTCGTGGCCGATTTCACGCGCGTGACGGTTGCCGAGGAGGAGGCCGATCGCGTGCGCGTGACGGGCGGACGCGGCACCGCGCGGCCCGATACGCTGAAGGTGTCGGTGGCTTACGTCGACGGCTGGATCGGCGAAGGCCAGATTTCGTACGGCGGCCCGGGCGCGCTCACGCGTGCACGTCTGGCGCTCGACATCGTTCGCGAGCGGCTCGCGCTGACCGGCGTCGCGGCGAGCGAGCTGCGCTTCGACCTGATCGGCGTCGATGCGCTGTATGGCGACGCGACGCCGGCCGTGCGCGGCGAGCCGAGTGAAGTCCGCGTGCGGGTGGCCGGTCGCGCGGCGAACGCCGCCGAAGCCGCGCGGATCGGCAACGAAGTCGAGACGCTCTATACGAACGGGCCGGCCGGCGGCGGCGGCGCGTTCAAGTCGACGCGCGAGGTGATCGCCGTGCAGTCGGTGCTGCTGCCGCGCCTGGCCGTGACGCCGTCGTTTTCATTCGTGGAGGCCTGATGCAACTGCGTGAACTCGCGCATGCGCGCACCGGCGACAAGGGCAATACGCTGAACGTGTCGGTCATCTGCCACGATCCGCGTCATTACGACCATCTGCGCACGCATCTGGATGCGCAAGCGGTGAAGGCGTGGCTTGCGGGCATCGTGCACGGAGACGTCGTGCGCTACGAATTGCCGGCGCTCGGTGCGTTCAACTTCGTGCTGCGCGATGCGCTCGGCGGCGGCGTCACGCGCTCGCTCGCGCTCGACGCGCACGGCAAGTCGGTCAGTTCGGCGCTGCTGGCGATCGAGGTGCCCGATCCGGCGTGACGCAGGCGTCGCGCCAGGGAAGGGGCCGGGAAGCGACCGGGCGCTCACGGGATCAGTAGTTCGCGCAGTCCGTCCGCGTGCTCGATGCGGTCCCCGGCGACGTGCAGGCGTTGGTCCGCGCGATAGTCGTACACCGCGCGCGACGCGGCGAGCCGATCGAAATCGAGTTCGACCGTGTGGCGCGATTCGCCGTTGCCGGCTTCGAAGATCAGGTTACCGAACGGATCGACCGCGAGGCTGCCGCCCGCGAATACGACGTCTTCGCTGCCGACGCCGACGCGGTTGGCAACTGCCGCGAACACCTGGTTCTCCATCGCGCGCGCCGACACCGACGTGCGGTGGACGTTGCGGTACGGCTCCATGTTGCCGTCGGCCACGAGGATCAGTTGCGCGCCGAGCGCGGCCAGCGCCCGGCCGCTTTCCGGGAATTCGCTGTCGTAGCAGATCAGCAGGCCGATGCGCACGCCGCGCCATTCGACCGTCGCGTAGCGGTCGCCCGGCTGCACGACGTCGCGCTCGCCGACCCACAGGTGCGTCTTGCGATAGCGCAGCGCGATGCCGTCCGGCGTGACGAACACGGTGGTGTTGTAGAAGCGGCCGCCATCGTTCTCGATCAGCCCGGCCACGACCGCGACGTCGCGTGCCCGGGCGGCCGCGATTACCGCGCCGACGCTCGGGCCGTCGAGCGGTTCGGCGACGTCGGCGAGATTCGACGGATCGAGGAAGCCGGTGAGCTGCGCTTCCGGAAACATCACGATATCGGTGCCGGGCGCGCTGGCCGCGATTGCTTCGAGCGTACGTTGCAGGTTGTAGCGCGTGTCGCCGTCGCGGCCGGCGAGCTGCACGATGTCGAGCTTCAGTTTCATGGGTGATGTCGGTGGCGGTGGCTCGTCGCGCCGTGCGTGTACGCTACGGCTTCGCGGGTCGATTTCCGCGCGTGTCGAACGGAGCCTAGAGTGAAGAATGAGATCGTAACGCCGGCCGGCGCGAATGGCGAGGCCGGGCGGCCGAGCCGGTGCGCGGCCATCGCCGTGCGCGTGGCGCTCGCATGTGCTGGCGCGCTGGTCGTGCAGGCCGCCGCCGCCGCGCCGGCGTCGTCGTGCAACGAACGACTGACGGCACTGATCGTACCTGCGCTGCCGCAGACCGCGTTCGCCCGGCGCGACATCTGTGCCGCGGTGGACGAGCGCAACGGCGACATCTACCGGATCCGCCTGTTCACGATACCCGACCATCCCGGCACGCCGAATCGCGAAGCGACGGTCGGCTGGGTGACGCTCGATACGAAGGCGATGCGGGCGCTCGACGTCACGCGCGATCCTGATCGGCCGGACGTGCTCAAGATCGACCGGCGCGTGCTGTCGCGTTTCGTGTCGACGTGCGCGGTATCGGCGACGCCGGTACACAGTGCCGTCGATTGCGATGCGCTGAACCGCCGTGCGCAGGCACAAGGCGATTACGTGATGGGCAGCGACGCCGGGCGCGTCGTCATCGGCAACGGGCGGTTGCCGTTCCTTTCCGCACCGGACGACGCGTGCAGGATCGACGGGCTCTTCATCGTCGAGCACGACCACGTCGACGCGCGGACCGAGTACGGCCGCTTCACGTCGGTCGTCTATCTGAACTCGCGCACGCGCGGCATCGCCGAAGGGTGGGTGCGTACCGCGCGGCTGAAGCCGGACGGCACGGGCATCGCGCCACGACAACCTTGATTCGTCGATTCTGCAACAATCCGCCACACATCAATCCGACCTGATCTCGTCATGACCATCCAGAACCGGAACCGACGTCTCACGCCGCTCGCCGCCCTTGGCGCGCTCACGGCACTCGCCGCGTTATCGCCTGTTCATGCCGCCGAGCCGCCACCCGACCGTCAACTGAAAACCTTCATCCACGACACGTACGGCAACTGGCGTGCGGACCGCAAGGGCTGGCAGGCGGACGAGGGCGATTTCATCCATTCGCCCTGCGGCATGCTGCGCGTGGCAACCGCGGACGGCTCGCGCACGCTGCTCGCGATGTGCGGCGAGACCGAGGCGGCCGTGCAGAACGGGATGCCGGGCATGGATTCGGACGCGACGCCGGGCGCGATCGACCTGTACGTGTTGAAGCCGACGCCGGACGGCAGGACGCTCGAGCCGGTCGCGAAGACAACGGAGATTGCCTCGGGCCAGCGCGGCGAACCGGGCACGGTGCTCATCGAGCGACTCGGGCCGCACCTGTTTGGGTTCGTCATCGGCGAAAGCGATACGCGGCAAGGCTACACGCAACGCTTTCGTTCGATCTGGCTGCCATACGGCAATTCTCTGGTGCATGCGGCGGCGCGCATCGACGAGGCGCTCGACAATGCGGAGTCGACGGAATGCGCGCATGCCCGGGCGCGTTGCGAGGAGCGCCGCTTCGAGATCGCGCCGGACACGACCGGCACGGCCGACGTCTATCCGCTGACGGTCACGGAAACAGGCATGCGCGGCGACAAGGCCATCCACGTACGCTATACGGTGAAGTTCGACGCCACGCGCGGCCGCTACGTCGTGCCGAAGGCGCTGCGCGACGGATACTAATCCGTCGCGCGCAGGAACGGGCGGCATCGCACCGCCCGCGCCTCACACATACAGGTAACGCACCAGGTGAAAGAACACCGGCGCGGCGAAGCAGATCGAATCGACGCGATCGAGCATCCCGCCGTGGCCGGCGATCATCGAGCCCCAGTCCTTCGTGCCGAGCGAGCGCTTGACGGCCGACAGCACGAGCCCGCCGACGAAGCCGGCGATCACAATCGCGAGCGAGATCCCGAACGCCGCGCCGAAGCTGAACGGCGTCACGCGATACAGCGACGCGCCGCACAGCGTGGCCAGCAGGCCGCCGCCGACGAAGCCCTCGATCGTCTTCGACGGCGACAGCTGCGGCGCGATCTTGCGGCGTCCGAACAGCTTGCCGACCACGTATTGCAGCACGTCGCTGATCTGCACGACGAACAGGAAGAAGAACAGCAGCAGCGCGTTCTGCCCTGCGTAGTGCGGAATGTCGAGAATCAGCACGGCAGGCGCGTGGCTCAGCCCGTACACGCACACCATCAGCGCCCAGTTGATCTTCGCGTTGCGGCTCAGGAAGTCGCGCGTGTCCTGCGTGAGCGCCGACACGAGCGACATCGCGAAGAACAGGTGCACGGGCACGAAGATCGAATACATCCCGTACCAGTTGATGCCGAGCAGCAGGTACTGCACGGGGATCGCGATGAAGAACGCGATGAAGAGCGTCGTATGGTCGCTCGCGGTGGTCGGCGTGAGCGTGATGAATTCGCGCAACGTCAGGTACGACAGCAGCGCGAACACCAGGTACGTGACGTTGTTGCCGAGGCCGATCGCGACGGCCATGATCGCGATCATGGCCCACCACGCGCGGATGCGCTGGTTCAGGTTGACGATGGTCGCGCTGGTGCCGCCGCTGCGCGCGCCGAGGATCGCGCCGATCACGGTCGCGACGACGAGCACGCCCGTGACGCCCGCGACCAGTTCCCAGAAGAGGGTTCGCATGGTTGGTATCCGGAGAAGGGAGAAGGAGGCGCGCCGCGTTCAGCCGGCAGGCCGCTGCGGCGGCGCGAGCGCGACGACCGCGTCGCGCATGCGGGCGAGGAACGTCGGCTTGTCTTCCTGAGCGCCGAGTGCTTCGTTCGCGCCGAAATGCACCTTGCAGATCAGCGGCACGGGCCAGATCGCGCCCTTCGGCATGATGCGCTGCAGGTTTTCGAGGTAGACGGGCGCGAGCGCGACGTCCGGGAACTCGGTCGCGAGATGGAACAGCCCGCTCTTGAACGGCTGCGGCAACACGTCGGCGCCGCGCGTGCCTTCCGGGAAGATGATGATCGAGTGGCCTTGCCGCAGCGCGTCGCGCACCGGCTCCAACGGATCGCCGCCGTTTTCGCGATGACGGTCGATCAGCACGACGTTCAGCAGCTTCTGCGCGATGTGACGCTTCAGGTCGCTGCTGTCCCAGTAGTCGCGCGCGGCGACCGGCCGCACGACCGCGCGCACGTCGCGCGGCAGCGCGGCGAGGATCGCGAGCGTGTCGATGTGGCTCGTATGGTTCGAGAAATAGATCTTTTGCGTCGGGGACGGCGGCGCCTGATGCCAGACCGGATACGCGCCGGCGACGAGCCGCACGATGGACAGCAGGAAGTCGCGCTGCCAGACGTTGAGGATGTTCATCGGCGCGTGGCCTCCTGCGTGCATGCCCGGCCCGCTGCGCACGCGCGGCGGGCGGAACCCCGGAATGCCGGCGCGGCAGGATGCGCGCCGGACGGCTCTTGTTTAAATTTTTTCAAATTCGTGGCTGCCTGTCGCAGGTCCGCGATAATCGGACGATTCGCCGTCGCACGCTGTCGCGTCGCGGCGAATGCGCCGGTCGGCGGCGTGATAATCGGCTGTTGCACGAGTGCCCGTCTGCAGTTCGAATGGATCTCGCTGCGATCGGGCCAGCGGATTATCGCGAGTTTCGCCGAAAAACGCCAGATTGGCGCCGCGCGGGCGGGCCGGCCCGCAGGCTTGACGCATCGAGGCCGCTCGGCGACGATGAGGGCCGTTCAATCCAGGCCGACGCAGGCCGTTTCGCCACCCGGGGCATGGCGGCGGGAAACGTTCCGGCCGAGCCGCACGAATAAAACGAATACGAAACGATGAGCCTCTACGCACTCAAACCCAAATTCCAGAACCGTCTGCGCCCGTTCGCTGATTCGCTCGCCGAACGCGGCGTCACGGCCAACCAGGTCACGCTGTTCGCGGCCGGCGGCTCGATCGTCGTCGGCGCGCTTGCCGGCCTCGGCGTGTTCGCCCGCGCGCTGTTCCTGCTGATCCCGCTGTGGCTGTTCGCGCGGATGGCGCTCAACGCGATCGACGGGATGCTCGCGCGCGAGCACGGGCAGAAGAGCACGCTCGGCGCCTACCTGAACGAGCTGGGCGACATCGTGTCGGACGTCGCGCTCGTGCTGCCGTTCCTCGCCATTCCCGCGTTCGCTCCGGCGGACGTCTGGCTGTTCGCGCTGACGGCGGTGATCGTCGAATGCGCGGGGCTGATCGGCCCGCTCGTCGGCGCGACGCGCCGCTACGACGGCCCGTTCGGCAAGAGCGACCGGGCGCTGGCCCTCGGCGCGTTCGCACTGTGGATCGGCTTCGGTCTGCCGGTGGGCAGCGTCGGCGCCTGGCTGTGGCGGCTGCTGATCGTGCTGTCGATCGTGACGGTGGTGCGGCGCGTCCGGGCCGGGATCACCGAAGCGGGCGGCTGACGGGCCGGGCGCCGGAGGGCGGCGCCACACGATACGTATAACGAAACGAGAGAGATCGCATGAGCGCACGCACGGTCCGCGAGGCCGACTTCATCACGCACGACGGCGAAACGCTGTTCTATCGTCACTGGCCCGCCACGGGCGCACGCTGCCGCGGCGCCATCGTGTTGCTGCATCGCGGGCACGAACACTCGGCGCGCGTCGCGCACCTCGTCGACGAGCTCGACCTGCCGGATTTCGCCTTTTTCGCGTGGGACGCACGCGGCCACGGCCGCTCGCCGGGCGCGCGCGGCTACAGCCCGAGCGCGGCCGCATCGGTGCGCGACCTGCAGACCTTCGTCGAGCATATTCGCGACACGCACGGCATCGCGATCGAGGAGTTGGCGGTAGTCGGCCAGAGCGTCGGCGCGGTGCTCGCGGCGACCTGGGTGCACGACTACGCGCCGCCGATCCGCGCGCTCGTGGTCGCGTCGCCGGCCTTCCACATCAAGCTCTACGTGCCGTTCGCGCGGCCGGGGCTGCGGCTGATGCACAAGCTGCGCGGGCTGTTCTACGTGAACAGCTACGTGAAGCCGAAATTCCTCACGCACGATCCCGAACGGATCGCGAGCTACGCGTCCGATCCGCTGATCACGCGGCCGATCGCGGTCAACATGCTGCTCGACCTGCACGATACCGCGCGGCGCATCGTTGCCGACGCGGCCGCGATCACCGTGCCGACGCTGTTGCTGATCTCGGGCGCCGACTGGGTCGTGCATCGCGGCCCGCAGGACCGTTTTTTCGAACGGCTCGGCGCGGCGCGCAAGGAGCGCATCGTGCTGCCGGGCTTCTATCACGACACGCTCGGCGAGCGCGACCGCGCGCAGGCGCTCGCGCCGCTGCGGGCGTTCGTGCTGCGCGAGTTCGATGCGCCGAGCCCGCGCGTGTCACTCGCCGATGCCGACCGGCGCGGCGCGTTCCATGACGAATACGCGGCGCTCTCCCGGCCGCCGGCGAACGTGTTCGCACGGGCGTACTGGGCGCTTACACGCGCCGGCCTAAAAGCCGGCGGCGCGCTGTCGGACGGCATCGCGCTCGGGTTGCGGCTCGGCTTCGATTCGGGCTCGACGCTCGATTACGTGTACCGCAACCGCGCGCAGGGGCGGCTGGGCATCGGCGCGCTGATCGACCGCACGTATCTCGATTCGCCGGGTTGGGTCGGGATCCGCCAGCGCAAGGTGCATCTGCAGGAGCTGATCGGCGCGGCGATCGGCCGGCTGCGCGGGCACGGCACGCCGGTGCGGATCGTCGACATCGCCGCCGGCCACGGGCGCTACGTGCTCGATGCGATCGCGCTGGCCGCGGAACGCGATGGCGCGGCGCCCGACGACATCACGCTGCGCGACTACAGTCCGCCGAACGTCGAGGCCGGGCGCGTGCTGATCGCGCAGCGCGGTCTCGAGCCGATCGCGCGCTTCGAGCGCGGCGACGCGTTCGACGAGACGTCGCTCGCGACGCTCGAGCCGCGGCCGACGCTGGCGATCGTGTCGGGCTTGTACGAGCTGTTCGGCGAGAACGCGCTGATCGAGCGCTCGCTGCGCGGGCTCGCGCAGGCCGTGCCGCCGGGCGGCTATCTCGTCTATACGGGGCAGCCGTGGCATCCGCAGCTCGAATTCATCGCGCGTGCGCTGAACAATCACCGCGGCGAGGCGACCTGGGTGATGCGTCGCCGTTCGCAGGCCGAAATGGACGAGCTCGTCGCGCGCGCGGGATTCCGCAAGCTCGACCAGCGGATCGACGAGATGGGCATCTTCACGGTGAGCCTCGCGCAGCGGGTCGACGCGTCATGAGCGTGCTCGGCGGCGGCGCGGGCGCGGAGGCGAGTGACGGGCTGGCCGAGCCGGCGGCCGGCGCGCGCGATGCGTCGTTCGTGCTGCGCTTCGGCTGGCTCGCGGCGATGGGCGCCGTGTTCTTCTCGACGTACGGCTTCGCGAACTGGCTCGCCGCGCGCCGCGCCGCGGTGCCGACCTTCGCGTTCGGCTGGGAGCATGCGATCCCGTTCGTGCCGTGGACGATCGTGCCGTACTGGTCGATCGACCTGCTGTATGCGCTGTCGTTCTTCTTCTGGACGCGCCGCGATGATCTGCTCGATCACGTGAAGCGGCTGCTGACCGCGCAGCTGGTGTCGGTTGCGTGCTTCATCGCGTGGCCGCTGCGCTTCGGCTTCGAGCGGCCCGACGCGGGCGGCATGGCCGGTGCGCTGTTCACGCTGCTGATGGGTTTCGACAAGCCGTTCAACCAGGCGCCGTCGCTGCATATCGGCTTGCTCGTCGTGCTGTGGGCCGTCTATGCGAAGCACCTGCGCGGCACGGTCGCGCGCGTCGTGCTGCATCTGTGGTTCGCGGCGATCGGCGTGTCGGTGCTGACGACTTACCAGCATCACGCGATCGACGTGCCGACCGGGGCGGCCGTCGGCTGTCTCGCGCTGTTCCTGTTTCCGCTGCGCGATGCCGCGGGCCGGCTGCCGGGCGCCGATGCGTCGCCGTCCGCGGCCGCGCGCGCGCTCGCGCGCCGCTATGCGTTCGGCGCCGCGCTGGTCGCACTCGTGGCGCTGGCGTGCGTGCCGCGCGCGCCGGGCTGGGCGCTGGCGGCTGGGTGGGTCGCACTGGCGCTCGCCTGCGTTGCGTGGGCCTACCGGCGCGGCGCGCCCGGTGCATTCCAGAAGGATGCGCACGGGCGGTTTCCGGTCTTCGTCGGCTGGCTGCTCGCGCCGACGATCGCCGGCGCATTCGTCAATTCGCGGCTGTGGACGCGCCGGCAGCCCGCGCCGGTGCGGATCGACGAGCGCGTGTCGATCGGCCGGACGCCGACCACGCGCGACATCCGGCGCCACGGCTTCACCGCGCTGGTCGACCTGACCGCCGAGATGCCGCGCTGGGCGGCGGCCGACGCATCGCTCGCGTATGCGTCGGTGCCGCAACTCGACCTCGTCGCGCCGACGGCGGCGCAGCTCGCCCAGGCCGTCGCGGCGCTCGAACGCCTGCATGGCGAAGGGCGCGACGTGCTGGTGTGCTGCGCACTCGGCTACGGGCGCAGCGTGTTGTGCGTGGCCGCGTGGCTCGCCGCGCGGCGCGGATTGACCGATGCGCGCGACGGGCTGGCCGCGGTGCGCGCGGTCCGGCCACGCGCGGTATGGTCGGATGAAAGCGTGGGCGTGCTGCAGCAGTGGATCGATCGCCGGCGCGACGCGGGGCAGCGGTGATGCGCGATCCGTCCGCTCCGTTCAGGATTGCCGCCGCACGCGGCGCGCTCGATGCAGGCGCATGGGCGCTTGCGGCAGCGCTGGTCGCGGCCGGCGCGGGCGGGTGGATCGCGGCGGGCTGGGCGGCGCCGACGCTTGCCCGCGTGCTGCTGGCCGTCGTCAGCACGGGGTCGGGGATCGCGGCGCTGTGGTACGCAGTGCGCATCGCGATCGATCGGCGGCTGTTTGCCACGCTCGCGCGGGCGGTGGACGGCGACGGGGCGGTCGACGGCCCGCTCGCGGCGCTCGACCGCGCGCTCGCCGACCTGGGCTGGATCGATGCGGCGAAGGTCGGGCGCACGCTCGACGCGCGCGTGCGCGGCGCGGTCGGGCTGTGCCGGGCTGCCGTGCTCGTGGCGATCGTGCAGTGGCTCGTCGTCGGGATCGCGGTCGCGGTGTCGCCCATCGGCTAGCGCCGGCGCAAGCCGGCTATCGGCGGGAACAGCCCGGCCGGCGCGCGCCAGCCGTCATGCGTGCGCGGTGCGCCGCGATCGCTTGGCTTCGTACATCGCCTGGTCCGCATGCTCGATCAGCGCGTTCATGTCGGTGCCGTCGTCCGGCAGCATCGCGATGCCGACGCTGACGCCGAGCCGCAGCGCATGCCCGTCGAATTCGAACGGCTCGCCGACCTGCCGCGCGAGCCGCATGCTTTGCACCTGGGCGTCATCGCGGGTGCCGAGGTTCGGCAGGATCACCGCGAATTCGTCGCCGCCGATGCGCGCGACCGTATCCGAGCGCCGCACCGCGGCCTGCATCCGCATGGCGACCTCGCGCAGCGCGGCGTCGCCCGCGCGGTGGCCGAACCCGTCGTTGATCGGCTTCAGGCCGTCCATGTCGATGTTGAGAATGCCGAGCCGGCCGCTCGCGCGCAGCGCCGTGTGCATCGACTGGCGCAGGCGGTCGTAGAATAGCGCGCGGTTCGGCAGGCCCGTGAGCGCGTCGTGCGTCGCGCGCAGGTACAGCTCGTTCGCTTCGTTGCGCGCCGCGTGGAACATCGCGGCGGCGATCAGGTCGGCCATCAGCCGCAGCGTGCCGGCGTCGGCCGGTGAGAAACCGTCGACGTCCGGCGACATCACCTTCAGCACGCCGACCGTCGTGTCGGCATGCGTGAGCGGCATCACGAGCATCGAGCGCAGGCCGACCCGGCGGCATGCATCGCGATCGACGCGCGGGTCGGTTTCCGAATCGATACAGTGCAACAACGCGCCCTGCTGCACGCACAGGCCCGACAGGCTGCCCGAGCGCCGCAACCGCAGGCCGAGCATCCCGGCGGCCGTGCCCGACGCGGCGCGGTACACCATGTCGTCGCCCTCGGCGAATTCGACCGCGGCGGCGCTCGCGCCGGTGAGCTGGGGCACCTGTTCAGCCACGTAGGCCATCACACTGCCGAGGTCGAGGCCGAGTTTCGCGATTTCGGCTTGCGCGGCGATGATGCGCAACAAGGTGTCGGGGGACGGCGTGGCGGCGTCGGCGATTTGATTCAAGTCAGTTTTCCGTGAAAAAGTGCATCGCTTGGCGCGCGCTTGCGGTAGCATACGCGCCGCTCGCGGCAGCGCGGGCCGGGTGGTTCGCAACGCAACGGCGCCGGTGTCCGGCCAGCCGTACCGCGCCGGCAGTATGCCGTTCCAGCCATCCGGCGGCAACGGCGCAATTCTTGCCATTCACTCTTCCTGCGCGGCATTTCCGACCGAATTGAGATTTTTTCGCTTCTCAGTCGCGAATCACGGTTAGTTTTGTTCTATTTTTGAGATAGTGTGACAAATGGGCGGCCGCCAGTGCCAGGCGCCTCCCAGCGCGACGAACCGGTCATTGAATGATCCGCCGCGTCGTTCCGATAAATGCAATCAGGCCATAAATGAGGGGAAGCAGAGGGGATGTGCACTCACGGGCATAGCTGCTTTGCGCGCGTCGGTGTCGACGCGCAGGATGACCGGACGATCGTGACGAAGCGGAGCGGCGCATGAAGCCGGCCGTGTCGCTGTTCGTCCTGGCTGCCGCGATGACCGGCGCTTTCCACACGGCCGCGCTGTCGGCCGCGCCGCTGCCGGCGGTGCCGACAGCCGCTTCGACGGCCGCTGCCGATCACGCGGCGGCGCCGGATGCCGCGCCAGCGGCGGTGCTCGCGACCGCTCCGGCCACGCCGGCGGCGGCCAGCGCGCCGACCGCCGGCCTGCCGGCGACGACCGTACGCATGCCATTCGCGTCGCTCGGCGCGTTCGATCCGCTGCGCCTGCGCGGCGCCGACGACGCACGCACGATCAACGCCGGCGTGCGGCTCGACCGCGTGATCACGGGCGCGCGCTTGCGCCTGACCTACGCGTATTCGCCGTCGCTGGTCTTTCCGCTGTCGCACCTGAAGGTGTCGGTGAACGGCGAGGTGATCGCGACCGTCCCGTTCGATGTCGCGCGCGCTGGGCGCACGGTGACGCAAGAGATCCCGATCGATCCGCGCTACTTTTCGGATTTCAACCAGATCGGCCTGCGCCTGATCGCGCATTACACGCTCGACCATTGCGAGGACCCGACGAATTCGGCGTTGTGGGCCGACGTGAGCCCGACGAGCGAACTGATCCTCGACGAATCGCCGGTGCGCCTGCCGAACGATCTCGCGCTGCTGCCCGCGCCGTTCTTCGACCGGCGCGACAACGGCCGCCTGCGGCTGCCGTTCGTGCTGCCCGCCACGCCCGATTCGGCCACCCTGCGCAGTGCGGGCGTGCTCGCGTCGTGGTTCGGCGCGCTGGCCGACTACCGGCATGCGCGCTTCCCGGTATCGAGCGCGCTGCCGGCCGACGACCAGGCCGTCGTGGTCGGCACGGCAGCGACGCTGCCGGCCGGTCTCGCGCTGCCGCCAATCAACGGCCCGCTGCTCGCGGTCGCGGACAATCCGGCCGCGCCGGGCCGCAAGCTGCTGGTCGTCACGGGCCGCACGGCGGCCGAGGTCGACGACGCGGTCGCGACGCTCGTGCTCGGCCGCGCGGCGCTGTCGGGGCAGGCGGCGACGGTCGCGCACGTCGATCTGGGCGCGCCGCGCAAGCCGTACGACGCACCGCGCTGGCTGCCGGTGAACCGGCCGATCGCGTTCCGCGAACTCGTGAACGATCCGCGTCAGCTGGAAGTGCGCGGCACGACGCCCGACGCGATCCGGCTGAACCTGCGCGTGCCGGCCGATCTGCATTCATGGAACGGCGCGGGCGTGCCGATCACGCTGCGCTACCGCTACACGGCGCCGACCGTGCAGGACAATTCGACGCTCGCGGTCGAGATCAACGATCAGCTCGTGAAGTCGTACCGGCTCGGGCCGGCCCATGCCGAGGACGCGCACGGCCGCATGCAGCTGCCGCTGCTGGCGGTGCCGGAAGGGCGCGTGACAAGCGACGTCGACATTCCCGCGTTCCGCGTCGGCAGCGGCAACCAGCTGCAGTTCCGCTTCACGCTCGATTCGCAGAAGACGGGCCTGTGTTCGAGCACGGCCACCGAGCCGCAACGCGCGGCGATCGATCCCGATTCGACGATCGACTTCTCGCACTTCGTCCATTACGCGCAATTGCCGAATCTCGCGTTCTTCGCGAACAGCGGCTTCCCGTTCACGCGCTTCGCCGACCTGTCGCAGACGGCCGTCGTGCTGCCCGACCGGCCGTCGCCGCAGGAACTCGAGGCCTACCTGACGATGCTCGGCCACATGGGCGAATGGACCGGTTTCCCGGCGCTGCGCGTGCAGGTCGCGCGGCCCGGCGACGTCGCCGCACTGTCGGGGCACAAGGACCTGCTCGTGATCGACGGCTCGCCGGCATCGCCGCTGCTCGCGCAGTGGCGCGCGGCGCTGCCGCTCGCGATCGGCGAGCAGGGCGAGGCCGGCGGCGCGGGCGCGACGCGCGTCGCGTTCACGGTGAAGGAGCGCTGGCGCAACGGCGTGGGCCTCGCCGACGGCGGGGCGCACATCGAACAGACGGGCCCGCTAGCGGCGCTCGCCGGGTTCGAGCTGCCGGGCAGCCGCGGCCGCAGCGTCGTCGCGCTGACGGCGACCGACCAGCCGCGCCTCGGCGATCTGCTCGACGTGTTCGAGAACTCGGGGCTCGTGGCGCAACTGCAGGGCGACCTCGCGCTGGTCCGGCCGGGGCAGGTCGACAGCCTGCGGGTCGGCGAGCCTTACGTGGTCGGCTTCGTGCCGTGGTATGCGCGCGTGTGGACGGAGGCGGCGCGGCATCCGGTGCTGCTCGGCGCGGTCGGCGTCGTCGCGGGGCTGCTGCTCGCGCTTGGCGTGTTCAGCGTGCTGCAGCGAATCGCCGCGCGTCGCCGGGGGATGTAACGGATGGCGCGGGCAATGACGAAGCGACGGGCAACGCAGCCGGCGCGACGTATCGGCGCGACGCTCGCGCTGGCGGTCGCGGTGACGTGCGCGGCGGCCGGCATGGTCACGCGTGCGCACGCGGCGGCGGCCGGTGCAGCGGCGGATACGACGAGCGCGGGATGCAGCGCGGCGTGGCCGCGCTGGGACGCGTTCAAGCGTGATTTCATCTCGGCCGACGGCCGCGTGATCGACGTCGGCTCGGCCGATTCGCGCACGGTATCGGAGGGGCAGGCGTATGGACTTTTCTTCGCGCTGGTCGCGAACGACCGGCGCATGTTCGACACGATCCTCGCATGGACAGAGAACAACCTCGCGCAGGGCGACCTGAGCGCGCACCTGCCGGCGTGGCTGTGGGGCCGCGCGCCCGACGGCGCGTGGCGCGTGCTCGACGCGAACCCGGCGTCGGACGCCGACTTGTGGATCGCGTATGCGCTCGTCGAGGCCGGGCGGCTGTGGCACGAGCGCAGCTATACGGCGCGCGGCGCGCTGCTCGCGAAGCGCGTGCTCGACGCCGAGACGGCGACCGTGCCGGGCCTCGGCCTCACGCTGTTGCCGGGCCCGACCGGGTTCAAGCTGGCCAACGGCCAATGGCGCGTGAATCCGAGCTATTCCCCGCCGCAGGTGATTCGCGCGCTCGGCGCACGGCTGTCCGACGACCGTCGCTGGGCCGCGCTGGCGTCCAGTACTGCTCGCGTGCTGCTCGACACCGCGCCGAAGGGCTTTTCGCCCGACTGGGCGCTGTATCGCGCGGGCAACGGTTTCGGGCCCGATCCGCAGACCCATGCGGAAAGCGCGTACAACGCGATCCGCGTGTACCTGTGGGCCGGCATGCTCGACCATGCCGATCCGCTCGCCGCGCCGCTGCTCGCGAAGTTCGCGCCGTTCGCCGACCATATCGCCGCGCACGGCGCGCCGCCGGAGAAGGTCGATACGACGACGGGCGTCGCCGGGCCGAACGATGGCAACGGCGGCTTCTCCGCGGCCGCCGTGCCGTTCCTCGACGCACGCGGCCAGCACGCGCTCGCGGATGCCCAGGCGGCCCGCGTCGATACGCTCGCGCGCCAGTCGGCGCCCGGCTATTACACGAGCGTGCTGACGCTGTTCGGCCTCGGCTGGCGCGACGGCCGCTACCGGTTCGGGGCGGACGGCACGCTCGACACCCGCTGGGGAGGCCGTTCGTGCGCCGCCCGCTGAAGTGTGCCGCGCCGCACGTCGCGGGATTCGCGTGGCTCGCGTCGTCGGTGTGCGCGGCGGCGCCGGGCGCGGCCTCCGGCGCGGCGATCGCGAACCCGGCGACACCGGCGACTTCGGCTGCCGCCGATGCGCGGCGCGAGCTCGACACCGCGCGGATGTGGGGCATCAAGCATCGCGACGACCTTGCGCGTGATGCGCTGCGCAAGGGCCTGCTGATCGCGCCGGGCGATCCTGAGCTGTTGGCCGAACAGGTGCGTGTGCTGCTGCGGCTCGGCGACGCGAAAGGCGCGCAGGCGTCGCTGGCGCGGCTGCAGGCGCAGTCGCCGAATGCGCCGGCCACGCGGCGGGTGGCCGACGAATACCGCGTCGCGACGAGCGGGCGCGGCGAGATGGCGCAGATCCGGCTGCTCGCGCGCAGCGGCCGCGCCGACGAGGCGGCCCGACGGATCGTCGCGCTGTTTCCGAACGGCGCGCCGTCGGGCGCGCTCGGCGCCGAGTACTACCAGATCGTGTCGAATGCGCCGGGCGGGCGCCAACCGGCGATCGCCGCGCTGCGCCGCGCGGTCGCCGCCGATTCGCGGGACACGAGCGCGTCGATGGCGCTCGCGCGGCTGTTGAACCAGCGCGACGACACGCGCGCGGAAGCGAACCGGATCGCATGGTCGCTCGCGAAGCGCGCCGACGCGGACCATACGGAAGCGATGGCGCTGTGGCGGCGCGTGCTGCAGTCGGCCGGCAGCGATCCCGCGTATCTCGATGCGCTGCACGCGTATCTCGCGCTCGCGCCGGACGACACCGAATTCCGCGACCGCGCCGCCGGCCTCGACCAGCAGCGCGACGCGCAACGCCGGCTCGAACGCGATCCAGACTACATCGCGCAGCAGCGCGGATTGCAGGCGCTGGCGCGCGGCGACCTGGCCGCCGCCGACCCGTTGCTCGCGCGCGCCGCGCGGGCGCGGGCCGACGACGCCGATGCGCTGGGCGGGCTCGGCCTGCTGCGTCTGCGCGAAGGGCGGCACGACGAAGCGCGCGCGCTGTTCACGCGGGCCGCGGCGCGTGCGACCGACCAGCGCGGCAAATGGCAAGGCCTCGCGCGTACCGCGCAGTTCTGGGGGCTGCTCGCCCAAGGCCGCGAAGCGGCCAGTGCGGGCCGTCCGCGCGATGCCGAGCGCGCCGCGCGTGCGGCGCTCGCGATGCAGCCGGACAACCCGGACGCGAAGCTGCAGCTCGCCGATGCGCTGCTCGCGCAGCGCGACTGGGCACAGGCGGAGCCGTTGCTGCGCGGCTTGCTGGCCGCGCGTTCGCCGAGCCTGTCGGCCGTGCGCGATACGGCCACGCTGTATGAAAACACCGGCCGCGCGGACCGGATCGGCCCGTTGCTCGATGCGCTGCAAGGGCGCGTGACGGGCGCCGACGATCGCCGCACGCTCGAGGGCCTGCGTGGCGACGTGCTCGCGAACGAGGCGCGCGCGCTGGCCGAGAAGGGCGCGCGCGGGCCGGCCGCGCAACGCTACGAGGCGGCCGTGCGTGCGGCGCCCGATGCGCCGTGGACGCGCTTCGCGCTCGCACGCCTGTATCGCGACATGGGATTGCCGCAGCTCGGCCGCACGGTGATGGACGACGGGCTGGCGCTGAGCGATACGCCCGAGATGCGTTACGCGAACGCGCTGTACCGCAACTCGCTCGACGATGTCGCGGGCGCTCAAGCCGCGCTGGCACCGGTCGACGACGCGCACCGTTCGGACGGGATGCGCGCGCTGGCGCGCAAGCTCGATGCCGAAAGCGCGCTGGCCGACGCGCGCGGCGCACATGCCCGCGGCGACCGCGCGGCCTTCGCCGCCACGCTCGCACACGCGCAGGCGAGCGCGCCGGACGACCCCGACATGCTCGCCGCGATCGGCGCGCAGTGGATCGACGCGGGCGAACCGGAGCGCGGCCTCGCGCCGCTGCGCGACTGGATCGCCGCGCATCCGCGCGAAGCCGACGCGGACGTGCGGCTGCGCTACGGCGACCTGCTCGGCCGCGCGGGGCGCGACGACGCGCTCGCCGCATGGCTCGACACGCTGCGCCGCGACCCGGCGCTGACGCCCGCGCAGACGGCGCGACTGGAGGATCAGTCGCTGCGGCTCGTGCTGCGGCAGACCGACGACGCGATCGCGCGACAGGACTATGCGCAGGCGCGCACGCTGCTCGACCGCGCGAGCCCGGCCGGCCGCGCGGACAAGCGTTATGCGCTCGAACTCGCCGATCTCGAACGCGCGCAGGGCCATTACGATGCCGCACGCGATGCGCTCGCACCGGTCGTCGCGCGCACGCCGGACGACGCCGATACGCAGCTCGCGCTGGCCCGGATCGACGAGGACAGCGGCAACCGTGCCGCCGCGCGCGAGCGCGTGCAGGCCGTGCTGGCGCGCACGCCGGACGACGACGTCGACACTCAACTGTCGGCCGTGCGTCGCCTGAACGCGCTGCGCCGGCCGGACGAAGCCGCGCAGGTGACCGAGCGGCTGCAGGCCGCGTATCCGGCCCGCGCCGACGTGACGGTCGCGGCCGGGCGCGTGGCCGAGGCGCAGGGCCGCTATGACGACGCGGCGTCGCTGTACCGGTTGTCGCAGTCGCAGGAACGCGCGACGGGCGTGAGCCCGGGCCGCGACGGGCTGACGCCCGCGCAGGCCGCGTTCGCGGATCTGCAGCAGCGGCGCAATCCCGAGATCGAGACCGGCTGGATACCCGCGTACAAGTCGGGCGACGAAGGCGTCTCGTCGTATCGCGCGCAGCAGGTGCCGATCTACATGCAGCTGCCGATTCGCTACGACGGGCACGTGTTCGCGCAGGTCGACACTGTGCATCTCGACCCGGGCACGCTCGATACGAGCGTGCCGGACGCGTATTCGCTGAAGACGTTCGGCACGTACGCGGCGCTCAGGGCGCAGCCGAATCCGCAGGCCGCCGCGCTGATCGCGAATCCGCCGGGCTCGCTGCACCAGTCGACGACGGGCGTCGCGCTCGGCGCCGGCTATCTGTCGGACGCCTGGCGCTTCGATCTCGGCACGTCGCCGCTCGGCTTCCCGGTGCATTACCTCGTCGGCGGCGTGCGCTATCGCTTCGACGCGGGCCCGGCGAGCTTCTCCGTGAATGCGTCGCGGCGGCCGGAAACGAGCAGCGTGCTGTCGTACGCGGGGATGCGCGACCCGTGGACGGGCGCGGTGTGGGGCGGCGTGCGCCGCGACGGCGTGAACCTGCGCGCGTCGGTCGACGTCGGCCGCACGAACCTGTTCGCGGAACTCGGCGCGGGCGTGCTGTCGGGCCGTAACGTCGAACGCAACGCGGAAGTCACGCTGCGCACCGGCTTCACGGTGCCCGTGTACGAGCGCGCGGCGATGAAGGTCAGCACGGGGCTGGTCGGCAATGCGTGGCACTACGCGCAGAACCTGCGCTACTACACGTACGGGCAGGGCGGTTACTACAGTCCGCAGCGCTATCTGTCGCTCGGCGTGCCGATCGAATGGGCGGGGCGGCACGATGCGCTGTCGTGGGACCTGACCGTCACGGGCGGGATCTCGAACAGCTACGAGAAGGATTCGCTGTATTACCCGACGCTTTCCGGCCAGCGCGCCGAACAGGTGGCGGCCGGCTTCGTGTACGCGGGCAGCTCGACGCGCGGCGTGTCGTTCTCGTACGGCGTGAACGGCATCGCGGAATATCGTGTGAACCCGCACCTGAGCGTCGGCGCGCAATTGCACATCGACCGGTCGCACGACTATGCGCCGAGCTCGGCGCTCGTGTATCTGCGTTATGCGTTCGACGCGCGTGCGTCGCGCAGCTGGCTCGTCACGCCGACGCCCGTGCGGCTTTATTCGGATTACTAGGGGAACGCCGTGACTACGGAATTCGATGCCACCCGCTCCGCGCCCGGTGCCACCGGCCTGGCCGATCGCCTGCGCGCGCTGCTGCGCATGGGGCCGGCGGGCGGCCGTGCCGGCGCCTTGAGCCGGCTCGCGATCGACGGCCTGCCCGACACCTGGACGCAACTGGAAGCCGGCGGCCTTTACGCGATCTACGCGGCCGGCGGCACGCCGGCCTGCGATGCGCTCGTCTGGGAAAGCGCGCGGCAGGCGCGCACGCGCGACGTCACGATCGTGCTGGCGCGCGATCCTGCGCGCGTCGCCGCGCAGATGGCATCGCTCGGCTTCGCGGGCGGCGCGCAGCCGGCCGGCTGGCCGCGCAACCTGAACGTGCTGGCGATGCCGGCGACGGTCGAGCCGGCCGACGACGGTGCCGACGCCGGCGCAGCCGGCAACGCACCGCGCCGCGCGGCGCCGGGCCCGTTCGCGCGGCTGACCGGCGGTTTGCGCGCGATGAAGCGCTATGGATTTCACGCGCGTTCGCTGTATTTCGTCGAAGGCGCCCAGCGCTGGTTCAGCTGGGACGATCCGGCCGCGCTCGCGGACGAAGCGCACGCGCTGGCCGACTGGTGCCGCACGCGCCGGATCGCGCTCGTGCTGCTGCTCGACCCTGAGGCGACCCGCGCGGGCGGCGACGCGCGCGCCGACGATGCGCCGCTCGTGCGCGATGCCGATCGCACGCCGCGCAGCGGCTTCCACGGAATCTGTTCGGGCGTCGCGCAGTTGCAGCGCACGCATGGCGAACTGCTGTGGGTGGTCGATTTCTGGCGCGCGGGCGAGACGCTCGCGGCCGGCGAGGTGCGGCCGCTGCGCTTCGCACCGGGCGGCCGGCTGTCGGCGAGCGTCGATGGCGGCGCGACCGAGCCGGCGCGCCGGATGAAACTCGCGAACGACGAGGATCGCGTGGTGGTCAGCCGCGCGGTGCTCGACGGCGCGAGCCGCGTGCCGGACGGTTGGGAGATCGTCGACGACAACGCGGCCGTCGTCGCCGCGTGCGCGAACGCGCAGGCCGCGACCGCGGTGCTCGTGTTCCGCTCGCACGCGCAACTCGAAGCGCTGTGCGCGGACGTGCACGCGCTGCGCCGGCAGTGCGGCGGCGCGCTGAAGATCGCGGTCGTCGAGCGTGGCGAGGTGCTGCGCCAGCAGTTCGAGATGCTGGTACTGAGCGTCGGCGCGAACCGGGTCGTCGCGCGCGACCTGCCCGTCTCGCGGATGCAGGCCGCCGTGCACGCGCTGCACGGCCAGCTCTACGCACGCCCCGTCGCGGCCGACTACCGCGCGGCGCTCGCGGCCGCGCTCGGCGATTCGGTGCTCGGTTATCTGCCGGTCGGCGCGTTCTGCCAGCGGATTCGCGCGGTGCTCGATCGCGGCGCGGTGCTCGCGCTGCCGCATACGCTCGCGAAGCTCACGCTGTTGCCGGGCGTATCGCACGTCGACGCGCTGCGGCACTGCCGGCCGCGCCGCGCGGGCGACGTCGTGACGGCCGATGCCGGGCACCTGTTCGTGTTCCTGTTCGCCTGCGAGCCGGTCGACGCCGAGGACGCGCTCGCGCGGATCTTCGACGTGCCGGTCGATACGTTGTCCGACCGCGTCGTGTGCCTCGGGCAGGGCAGCATCGACACCGAACTCGACGCGCTGAAGGCCGAGAACCGGCGCACGCCGATCGCCGACTACAGCGACCTGTTCGCGGCGACGCGGCCGGCGGGCGCCGCACGCGCAGCAGCCGCGCCCGTCGAACCCGGCGTGGCATTGCCCGATGCGTGTGAGGTGAGCGACGCGATCGACGCGATCGATACCGTCGTCGCGCTCGACGCGATCGGCGTGCCGCAGGCGTCCGTGCCCATCGCCGTCGACGCGGCGCCGCCGGACCCCGTCATTTCCGTCGCGCGTGCGCGCGGCGCCGTCCGCAGCGCGATGCCGTTGCGCAAGCAGGAGGACGCATGATCGCCGAACTCGTCATCGGCTTCATCGTCGGTATCGTGATTGCGGTACCGGTGTGGATCGTCGCGCAGCACCTCGGCATTGGCCGCGGCTTCCATGCGCCGCGCGGCATCGACCGGCGCGACGCGGTACCGTGCGAGCTCGTGCCGGTCGCGCTGCGCGGTCGTCTGCTGCCCGGCGTCGGCGGCGCCGAAGCCGCCGAAGCCGCCGAAGCCGGCACTCGCAACAGCAAGGCGGCACGATGAAGACGATCGCCCTCACGTCGACGACGGGCGGCGCGGGCCGCACGACGCTCGCCGCCGCGCTCGCGGTGCTGCTCGCGCGCCGCGGCCGGCCGGTCGTGGCCGTCGAATTCGATGCCCAGAACCTGATGGGCGCGACGCTCGGCCTCGATACGCTGGCCGAGCACGGTCTGGCGCACAGCCTGCTGGGCGGCGCCGAACCGTGGCACGCGCACACGTGGCGCAACGCCGACGGCGTGCTGTTCGTGCCGTACGGGCAAGTCGATGCGGCCGGCGCCACCGCGTGCGATGCGCGGCTCGTCGCCGATCCGGCCTGGCTGTCGCGCGCGCTCGACGAGATCGCGCTGCCGGCCGACGGCGTCGTGCTGGTCGACACCGCGCGCTATCCGTCGCCGCAAGCCGAGCAGGCGGTTCGCCGCGCGGACCTGACGCTCGTCGTCGTGCCGCCGGAGCCGGTCGCGTGCGCGACCACGGCCGCGCGGCTCGGCGCGCTGCGAGCCGGCCGCGGCGCGCTGCAGATCGTCGTGAACCGGCTGAATCCGGCGCGTGACATGCAGCGCGACGCGCTGGCGATGCTGCGCGCGGTCGCGGGGCCGGCGTCGATGCTCGAACAGCGCATCCACGTCGACGCGGCCGTGCCCGAAGCGCTCGCACGCGGCAGCTGGATCTTCGACGACGCGCCGTATTCGCAAGCGTCGCACGACCTGAACGGCGTCGCCAACTGGGTCGACACGTGGCTGACGGCGGCCGTCGCCGGCCGCGCCGGAGCCATGCGATGAAGGCCGCGCTCGCGTCGCGACTGCGTGCGTTCGGCCGTCACGCGGCCGACTGGTGCGCGCGCGGCATCGGGCTGCCGGCGCAACGCACGCGGGTGGACTGGCTCGTGCGGCTGTTCTTCCACGCACCGCCGCCCGGCCGGCCCGATCACGTGCGCCTTTGGGTGCGCGTCGCGTTCCTGCGGCTCGCGCACGACTGGGGCGTGCTGCAGCCGCTCAGCGTGCGCGAATGGCTGTGGCGCGCGGTCGTGCGCGCACCGCGCGCGGCCGACGGCCGGCCCGCGCGCGATCCGCTCGCGTGGTTCGACACGTTCGTGGTGCCCGTCTACGTGGCCGGGCGCGCGGTCGGCCGGCGCATCAACGCGATGCTCGAGCGTTTGCCGTGGGTGCGCTGGGGCGGCTGGCTCGATGCGCGCGCGAATGGCGTCGGCCGGCGCCGCTGGCTCACGCCGCTGCTGCTCGTGGCCGGCGCGATGCTGTGGGCCGCGGCCGGGATGTCGCCGCTGATGCCCGGCGCGCAGTTCGCGTTCTTCGCGATGGTCGCGGTGCTCGCGCTCGCGCTGCGCCGCCTGCCGGGCCATCTGCCGACCCTCGCGCTCGCGTCGCTCGCGCTGCTCGCGACGGTGCGTTACGTGTGGTGGCGCACGACGCAGACGCTCGACTTCCGCAGCCCGGTCGAAGCCGTCGCCGGCTACCTGCTGTACGGCGCCGAAGCCTATACGTGGATGATCCTGCTGCTCGGCTTCGTGCAGACCGCGTGGCCGCTCGACCGGCCGATCGTGCCGCTGCCCGACGATCCGGACACCTGGCCGACCGTCGACGTCTATATCCCGACCTACAACGAGCCGCTGTCGGTCGTGAAGCCGACCGTGTTCGCCGCGCAGAGCATCGACTGGCCGAGCGCGAAGCTGCGCGTGTACCTGCTCGACGACGGCCGGCGCCCCGAGTTCGCGGCATTCGCGGCCGAGGCTGGCATCGACTACCTGACGCGCGACGACAACCGCCACGCGAAGGCCGGCAACATCAACCGCGCGCTGCCGAAGACGTACGGCGAGTACATCGCGATCTTCGACTGCGATCACGTGCCGACGCGCTCGTTCCTGCAGACGACGATGGGCGTGTTCCTGCGCGACCCGAAATGCGCGCTGGTGCAGACGCCGCACCATTTCTTCTCGCCCGATCCGTTCGAGCGCAACCTCGGCACGTTCCGCGAGATCCCGAACGAGGGCAACCTGTTCTACGGTCTCGTGCAGTCGGGCAACGACCTGTGGAACGCGACGTTCTTCTGCGGCTCGTGCGCGGTGCTCAAGCGCAGCGCGCTGGAGGAGGTCGGCGGCGTCGCGGTCGAGACCGTGACCGAGGACGCGCACACGGCGCTCAAGCTGCATCGGCGCGGCTATACGTCGGCGTACCTGCCGACCGTGCAGGCGGCAGGCCTCGCGACCGAAAGCCTCGCGGGCCACGTGAAGCAGCGCACGCGCTGGGCGCGCGGGATGGCGCAGATCTTCCGCATCGACAACCCGTTCCTCGGGCGCGGGCTCGGCCTGATCCAGCGGATCTGCTACGGCAACGCGATGCTGCATTTCTTCTACGGGATTCCGCGGCTGATCTTCCTGACGATCCCGCTCGCGTACCTGTTCTTCCACCTGTACTTCATCAACGCGTCGTCGCTCGCGCTCGCGAGCTACGTGATCCCGTATCTCGTGCTCGCGAACGTCGCGAACTCGCGGATGCAGGGGCGTTACCGGCATTCGTTCTGGGCCGAGGTCTACGAATCGGTGCTCGCGTGGTACATCGCGCTGCCGACCACCGTCGCGTTCTTCAGCCCGAAGCACGGCAAGTTCAACGTGACCGACAAGGGCGGCAAGATCGACGAAGGCTACGTCGACTGGTCGACGTCGAAGCCGTATCTGGTGCTGTTCGCGCTGAACGTGCTCGCGATCGTCGCCGGCCTGTGGCGGCTCGTGGCCGACCAGGGCGACGAGGCGTCGACCATCCTGATCACGCTCGGCTGGACCGTGTACAACCTCGCGATGCTCGGCGCGGCGCTGGCGGTTGCGCGCGAGACCAAGCAGGTGCGCGTCACGCACCGGATCGCGATGCGCGTGCCGGCGATGCTGCTGCTCGCCGACGGCTCGACCGCCGCTTGCTTCACGAGCGACTACTCGACCGGCGGCCTCGGACTCGAAGCGGTGCCGGGGCTGCCGCTCGCCGCCGGCGACACGCTGACGGTGTGCGTGACGCGCGGCGACCGGGCGTTCCCGTTCCCGGTGCGCGTGACGCGGGTGACGCCGACCCATGTCGGCGTCAGCTTCGAGGAACTGACGCTCGAACAGGAGCGTCAGCTCGTGCAATGCACGTTCGGCCGCGCGGATGCGTGGCTCGACTGGCACGAAGGCGCGCGGCCCGACACGCCGCTCGGCGGGCTCAAGGAAGTGCTGCGGATCGGGCTGGACGGCTATGTACGAATGTGGAAGGGCGCGGCGCGCGGCGTGCAGGCGATGCTCGCGCCGAAACTCGATCGCGCGCGCGACTGACGCGGCGCGCATCATGGAGTGGGTTAGATGACGTTCTGGAATCTGTATTTCATCCTGAAGTTCGCGCTGTTCGCGACCGGGCGCCTGCAGCCGTTCTGGCTCGCGAACCTCGCGTTCGCGGTGGCGCTCGTGGCGAGCGCGCCGGTCCGGTCGCGCGCATGGCGCATCGTCCGGCAGGTCGTGGCGATCGCGATCGCGGTGCCGTTGCTCGCGCGCGAGCTGCATGCGCCGTCGCTCGCCCGTCTCGCGGAGGCCGCGCGCGAAGTCAGCACGTTCCGCCTCGACTACTGGATGGAGCTGCTGCCGCGCCTGTTGCCGCCCGTGCTGGCGCTGACGATCGTCGGCGTGCTGATCGTCTATTTCATCGTCAATCGCTGGCTGCGCGTCGCGACGTTCGTGGTGGCCGTGCTGGTGGTGATGCCGCTGTGGCAGGCCGGCAGCGGGCTGATGGCGCGCGTCGTCGCGCCAGCCCAGCCGCAGGCGAACGTGGCGGGCGCCACGCGCGTCGACCAGCCCGAGGATCACAACGCGGCGCTCGCGACGTTCCGCGCGCAGGAGTCGCAGCGGCAGGTCGCGTTCGGCCATCTCGGCAGCGATCCGGCCGCGCAGTTCGACGTGATCGTGCTGCACATCTGCTCGCTGTCGTGGGACGACCTCGATGCGGCGAAGGTGCGCAATCACCCGATGCTGAGCCACTTCGACTACCTGTTCACGAACTTCAGCACGGCCGCGAGCTACAGCGGGCCGGCGGCGATCCGCGTGCTGCGCGCGAGCTGCGGGCAGGAGGCGCATGCGGACCTGTACAAGCCCGCACCGCAGCAGTGCCACCTGTTCTCGCAACTGGCCGGCGCCGGCTACACGGTGCAGTCGCTGCTGAACCATGACGGCCATTTCGACAACTTCCTGCAGGTGATCCACGACAACATCGGCGTGGCCGATGCGCCGATGATCTCGAACGCGGCCGCGCCGGTCGCGATGCACGCGTTCGACGGCTCGGCGATCAAGGACGACTATGCGACGCTCGCGAACTGGTACGCGCAGCGCGCATCGGTGCCGGGGCCGGTCGCGCTGTACTACAACACGATCAGCCTGCACGACGGCAACCGCGTCGTCGGCAGCGCGCTGACGAGCATCGACTCGTATCCGCAGCGCGCGACGAAAATGATGACCGACTTCGACCGTCTCGCCGACCTGATCGCGCAATCGGGCCGCCGCGCGGTGATCGTGTTCGTGCCCGAGCACGGCGCCGCGTTGCGCGGCGACAAGAACCAGATCGCGGGGTTGCGCGAGATTCCGACGCCGCGCATCGTGCATGGGCCGGTCGGCGTGCGGCTCGTCGGCTTCGCCGGCAACCACGGCGCGACGACCGTGATCGAGCAGCCGACCAGTTTCCTCGCGCTCGCGCAGTTGCTGTCGAATCTCGTGTCGAACAGCCCGTTCAAGCCCGGTGCGACGCTCGCGCAATACGCGGCCGATTTGCCGCGCACGCGGATGATCGGCGAGAACGAGGGCACGGTGACGATGCAGACGGCCGCGGGTTACGCGGTGAAAACGCCGGACGGTGTATGGATCGACGAACAGTGACGATAGCTGGCGAAGGCGACGACGATCGCCTGTCGCAACCGAACGACGTGATCGGCCTCGCGCGGCATCTGCCCGCGCTCGACCCCGAGCGCTACGTCGACGAACAGGCGCGCCGCGCGTTCGACGCGTCGCTCGATCGCTGGCCGACGCTCGCGAAGCTGATGGGGTTGAAGGCCTGAAGGAACGGCGGCCGGGTAGGGGATGCCGGATTTCAATCAGGCGCGGTTGACATGAAACTAGACCGGTCTATATCATTTGGCGCAGTCCGTCGGGCATAGGCTTCTGGCGATTCCGGCTATTCCGTCGGATAGTCTCCGCGAGCGGTGCATCGGTTTTATCTGGAAAACAACCGCCATACTGAAGGGTGCATACCTTCGTCAACCTGAAAGCCAGGGACGGCAACGAGTTTGCGGGCACGATCGAGGGCAGACAATCTGCTGTCTTTCGGCATGACGAACCTGCCGGTTTGCAACCGGAAGGGGCAGCCGCACCAAGGCGGGCCCGTTCTCTCGAACCTGAAGGTCGGGCTGCCAGTCCGTTGACCGGCGCCATCGCTCGGGGTCCAGCGGTCTAGCGGCGCGGCTGCCGACGGCGGACACCGCATTGATTCATTGGGCGTTTGTCTTGTGTCGGGGTGCTGCCATGTCGTATCACATTCGGATCGCGTTTCGAACGGTAGGGGTGTGCACGGCCGTGGTCGCCGCGCTGTCAGGGTGCGCAGGGATGCTGACCGCATCGTCCGGTCCGCAGCCGGAACGCGTGGCGGCGCAGAAGGAAGAAGGCGCCCGCTATACCCAGACGCTGACGTCGTTCATCGCGCTGGTGTCGAACGCCCAGGCCTCCACGCCCGACAGTCGCGCCAGAATACTCGACGCTTACCAGCGCGTCCTGTATCAGTACTCGGTGGCTGCCGTGAGCTGGGTGCGGCTCGTCCATCCGGCGCTGCAGCCGCTGCCGGCGTCCCTGCAGCCGCTTCCCGCGCCGACGGGCACGCCCACGACGGCCGAGGTCGATCGCGGCTATGAACACGCGATCGAGATGCGGGTGGCGATGTGGGATATCGGCGAGGCGGCGATCTGGGGGAAGACCTCGAAGATGTCGATCCCCCGCTACCGCGGCACCGCGCCTGCCGTGCCGATGCCGCCGCCGCTGCCGCCATTCCAGGACGCGCGGGATTCCCGGTATGCGAGGCTGGTTGCGCTGACGAAGCAGGCGGACGACGCGCAGCGTGCGTCGATCGAGCAACAGCGGCAGGTCGAGGCCAAGGAGTTGGCCAAGGCGCTTGCCATGGCGAGGGCCGTGCCGTACTCGCCGCCGCAAGCGCAGGGCCAGCCTCAGCAGGAACAGCGCTGGTGTACGCAGTCGGGTGGCGGAGTCGTGGGCCGCGTGCCGTGCTGAGCCTGCATCGCCGGGCGGCCTCGGTCGCCCGTTGCGCGTTGCGTTAAGCCTTGCGTGCCGGCTGGCGCGTCCATTCGTTTTCTTCGCCCGGCACCTTGCCGAACGTCTGATCGGCCCATGCGGCACGCGCCGCGTCGATCTTCGCGCGCTCGCTCGACACGAAATTCCATTCGATGAACCGCTCGCCAGGCAGGTGCGCACCGCCGAGCAGCATCACGCGCGCGCCGTTCGTACTCGCCAGCGCGACGCTCGCGCCCGGTTCGAGCACGGCCATCGTCGCGGGGGCGAGCGACGTGCCGTCGACGCTGAGGTCGCCGTCGACGAGATACACGCCGCGTTCCTCATGTTCGGCATCGAGCGCCAACGTGCCGCCTGCCGCGAATTCCGCAACCGCATAGAGCGTCGGCGAGAACACGGCGACCGGCGACACGAGCCCGAACGCGGTGCCTGCGATCACGCGCACGGTCACGCCGTCGCGCGTGAACGACGGCAGCGTGTCGGCCGCATGGTGAACGAACGCGGGCGTCGTGTCTTCATGCTCGACCGGCAGCGCGACCCAGGTCTGGATGCCGTGCACCGGCTGCTCGCGCGGGCGATCCTCGTCGGGCGAGCGCTCCGAATGCACGATGCCGCGGCCGGCCGTCATCCAGTTCACGTCGCCCGGCACGATCTTCTGCCGGAAGCCGAGACTGTCGTGATGCATCAGCGAGCCGTCGAACAGGTAGGTGACGGTCGCGAGCCCGATGTGCGGGTGCGGCAGCACGTCGATGCCGCGCCCGGCCGGCAACACGGCCGGCCCCATCTCGTCGAAGAAGATGAACGGGCCGACGAGGCGCGCGGCGCGCGCGGGCAGCACGCGGCGCACGACGAGGTTGCCGATGTCGCTTTCGCGCGGCGTGAGCAGGGTCTTGATCGAGGCGGACATGAACGGAAATCTCGTGACGGTGGCGGTGACGGGCGGTGGCGGGAAATGCTCAGGCGATCGCCGTGTCGATCGTGATCGGATGCGTGAGGATCTTGTGCACTGGGCACGCATTCGCGATCTGCAGCAGGCGTTCGCGCTGCTCGTCGGTCAGGTCGCCGTCGAGCGCGATGCGGCGCACGATCGTGCTGCCCGCGCTGCCCGATTCGTGCGCGAGCGTCACGTGCACTTCGTCGAGCGGCCAGCCTTTTCGTTGCGCATACATCTTCAGCGTGATCGCGGTGCATGCGCCGAGACTCGACAGCAGCAGCGCGACGGGCGTCGGCGCCGCATCGCCGCCGCCGAGCGCCGCGGGTTCGTCGGCGCGCCACTGGTGGACGCCATCGGTGAAGTGGACGAGGTAATCGACCGGGCCGATGCTCGCTTCGACGGTGAGTTCGCTCATTGTGGTTCCAGGTGGGAAAGGGGACGGGCCGGCCATGTTCGGGCAGGCCAGACGTTAAGGTTCGAGCAGGCGCTGCAGCCGCAGCTCCTCGAAATCGAGCTCCGATTCTATGCGGTGCAGCACCGCGTCGTCGACCCGGCCGTCGCGATGCAGGTCGAGCAACGCGTCGCGCGACACGCCGACCAGCTCGAGCTCGACGCGCAGCATCCGCGCGCGCACGTCCGCAGGCTCCGCGCCGTCGCGATGTGCGTGCTCGTTGAACGCGACGCGGCTCCGGTATTCGGTCAGCAGCCGGTCGAGCGACGCGCGTTCGAGGTCCGCGCCACGCTGCTCGCGCGCATCGAGCTCGGCGAGCGCCGCGCCGAACGTGTGTGCACGCACCGCATGTTCGGACATCGTGCGGCGCGCGGCCGGGCGCAGTTTCAGCACGCGGATCAGCGGCGCGAGCGTGCCGCCCTGCACGACGAGCGTCGCGATGATCAGCAGGAACGTGCTGAACAGGATCAGGTCGCGGCCGGGGAAGTTGGCCGGCAGCGCGATCGCGGCCGCGAGGCTCACGACGCCGCGCATGCCCGACCAGCCGAGGACGACGGCTTCGCGCCACGACCACGCCGCGTGGCCCGCGCGCCGCGCGCGCAGGCGGCCCGGCAGCCACATCGCGACGAATACCCACGCCACGCGCGCGCCGATCGCGGCGGCCGTCGCCGGAAGCGCGACCCGCAGGCCGGCCATCAGCACCGCGCCTTCGTGGTTCACGCCCGCGAGGATCGCGTGCAGCGCGAGGCCGATCAGGATGAACACGAGCGCGTCGAGCACGAACACGATCGCTTCCCACGTCGCCTTCGCCTTGATCCGCATGTCGGCGCCGAACACGCGATGCTGGCGCACGCCGAGCACGAGGCCGCAGGTGACGACCGACAGCACGCCCGAGCCGTCGACGGCTTCCGCGATCCCGTAGCTGCCCCATGCCATCGCGAACGTCACGACGATGCCGAGCATCGGTTCGCGCAGGCGCTGCAGCACCCAGCACATCGCATGGCCGCACGCGAGGCCGACCGCGATGCCGATCAGCGTGAGCGAGAAGAACAGGCCGGTCGCGCTCGCGGTCGTGATCGTGGCGGCGAGCGCGGCCGATACGGCCATCTGGTACAGCAGCAGGCCCGACGCATCGTTGACGAGGCTTTCGCCTTCGAGCACCGCGACGAGTCGCGCGGGCAGCGGGTGGCGCTGCAGGATCGCCTTCGCGGCGACCGCGTCGGGCGGCGACACGATCGCACCGAGCGTGAAGCACGCGGCCCACGGCAGCGCGGGATTCGCCGCATGTACGGCGAGCGCGACCGCGACGGTCGTGAACGCCACGGCCCCGAGCGCGAGCGACGCGATCGACGCGAGCTCCTGCCGGAATTCCTTCCAAGCGGTGTAGAACCCGCTCGACATCAACAGCGGCGGCAGCACGGCCGCGAGCAGCAGCGCCGGGTCCATGTCGGGCACGCGCTTGCCGGCGACGGCGACCACGCAGCCGCCGAGCAGCAGCACGACGGCCGGCGGAATCGACACGCGCTCGGCCAGCCAGGTGAGGGCGCCCGCGCCGCAGATCAACAGCAACAAGTAATGGAACAGCTCGACGTTGGTCATGCGCGTCCGGCGACGATGGGGTGGATCAGGAAGGCTTGCGGTCGTTCGCGGCGCCGCCCGGCAGCGCGCCGAACATGTGCTGGCTGCACTTCGCATCGCGCCATGCGGTGTTCAGCCGATGGCCGGACAGCATCCGGCGCGCGACGGGCAGGATCTGTTCGCCGGCCAGCATGCCGAGCAGGCCGGTGAGCGCGATGATCGGCGGTGCGGGCGAGTTCACGCCGAGCGCGCCGTAGATCACGCCGGCGAGGATGCCGGCGAGCAGCGAGAAGACATACGGTTTCATGGTGGTGCGCCTCGTGATGGCCGAGCGGCGCCGGAACGGCGCCGTCAGAGTCTTGAAAGCGTAGCGGGTTTGCGTGAAGAAAAAAAGGGCGGGCGGCCCCGAACGGGCATTCGTTCAGGAATCGGATCGATTCCATTCCTTGGGTGTTCGCGCCGCGCGTTTGCGGCTTAAATATTTCGGCCCGGATGACGATCCGGCGCCGACGCATTTCAGGCTCCTCCCGTTTTCACGGTCGAGGCAGGCCCCCCTTTTTTCGTTCACAGGACACCTTGCGCCATGAGCAACCCGAAACTTGAAGTACTGACGCCGCAGAACAGCCAGCTGATCTTCATCGACCAGCAGCCGCAGATGGCGTTCGGCGTGCAGTCGATCGATCGGCAGACGCTGAAGAACAACGTCGTCGGGCTCGCGAAGGCCGCGAAGGTCTTCAACATCCCGACCACGATCACGACGGTCGAAAGCGACAGCTTCTCGGGCTACACCTATCCCGAGCTGCTCGACGTGTTCCCGAACCAGAAGACGCTCGAACGCACGTCGATGAACTCGTGGGACGACCAGAAGGTGCGCGACGCGCTGGCCGCGAACGGCCGCAAGAAGGTGGTCGTGTCGGGCCTGTGGACCGAAGTCTGCAATACGACGTTCGCGCTGTGCGCGATGCTCGAAGGCGACTACGAGATCTACATGGTCGCCGACGCATCGGGCGGCACGTCGCAGGCCGCGCACGATTTCGCGATGCAGCGCATGGTGCAGGCCGGCGTGGTGCCGGTCACGTGGCAGCAGGTCCTGCTGGAATGGCAGCGCGACTGGGCGCGCCGCGACTCGTACGACGCGGTGATGGCGATCGCGAAGGCGCACTCGGGCGCCTACGGGATGGGCGTGGACTACGCATACACGATGGTCCACAAGGCAGCGCAGCGTACCGCGACGCCGCACGAGTCGATTCCGGCCGCACCGGCGAAGTAACGGGCCGCCGGCCGCGATCGCCGCGTGGGCTGCGGCGATCGCCTGCCATCGGCCATGAAGCGGCCATCACGCGTTCAGGCGGCGGGCAGCGCCCACGGCGCGTGCGAGAAATGTTCGGCGAGGAAATCGAGCAGCACCGTCACGCGCGCGGCGCGCAGCATGCCGGGCGGCGTGACGAGGTTCACGTTGATGTCCGCGATCTTCCAGTCGCTCATCACTTCCTCGAGCGCGCCGCGCTGCAGTTCGTCCCACACGAGGAACTCGGGCTGCAGCGCGAGGCCGTGACCGCCGACGAGGGCCGGGAGGATCACGTCCGCGTTGTTGGTGCGGATGCGCCCGTGCACGGATACGCCGACTTCGTCGCCCGACGCCGGGTGACGGAAGCGCCAGTACTCGGGCGTCGGCAGGTTGGTGTACGTGAGGCACACGTGCTGTTCGAGGTCGCGCGGATGCGTCGGGCGGCCGCGTCGATCGAGATACGCGGGCGACGCGACGAGCGGCCGGCGCACCGCGCACAGGCGGCGCGAGCGCAGCGTCGAATCGCTCAGCTCGGCGATGCGGATCGCGACGTCGAAGCCGCCCGACACGATATCGACGATGTGATCGGTGAGCACGAGATCGATGTCGACGCGCGGATAGCGCTCGAGAAACGCGGGCAGCACCGGCGACAGATGGTGCAGCCCGAACGACATCGGCGCATTCACGCGCACGAGGCCGTGCGGCTCGAGTGCCTGCGCGGACGCTTCGTTCTCGATCAGCTCCGCATCGGCGAGCAGGCGGATCGCGCGGTCGCGCAGCAGTTCGCCGGTCGGCGTGAGCGACAGCTTGCGCGACGTGCGGTACAGCAGCATCGCGCCGAGGCGTTTTTCGAGGCGTGCGATCGCCTTCGACACGGTGGGTTGCGAGATGCCGAGCAGGTCAGCCGCTTTCGCGAACGAACCGGTCTCCGCGACGCGCGCGAAGATGGCCCAGGCTTCGAGATCAGGAAGATGTTGCATGGTCGGCATGGATGGCAGGGAAGCGAAACGGATGCGATGCGCCGCGCGGGCGGCCTCGCGATGCCGGTGATTCTAATCCGGTCGGGAGAAAAAACATTATGGAATCTTATCTAATTTCATTGGGCGCCGGTGTATTGATCGGCGTCGTGTACAGCGTGATCAAGGTGCGCTCGCCGGCGCCGCCGCTGATCGCGCTGGTCGGCCTCGCCGGCATGCTGGTCGGCGCGCAGGCCCTCGCGCCGGTTCGTCACTGGCTCGGCTTTTGAGCACATCGAGGACATTCATGAGCGCAACCGATACCCCACCCGATCTCATCCTGCACAACGGGCGCATCACGACGCTCGATCGTGCGAACCCGGTCGCCGCCGCCGTCGCGATCAAGGACGGCCGCTTCGTCGCGGTCGGCAGCGAAGCGGACGTGATGCCGCTCGCGGGCCGCGCGACGAAGGTGGTCGATCTCGGCGGCCGCGGCGTGCTGCCGGGCCTGATCGACAACCACTGCCACGTGATTCGTGGCGGACTGAACTACAACATGGAACTGCGCTGGGACGGCGTGCCGTCGCTTGCGCTCGCGATGGAG
>Ga0209371_1000128_pt1 | contig 124861 bp, 109 predicted proteins | sample AgamicAtAmrz_FD_187165 | JGI IMG/M metagenome (GOLD analysis project Ga0209371, IMG submission 187165) | Agave microbial communities from Guanajuato, Mexico - At.Am.rz (SPAdes) (version 2) | ecosystem: Host-associated > Plants > Roots > Rhizosphere | place: Guanajato, Mexico | collected... | reverse complement strand
AGTCGTTGCGGCGGCGCGCGACGCGCTTCGACAATATCGCCTCAACACAATTCGGGCACGAGGGAAACACATGAAGCACATTCGCGCGACGGGCCGGCATCTGGCCTCGGCAGGCATCGCGTTCGGTCTCCTGGTGAGCGGTGCCGCGCATGCGCAGCTCGACCTGCAGTCGATCGGCGCGTCGCTGCTCGGCGGCGGGCAGCAGCAGGCGGCGCCTGCGCAGGGCGGTGTCGCGCAGTTGCTGCAGGCCTACGTCGGTGCGAACCAGCAGGTGCTGAACGGCCAGTCGTCGCTCGCGTCGGCGATGGGGCTGACCGGGGCGGCCGGGCAGGCGCAACAGGCCGCGAGCCAGTTGTCCGGCGGCGATGCGCTGTCGCCGGCCACGCTGTCGCAGATGGGCGGCGCGCAGCAATCGGTGTCGCAGGCGCTCGGCCAGGCGTTCGCGAGCGGCGGCGCCACGCACGGCCCGATCGACAAGCAGGCGTTCAGCAACGGCCTCGCGTCGCTCGGGCAGGGGCTCACGCAGTATTCGCAACTGCAGTCCGGGCTCGGTAGTCTCGGCTCGACGAGCGCCGCGTCGCTGCTGCAATCGGGCCTGAATCCGCAGAACATGCAGGCTGCGTCGTATATCGCGCAAAGCGCGCCGGGCCAGTTGCAGTCGCTTGCCGCGACGCTCGGCCAGGCCGTACAGTTCGCGACGAGCCAGGGCATTTCGGTGCCGCCGGTGGCGTCGTCCGCGCTGAAGCTGCTGCCGTAACGTAGTGCGGGTGCCGGTGCGAGCGCGATGCGCCGCCCGCATCGCGCTCGCCGGCCACGAACAATAGTCCCGCACACCATGGGGATTTCGCGCGATGCTATCGTGGCGTGTTCCCTTATCGGTGCCGGTTCATGACTGACTCGTTCGACCTCTCGCGCTATTTCTCCCGCATCGGCTACGACGGCCCGGCCGAGCCGACGCTCGACGTGCTGCGCCGGCTGCATCTGCTGCATCCGCAGGCGATTCCGTTCGAAAACCTCAATCCGCTGACCGGCGCGCGCGTCGCGCTCGACCTGCCCGCGCTCGTCGACAAGGTGATCGAACGCCGCCGCGGCGGCTATTGCTTCGAACTCAACAAGCTGTTCTACACCGCGCTCACGACGATCGGTTTTCGCGTGACGCCGCTGATCGCGCGCGTGCGCTGGATGCGGCCGCCCGAGATCGTCACCGCGCAGACGCACATGCTGCTGCGCATCGACCTGGACGGCGCGGCGTGGCTCGCGGACATCGGCTTCGGCAGCGCGACGCTGACCGCGCCGCTGCGCTTCGTGCCGGGCGAGCGGCAACTGACGCCGCACGGCGCGTTTCGCGTGATCGACGCGCCGGTCGACGGCGAATTCGACATGCAGTTCGAGATTCCCGACGGCTGGCAAACGACCTACCGCTTCTCGCTGAAGCCGGCCGAATGGATCGATTACGACGCCGCGAACTGGTTCACGTCGACGTATCCCGAATCGATCTTCGTGAACGACCTGATCGCGTGCCGCGTGCTGCCGGACGGCCGCGCGGCGCTGCTCAACACCGTGCTGACGCTGCGCGACGCGGCCGGGGCCGGGCGCACGGTCACGTTCGACAACGCAGCCGACTGGGCCGCGTGCCTGCGCGACACGATCGGCATCAATACGGCGGGATTCGATCTCGACGTGCTGTTCGAGCGGCTTGCGGCGCGCGCCGCAAAGTAACGCGGACACACGACCTCCGACGGCGGCCCCTGCACCCATGCCGCCATCGTTCTCGATTGACTTTTGCTAGATTGCTAGCATACTAGTACCCATGACCGACGAAGAAGTGAAGCAATTCAACGTGTACCTGCCGCTCGGCCTGATCCGGCAGGTCAAGCATCGCGCCATCGAAACGGAGCAATCGCTGTCCGCGCTGGTGGCCGACGCGTTGCGCGCGTATCTGGCCGCGCCGCCGCCCGGCGCGGGACCGTCCAACCAGGAGGAGTGAGCATGTCATCCGAACGAATCGAAGCCGTGTATCTGACCACGCACAACTGGGGCAAGTCGGCGAAATTCTTTCAGGCGCTGGGCTTCAAGCTGGAATTCGAAACCGATCACCATTCGGGCCAGTTGCGCAGCGGCGACGGTCCGTTCCTGTTCATCGCGGAAGTGCCGCCGAGCGAACCGCCCGACATGCAGGTCGTGCTCAAGGTGGCCGACGAGCAGGCGGTGCAGCCCCAGCCGATCGTCGACGTCGTCACGCCGTTCGAGGACACGCACTGGGGCACGCGCGACATGACCGTGCGCGATCCGGACGGCCGCGTGTGGCGCCTGCAGGCGCCGGGCAAGCAGGGCGCGTGAGGTCGACATGACGGATAACCGCGAAGACGATGCGCCCGACGGCACGGCCGCACGCGTCGCGCTGTGGCGCGCGTTGCACGTCGAGCTCGACGCCCGGCCGCATGTGCTCACGGACGAAATCGGGCTGCAATTGCTCGCGCCCGAACCCGGCTGGCAGCAGCGCGGCGACATGGACCCGCAGTTTACTCGGCCGTTTCGCGCGTCGATCGTCGCGCGGGCGCGCTTCATCGAGGATCTCGTGACCGAGCAGGCCGCGCGCGGCGTGCGCCAGTACGTGATCCTGGGCGCAGGGCTAGACAGCTTCGTGCAGCGCCGGCCGGAGATGGCATCGCGCGTGACCGTGTTCGAAGTCGACCAGCCGGCGCCGCAGCGCTGGAAACAACGCCGCCTGGTCGAACTCGGCTACGGCGTGCCCGACTGGCTGCGTTTCGTGCCGGTCGATTTCGAGGCGAAGCAGTCGTGGCGCGACGCGCTCGTCGGTGCGGGCTTCGATGCCGGCCAGCCGGCGGTCGTGGTGTCCACCGGCGTCAGCATGTACCTGACGCGCGAAGCGAATGCGGCCGCGCTGCGCGAAGTGGCGTCGCTCGCGCCGGGTTCGACGTTCGCGATGACGTTCCTGTTGCCGCTGGAGAACGCGGATTCGGACGTGCGCCCGGGGCTGGAAATGGCCGCGAAGGGCGCGCGGGCGAGCGGCACGCCGTTCATCAGCTTCTTCATGCCGGACCAGATCCAGGCGCTCGCTCGGGAGGCCGGTTTTGCGAAGGCCGAACACGTGTCGGCCGCCGAGCTGACGCGCCGTTATTTCGCCGATCGCACGGACGGCCTGCGGCCGCCGAACCACGCGGAAGAGCTGCTGGTCGCGACGGTCTGAGCCGTCGCGACCGTCACGCTCGTCACGCCCGTTCGAGCACGGCCATTTCCCGCACGACCACGAGCAGCACCGCGAGGCTCGCGCCGCCGGATGCGCGCAGATCCGCGAGCAGGTGCTCGTAGCGCGCGAGCGCGGCCTCGCGGCGCGCGCGCCATGCGCCGACGATCGTGTCCGGCGTGGTCGAATCCGGCGATTCCGCGAGCGCGCTGGTCGCGAGCGTGCGCTTGAGCCGCGCGACTTCCGCGAGTGCGGCGGCGCGCGCGAGCATGTCCCAGTGCGTCGGCGTCGGCAGGTTCGCCGCGCGTTCGCCGATCCAGCCGTAATTGAGCAGCGTGCCGAGCGAGAAATAGACGCCCGCGACGAGTTCGAGGCTGCGGTTGCAGGTCGCCGCCACTTCGGCGATGTCGAGCAGCGCGGCCGAGATGTCGCCGCTCGCGACGCGTACCGCGAGCGCGCTGTCGACGCCGGCGTCGACCAGCACGCGCTGCCGCTCGGACAGCGCTTCCAGATCGTCGGCCGGCAGCAGCGACGGCAGTTGCGGCGCGATCCGCTGCACCGCGTCGCGGCAACGCGCGATCAATCCGGCGACGCCGCTGTCGGCCACCGCGCCCGACTGCAGATGCCGCAGGAACCACAGCGCCGCGCGCTCCAGCAGCCGCGCGACGTCGACGAACATGCGCGCCTGCACGTCGTCGGCGACGCGATTGTCGAGCGCGTCGATATCGCGCCACACCGCATCGAGGTCGAATACGTCGCGCGCCATGATGCACGCGCGCACGATGTCGCCCGGCTTCGCGTCGGTTTCCTCCATCAGCCGGTGCACGAATGCGCAGCCGACGCGGTTCACGAGCGCGTTGGTCAGGTGCGTCGCGAGAATCTCGCGGCGCAGCGGATGGCGGCGCATCGGCTCGCTGAAGCGCTGTTGCAGCGGCTTCGGGAAGTAGTCGACGAGCATCGCGGCCACGAGCGGGTCCTCGGGCACGTCGGATTCGAGCAGCGCATCGTAGAGCCACATCTTGCTGTACGCGAGCAGCACCGCGCGCTCCGGCGACGTGAGGCCGAGCTTCGCGGCCTGCCGCTCGGCGACTTCGTCGTCGGTCGGCAGGAATTCGATCACGCGGTTCAGGCGGCCCGCGCGTTCGAGCCAACGCATCAGCCGCGCCTCGGCGTCGAGCAGCTCGACCGCGTAGCGGCCCGCGATCGACAGCGCCTGCGTCTGGTAGTAGTTGTCGCGCAGCACGAGCAGGCCGACTTCGTCGGTCATTTCCGCGAGCAGCGCGTTGCGCTGCTTCTCGGTCATCTCGCCGTCGGAGACGACGAGCCCGAGCAGGATCTTGATGTTGACTTCGTGATCCGAACAATCGACGCCGGCCGAGTTGTCGATCGCATCGGTATTGATGCGGCCGCCGCGCTGCGCGAACTCGATGCGGCCGAACTGCGTGCAGCCGAGATTGCCGCCTTCGCCGACGACCTTGCAGCGCAGGTCCGTGCCATTCACGCGCACCGCGTCGTTCGCGCGGTCGCCGACCTGCGCGTGGGTTTCGCGTGCCGCCTTCACGTAGGTGCCGATGCCGCCGTTGTACAGCAGGTCGACCGGCGCCTGCAGGATCGCGCGGATCAGCTCGGTCGGCGGCAGCGCGTGCGCGTCGATGCCGAGCGCGGCCTGCACCGCCGGCGACAGCGGGATCGTCTTCGCGGTTCGCGGATACACGCCGCCGCCCGCCGAGATCACCGACGTATCGTAGTCGGCCCAGCTCGAGCGCTCGAGCGCGAACATGCGCTGGCGTTCCGCGAAGCTCGTCGCCGGGTCGGGGTTCGGGTCGAGGAACACGTGCCGGTGATCGAACGCGGCGACGAGCCGGATATGCGGCGACAGCAGCATTCCGTTGCCGAACACGTCGCCCGACATGTCGCCGACGCCGACCACGGTGAAGTCGGTGGCCTGCGTGTCGACGCCCATTTCGCGGAAGTGCCGCTTCACCGATTCCCATGCGCCGCGCGCGGTGATCGCCATCTTCTTGTGGTCGTAGCCGACCGAGCCGCCGGACGCGAACGCGTCGTCGAGCCAGAAGCCGTATTCGTGCGAAATCGCGTTCGCGTAGTCGGAGAAGGTGGCCGTGCCCTTGTCGGCGGCGACGACGAGATACGGATCGTCGGGGTCGTGGCGCACCACGTCGGGCGGCGGCACGATCGCGTTGCCGGCGAGGTTGTCGGTGAGGTCGAGCAGCCCGCGCAGGAACGTCTGGTAGCACGCGATGCCTTCGCGCATCCACGCTTCGCGATCGCTCTGCGGCGGCGGGTTCTTCACGACGAAGCCGCCTTTCGAGCCGACCGGCACGATCACGACGTTCTTCACCATCTGCGCCTTCATCAGCCCGAGCACCTCGGTGCGGAAATCCTCGCGGCGATCCGACCAGCGCAGCCCGCCGCGCGCGACGCGCCCGCCGCGCAGGTGCACGCCCTCGACCCGCGGCGAGTACACCCAGATCTCGAACATCGGCTTCGGTTCGGGCAGGCCGGGCACCTTCGCCGGGTTGAACTTGAACGACAGGTACGGCTTCGGCTCGCCGTTCGCGTCGGCGAGGAAGTAGTTCGTGCGCTCGGTCGCGTTGATCACGCCGAGGAACTGGCGCAGGATGCGGTCCTCGTCGAGGTTCGGCACCTGGTCGAGCGCGCCTTCGATCGCCTTCAGCAGGCGTTCGGCCTGCACGTCGCGCGTGTCGCCGATGCGCGGGTCGAAGCGCAGCAGGAACAGCTCGACGAGTTGGCGCGCGATCGCCGGATTGCCGGTCAGCGCGCGTTCGATATATGCGTCGCTGAAGGTCGAGCCGACCTGCCGCAGGTATTTCGCATACGCGCGCAGGATCGTCACTTCGCGTGCGCTCAGGTGTGCGCGCAGCACGAGGCGGTTGAAGTCGTCGTTCTCGATCCGGCCGCTCCAGATCCGGTCGAATGCATCCTCGAACAGGCCTTTCACACGCTCGATGTCGAACTCGGTATCGTCCGCGAGCTCGAGGCCGAAATCGTGTATCCACGCATGCGTGCCATCCTGCGTCTGGATCCGGTATGGCCGCTCCTCGTCGACGCGCACGCCGAGATGTTCGAGCATCGGCAGGCTGCGCGACAGCGCGATCGGGTCGCCCGCGCGATAGACCTTGAAGCGGAACGCGCGCGGCCCGGCCTCGATCGGCCGGTACAGGTTCATCGCGAGCTGGCCCGAGTCCTTCACGCGCTCGATCAGCTCGATGTCGCGCACGGCCGTGCGCGCCGGATAGTCGTCGCGATAGCCGGCCGGGAACGACTCGGCATAGCGTTGCAGCAGGCGGTTGCCTTGTTCTTCGCCGAATGCGTCGAGCAGCGCGTCGGCGAGATCGTCCTGCCAGCGGCGTGTGACCTGCACGAGCCGCGTTTCGAGTTCGCGCGTGTCGACGTCGGGCATCGTGCCCGGTTCCGCATGCACGACGAAATGAATCCGCGCGATTGCCGATTCCGACAGCAGCGGCGTGAATTCGACGTTCACGCCGTTGTACGCGTCGACCAGCAGCTTCGCGATGCGGCGGCGCAGGTCGGTGTTGTACTTGTCGCGCGGCACGAACACGAGACACGACACGAAGCGGTCGAACCGGTCGCGCCGTACGAACAGGCGCGTGCGCTGGTGCTCCTGCAGGCGCAGGATGCCGAGCGCGATGTCGTAGAGCTGGTCTTCGTCGGCCTGGAACAGTTCGTCGCGCGGATAGGTTTCGAGCACCGTCACGAGCGACTTGCCGAGATGCCCTTTCGGCAAAAAGCCCGCGCGCCGCACGATGTTCGCGCACTTGCGGCGCACGATCGGGATCTCGGCGCTCGACACCATGTATGCGGTCGACGTGTAGAGCCCGATGAAGCGGCGCTCGCCGGTGACCTTGCCGTCGGCGCCGACGAGTTTCACGCCGACGTAGTCGAGATAGCCGGGCCGGTGCACCGTCGCGCGCGAATTCGCCTTGGTCAGGAAGATCGGCCACGCGCCGGTGATGATGTCGGCGGCGGCCTGCGGCAGCGGCGTGACGTCGGGCGCGTCGGACGTGCGCAGCGATTCGCGCAGGATGCCGAAGCCCGAGCCCTCGATGCCGCGCAGGCCGAAGCCCGTGCCGTCCGACACGAGCGCGTAGTCGCGCTGACCGAGGAACGTGAAGTGATCGGCGGCCATCCATTCGAGGAATGCGCGCGCCTCGATGTCCTCCGCGGTCGCTTCGCGCGCCTTCATCTCCTTGATCGTCGCGCGGGCGATGTCGACGATCTTCGGCCAGTCCTCGACCGATGCGCGCACGTCGCCGAGCACGCGTGCGATGTCCTCGCGCAGTGTGTCGAGCAATGTGGCATCGCCGCAGCGGTCGACTTCGAAATGGATGAACGACGCGAGTTGCGACTGGCCGTCGCTCGAGGTCGCACCGCCCGCGTCGACCCGCTCGATGCCGCCGCCGGCGCCGCGCCAGATACGGAACACCGGATGCAGCGCCGAATGCAGCGCGAGCCCGAGACGGTTGACGGCCATCGTCACCGAGTCGACCAGGAACGGCATGTCGTCGTTGACGATCTCGATCACCGTGTGATCGGAATGCCAGCCGTGCTGTTCGAGGATCGGGTTGTACACGCGCAGGCGTTCGCTGCCGGGCACGAATTTCTGGGCGGTCTGCCAGTGCGCCATCGCGGCGCCGTACAGGTCGGCGATGCTGCGATTCTGCAGATCGTCGGCGTCGACGAAATCGTAGTAGTGACGCAGGAAGGGTTCGACGATCCGGAACGTGGCTTCGGGCAGGCGGGCACGCGCGAATTCGACGACATCGGAGAGCAGGTGTGCGACGACTTCCTCGTTCTTCGCTTCCATGGCGGTCTCCGTCGGGTGGCCATTGGCTGCTGCGTCTGTCCGGCATTATGCGCCGATTGCGTGACAAAGCGATGTGCGGGTGCACAAGGGCGGCGGGCCGAGAAACCCGCATGCGGCGCCTCTCGCGGGCGCCGCATGCGGGGTTCAGCGCTGGGCGGACGACGCGCAAGCGGCGCGGCCCGCGGCGCTCAGCCCTCGTCGCTCCACAGCTTGCCGGCGGTCGCCCAGTTCTCCTTCTTCACGTCGGTGAGGATGATGTCGACCGAGCCCGGCGCGCAGCCGAGCATTTCGCACGTGACGCGCGTGATTGCTTCGACGAATGCGCGCTTCTGCTCGACGGTGCGGCCTTCGAACAGCTGGATATTGAAAGTCGGCATGACATAAGGCTCCGGTTGGAATGGATTGAACGATTGACGGTGAACGATTCGGTTGGATGCGAAGGCAACGTCAGTCGCGATACGACGGATCGATCCGGTCGAGCCGGCGCAGCAGCGCCGGCCATTCCAGTTCGCCTTCGATCGCGCCGCCGTCGCGCAGTTGTTCCGCGGTGCGCTCGGCGATGGCCGGCGCCGGCAGCACGAGCGGCCCGCCGCCGGCTTGCGCGCGCACGTGGATATCGCACGCCTTGATCAGCGTATCCATCAGCACATAAGCTTCGGCGACGGTCCGGCCGACCGTCAGCGTGCCGTGGTTGCGCAGCAGCATCGCGGATTTCGAGCCGAGGCTCGCGGTCAGCCGCGCGCCTTCGGCCGGCGAGAACGCAAGCGCTTCGTAGTCGTGGTACGCGAGGTCGCCATGAAAGCGCAGCGCATGCTGCGACGCCGGCAGCAGCCCGTCGCGCTGGATCGACACGGCGATGCCGGCCGTATTGTGCAGGTGCACCACGCAGACCGCGTCGGCGCGTGCGGCGTGCACGGCCGCATGGAGTGCGAAGCCGGTCACGTTGACCGCGTGCTCGCTGGCGCCGATCCGGTTGCCGGCCAGGTCGATCTTCACGAGGTTCGACGCGCGAACCTCGTCGAACGTGAGGCCGAACGGGTTGATCAGGAAGTGGCCGGGTTCGCCCGGCACGGTCGCGGACAAATGCGTGTAGATCAGGTCGTCCCAGCCGTTCAGCGCGACGAGCCGGTACGCGGCCGCGAGGTCGACCCGCAGCTTGCGTTCGGCGTCCGAGATCGGGCCGCCGGGCTTCACGGCATCAGGACGGTGTGCGAATGACATCGGGTTCTCCGAGGGTGAAGCGGCGCGCGACGGCTACGGTCGCCCACGACGCGAGCGCGAACGGGGCCGTGAAGACGGGGATGCCCGCACACATCGCGAGCCACTGGAGCAGCGCGGCGAGGGCGGCGGCCGCGAGCGCCGCACGCGGGCCGCGCGGCATCAGCGCGAGCGCGGCGAGTGCGCCGTTGAAACCGAGCAGGCCGTCGGCGAATGCGCCGCCGCTCGCGCCGAGCGCGACCAGCAGCACGGTCGATACGAGCGCGCCGCCAAGCGCGAACACGGCCGCGCGGCGCGATGCGACGGCGAGGCCGGTGACGACCAGCGCGCCGGCCCACGCGCCGTGCGCGAAGGTGGTTTGAGCGACGCCCGACAGCAGCGCGGCGGCCGCGGAATCGAACGTCAGCAGCGCGTCGGCGCTCGCGCCGTCCGCATGCTGCAATGCGACAAACGGCAGCCACAGCGCGGTGACGGCCAGGCACGGGCTCGAATACGGGCACTGACGCCAGCGGGCGAGCGGCTTGCGCATTGCGCGTTGCACGAGCGCCGCGCCGATCGCGACCAAGGGCACCAGCGCGACGGCGGCGAGTGGATGGGGTGCGAACAGCACGGCGATCAGCGCGGCCAGCGCGCCGTTGAAACCGTGCAGCCCCTGTTCGACGTCGCGGCGTTCGGCGCCCGTCAGCACGGCCGTCATGCTGGCGGCGGCCGAGCCGACCAGCACCGCGCACGCGAGCCGCAGGTCGGTCAGCGCCAGTGCGACGAGCAGCAGCGCGCCGGTGAGCGCATTCGCCTGCAGCACGACCTGCCCGATGCCGCGCAGCAGGATGCGCAGGTCGATCGACGGCGAGGCGGGGCGGGCGGTAGGCATGATGGCGGCGGAACAGGATGAGCCGCGAGCATAGGACACTCCGCGATGCACCGGAATAGGGAATTCTGGATAGTCAGGATTTGTCGTCGATGCCCTGAAACGGGGCATCGAGAGGCGCGGGGCGCGTACTTGGGGATGTTTTGTTGGCGTTTTCGCGAGATTCCGGCGATTCGATATCAAATGTGCGCCATCGCTATTGTTTTCGCGTGCCCGCTGGGCTACCGCCAAGGGGGTGATCCATGCGCGTCAGTTTCAACGCTCTAGCGATCGGGCCGCCGAGCTGGACTCGATCGACGGTGACATTCCGGATAGCGATGATTTATGTGACGATGCCCCGACACGGGATACCAAGGAGGTGGAACGATGCGTGAGGTGCGGTGGGCGTCGCTCGAAGGCGACGGGGTCGAACATCTGACGTTCGACCGGAGTGGCGGCGCGATCGTCGTCGAAAGCGCGGTGGTCGGCCAGCGGTACGGCCGCGCGTACGGGCTTGCGTATCGCGTCGAGTGCGATCCGCAGTGGCGGGTGAAGTACGCGGTGCTCAAGGTGATGGGCGGCGGCACGCTCGAGCTGCACGGCGACGGGGTCGGGCACTGGCGCGACGGTTCAGGCCGCGAACTGCACGAGCTGGACGGCTGCATCGACATTGACATTGCCGCGACGCCGTTTACGAATTCGCTGCCGATCGGCCGCCTCGGGCTCGCGCGCGGCGAGCGGCGGCCGATCGACGTCGCGTACATCTCGACGCCGGACCTGACGGTCACGCCGGTCAAGCAGGCTTATGCGTGCATCGAACCGGGCCGCCGCTACCGCTACGAAGGGATCTTCCGGAATTTCACCGCGGAAATGGACATCGACGACGACGGGCTCGTCGTCGACTACGAAACGCTGTTCAAGCGCCTGCCGCCGCTGCGCTGAACTGCGGCGCCCGTTTGCGCGGCTGGCGCCGCCGCCGGTACTGCCGCGACCGCGGGCCGTTCATGCGCGGACGCGAACCGGTCGATCCGCGACGCGATCAGGTCGGGATGGCGCAGCACGATCCAGTGCGTGCCATCGATTTCCTCGCGCACGTGGTCACCGAGCCAGCGGTCGAGGTCGACCGACATCTCGGGGGTCACGTAGCGGTCGCGCACGGGCACCAGAATCTGCACCGGAGCCTGCGCGTACCGTTCACGCGGCTTGCGGGCCCGCGCGAGAAAGTTCGCGCGGTACATCTGCATCCCGTTCAACGCATTCTTCAGTTGCACGGGATCGCGCTCGGCCCGCACGCGTTCGGTGATCTGCAGCCAGCGCGGCCACAGCGCGGCCCCGCCGAGCCGCCATACCAGCGACGGCACGACCGGCAGATGGAAGAACCCGATGTACCACGACTTCAGGCTCTGCTTGAGCCGCAGCTTCGCGCGGAACACGTGATCGAGGCACGGGCCCGAGATCGACGTGTACGACGCGATGCGGCCGCGCAACGCCGGGTCGGTCACGGCCTCCCAGCACTGGATCGAGCCCCAGTCGTGGCCGACGAGGTGGAACGGCCGGCCGCCGCAGGTCGCGTCGGCCACTGCCTTCAGGTCGCCGGCGAGCCGCTCGAGCGTGTAGTCGGCGCGGCGGCGCGGCGCATCGGATGCGCCGGCGCCGCGCACGTCGTACGCGATCACGCGGTAGCGCTTCGCGAGCCGCGCGCGGATCGGCGCCCACACGGCCGCCGAGTCGGGATAGCCGTGCACGAGGATCAGCGGCGGCGCGCGGCGCGACCCGCTTACGTAGACGGCGAGTTTCACGTCGCCGGACTGGACGGTCAGCATCTCGTGTGCGCGCGCCATCGCATCATGCCTGCGCAACCGAATGCAGCGGCACGCGGCGCGGGGCGGCTTGCGCCGCATAGCGCGCGTTGGTCGCGTCGATGTTCTCGAGCAGCGTGTCGAGCTCCTGCAGATATTGATGGTTGTCGTGATCCCACGGGTGGAAGCCCGGGCGGAAGTAGTCGAGCCATTCGCGCGCGATGCTCGGGAACACCCCGTTCTTCGGGCTGTACAGATACTTCACGAGGCGCCACATACCGCCGAACTTGCCGTGTTCGCGACGGTGCGCGCGCATCAGCCGCACGTGGAAGTCGAACACGATGGCCCAGAAGAATACGGTCGTCGTCAGCATCGTGCCGGTGCGCAGCAGGTAACTGCCGAGGCCCGGCTTCATCACGGTGCGCCATACGTCGTAGGACACCGCCTTGTGCTCGGTTTCCTCCATCGCATGCCACATCCACATCTGCTGGTAGCCCTCGACCGAGCCGTCGATCCGGTGTTCGTGGCCCGACAGCAACTGGTTCGCGAGGATCGCCGTGTAGTGCTCGAGCGCGATCGTGATCGCCAGCTGCATCGAGTGCGGCAGCACCTTCTTGAACCAGCCGAGGATCGTCCACAGGCGCTTGTCGAGCTTGTGCGCGGGCAGGCCGGACGCCTGCAGCAGGTCGTTGTACTCGATGTGCTCGCGCGTGTGCATCGCTTCCTGCCCGATGAAGCCGATCACCTGCTTCTTCAGCTCGGGGTCCTCGATCCGGTCGCGATAGTTGCGCACCGAATCCATGAAGAAGCGTTCGCCGGCCGGGAACAGCAGCGACAGCGCATTCATGAAGTGCGTGACCGGCACGCCCTGCACGTGCCAGTCCTTCGCGCGTTCGGGGGGCAGCGCGAAACGGATGTCGCGCCGCACGGGCATCATGTTCGGTGTCGTCATGATTGTTCTCCCTGATTGCCTGCATTGTTGTAGGTGGCGTGCACCGGGGCCGGCGCCGGCGTGCCGCGTGCGGCACGGCGGGCCTTCGCGGCCTCGCGGCGGGTCGCGAGCACGACGAGCGCCTGGTAGGCGGCCGGCAGGATGCGCGCCATCCAGTCCGCGCCCTTCGCGTCGCGGCCGATCAGCACGCGGCGCTTGTTCTTGCGCACGCCGGCGAGGATCGTGCGCGCGGCGTCGTCGGCGGTCGTGATGAAGAACTTCTCGAAGCTGTCCTTGCCTTGCTGTTCGCTCTCGACGATGAAGCCGACCATGTTCTTCGCGACGCGGCTCGACTGCGCGATGTTCGTGCGGATGCCGCCCGGATGCACGCAGGTGGCCGACACGCCGCACTTCATCATGTCCAGCTCCTGGCGCAGCGATTCGGTGAAGCCGCGCACCGCGAACTTGGTCGCGTTGTAGCCGCTCATGCCCGGCTGCGCGAAGATTCCGAAGATGCTCGACGTGTTGATCACGTGGCCGTCGCCCGATGCCTTCAGGTGCGGCAGGAACGCCTTCGTGCCGTGCACGACGCCCCAGAAGTTGATGTTCACGATCCACTCGAGATCGCTGTATTCCATGCCTTCGATCGTGCTCGACAGCGCGACGCCCGCATTGTTGAAGATCAGGTTGACCTTGCCGTGCTCTTTCGCGGTGTCGTCGGCCCACGCGAACATCGCGTCGCGATCGCCGACGTCAAGGACGCGCGTCGACACGCGCACGTTCGGCGCGATCGCGCGGACGATCCGTTCGGTTTCGGCGAGGCCGACGCCGTTCTTGTCGGCGAGCGACACGTGGCAGCCGGCCTGCGCGAGCTGGATCGCGAGCGCGCGGCCCATGCCCGAGCCGGCACCCGTGATCGCGGCGACCTTGTTGGCGAAATCTCTCATGTCGTGGCTCCTTGTCTGGCTCAGGCCGCTTCGGCGGACGTGGAAGCGGAAGCGGCCGGCGCGGCGGCGGGCCGCGCGGTCGTGTCGTGCTGCGGCGCTCGATACGCGTGGTAATCGGCGATCGAGAAGTGCGCGGTCGCCTGACGGAAGCGCCAGGTGAAGCCCGGCCACAGCGTCGTGTTCTTGCCGGTGCGCGGATCGAGGTACCAGCTCTTGCAGCCGCCCGTCGACCAGATCGCCTTCTTCAGCTTGCCCTGCAGGTCGCTGTTGAACTGCGCCTCGACGAGCGGGCGCACCTCGATCGCCTCGGCGCGCTCGCGGCGCATCGCCTGCAGCGCGCCGAGGATGTATTCGATCTGCGACTCGATCATGAACACCATCGAGTTGTGGCCGAGGCCCGTGTTCGGGCCGACGATCATGAAGAAGTTCGGGTAGCCGGGCAGCGTCGTGCCGAGATACGCGTGCGCGCCGTCGCGCCATGCATCGACGATATCGAGGCCGCCGCGGCCGATGATCGCGCCGCGCGGATACGGGTCGGCCACCTGGAAGCCGGTGCCGTAGATCAGGCAGTCGACTTCATGACGCTTGCCGTCGGTCGTCACGACCGCGTCGGCTTCGATATGGTCGATGCCGGTCGTGATCACGTCGACGTTCTTGCGCGACAGCGCCGGGTAGTAGTCGTTGGAGATCAGCACGCGCTTGCAGCCGAGCGTGTAGTTCGGCGTGACCACCTTGCGCAGTTCCGGATCGGGAATCTGCTTGCGGATGTGGCGCAGCGCGAGCTTCTGTACGTTCTTCATCAGCGACGGATGGATCGCGAAACCGAGCACGCGCGATTCGAGCATCCAGTAGATGCCGCTGCGCACCACCTTCTGCGTGAACGGCAGCGTGCGGAACAGCCATTTCTCGAAGCCGCTCAGGTTACGGTCGGGCTTCGGCATGATCCACGGCGGCGTGCGCTGGAACAACGCGAGCGACTTCACGCGCGGCGCGATCTGCGGCACGAACTGGATCGCGCTCGCGCCAGTGCCGATCACCGCGACGCGCTTGCCTTCGAGCGGGTAGTCGTGATCCCACTGCTGCGAATGGAACGCACGGCCCTGGAAGTTTTCGACACCGGGAATCGCCGGCAGCGCGGCGCGCGACAGGCCGCCCATCCCCGATACCAGCACGCGTGCGGACAGCCGCTTGCCGTTCGCGAACGTGAGGCGCCAGCGTTGCGCGGCTTCGTCGTACTCGGCGCGCTGCAGTTCGTGATTCAGCCGCAGGTGCGGGCCGACGCCGAAGCGCTGCACGCAGTCTTCGAGATACGCGCGGATCTCCGGCTGCGGCGCGAACATGCGCGTCCAGCGCGGGTTCGGCGCGAACGAGAACGAATAGACGTGCGATTGCACGTCGCATGCACACCCGGGGTAATGATTGTCGCGCCACGTGCCGCCGACCGACGCGGCCTTCTCGAGGACGACGAAGTCGGTCACGCCCATCTGTTTCAGGCGGATTGCCATCCCGAGGCCGGCGAAGCCGGTGCCGATGATGGCGATGTCGATGGTTTCGTCCAGGCCGTCATGGCCGGGTGGACCGAAAGGCAACGTGCGAGCATTCATCCGGGTGTCTCCGATTTGGCTCATTTTTGAATGTTACATTGTTTGATGTAACGATAGTGGGTGAACCCGGAAATCGCAAGAGGCTAGAAGCGGCGCTCTAAGGGCCGGAAGCCAGGCGGGAAAAGGCTGAGCGGGGTTTGGAACGGCCCGGTTTCCGCAATGCGGGATGGACGGAAAAGGCCGTCGGCAGGGCGAGACGGGAAAGAAACGGGACCGTCGGCGCGCGACGGTCCGTTTGAAACGGTATCAGGGACGGATCGATCGGGCGGCCGTCTCATGGAAAACCCCGGCCACGATCGTGACCTGCGCGAACGCATAGAGGCCCCAGATCAGATAGTCGATGCCCGGAAAGCCGCCAAGGAAGCGGCCGACGCCGATCAGCGTGTCGGAGCCGACGAAGATCAGGCTGCCGACGGCGACCAGCGGGCCGCGCGTGCGAGCGGCGAGCGCGAAGCTCGCCATCACGCACAGCACGAGCATGTAGACGGCGACCGGCGCCAGCAGCTCGCCGAGGTGCGGGAAGAACGCCGCGTAGAACGCTGGCGCGGCGATCCACAGCCCGACGAGCGCAACGACGCGCCAGCCGTGCGGCCGCGCGCGCCACCGGAAGAAGATCGCGCAATAACACAGGTGCGTGAGCAGGAACGCGCCGAGGCCGAGGACGAACGACAGCGGCCAGTCGGGCAGCGCGAGCAGCACGTCGCCGAGCACGGCGGTCGCGAGCGCCGCGCACAGCCACGCGCGTTCGCGCGCCGCGCCGCAGGTGCTGCCCGCCGCGAGCAGCAGGACGCCCATCGCGGCTTTCGCGGCGGCCTGACCCGGATAGGGGGCGGCGGCGAGCGACAGTCCGTACAGCAACGCCGCGGCGATGGCGAGCGGCCAGAGCCGGCGGTAGGTGGCGGGAAGCGTGGCGATCAAGGCGGGTGTCTCCGGGTTGTTGTCGTCTGCGGTGGGCGGCCGGCAGCGGACGGCGCGCCGTCGAGGGCACGGCTGTGCCGGCCATTATCCGGAAGAACGCAGACGCGAAAACCGGCGAATCCTTCTAGGAGACGACAGCGACGAGCCGCGATGCTGCCGCCGGATTTTCCGTGCGTTGCCCCGGCTGAACCGGGGCAACGGCGTCGATTCGGCTTGCTATGATCGCCGCGGTATTGCCGTTGTCGATGTCCCGCCTGGCCGCGCGACCGGATGCACGAGCCGGGGCGTGCCGATGAATCCATGCCGTGCCCGGCCCGCGCGCTGATGCGAACGGTGGCGCCGGCTCCCCACGAAAACAGGTCCGACCATGACCGAACTTCTCCACGGCGACGGCGCGATCCGTCGCACGACGCCGTACGGTTCCTCGATCGAAAACACCTATGCGGGCGTGCTGTCGTTCATGCGCCGCAATTACTCGCGCGCGCTCGACGGCGTCGACGTCGCGATCTCCGGCGTACCGCTCGATCTCGCGACGACCTATCGTTCCGGCGCGCGGCTCGGACCGGCCGCGATCCGCGCGGCGAGTGTGCAGCTTGCGGAGCTCCATCCGTATCCGTGGGGCTTCGATCCGTTCGACGATCTCGCGGCCGTCGACTACGGCGACTGCTGGTTCGACGCGCACAATCCGCTGTCGATCAAGCCGGCGATCGTCGAGCATGCGCGCACGATCCTGCGCTCGGGCGCGAAGATGCTGACGCTCGGCGGCGATCACTACATCACGTATCCGCTGCTGGTCGCGCACGCGGAGCGCTACGGCAAGCCGCTGTCGCTGATTCACTTCGACGCGCATTGCGATACGTGGGCCGACGACGATCCGGACAGCCTCAATCACGGGACGATGTTCTACAAGGCCGTGAAGGAAGGGCTGATCGATCCCGCGACGTCGGTGCAGGTCGGCATCCGCACGTGGAACGACGACTTTCTCGGGATCGAGCGGCTCGATGCCGCGTGGGTGCATGACCATGGTGCGCGGGCGGCGGTCGAGCGGATCGTCGAGATCGTCGGCGCGCGGCCTGCGTATCTGACCTTCGACATCGATTGCCTCGATCCGGCGTTCGCGCCCGGAACGGGGACGCCGGTGGCGGGCGGCTTGTCGTCAGCGCAGGCGCTGGCGATCGTGCGCTCGCTCGGGGCGGTGAATCTGGTCGGAGCGGATGTGGTGGAGGTGGCGCCCGCGTACGATCATGCGGACATCACGGCGATCGCGGCCGCGCATGTCGCTTGCGATCTGCTGTGTCTGTGGCGGCAGAAGAAGGTGGCGAACGCGTTGCGTTGAGTGTGTGCCGCGCGGGACACGAAAGCGGCCGGCGGGGCATCGCGCCCGGCCGGCCTGCTGAGGGAGGGTGCCGCGCGTATTACTTCGCCGCCAGCGCACTCGCGACGTTCTTGTCGACCCAGGCGTTGTCGGCCACGCTCAGCTTCTGCGGAATCAGCTTCGCCGCGTAGAACGCATCGGCCACACCTTGCTGCGCGGCGACGATGCGCTCGTCGAGCGGCACCGCACCGAACGGCACGCGCTTGATCCACGTCTCGACGAGCGCCTGCGGCAACCCGACCTTCGGCGCCAGCAGCGCGGCCGTGTCGGCCGGATGCCCGTTGACCCACTGGCCCGTTTCGCGCGCCTGTTTCAGGATCACGCCGACCACGTCGGGATGCTGTTGCGCGAAACTCCGCGTCGCCTCGTAGAAATTGTTGGTCGCCGCGAGCCCCGTGTAGTCGGACAGCGTGCGCACCTTCAGCGCGCTCTGCGCGGCCGCGTAGTACGGGTCCCAAACCGCCCACGCGTCGACGTTGCCGCTTTCGAACGCGGCGCGCGCGTCGGCCGGCGGGAGATACACCGGCTGGATTTCGTCATAGCGCACGCCGGCCTTCTTCAGCGCCTCGAGCAGCAGGTAGTTCGCGCTCGAGCCTTTCTGCAGCGCGACCTTCTTGCCGCGCAGGCCGGCCACCGTCCGGATCGGCGAATCGGCCTTCACGAATACGGCTTCGTTGTGCGGCGCCGGCGGTTCCGCGCCGACATAGACGAACTGCACGCCGGCCGCCTGCGCGAACACGGGCGGCGGCGCGCCCGTGTAGCCGAAGTCGATGCTGTTCGCGTTCAGTGCTTCGAGCAGTTGCGGGCCGGCCGGGAATTCGAACCATTGGACGCCATAGCCGAGCGGCTTGAGCCGCGCCTCGAGCGCGCCCTGCGCCTTGACGATCGACAGCAGGCCGGCCTTTTGATAACCGATGCGCACGATCTTGTCGGGGCCGCCTTGCGCGAACGCCGACGCGGCGGACAAGGCGACCAGCGAGACGGCGGCGGCGCGGGTGATCCAGCGGGTGAAACGAATCATCGAATGAACTCCATGCGAGGCATCTTCGGGGAGCGGCCGGTGCCGCTCGGTTGGAAGAATCGTCGCATGGGCGGTCGCACCCGCAAACGAAGCATTGCCGATATGGATATGACGGCGTCGGCCCTATGCTTTGTCGTCGTGGCCTGCCGGATCGGACGTGCCCGGTGCGCCGGACTGCCGCGCCGCTTCGTCGCTGAGCTTCTTGTCGAGGATCGTCGCGACCCGGCCGCCGAGATACGCGCCGGCCGCGGTTTCGAGCGCGCGGTTCGTCTCGCCTTCGACGAACACGGCAGCGAGCGGACGCAGCCGCCAGATCGCGTCGACCAGTTCGGGCACGTCGGTGGCCGGCGGCAGCGTGCCGGCGTCGTAGCGGTCGAGCCGCTTCACGACGAGATCGACGAGCAGCCGCGCGATCGCGTCGAAATGCGGCCGCGCGAGGCTGATCACGTCGAGCAGCTCGCGCGGCGGAATCCCTTCCTTCGTCATCGCGGCCGCCGCCTCGAGCAGCGCGGGGCTTTTCGCGACGAACGACAGGCCGCGCCGTTCGAGCAGCCCGAGCTCGGTCACGCGCGACAGTTGCGTGGTCGCTTGCGGGCCGAACATCTGCGCGAGTTGCGCGAGCGAATAGGTTTTCGGCAGCTCGTGCGACCAGCGGCCGCCGATCGCGTTTTCGAGGCCGAGGATCGAGCGCAGGTCGTGGCCTTCGTCGATCGCCTTGATCAGATCCTGGATGTTCGACAGCGTGTAGCCGCGCGCGAGCAGATGATTGATCAGCTTCAGGCGCGCGACGTGCGTGTCGTCGTAGATGCCGACGCGCCCGCGTTTCTCCGGCGGCGCCAGCAGCCCGCGGTCCTGGTACGCGCGGACGTTGCGCACGGTGGTGTCGGACACGCGCGCGAGTTCGTCGACCGTGTACTCGTTGCGGGAATCCGGCGTGGCCTCGTCAGGCGTGGAATGAGTCTGTTTTGACATGCGGCCATTCTAGCGCGCGGCGGCAGGCTCGGGCGAGGCGGGGCGCGTGTTCGCGCCGTCGCCGAGCGGGCGCTGCAGCAGCGCCGTGTCGATCCAGCGGCCGTGCTTGAAGCCGACCGCTTTCAGCAGGCCGGCCGGTTCGAAGCCGAACGCGCGATGCAGCGACGTCGAGCCGCCGGTGCCGCCGTCGGCGATCACCGCGATCATCTGCCGCCACGGGCCGCCTTCGCAGCGCGCGATCAGCGCCTCGAGCAGCGCGCGGCCGATGCCGCGGCCGCGCTGCGCGTCGTCGATGTAGATCGAATCCTCGATCGCGAAGCGGTACGCGCTGCGGGTGCGGTAGGGCGTCGCGTACGCGTAGCCAGCCACGCGGCCGTCGCATTCGGCGACGAGATACGGCAGCCCGTGGCTGAGCACCGCGTCGCGGCGTGCGCGCAGTTCGGCTACGTCGGGCGGCGTTTCCTCGAACGACGCGACGCTGTGGTGAACGTGGTGTGCATAGATCGCGTGGATCGCGTCGAGGTCGGCGTCGGTCGCGTCGCGCACGACGCAGGTGGGAGCGGTAGACATGGCGGCAGGGCGGTGAAGTCAAAACGCTACTATGCCGGCCGCCGACGCGCATGGCAAAGCCGTTTGCGGTTTCGGCGATTTCGGCGGCTTACAGTCGGCCGTCCGCCGCATGAACCGCATCGGCGATCGCGTCGGCGACGCGCTGCACGCGCGGCGAGCGGCGCACGTCCGGATGAACGACGAGCCAGATTTCGCGCTCGATGTCGCAACGCGGCGCGGCCGTCAGCTCGACGAGCGGTGCGCCGGCATGCGAGGCCGGATCGTCGACGAGAAACCGCGGCAGCAGCGCGACGCCGGCCCCGGCTGCGCACGCGCGATGCTGCGCGGCGAGGTCGTTGGCGATGAACGCAAAACGGCGCCCGGCCGCGACGCGTTCGAGCCATTGCTGCTGCGGCGTTTGCGCGAGCGCGTCGTCGTAGCCGACGAACGGCCAGGTGTCGGGCGGCGCGTCCGCCCATTCCGGTGCCGCGCACAGCGCGAAGCGCATCGTGCCGAGCCGGCGCGCGGCGAGCCCCGGTTCGCTCGGCCGCGACAGCCGCACCGCGAGATCGGCTTCGCGCGCATACAGGTTGGCCGCATGCATCTCGCCCATCAGGTCGATCCGCAGCGCCGGCCACGCCCGCTGTGCACGGGCCAGGCGCGGCGCGAGGAAATGACTGGCGAACACCGGCGACGCCGATACGCGCACCACGCCGTCGAGCGCGGCCGCCCCCTGCGCGGCGCGCGCGAACGCATGCGCGTCGGCTTCGAGGCGTGCGGCGTGTTCAGCCAGGTGCAGTCCTTCGTCGGTCGGCGGCCAGCCGCGCGGCAGCCGGTCGAACAGCCGAATCCCGAGCGCGGACTCCAGCGCGTCGATGCGCCGCGCGACCGTCGAATGCTGGACTTGCAGCGCGCGCGCGGCGGCCGACAGGCTGCCGCCGCGCATCACCGCCAGAAAGTAGCGGATGTCGTCCCAGCTCATCGGCAGCGCGGAGGCACCGGCAGAATCGTGATCGGTCGAATTTTGCACAGTAGATGGGCGATCAGCGTGAATTCCGCTTGATTATGCACGATGAGATGATCGTGTCACTTCATTCACTTCATTCGATAGCGAGGAACGTCATGACCCAAACTGCCAACGCCATCCGGATCGGGATCGACCGTTACGGCGACGCCGGCGTGCTGCGCCGCGTCGATGCGCCCGTCGGGTTACCCGGGGCCGGCGAAGTGCGGATTCGCCAGACCGCGATCGGCGTGAATTTCGTCGACATCTATTTCAGGACGGGCGCGCACGCGTTGCCCGCGCTGCCGGACGCGCTCGGCGTCGAGGCGGCCGGCGTGATCGACGCGGTCGGGCCGGGCGTGACGGAGTTCGCGCCCGGTCAGCGTGTCGCGTATGCCGGCATGCCGACCGGCAGCTATGCGAGCCTGCGGACGATGCCGGCCGAGCGCGTGCTGCCGGTTCCCGACGGGCTGAGCGACGAAGCCGCCGCCGCCGGGCTGCTGAAGGGGATTACCGTCTACATGCTGCTGCATCGTGTGCGGCAGGTCGGCGCCGGCGATACGGTGCTCGTGCACGCGGCGGCCGGCGGCGTCGGGTTGCTCGCGACGCAGTGGGCGCGTGCGCTCGGCGCGCGGGTGATCGGCACGGTCGGATCGGCGGCGAAAGCCGCGCTCGTGCGCGCGCACGGCGCCGAAGCGGTGGTCGATTATCGCGAGGAGGATTTCGTTGCAGCCGCGCGGGCGTTCGGCGGCGGGGCGGGCGTCGACTACGCGATCGACGGAATCGGCGGCGACGTGCTGACCCGTACGCTCGGGGCGGTTCGTCCGTTCGGCATGGTCGCGAGCATCGGGCAGGTGGCGGCGATCGGCGCGCGGCAGACGTTCGATCTCGACGAGTTGGGCCCGGCCCGCTCGATTGCACTCGCAAGGCCGAGTGTGCTCGGTTTCATCGCGCGCGACGTCGGCGCCTATCGGGACGCCGCGCGTGCGACGCTCGACCGGCTGGCAGGCGGCATGCACGTCGAGATCGGCGCGCGGCTGCCGCTCGAACAGGCGGCCGACGCGCACCGGTTGCTGGAGTCGCGTGCGACGACGGGCGGTGTCGTGCTGCTGGCGTGACGGCAGGTTGCGGGCGCGGGCGACTCGCGACGCGGCTTGACGGTCGCGTCGCGAGCCGCCCGCTGCTTAGTGGTGCTTGCGCAGCGGCGCATCCTCGACGAACCACGCGAGCACGAACGCGATCGCGATGACCGTCGCGGCCGACAGATAAACGACGTGCAGCGAGCCGGCGAACGCATGCAGATACGCGTCGCGCACGGCATCCGGCAACTGATGCACGGCGGCCGGGCCGAGCGCGGGCGGCAATTCCGTGCCGGCCGGCAGCGCATGCGTCATCCGCGACTGCAGCCCGTGCGAGAACAGCGCGCCGAACGCGGCGACGCCGAGCGAGCCGCCGATCGAGCGGAACAGCGTCGCGCCCGACGTCGCCACCCCCATGTGCCGGAATTCGACCGTGTTCTGCACGGCGAGCGTCAGCACGGGCATCACCATGCCGAGGCCGATCCCGAGCAGCGCCATGTACGCGTACATCGTGTGCAGCGGCGTGTCGAGCGTCAGCGTCGACAGCAGCGCCATCGCGACGCCGCCGGTCAGCGTCCCCGCGATCGGGAACATTCGGTACGAGCCCAGCCGCGAGATCAGCCGCCCGCTGGCGATCGACGTGACGAGCATCCCGCCCATCATCGGCAGCAGCTGCATGCCGGCCTGCGACGGCGTCGAGCCCTTCACGACCTGCAGGTAGAGCGGGATGAACGTGACCGAGCCGAACAGCGCGATGCCGACCACGAAACCGATCAGGCTGACCAGCACGAAGGTGCGATGACGGAACAGATCGAGCGGCATGATCGGCTCGGCCGCGAGGCGCTCTTCATAAATGAAGCCGCCGATCGCGACGAGGCCGAGCACGAGCGTCATCCACAGCTGCGGCGACGTCCACGGCAGCAGCGAGCCGCCTTCGCTCGTGAACAGGATCACGCAGGTGAGGGCGGTCGCGAGGAACGCGGCGCCCATGTAGTCGATCCGGTGTTTCACGTGCGCGGTGTGCGGCCGGAACGCCATGCCGATCACCGCGAGCGCGAGCACGCCGAGCGGCAGGTTGATCGTGAAGATCCAGCGCCACGACAGGTGTTCGACCAGGAAGCCGCCGAGCAGCGGCCCGACGATCGTCGCGAGGCCGTAGACGCCGCCGAACATCCCCTGGTAGCGCGCCCGGCGATCGGGCGGGACCAGATCGCCGATCGCGGCCATCGTGACGACCATCAGGCCGCCGCCGCCGAGCCCCTGCAGCGCGCGCAGCACGATCAGCTGCGTCATGTCCTGCGCGACGCCGCACAGCGCGGAGCCGGCGAGGAATAGCACGATCGCCGCCTGCAGCACGATCTTGCGGCCGTACAGGTCGCCGAGCTTGCCGTACAGCGGCAGCACGACGGTGGACGACAGCAGGTACGCGGTGACGACCCACGACAACTGGTCGAGCCCGCCGAGTTCGCCGACGATCGTCGGCAGCGCGGTCGACACGATCGTCTGGTCGAGCGCGGACAGCAGCATGACGAGCAGCAGCGCGGCGACGATCAGCCCGGTCGGCGCGTCGCGGCGGGCCGCATCGGCGGCCGGCGGAGTGAGGAGGGTATCGGTGGTCATCGAGATATCTGCCATGGCAGGGAATTGGGTCGAAATATAGCCATGAATGATTGACTAGTCAATTTCTGCCCAGCCTCTATATGTTGCAGTCGTAACGGGAGATTGCCGCCGGAAAAAATTGACCACGATCAGCCGCGAGGCAGGGCCGGACTCAAGTTTCTTGCAGGCAAACCGTAATAGAGAGGGCCGCGGACCGATTGCCGCGGCTCTTTTCACCGCTCACGTGCCGTCATGAACCTGAACGCCCTGTTTTCCCGTTTCTCCATCCGTACGCGGATCTTCTCCACGCTCGGCCTCGTCGCCGTGCTGCTCGTCGTGTCGGGGCTGATCGGCCTCGCCGGCATGCAGAGCTCCAACCGCGCCCTCGACGAGGCCTATACGCGGCAACTGGCGGCGAAGACCGCGCTGTCCGCGGCGAGCCTGAACCTGACGATCGTGCGCACCACGCTCGACCGTGCGCTGCTGCATCCGGAAGCGCCGGAGGTGCCCGAGCTCGTGAAGAAGGCCGAGGGCTATCTCGCGAAGGCGGACACGGCATGGCGCAACTACGCGGCGATGCCGCACGACGGCGACGAGGGCCCGCTCGCGAGCCGCCTCGATGCCGCGCGCCAGGCGTTGATCGGGCAGGCGCTGAAACCGATGATCGATGCGATCCGCGAAGGGCGGCGCGACGAAGCCGACCGCTTGCTGATGACCGTCGCGCCGCCGCTGTCGGTCGCGCTCACGCAGGCGACCGACGCGCTCGATGCGTACCAGGCCGCGCGCGGCAAGGACGTGTACGACACCGCGCAGACCTATTACGGCTGGATGCGCATGGGCGCGATCGCGGGCATCGCATTCGGGCTGGCCGCGTGCCTGGGTTGCGCGATCGGCCTGCATTTCGCGATCACGCAACCGGTGAATCGCCTGCTGTCGCATTTCCGCCGGCTGTCGGACGGCGACCTCACGTCGGAAGTGCGCTGGTCGTCGCGCGACGAGATGGCCGAGCTGGTCAAGGGTGTGACGGGCATGCAGCGCAGCCTCGCGGATACGGTGCGCCAGGTGAGCCAGGGCTCAGAAGCGATTTCGACGGCGACGCACCAGATCGCGGCCGGCAACACCGACCTGTCGCAGCGCACCGAGGAACAGGCGTCGGCGCTGCAGGAGACGGCCGCGAGCATGGAGCAACTGACGGCGACCGTGAAGCAGAACGCGGACCACGCGCTCGAGGCGCAGGCCTGCGCGGACAGCGCGAGCGAGATCGCGACGCGCGGCGCGACGGTCGTGGGCGAGGTGATCGGCACGATGAACGAAATCGACCAGAGCTCGCAGAAGGTCGCCGACATCATCGGCACGATCGAAGGCATCGCGTTCCAGACCAACATCCTCGCGCTGAATGCTGCGGTCGAAGCCGCGCGCGCGGGCGAGCAGGGCCGCGGCTTCGCGGTGGTCGCGGGCGAGGTGCGCACGCTGGCACAGCGCTCGGCGTCCGCGGCGAAGGAGATCCGCACGCTGATCGGCGAATCGGTCGAGCGTGTCGCGACCGGTTCGCGGCTCGTCGGCATGGCCGGCACGACGATGCAGGACATCCAGCAGGCGATCGGCCGCGTGACGGGCATCATGACGGAGATCGCGGCCGCCTCGAGCGAGCAGCGCGACGGGATCGAGCAGGTGAACCGCGCGGTGTCGCAGATGGATCAGGTGTCGCAGCAGAACGCGGCACTCGTCGAGCAGGCGGCCGCGGCCGCCGCGTCGCTCGAGGAGCAGGCGGATGGGCTGCGGCGCGCGGTGGGGGCGTTTCGGGTGGCTTGAGCGTGAGGGGGTGAATTGTCGCGGATCTGTGGGCGGATGCGGCCTGTTTCGCGGGTTGGTCGGTACTCTCGTCGTTGATTCGACCGAACCGTCTGTCGAGAAACAAAGCCCCGCTAGCGGGGCTTTGTTTCTTGTAAATCAAAATCTTATGATGCAACCTTTAAAACAAAGGCAATCTGGCGCGTAGCCAATCCCACTTGGAGGGGGGAATCATCAGATGTTTTTTGTAATTCGATTCATCGGTCAAATCGATATAGCGAACCAGATTGCCCTCGTAACGCAGGGGCGGGTGAGAGCTATCTCCGTGATACCAGTTGACGGAGAAATATCGTCTCGCAAGAAGCTCGCCATTTTCACTAAACACTCTTAGTTCGATGTTGTCGTCGGTTGCGTCCTGATCATTCCCGCCAGTGCCACACAGCTGGAATCGATACCAAACGCCATTCATGTTTTTTATGCCGCCATCCAATGTATCAGGGCGGTCATAGAAGTCGCATCGGCCGTAGGTGGGGCGACTGAAATGAACGATCGAACCTGTACATATATAAATGATAATGGCTAGGCCAATGTATCTGATGATTCTATTCGACATATTTCACCAAGATTAAGATCGATCGGCCTCTTCAGCTTCAAATAGACTGGGCTTGAATATATCATGAAGTCTCTGCCTCTGTGATGCCTCTCTCGCCAGCGACTGTAGTCTGCGTTGTAGATTGGAAAGTAAACGTCGTTTTTTTTGAATTTTCCGAACGGACTTCTTCGTGTGTCGACTGGTTTTTTGATATTTTTTGACCAAACATCAATGTCGAATTCTCGCTTTGGCAAATTTGATCCGGTGAGAAGCGACCCTGTGGCGATGATCACCCCATGCTTGTTCCAGTGGCCTAAATACTGTTTTCCGTTGAATGAGTAGTTGTCTTTCACGTAAACATAGATATGCGTAATTTTCCCGGTGGCGCTTAGGCAATAAAAGGTGCTTGATTTTTCATATTTGAAGTATTTTTCACTGGAAATTTCAACATTTCCAATGGCTGCATAAATGTTGAAGTTGGCCAATGCCCCGGTGAGATCCGTTGGGGAAAGATTTTCCAGGGTGTCAAAGTTTCCTATTTTAGATAGCTGAAATTGCCAGTCGTTATGAAATTTTTGCAAATTTCCTGTAAACGAGGTGGTGTTGAAGTTGAATGTCGAATTTCTATCAAAAAAGAGCTTTTTGACAAAAGACTTCGTGATATCTGATGCTGTGCGTATGGAGCGCTCGCTGTAGATGTCGCTCGCGAGAAGTTTCTCGTATTTTTTTCTGACATTTCCGAATTTCAATACCCAGTCAAGGGTAACGTCGTCGTTGCTCATCGGTTGGGGCGACGTTGGATCGTCATTGTAGGTATGCGCCGCGCCCGCAAACCAGATTCGCGCAAGCCTGGCTGAAACCTTCCAGCCCAGATTGTCCATCGCAATCGGCACGTCCTGGAGATCGAAAGGCGGCGGGTTTTCACAAACCTCCGATTCCGCCTGCGTCGGCGGTCCCTTGGTTCTTGCCTGATCGGTTTGTGGCGGCGGTTGAGGTGCTGCTGGGGGCTTCGGGGCATTCGAAGGCTTGGAAATCGCCTTCGGAGGCGGTGGCGGCGGCTTTTCCCCCGGTGCAAGCCTGTCGATCGATACGCTCCTTTGCGTATCAAGCGGGACGCACCCTTGGGGACCCTTGTATTCCCTCAACTCCGATCCGAACAACCCCTTTTTCGGTTTGTAGTACGGCAGCTTTTTTACGTCGGCCATGGACTATTCCGTTTGCAACGAATGGCCCGGCATCGTAAAAGCCAGCTGCAAACGAACAAACCATCAGATATTGCCGAAACGGGTCGAAAGGAGCGTGGACAGGGGTCCGGAGCATCGAGAAATGTGCCCGACTGTGTCAGCAAGCACGATGCCGAGGATTGTCACGGGGTGGGCGCTCGCCCGCCCGCCGCGTCATCCCGCCGCGTCCGCGAGTTGCGCGGCCGCGCGCGACGACGCGACGATCAGCAGCTTCATCGTCGCGCGCGTCGCACCGACGAACAGCTTGCGCGCGGCCCGCGCGTCGAGCGTGTCGAAGTCGACCTCGGTGAGGATCACGCACGGCGCCGACTGGCCCTTGAAGCGGTAGATCGAGTCGAGCAGTACGTCGCCTTCGCGATACTCGGGGTTGCCGAACAGGTCGTACTTGCCGGTGAAGCGCTTGATCCGGTGCGGGCCGAGCTGGTCGAGCGGCGCGAGCACCGAGCCTTCGCGGCCACGGTACGACAGCACCGCGATGTCCTGCTTGCGGAAACCGAGCGACAGCGCCTGCGTGATCGCACGCTTGGTCGCGTCGATGCAGGCTTGCGCCAGTGCGTCGCCCGACGCGCCTTCTTCCCCGTAGGCCGACACCGACGGATCGGAGCCGTCGAACGGGCTGCCGGAGCGCAGTTCGGCCGCGAGCGGCTCGACCCGGCCGACGACGTCGCGCACGAATTCGAGCAGGTCGCGCGGGCTGCGGTAATTCGTGAGCGCCTTCAACGTGACCCAGCCCGGCAGCGCGACGGGTTCGCGCATGTACAGGTTCTGCAGCGGATCTTCCAGCCACCACCATGCACCGTCCGGCGCCAGCAGCCGCTCCAGCGCGGCGGCCCACGGCGCATGGAAATCCTGCCCTTCGTCGACGATCAGCACGTCGAAGCGCCAGCGTTCGGGAATCGGCGCTTGCGCGAAGCGCGCCTCGAGCCGTTCGAATTCGCCGGGCACCTGGAAATCGGGCGTATAGCCGCCGTCACGCGCCACCCAGTCGCACAGCTGGTGGTAATTCGCGATCTTCGCGCCGGGCGGTGCGATGCGCGCGATGTAGTCGGCGAGCGGCCGGTTGAAGCAGACGTAGAGCACGCGCTGGCCGGCCGCGACGGCATCGCGCATCACCTGTACCGCGAGCTGGGTCTTGCCCGACCCCGCGGTGCCGGTGACGCGCAGCCGGAACGGCGTGAAGTCGAGCTGGCGCGCCCATGCGGCGAGCCCGCCCGACAGCCGCGTGACGAGCGTGCCGGCTTGCCCGACGAGCGCGCTCGTGTCGGGCGTGAGCGCGAGTTCGTCCGCGAGGAAATGGTGGAGCTTCGGCGCGTTCGGAAAGTGCTCGTCGTCCTCGGGCAGGATCTGCTGGATCACCTGCGCGAGCTGCGCCTTGCGCGACGCATCGACGATGCGGTCGGGCGCGACGCCGGCGATCGACGCGTCGCGGATCGAGTAGTCGGGGCAGTACAGCAGCGCCTCGACGCCGTAGACGCCGGCGCCGAGCGCGGCCGTCAGGCGCCGGTGCAGCGTCTCCTGCGTGCGCGCGAGCTGGATCGGGACATTGCGCTCCTTCTGCAGGTAGACCTTCACGAGCCCTTTCGGGGTCTCGCGCAGGAAGCCGGCCTTCTGTTCGATCAGCAGCACGCGCCCGGCCGGGCTCACGACGACGAACGCGGCTTCGCCGAACACCGAGAATGCCTGGTCGGCGCGCGTCCAGTGGACGCCGTGATACACGGTGTAGCTGTCGGGCAGCGCATGTTCGAGCGCGGCGAGCGTCTCGCGCTCGCGTTCGGCCGCGCCGGTCGCGGCGAGGCTTTTCCAGTCGTCGGGGATGAGGCGGGCCATGGCGTCGGGCGGCGGATGCCGGCGTGGGCGTGAACGGGTGCGGCTATTGTACTGAGGAACCCGTTCATGCCCGCGGCGCCGCGCGGAGGTTGGCCGTTCGCCATTCGGGCGGCCGGCCCGGCGGACGTCAGCCGCGCGTGAGCCGCTTCGCGAGATCGGCGCTGAGGATCGCCATGCGCGCGGGTTTTTCGTAGCACACCACGTCGAACGCGCGGATCACTTCGCTGATGTCGGCCTCGCTCGCGCGTCCGGTGAGCAGGTCGCCCGTCAGCACGAAAATCGGCGCGCCCGGGTTGTCGGACGTGCGCACGGCCTTGATCGCGGTGGCGGCCGTCCCGTCGTCGAACAGCCATTCGGTCAGGACCGCGTCGAAGGCCTGACCCTGCAGCGCGTCGACGAACGCCGCGAGGCCGTCGAACGCGGCCGTCGCGAAACCCTGCCGTTCGAGATAGCGGCACAGCTCGGTTGCGCTGACGCGATCGGGGTCGATCACCGCGACGACGAGCTTGTCGCTCTCCGCGCGGCGCGGGTAGATCTCGATCTTGTGCACGTCGTACGCGTTCTGGTACAGCACGCCGGTATGGCGCAGCACGCGCCAGCGGCCGTTCTGTTCGTACGCGACGAACTCGGGGCGCGCGCCGGCTTCGAGCGGCGCGCCGATCCAGGCGGTGCACGGAATCTCGGCGACGCCCGCATACAGGACGGCTTCCTGGGAATAGGCGCCGACCATGCCGGGGTCGAGCGTTTGCGCGCCGAACAACTGGGCGGCGGGTTCGCCGTACGCTTCGGCGACTTTCTTGATCTGCGCGAGCGTCCAGGGGCTGCTGCCGCGCAGTTTGCGGTGGCCTTGCGAGAAACTCAGATCGAGGATGCGGCACAGCTCGGTGGTCTGCTGGCGCTTGCCGATGCCGTTGCGGGTCATCAGCTCGCGCACGCGCTCGGCAACCGCGAGGGAATCCGTGGTGATTGCTTCAGTGGTCATGCTACGGGGACGGATCGTGACGTTCAGAACGACGCCTTGCGGCAGTCTCGGCGGACAGTCTTCATGACGTCCAATGGCGAGCCGACCGGCCACGCACGGAAAAGATAACTTTACCGCAAAATGGTCGTCATTCAGTGTTGTGAAAGGTGCGTTTGTGTGAAAGGTGTGTCACGAAGTTACGTCCGATCTGCCGCGGCGCGGGCGCGCGGCGGGGCGTTCGACGCCTTCAAGTCCGCATTCCGACGGGCCGGATGGGATTGACGACGGACCGGGATGCGATTGCGCACGAGACGGCAGGTAATCGCCGTGCGATGCACCAGCGCAGGGCGCATACTGGCCCGGACCGACGTAGCCACGCCTTTTTGCAGGACGATCGATGGATGGTTTCCTCTAGTGAAACTAACGAAGTTACATTTTCGACGCCAGCAAAGCTGCATGCTACGATTTCGCCGTCTCAAAAAAGCGTTGAACCGATGCAGAAGAAATTCTTGATGCGCGGATACGAAATGAACTGCGAGCCGCGCGTGACGGAGACCGGCAAATACGCCGCGCAGGTCGAGGTCACGAAGGTGGGTTTCAGCCGCGAGGCTGCGTTCCGCAAGCTGGGTGAATTCGACACCGAAGCCGAAGCGGTCGCGTACGCCAGACAATTCTCCGAAGAGTGGTTGAGCCGCTATGCGTAGCGCGGCGGGTGCCGATGCCCGTGCCATGCGGGCCCAGGGGTCGAGCGGCGGTGTAGTGCGCCGAACGGCCGACATTGCTGCCTCAATATTGCGAATGCGTCGGGAAATTTGTAGATTGACGACTCCCGTTGTGGGGTATCGATCATCCGAAGGCAACGCAATTGGAGACCGCGAATGTCCACCTTGTGCATGCAGACCGTCGTTCACGGCAAGACTGTCCAGATCGTGCTGTCGCCCGAGAGGCGGACAGCCAGGATCGACATCGTCGATGACGAAACCGGCAGCTACCCGCCCCGCACGATGAGCATCGAGCAGTACGTCAACGCCGGCATGGCCGACGACGAAATCGCGCGACATGTTCTCGAAGTCGTCACGATGTCGATCGAGCAGCTTGCGAGGCTGCAGCCGTTCGACCGTACGGCAGGCACGCAAACGCGCTATTCGCACTGAGCGCTTGTGCAGCGGCCACCCGCGCAGTCCTGACTGAATGGTTGCGCGATGATCCAGCGTTCGACGTGGCGTGGTCGAGCGCGACGCGCATCGATTGCGCGTGCGCGCTACGCCGGCAGATACAGGAACGGCTCGCCGTTTTCCCGCTCGACGGACAGCAGCCGCTCGCGCTGATCCTGCGCGAACAGCTGCTTGTCAGCCGCTGCAGCTTCGGCGATCGCGGCATCGACGCGCTAAGCTTCGCCTGCCGTGCCCTGACATCCGACAGAAAACAATGACCACCACCTATCCGCTGCACGACGCATTGAGCCACGCCGATACGGCATTTCCACCCGAAGCCGACGTCGTGATCGCCGGCGCCGGCATCATGGGTTGCGCGGCCGCGTACTACCTCGGCCTGCGCGGCCTGAAAGCCGTCGTGCTCGACAAGTCGCGCATCGCCGGCCAGCAATCGACGCGCGCGTGGGGCTTCGTGCGACAGCAAGGGCGCGAATCCGCCGAAGTGCCGCTGATGATGGCCGGCATGCGGATCTGGGAAGGCCTGGAGCAGACGCTCGGCTTCGATCTCGAATGGCGGCAGGGCGGCTGCCTCTACCTGGCGGACAACGAAGACGACTGGGCCTCGTTCCAGGCGTGGCTCACCGTGGCGCGCGAGCACGGGCTCGACACGCGCACGCTGACGCGCGCACAGATCGACGAACGCGTGAACGGCCTGTCGACGCACGCGCGTACCCTCGGCGGCTTGTACACGGCGACCGACGGGCAGGCCGAGCCGCGCCGCGTGGCCGCCGCGTTCGCGGCGCGCGCGACCGAGGCCGGCGCGCGTTTCTTCGAAGGCTGCGGCGTGACCGCGATCGAGACGGCGGGCGGCGCGGTCGTCGGCGTCGTGACCGAACGCGGGACGATCCGCACGCGGCGCGTGATCTGCGCGGCCGGCGCGACCAGTTTCCGGCTGCTCGACGGCGTCGGCATCCGGCTGCCGCAGCAGGCCGTGCGCGGCACCTGCATGCGCACCAACGTGCTGCCCGACGTGTCCGCGTCGACGATCTGGGGGCACGGCCTCGGCATCCGCCAACGCAAGAACGGCGCGATCAATCTCGCCGACGACATGCAGGTCGACGTCGATCTGACGCTCGGCCACCTGCGCGGATTGAGCCTCTTCTGGCCGGAATTCTGGTCGCAGCGCGACAAATTCCGGCTGCACCTGAATGCGTCCGCCTGGCGCGACGTGCTCGCCCGCATCAACGGTGCGACCGGGCCGATCGAGCCGCGCGATCCGCAGCCGCAGCCGAATCGGGCGCATGCGCCGCGCGCGCTCGCGAAGCTCAAGGCAATCTTTCCCGCGCTGAAGGATGCGCAGATCGTCGAGGCGTGGGCCGGCCTGATCGACGTGCTGCCCGACGGCATCCCGGTGATCGATGCGCCGGGTACGCCGTCGGGGCTCGCGATTGCGACAGGGTTCTGCGGGCACGGCTTCGCGATGGGGCCGATCGTCGGCCGGCTGCTCGCCGAATGGATCGACACGGGCGCGCCGTCGCTCGACCTGTCGGCATTTCGCGCGCGGCGGTTCGTCGACGGGACGATGGTGCGGCCGCGCAGCATGCTGTGACGGCCGGGCACACGCGTTCCCGTCGTAGAATCGAGCCCGCATCCTTCAGGAGATTCCCCGTTGGCCACGCCATCCGATCAGCGCCGCTCGTTGCGCATGCGTCTGCGTCGCGCCCGCAATCCGTGGCAGGCGCCGCGTGCGCGCACGCTGTTCACGCGCCCCGCGACGTCGCCGCTGCGCACGCTGCTGTTCCGTCTCGGCGCGGTCGTGCTGTTGTGCACGCTGGCGTTCCTCGTGCTGTATCTCGATCGCGACGGCCTGCGCGATTCGACCAAGAGCACGCCGATGACCGTGGCCGATCTCGTGTACTTCACGATGGTCACGGTCGCGACGGTCGGCTACGGCGATATCGTGCCCGTCACGGCGCGGGCGCGCCTGCTCGATGCGTTCTTCATCGTGCCGATCCGCATCGGCATCTGGTTCATTTTCCTGGGCACGGCGTATCAGTTCGTGATCCAGCGTGTCATCGAGGAATTCCGCATGAAGCGCCTGCAGAAGCAACTGTCCGATCACATCGTCGTGTGCGGTTACGGCCTGTCGGGGTCGATCGCGGTGCGCGAGTTGCTGGAGAGCGGCGTCGATCCGGCGACGATCATCGTGATCGATTCGCAGCAGCAGGCCCTCGAGGCGGCGACGTCGCTCGGCGTGACGGGGTTGCTCGGCGATCCGGCACATGAGGATCTGCTGCAGCAGGCGCAGGTGCGCGCGGCGAAGGCCGTGATCATTTCGGTAACCGACGATCCGACCGCGATCTTGCTGACGCTGTCGGTGCGCAGCATCGCGCCCGATACGAAGATCGTCGTGCGGATTCAGGAGAACCTGTACCAGCGGCAACTGCGGCAGGCCGGCGCGGACGTGATCGTGTCGTCGACGAAGATCGGTGCGCTGTTGCTGGCGGATGCGGTCCACAGCCGCTACATCGTGCCGTTCGTGAACGACATGCTGTCGACGCGCGGGCGCGCGACGCTGCTGGAGCGCGAGGCGTTGCCGCATGAAATCGGTTGCCTGACGAACGTCGTGCCGGGCGCGATCGTGGTCGGGCTCGATCGCTGCGGGAAGATCTATTCGTTTTACGAGGATGCGCCGTGCAGGATCGAGGCGGGCGATACGCTGGTGGTGATTCAGTCGGCGCGGATTCCCGATCCGGATGTTTGAAGACAGTTGGCTTGTGAAAAATTAAAAATATTCAATGGATTGCGTGTTGAGATCTCGTATGAAAACTGTCCCGCTTGAAAGCGGAAAATTCCGGCATGGCATTGTCATCGAGACCAGTAGGTCATGCCGCGAAGAAGAGCAAGTTTCACCGAAGAGCAGCTTGCATACCCCTGATCAAGAGAGTCAGGGTGGATAACCCCATAATTGATACTCGACTACGATCGGGCAGGGGTAGGTCGGCACCTGCATAATTAATCTGCCAAGCTGCTCAGGAAACTGCGTGCTGGTGCGAAGAACGTGACACCCGCAACAGCTTTGGAGAAGTCCAGAATTCGATCGTGAAGTGGGGGCGGGTTACCGATAAACATTCGTTCCAGCATCTTCTCGATGACCCAAAGGTGACGCGAATAGCCAATGAAATAGGTCCCGTACTCCCCACGACCGGGTGAGGCAAAGGGCATATTGTCTCGCAAAATATCGTGCTCGCCCTCGGCGTCTTGAATTGTGCAGAGCGTCTTATGCGATTGTTGCCCTTCAGTTGCGTCCGGCAACTCGACGTTGTCAAATTTGGTTCGTCCGATAATCGCCTCCTGGGTTTCCACCGGTTGCGCACTCCATCCAGACAGGTCGTGTAAGTACTTTTGAATCACGACGTAACTTCCGCCGGCGTACGCGGCATCTTCGTCGCCAACAATCGTCGCGACGGGCAGGTCGAGCCCGCAGGGGTTCGCGGTGCCGTCGACAAATCCCAACAGGTCCCTTCCATCGAGGTAGCGGAACCCCGCGACGTCATCGACTGCCGTTACGGAATCACCAAAGGCAGCGAGAAGGATCTTTTCAAATTCGACAATCATGTCTCTTGACCCGGCACGAATGTGATAAAGAAGATCACCCGCTGTGCAAACGGCAGTATGTTTCGCGCCGCGAACTTCCTTAAACGGTGCAAGTTCGTGAGGCAGAGGTTTCTGCGTCAACCGCTCCCAGATTCGATGCGATATTCCGACGTTACAGGTAAATAGACTATGGTTATCCCGGACCTGAACGTTTTTGATGAGGTCTGCAGTGTTCGCAACTACGGAACGCGCTGTCGAGATTGACTTGCTATCATCCTTTACGACGAGAACGAGGAATGCGGCAGCAACTGACATCGGTGCGCTAATGTACTGGTGGTCGCTATCCAGTGAGCGGGCGGAGGCGTTAATGGGACTTGCGATTATCGTCATAAAGACTCCAGGGTGTTGTCGTGCACTTTCGGAAGCTGATTCCTCAGATATCCATCATTGGCAAGCAAGAAGGCCCGTGGGTCGCATGGCGCGCACCTGGTGATGCCATATTTAAATCGGTTGACATCGACGATGTAGATCGGAGTGTCGATTTCCTCCATCGTCTGCGACCAGCGTTCGATATGGTTTCGCTTGGTGATGTATGGTCGCATTAAGTAGTGGATATGATAGAAGAAAATTGACGTGTGGTTTTCTTGAATTACACCTCGCGGTTCACCGGTGATACGCAAGCCCGGAAATTGTTCAGTTCACGAATTTTCATAATGGAATGCCGTATATTTCTCTCGCATGGTAGCAAGAAGAATCAGTCTTCTGATTGATCCCCATAATTCCTTTGCAGTACTGTCAATCCTGTACTTGTCTTTCTGAATGTAAATTGTGCTCGTTTTTTTGCATGCATCCTCCTGGAGGCGAGAATTCGGCGTTCTGTGCTGCCGCTTTAGACAATCGCGACGGCGCAGATTGCTTCGTCTGCGTTGAGGATTCGACCCCGTCGGTGCAACATCTTTGCTGCCATGCAGCTTCAAATGGACAGGCGCCGGAGCAGAGCCGCGGCGTGGGCGGTCGACGGCGGCGACATCGCCAGCATGCTTCATCGAATCACGTTTCGCTCATCGCGGTCACGCAATCCACCGGTCAACAAACGCGAGAGAAGATTTTTCTGCCGCGATCCGCTGAATGGCGAGTGCGGCCAACCCTATGATCAGAAGCAGATCGCTGGCAAAAACGATGCAATACCATATCGACGTGTCCGATGGACTTCCGATCAACATGGATGACTTTCCGCGGCCCAGCCACGCCAATGCAAGCGGCACACAGGCGTTGATTACCAATATGCCGCTCGCCACTGCGATCAGTGCACGGCCGACAGATAGATTCCCGCACTGCCTGAGAGACACCTCCCGGATCAACATGATCCGGGCGGGCACGAAGAACAACGCCAGCAACATCGCCCGACAGACTAGAGACATGTCGAGAACGAATACCGCGCCGTACGACATGCAAAAGATCGTGCTGATAGCCACTCCGGTGCGATGCCGCGCACGTCTGCCGAGCAGAATGCGTATGCCGGACCATGTCAGCAACCTGTACTGGAGGTTAAGCGCAGCGGCCGGCACCAGCAGGTAGTCGACGTGCCACGCAGCCGAAGCGGCATAGACCAATATCGAAAGGCTCATCATTGCAAACCCGATTCCCCATGTCCGAAGTGCCTTGATTTGCGGCAGGAAGGAGGACATGCATGTCGCAATGACAGCGCTGATGACGAATATCGTCACGGAAATGGCGTTGAATGTTGCAACGTCGAGTTTCAAGTGTGATCCTTCGTTCCGAAGAATGGAATGTCGATAAAGAGAAAAACGATCTCGAGTCTCGTCGCTCGGTTACTCGCTTTGTGCTGCGGTATCGATGAACTGATCTGCCGGAGCCGGACGCCCGAGCAGGAAGCCCTGTAGCGAATCACAGCCGAGACGCGTCAAAAATTGCTGCTGTGCCTCGGTTTCGACGCCCTCGGCAACAATCTTCAAATTGAGCGTCTGACCGAGCGCCACAATGGCTGAGACAATCGCTGCATCTTCGGTGTCGCGTGCAAGATCGCGGACGAATCCGCGATCGATCTTGAGTTCGCTGGCCGGTAGTCGTTTCAGATAGAGCAGGCTCGAATAGCCCGTACCGAAATCATCGATCGAAATACGCACGCCCATGTCGTGAAGCTGCTGCAAAATCCTCAGGCTTGCATCGGCGTCATGCATTGCAGTCGATTCAGTCACCTCTAGTGTCAAAAAGCGGGGTTCGAGTGCATACCGCTGCAACGTCTCGCGCACAACCTGCACCAGGCTGGGGTGCCTGAATTGCAATGGAGAAAGATTGACGGCCATCGTCCAGCCAATTCGGCCCGAATCGCGCCATATGCGCATCTGCCGGCACGCTTCATCCAGCACCCATTCACCAATCGGCACGATCAATCCTGTCTTTTCCGCGAGTGGGATGAACTGGTCCGGCGGAATCAACCCGCGGGTTGGATGTGTCCAGCGTACAAGCGCCTCGACTCCGATTGCCGGGCCGTCGGGGGCTTCGAACTTGGGCTGGTAATGCAGAACAAGTTCGCGCCGCTCAAGCGCAGACCGAAGATCCCGCAAGAGTTGCAACTGCTCGTGAACATTGGCGTTCATGGACGCTTCAAAGAAGCAATATGCGTTTCGGCCTTGCGCCTTGGCGTGATACATCGCGGCATCTGCATTGACCAGCAGATCGTGCTGATCGTCACCATTTCCGGGATACATGGCAATCCCGATACTGGCCGACACGCGTAATTCGTGACCGGCCACCTGAAACGGCTGCTGAACGATCGCCAATAATCTGTCGGCAACCGTTGCGGCGTCGGCCGGTTCCTCCGTTGCAGCCACTAGCACGAACTCGTCACCGCCCAAACGAGCGAGCGTGTCTTGCGAGCGCATCGCTGAAGCGATGCGCTCGGCAGCGTCGACCAGCAATAAATCGCCGATGTGGTGGCCATAAGCGTCATTGACAGCCTTGAATCCGTCCAGATCCAGGAACATCAGGGCGAAGCTGCTCTTCTTGCGGTCGGCGTTCCCGATAGCCTGCTCAAGCCTATCCTCAAGCAGGACACGATTAGGGAGCTTCGTGAGATTATCGTGCAGCGCCAGGTACGTCAGTTCCCGATTGGCTTCGGCAAGCGACATTGCCAACACCGAGGTGCGAGACTCCAGACGCAGGTCGAGTACTGAAACGATCAGTGCGATCGCCAGCACCGCCAGCGTGACAACGATGACCACCATTGCCAGCCAGCCCGGCTCCACGCCATCGCGCGCCGCACCGCAAATGCTGCCGAGAGGAAATTGGGCGGCCGCCATGCCGGTGTAATGCATGCCGACAATGGCGAAGCCCATTACGATTGCTGCGCCTATCCGAAAGAGCCTCACCCGGGATGAGTGACGGCGCAAGTTGAAGGCAATCCACAGCGCCGCGCCTGACGCTGCAATCGCAACGACAACCGACAGAATGAACAGAGATCGGATGTACTGGATTCCGGGAGTCATGCGCATCGCGGCCATGCCTGTATAGTGCATGCCCGCAATCCCGACGCCCATCAGCAGTGCCCCGCCGCCTAGGCGCGCCCATGGTAATTCACCCAAGCTGACGAGCCATAACGCAAAGGCCGACGACGCAATCGCAATCAGCAGCGAAAGCAGAGTGATCAACGGGTCATAACCCAACGTGATAGGCAAACGGAATGCCAGCATGCCGATAAAGTGCATCGACCAGATGCCGAGCCCCATCGCGCAGGCACCGCCCGCCAGCCACCAATGCGCTGCCCGTCCCTGTGTAGTCGTAACCCGGCCAGCCATGTCCAATGCCGTGTACGACGCCAGTATGGCGACGAGCAACGAAAACAGGACAAGCAGGCCGTTATAGCTACCCCCAAGCATTGATACTCCCCGTAGTTTGATCCGATTCGTTCAGCCCACTTCCGGGGCAAACATCGTTCGGTGTCTTGTCGATCAGCAGGCTCACGGACTCAATTGACGCTCGCCCGTAGCTCAAGTCACCTTCCATGACTTCACCCCCGACCTATCTCTTATGCGACGGCCGTTCTGGCCAAAACCGGAGTGACAGGTACATCATCGAACGATGAAATACCGGCTCAATGATTCACTCGCAATCCATCAATAGTTCGGGTGACTATATTTATTAACGGATCAATCTTTAAAAACTGAAGTATCAGCCGACACCCACGCAAACGTTATCGTCCCGGGATTTGACAATATTTATCATTTGCGCACGGCGACCCAAGGGAGTCACTGGCTCCACACCATCTATTCACGACAGTAAAGCGTAGGCAATCCAACTTGCACGAAGCGCCGCTTTAGTCAGATCAACGACGTCAACTGTGTATCGGCGACAATCGAGAATCGGATCAATAACGCCAACTGTGCACCACCGACAAAACTGTGCATCGCCGGCAATCGAAATCGAGAAATTGAACAAGAAAGTACAAGGACTGACGGCAAGCTTGAGCGCTCAGCACAAGGAACGTCGCCCAAATAGTCGTTTTTGCAACCAGCTACAGCAATAGCTGTACAAGGAGAACTCGATGAAGAAGCGATTTGCCGACGAACAGATCATCCGCATCTTGCGCGAGGCCGAGAGCCGGGATGAACTGCTCAATGCATTTGCGTTTGCGCGGGCTCAGTGCGTAGCCCAGGCGTCCCCTAACGAAACGCCCGCATCTGCCCCGTCATCATCTGCAGCATCTTGTTGGCGGCCACCGAGAGCTTGCGGCCCACGCGCGTGACCATGTGCGCTTCGGCGTTCTCGAGGATCGGATGCGCGATGTCGATCGCGAACAGCTCCCTGGCCTGCAGCTCGGCCGTCACCGCGAAGGCCGGCATCACCGCGATACCGAGCCCGGATTTCACGAACTCCTTCAGGATCGCGAAGGAATTGGTGGTGATGATCGGCGCGAGCCGTACGCGCTCGGCGTATTCCACGGCCTCCATCATCTGCCGCGTGCCGTAGGACGGGTGAGTGGCGGCCAGCGGATAGGTGGCGAGCTGCTGCACCGTCAGCACCTTGTGGCTGCGGCGCGGAAAGTCGGGGCCGACGATCGCCATCATCGGCTGCCGCTTCGACGCGCGCGACACCAGCTTGGGTTCGCTGGGCGGGTTGTACACCAGGCCGATCTCGCCTTCGTCGTTCGAGATCTTGCGGATCACGTCGTTGGTGCTGCCCACGTCGAGGTTGACCCGGATGCCGGGGAACTGCCGGCAGAACTGCTGCATCGGCCCGGCCAGCAGATCCGAGACGAAGCCCTCGCCGAGCACCAGGCTGACCTGGCCGGTCTTGAGCCCGCGCAACTCCTGCAGCCGCGAGATCAGGTCGTCGCGGTGCGCGAGCTGCTCGCGGAAATACTCGATCACGCAACGTCCCGCCTCGGTGGGCGTCACGCCGCGCGCGTGGCGCTCCACGAGGGTGGCGTCGAGCTCCTTCTCCAGCAGCCCGATCTGGCGGCTCACGGCCGAGGGCGCCACGTCGAGCCAGTCGGCCGCGGCGCGGATCGTGCCGCAACGCACGGCCTCGTAGAAATAGACGATGCGGCTGTCGGTCAGGGTATCGCTCATGATTCGAGTGTTCTAAAAAAGAGAACAATATCAATATTGGCGTTGATTGATTATACGGATCGCCGGACCGAACATCGTAGCCATGCAAGGCAGGCGCAAGCTGGCGCGCCGGCCTCGAACCAACAGCTATCAGGAGTCGTCGGATGAAAACGGTGGGCGTGATCGGTCTGGGCAACATGGGGCGCGGCATGGCGGGTTCGCTGCGGCGCGGCGACTACACGGTGCTCGGCTACGACGCGGCGCCCGGCGTGGCGCTCGCGCTGGCCGAACAGGCAGTGCTGTCGGCGCGCGATTCGGTGGCCGGGATCGCGCGCGACGCCGACGTGCTGCTGCTGTCGCTGCCGACCTCGGCGGTGGTCGAGGCGGTGGTATTGGGCGCGGGCGGCGTGCTCGAGAACGCGAAACCGGGCTCCATCGTGATCGACACCACCACGGCCGATCCGGACAGCACGCGGCGCGTGGCGGCAGCCCTGGCCGAACGCGGCATCGGCTTCGTCGACGGCCCGGTGAGCGGTGGCCCGAAGGGCGCGGCCACCGCCACGATGACCATGGTGCTGGGCGGCTCGGACAGCGATATCGCGGCCATCGAGCCGATCCTCGCGGCGATCAGCGCCAAGCGCGTGCATGTGGGGCCGGTGGGCGCCGGCCACGTCACCAAGCTGCTCAACAACCTGCTGACCGGCGCGCACCTGCTGGTCGCCAGCGAGGCGGTGCGTACCGCGCGCGCGGCCGGCGTCGATCCGGAAAAACTGGTCGAGGCGCTCAACGGCGGCTCCGGCCGCAACAGCGCGACGCTGACCAACTACCCGACCTGGATCTTCAACGGCAAGTTCGATTCCGGTTTCACGATGAAGCTGATGCGCAAGGACGTGCGGCTCGCGCTGGGCCTGCTCGACCAGTTCGACAGCGTCGCGCCGGTGGCGCGCGAGGCGGCGCGCGTGTGGGCGGCCAGCGAGGGTTCCGTCGCCGACGGCGAGGACTTCAACCGCATCGTCGACTTCCTCGACCCGGCCTGAGGCGGGGCCGCCCGCGCCACGATCCCGCTCGACTCACCTACACGGAAACCTGACATGACCCAGCACGCAGACCAGTTGCTCGCCGCTTTCGCGCACTTCTTCCCCGGTGCCGCCACGATCGGCTCGTATATCGACGGCGAGCTCGTCGCCGGCCAGGGAGACACGATCCAGCTTTACGATGCGGCGACGGGCGAGGCCACGCTCGCCTATCGCGACGCCGGCGCAGCCGTTGTCGACCATGCCGCCGAAAGCGCACGCCGCGCGCAGCGCGAATGGTGGGCGCTCACGCATGCCGCGCGCGGCCGGGTGATGCAGGAGGTGGCGCGTGCGATCCGCGCCGAGGCCGACGCGATCGCGCGGCTGGAGGCGCTGGGCTCGGGCAAGCCGATCCGCGACTGCCGCGGCGAGGTGGCCAAGGTCGCCGAGATGTTCGAGTACTACGCGGGCTGGACCGACAAGTTCTACGGGAGCGTGATCCCGGTGCCGACCTCGCACCTCAACTACACGCGCCGCGAGCCGGCCGGCGTGGTGCTGCAGATCACGCCGTGGAACGCGCCGGTGTTCACCTGCGGCTGGCAGGTGGCGCCCGCGGTGGCGATGGGCAACGGCGTGCTGCTCAAGCCGTCGGAGCTCACGCCCTTCACGTCGCTGGCGGTCGCGAGGCTCGGCGAGCGGGCCGGGCTGCCGCGCGGCCTGGTCAACGTGCTGGCCGGCTTCGGTCACACCGCCGGGCAGGCCGCGATCGCGCATCGCGTGGTGAGCAAGGTGGTGTTCGTCGGCTCGCCGGCCACCGGCGCGCGCATCGCCGAGGCCGCCGCGCGCCGCGTGCTGCCGTGCGTGCTGGAGCTGGGCGGCAAGTCGGCCAATATCGTGTTCGCCGATGCCGACCTCAAGCGCGCCGCGCTGACCGCGCAGGCGGCGATCTTCGCCGGTGCGGGCCAGAGCTGTGTGGCTGGCTCGCGTCTGCTGGTGCAGCGCGCCGTCTACGACGAATTCGTCGCGATGGTGGCTGCGGGCGCGAAGAAGATCCGCGTCGGCGCGCCGCTCGACGAGGCGACCGAGGTGGGCCCGATCAACAATCGCAAACAGTACGACCACGTGATGTCGATGATCGCGAACGGCGTGGCGGCGGGCGCCACGCTCGCCAGCGGCTCGGCCGAGCGCGTCGAGGCGGGCCGCGGCGGCTACTTCGTCGCGCCCACCGTGCTGGCCGGCGTGTCGAACGCGATGGAGGTGGCGCGCACCGAGATCTTCGGGCCGGTGGTGGCCGCCATCCCGTTCGACACCGAGGAGGAGGCGATCGCGATCGCCAACGACACCGACTTCGGCCTGGCCGGCGCGGCGTGGACCACCGACGTGGCGCGCGCGCATCGCGTGGCCGCGCAGGTGAATGCCGGTACTTTCTGGGTCAACGGCTACAAGACCATCAACGTGGCGTCGCCGTTCGGCGGCTACGGCATGAGCGGCTACGGTCGCTCGAGCGGGGTCGAGGCGCTGTACGAATACACGCAGACCAAGAGCGTGTGGGTCGAGACGGCGGAAGCGCCGCCCACCGCGTTCGGTTATCTGTAATCACCGGTCCGCATGCGACGGCAGCCGGGCTTCAAGGGGAGATTCGTCATGGAACACGCACTGGGTATCGAGCGCCGCGAGCTGGGCGGCGCGGCCACCGCCAAGGTCCTGCTTTACGCGGCCGGCATTTTGCTGGTCGCCGAATGGATCGGCTCGTTCACGTTCAAGCTCGGACCGGGCAAGGTCGTGCTGCTGCCGATGATCTGGGCGCTGCTGCTCGGCGCCGCGGTGGGGCTGGCCAGCGCGCGCTGGAACAGCAGCGCGCGCCTGAGCGTGCCCGACCAGTTCTTCGCGGCCGCGATCCTGCAGCCGGCGCTGCTGCTGTTCGTCTCCAAGCTCGGATTGATGGTGGGCAGCGCGCTGCCCAAGCTGGCGTCGGCGGGCTGGGCGCTGGCCTTCCAGGAATTCGGTCACTTCGTCGGCACCATCCTGCTCGGCCTGCCGCTGGCGTTGCTGCTCGGCATCAAGCGCGAGGCGATCGGCGCGACCTTCTCGGTGGGCCGCGAGCCGAGCCTGGCGATCATCGGCGAGAAGTACGGGATGGATTCGGCCGAGGGGCGCGGCGTGCTGGCCGAGTACCTGACCGGCACCGTGTTCGGCGCGGTGTTCATCGCCGTGTTCGCGGGTTTCGTGAGCAGCCTCGGCATCTTCGATCCGCTCGCGCTGGCGATGGGTTCGGGCGTCGGCTCGGGCAGCATGATGGCGGCCGCGTCGGGCGCGATCGCCGCGCAGCAGGACCCGGAGACGGCGAAATCGGTGCTCGCGTTCGCCGCGGCCAGCAACCTGATCACCACCACCATCGGTACCTACTTCACGCTGTTCATCTCGCTGCCGCTCGCGGTCTGGGGCTATCGCGTGCTGGAGCCGCTGATCGGCCGCACCACCAAGGCCTCGGCGCAGCCCGAGGCGGCCAGCCCGTCGCTGGGCGAGGTGCGGACCGAGGCGCCCGCGCTCGGCTACGGCGGCAAGCTGCTGGCCTGGATCGTGACGGCCGCGATGGCGCTGGTGTGCGACTGGATAGCCCACGGCACCACGCCGCTGGCGGGACTGCCGGGGATCGCGATCATGGTGGGCGCGACGATCGTCGGCGACGCGCTGGCGCGCGTGACGGGGCGGCGGATTCCGGCGGTCTGCTGGGTATCGGTGGTGGCGATGTTCCTGACCTCGCCATGGTCCCCGTGGGCTTCGCAGATCGCCGCGCTCAGCTCGCACAACGATTTCCTCGGCGTAACCACGCCGATGCTGGTGTTCGCGGGGTTGTCGATCGCCAAGGACATCCCGGCCTTCCGCCGGCTCGGCTGGCGCATCGTGCTGGTGTCCTTCGTGGCCAATGCCGGCACCTTCATCGGCGCGACCCTGGTGGCGCAGCTGTTCCATATCTGACGTCTCGCGGCGCGGCGGCGGGCGGCATGAATCGGCCCGCCGCCACGCCACGCCGCGACGACCGCAAAAGTGCTTCCCTCCGCATGAAACTGATCGATTCCATCGTCGCGCACGCCGACGAACTGACGGCGATACGCCGCGATATCCATGCCCATCCCGAGGTGGGCTACGACGTGTTCCGCACCGCCGAACTCGTCGCCGAGCGGCTCGAGCAATGGGGTTACGCCGTCACGCGCGGCGTCGGCCGCACCGGCGTGGTCGGCACCTTGAAGCGCGGCGGCAGCGCGCGTGCGATCGGCCTGCGCGCCGACATGGATGCGCTGCCCGTGCAGGAGGCCAACACCTTCGCGCACCGTTCGACGGTGCCCGGCGCGATGCATGCGTGCGGCCACGACGGACACACCACCATGCTGCTCGGGGCCGCGCGCCATCTGGCGCGGCATGGCGAGTTCGACGGTACCGTGCAGTTGTTCTTCCAGCCGGCCGAGGAAGCGGGCGGCGGCGCGCGCGCGATGATCGAGGACGGCCTGTTCGAACGTTTCCCGGTGGATGCCGTGTTCGGGCTGCACAACTGGCCCGGCATCGCGGCTGGCGATTTCGCGGTGCGGCCGGGGCCGCTGATGGCCTCGACCAGCCTGTTCCGGATCGACTTGCGCGGGGCCGGCTGCCACGCGGCCATGCCGCACCTGGGCCGCGATCCGGTGTTCGCGGCGGGGCAGGTGCTGAGCGCCCTGCAGGGGATCGTCACGCGCAACCGCAATCCGATCGACGGCGCGGTGCTGTCGGTCACGCAGGTGCATGCGGGCGAGGCGATGAACGTGGTGCCGACCGATGCGTGGCTCGGCGGCACGGTGCGGACCTTCTCCGATGCGACGCTCGACCTGATCGAGACGCGCATGCGCGCCGTGGTGGCCGCGACGGCCGCGGCCTTCGATTGCGAGAGCGAGGTGGATTTCCAGCGCCAGTATCCGGCTACCGTGAACGACGCGGAGCAGACGGCGGTGGCGGTGGCGGTGATGCGCGAGCTGGTGGGCGACGCGCATGTGAACGCGGCCGTCGATCCGACCATGGCGGCGGAGGATTTCTCGTTCATGCTGCGCGAGAAACCGGGTTGTTATGCGTTCCTCGGGAATGGGGTGGGCGATCATCGCGTGCACGGGCATGGCGGCGGGCCTTGCCTGCTGCATAACGCCAGTTACGATTTCAACGATGCGTTGCTGCCGGTGGGAGCGAGTTATTTCGTGAGATTGGTGGAGCGGGTTCTGGCGCGGTAGGGAGGCGGTGCTGGCATACTCGGACGCGTTCCGACCAATTTTGCAGGGGCATACGCGTGATGCGCGTCGATCGGCCGGTCTTTCTGGGCTCTCTCTTTCTGTCGCGTCTCGCAGACCAGATGCTGCTCTTCCTGGTACCGCTCGTCGTCTTTCAGGTCACCCAGAAAGCGACGTGGTCCGGGCTCGCTTTTTTCATCGAAACGTTCCCGCGATTCATTGCCTTCCCGGTCTGCGGTGCACTGAGTGATCGCGTGTCGCCGATTCGCGTGCTGCGAATGAGCCAGGCCAGCCGGGCCGTCGCCTGTTTGATCGGCATCGTCGGCTATGTCGCCTGGAGTGGAATCGGCTGGCTGATCGCGCTGTCCGCCGTATGCGGCGTACTCACGAGCCAGGGTCTCGTCGCCCGTGAGGTGCTGCTGCCGCAGATTTTTCCGCTGCAGCGCTTCGAGAAAGTGCTGGCCCATACACAGCTCGCCGATCAGTTGGGCGTCGTGCTCGGGCCGATCGTCGCGGCGGCGCTGCTGGGATGGCGCACCTGGGAGTGGGGCGTCGCTTGCGCGGCGCTACTGTTCGTCGCGGCGGATCTGTTGGCGTTCGTATGGCAGCGCACCAGCACGGCACGCATCGCGCGTCCCGAGCACGCGGTGGGGCCGTGGTATGCGCCGTTCGGCGTGGCGCTGACGCATGTCCTCACGCTGCCGGGGCTCTCGCGGCTGGTCCTGCTCGCGGCGGCGGAAAACCTCGTGATCGGGACGACACTGGCGACGTCGGCTGCCATGGTCACCGGCATGTTTCGGCAGTCAGGCGGTTTCTATGCGGCGCTGCAGGTCGCGGGCGCCGTCGCGACGGTCGCGATCCTGTTGTTCGTCGCGCGTATCGAGGTATCGCGCGGGCGGCTCGGCATCGTCGCATTCGTCGCGATCGCGGCCGGTGGCCTCGTGATGGGCCTGTCGGGTTCGATCGCGATGTACGTTGCCGGTTTCCTGATGGTCGTCGGTTTCGACAAGATGTTCAACGTGTACATTCGCAGCGCACGGCAGGCGATCATCCCCCCTCGGGACTACGGCAAGACGACAGGCGTCATCGTCCTGCTGAACAACGCGACGCAGCCGCTTGCCGGGCTGCTCGTCGGGCTCTTCTCCGGCCGCGGGCGCGTGGCGCTCGTCGTGACGCTGACGTCGATCGGCATGGCGATACTGGGTGGCGCGATCGTTGCCGTCGGCGCGGCGCGGACGCGATCGACCGCGCGCGTGTCGGACTGACGCGACTGACGCCCAAGCCGACGACGCATGGGCCGCATCGGCCTACGCAGCGGGCGCGACCGACGCGCCGGTAATCTTGTGCCGATCGAGCGCCTCGGCGACGAACCCGGATGCCTTCGCTTCCTCGACGAAGGCCCGCAACGTGTCGGCTGCCGCCGCACCGCGGCTTTTCGGCAAACCCATCGCCTGACGGATCACCATGAATCGCTCGTCGAGCAAACGCAGGCCAGGCGCCTGACGTGCGTCCGCCTCGAGCTGTTGCTTGACGCCCGCGGCGACTTCCAGGCCCTCGTCGAGGAACGTCCGGACGACGGTCGGAGACGTCGGTGCCCGCACGATCCGCGCATGCTTCAACTCGCGCGTCAGGAACAAGTCGTAAGCGCTTCCCTCACCAACTGCCACGCGGATCGACGGCCGGTCGACATCGTCGTTGGCGCGAATCGACGATTCATCGCGCACCATGTAATAGCCTTCGATCAAAACGTACGGATCGGTAAACGCGATGGTTTCTCCTCGTCGTGGATCGATGGCGAAGAAGCCGACGTCTGCCCGCTCGTCGCTGACCGCCTGGACGGACTTGCCGGCCGCGTCGAGCACCACCAGTTCAAGTGCCACGCCGAGCGTGGCGGCAAAGGCGCGCGCCAGGTCGACCGACACACCGGCCGGTTCGCCCGATGCGTCCTTGCCCGCGAGAATGGGATTCCCGAGATTGATCGATGCCCGCAGCTTGCCGGTGGGTGTGAGTGCGCGAATGACGGATGGGTCGGGTTTCATGTCGATAGCGTGAAGAAAAGAAATTCAGGGGTGGGCACGGGCCTTCAGCCGCAGACCCGTGCATCGCTCGACTTGCGTTGCGCGAGCGCCCGGGGCCTCAGCAGTATCGCGACGGCCAGCACGCTGGCGAGCGCAATACCGCCCGCGAGAAAGAACGCGCTGAAGAACGTATGGCTTTCCTGCACGAGAAAGCCGGTGGCAGCCGGGCCGACGATACCCGCGCAGTTGGCGATCGCGTGTACGCAGCCGCCGACACTGCCGAGTTTCGGGCCGGGGATCGTGTCCTGAATCAGCGCCCAATAGGCGCTGCCGCTCAGATAAAGGGCAAACACCGCAACGGCCATCAACAGCAGCGCACCGAGCGTCGTGGTCACGGCGCCGGCCAGCGTGACGCACACGCCTGCCGTGCCGAGGCAGGCGATCAATACCCGCTTGCGCGCGAGCAATGCGTTGCCCGTGCGACGAAAGATCAGATCGGACAGCACGCCGCTCAGTCCGTAGCCGATGAACCCCAGCAGCCAGGGCAGCACCGTCGCGAGACTCATGCTTTTCAGGCTCAGGTGACGGTCCATCGTCAGAAAGGTCGGGAACCAGGTGAGAAAGAAAAACAGAATGTAGCTGTAACCGAAGTACGAAATCATCGCCGCGAGAATGGCGGGCTGCTTGAGGTAGAAGCCGAGGGGCCGCAGGTCCGCAGGGCTTTCCGGGACGCTTCGGTCGGATTCGATCAGCCGGCGTTCGTCATCGGAGACGCGCGGATGCTGGTGCGGCTTGTCGGTCGCCATGAACACCCAGAACACCAGCCAGAGCAAGCCGAAACACGCGATGCCGGCGAATGCGACGCGCCAGCCGTAAGCGGCCGTCAGCAGGCCGACGACCGGCCCCGCGACCGCGCCGCCCAGCGGCAGGCCGCAATTCGCGAAGCCGAATGCGGTCGCCGATTCCTTGTGCGGAAACCAGTTGTTCACGATCTTGTTGATCGTCGTCGCGAGCGGGCCTTCGGCCATGCCGAACAGCGTGCGGACTGCCAGCAGCGAGCCGAAGCCGCTGGCAAGACCGGTTGCGCCGCATAGCAACGACCACGTCAGGACGGCCCCGGAGAAGACGCGCTTGCCGCCCCAGCGATCCGCCGCCCATCCGCCGATGAAATTGAATGCCGCGTAGCCGATGAAGAACGTCGAGAACAGCAGCCCGAGGCTGCTCGGCGACATATGCAGTTCCCGCATGACGGCGGGGGCGGCGACGGACAGCGCCGCACGGTCGAGATAATTGATGAAGCCTGCGATGAACAGCAGCAGGACGATGCGCCATCGAATGTTTGTCACCTGTCGCTCCCTGGAGCTTGTTATGTGCTTGACGGCCGGGTGCTCGAACGCGCTGCCCGGTCCGTCGCTTGTCGTTTCGCTGCCGCGCCGTGCGTTCGGAGCGGTGCGAGCGTGGCGGGCCACGCTCGCGAACGCGGCGTTCAGCGCCGCGGACGGGCGGTCGCTTCCAGCATCGCGAGCTGTGCCGCGCCGATATCGATACCTTCCGCCATCTGGCGTTCCAGGCGACCGAGTTCGATCTCGCCGGGCACGATCACGGGCGCCTCCGGATCGGCGGGTTGGGAGCCGTGCAGGATCGCCGCGTAATCGGCCATGCGCGCGGCGAGCCACCCGGTGCTGCCGAGCCGGGTCGTATCGATGAGAATGAAGAAGTGGCCGAGATTCTGCGGTTGTTCAGGGTCGTCCTCCCACGACTTGACGTGCGTGAGATACGCCGCTCCGGAAAGCAGTCCCGCGAACAGGTCGACCACCAGCGCGAGGCCGTAGCCCTTGTGGCCGCCGATCGGCAGCAGAAAGCCGTCGAGCGCCGCTTTCGGATCGGTGGTCGGTTTGCCTTGCGCGTCGGTGGCCCAGTCGCCGGGAATCGGCTCGCCGCGCTTGAGCGCGTTGCGGATCTTCGCCCGTGCCGCGACGCTGATCGCCATGTCGAGCATGAACGGACGACCATTCGGGTTCGGGACGCCAAAGCCGACGGGACTGTTGCCCAGGCGGGCGTCGGTGCCGCCCCACGGCGCGATCGTCGTCGTCGCGTTACTGCCGATGATGCTGGCGAAGCCCTGCATCGCGGCGAGGTACGAATAGGGTGAGACGGGACCGAAGTGATTGCTGCCGCGCACGAACACACAGGCAATGCCCTGTTCGCGTGCGGCCGTCATCGCCAGATCGAGTGCGCGATGGCCGACGAGCGGGCCGATGCCGTTGTCGCCGTCGAGGCGGTAAAGGGCCGGCGCCACCTGTTCGGTGGTGATCGACGGTGCGGGATTGATGCCGCCGATGCGCAGGCGCGAGCCGTACGATTCGATACGGCTCGTGCCGTGCGTACGCAGACCGAACAGATCGGCAAGCACGAGGATCGTGGCGGTGTCGGTCGCATCGGCGCGCGTCAGGCCGAGCGCGCAGAGTGCTTCGATGGTCAGCTCGGTCAGATGTGCCTTGCTGACGATGCCGTGGGTGGGAGTGGGCTGGGTCATGGAACGCGTTGTCTCCTTCGATTTGAAAACCGTGCGGTTCAAGCGGCTGCGAATAGCACGCTGCTTGCGTTTCGCACATGATCGAGCAGGAGCGGTTCACGCAACAAACGCATATTTTCGTTCGATTGGTGCGTCATGCGCACGAATCGAACCAACCACCGGATGCCCGCGAAGGCCTTGCCGTGCCGCCCGAAGCCGAGGGCCGGCGCTTCGCCTAAGCGGCCGCGCTTGCGGGCGGCACACCGGGTGCACGCATCTCCGTCAACAGCTGAAGGAAGAAGCGGCCCGCGGAGGACAACCCGCGGCCGCGCCGCTGGATGACCCCCAGCGTTCGCCGGATGGGCGGATCGACGAGCGCGACGCTGGCAAGTACCTTGTGCGGGCCGCGGGGCATCGCGAGCCGGGGCACGACACCGACACCCAGGCCCGCTTCGATCAGACTCACGAGCGCGGGCACGTGGCGTACCTCGCAGAACCATTTGGGCCGCTCGGCCGCGCCTGCCAGCGCCTCGTCTATGACTGCGCGATTGCCGCTGCCTTGCGCAATGGCCAAATACTCGAGGCCGGCGAGCTCCGCCCACGCGACGGATTTGCGCTTTGCGAGCGGATGACTGCGCGGGCAAGCGAGCACGAAAGGGTCGTCGAGCAGCGGTGTGAATTCGATGTCCGGCTCTTCGGTGCCGACGTAAGTCAGGCCGAAATCGGCTTCCCCGCGCGCGACGGCGAGAAAAACCATCGACGACGGCTCGTCGATGAGACGCAGGCGAATGCCCGGGTAGCGCTGATGATAGGTCGCGATGGTTTCCGGCAGGAAGTAGCGCACCGCCGACGGCACGCACGCGACCGTAAGTTCGCCGGTCATCTTGCGGGCAAGGTCGTCGAACTCGAGCATCGAGTTGTCGACCTCGTTGAGGATGCGGTGAGCGCGCTCGAGAAACCCGCGGCCGACGATCGTCAGGTCCATCTTCCGTGTGGTTCGCTCGAACAGCCTGACGCCCAGCACCTCTTCGAGTTTTTCTATCCGGCGCGAGAGCGCCGACGCCGACAGATGCAACGTGTCGGCCGCCGCGCGAAAGCTGCCGAGGTCGGCCGTCGCCACGAAGGCCCGTAAGTCCGATATCTCGAAATTCATTCCGATGACCACAGCGAGGGAAAGGGATGCTCAGTTTCGGCGTGCCGATGGGGGCTGTCAATTCGTGCGTGCGGCACACGAATTCGCCGGCGCGATCGTCCTGCCTTGCGGCCCGCCACTCCCATACTGCCCGGTGCCGGGCACGCAGCGAGGTCGGCCGGGCGGCCGGCTCAAGTGACCCTTGCCGAATCCGCCGATGCGCGCAAGCGAGTGATGTCGCGTGCCGGCGATTCTCCAAAGTGGCGGCGATATTCACGACTGAACTGCGACGGGCTCTCGTAACCCACGCGGATGGCGGCGGTCGTGACGTCGATGTCGTGGACCAGCATCAGGCTGCGCGCTTGCTGCAGCCTGAGTTGCTTCTGGAACTGCAGCGGCGTCATCGCCGTCACCGCGCGAAAATGCTCGTGCAGGCTCGACGGGCTCATGCCCGCTTCCGCGGCAAGCCGCTCGATGCTGAACCGTTCCCGGAAATGCTTGCCGAGCCATGCGATGGCGCGACCGACCTGAGCCACCCGGCCCTGGCCGGCGGTAATGTGGCGCATCCTGGCGCCATCGGGACCGGCGAGCAGGTGATAGAGAATTTCCTGTTCGGCAAGCGGCCCGAGCACGGGCAGCGCTGCCGGATTGTCGAGCAGACGCAGCAGGCGCAGCGTCGCATCGAGCAGAGCGGCGCCGGCGTCGGACACCGTCTTGCCGACGGGCGGGGATGGCGCTTCCGGTAATGGCGGCACGCGCAGCGCCAGATCCGCCAGCATGACCGGATCGAAATCGAGGTACAGGCACAGGTAGGGTTTGTCGGGCGTCGCATCGACCACGCGGCCGGTTGCCGGCAGATCGTAGGTCACGACTCCGTAGCGCCCAGGCGCATATTTCAAGACACGGTCGCCCAGCGTGACCTCCTTGTGTCCCTGCGCGACGAGACAGAGCTGCGGCCGGTAAACATTCGGCATCGGCATCGTCACCGTGGAGGATCGAACGAGCGTCATCCGCTCGATCGGGGTGGCCTGGAAGCCGTCCATCGACACGTGCCGGGCAATCACGGAAGCGATTTCAGTCAAGGTTTCCATGCATCCGACTATCGCATGCCGCGCGGAAGGGCGGCAATGCGAACCTGTTTCTGGAGGATCGTGCAGCTATTTCGGGATATCAGGCTAACGGTTCGGCGGCGCCGCGCATCACAGTGTGAGCGGCGGCCGGGGCACGGCAAACCCGGTCGCGAAACGAATAGGGAACGCACATGACAACCGACAATCCGAAAACCCCCACGATTGCACTGGGCACGTGGGCCTGGGGCGACAGCGGCGAGGCGGGCAATGGCTACTTCGGCAGCAGCCTCACGCGGGCTGGCCTGGAAGCGGTCGCCGACAAGGCCCATGCGGCCGGATTCTGCCTCTGGGACACCGCCATGGTGTACGGCATGGGCCGTTCAGAAACCGTACTCGGCGACGTGCTGAAGCGCTTCGCGCGCAGCGACTACCGGCTTTCCACGAAATTCACCCCGCAGGCCGCGGGAACCGGCGCCGATCCGGTGGCGGACATGCTGGCGCAGAGTCTGGCCCGCCTCGGTACGGATTACGTCGACTTCTACTGGATTCACAATCCGGCCGATGTGGCGCGGTGGACACCGCACCTGATTCCGTTGCTCGAGAGCGGGAAGATCAAGCACGTCGGCGTCTCGAATCACAACCTGGGCGAAATCGAACAGGCCGACAGGATTCTCCGCGAAGCCGGGTTTCGGGTCGAAGCGATCCAAAACCACTACAGTCTGCTTTACTGCGATTCCGAGCGCGCCGGCATCCTCGACTATTGCCGCGATCGCGGCATCCCGTTCTTCGCCTATATGGTGCTCGAGCAGGGCGCGCTGAGCGGCAAGTACGGTCCGGCGCATCCTTTGCCGGAAGGCAGTAACCGGGCGCAGACCTACAATCGCATGCTGCCTCGGCTGAAAGCGCTGACGGATGCACTTGCCGCGATCGGTCGGAAGCGCGGGGCAGCCGCGCCCGATGTCGCGACGGCCTGGGCCATCGCCAAGGGAACGACGCCGATCGTCGGCGTGACCCGGCCCGACCATGTCGATGGCCTGGTTCGAGCCAGCCGCATCACGCTTGCCGCCGACGAAATCGCCGAGCTGGAAGCGCTCGCCGATGCTGCCGATGTGAACACGCGCGGCTGGTGGGAACACGAGATGCAAGTCTGAATGCCGTGCTCGCGATCGTCGTCGACGTCGATGCCGACGTCGTGCCGTCCCGCGTCGACGCACCGTTTCGTCGATGCGCCGCGACCAGACGCGCATTTCGTTCAAACGTGATCAAACGAAGGAAACATGCTCATGCGAGCCATTCAGATTCATGAATACGGCGGCCCCGACGTGTTGCGTCGAGTGGATATCGACGTGCCGAAGCCGGGTGCGGGCGAAGTGCTGGTGCGTGTGGTCGCGGCCGGCATCAACTTCATGGACGTTCATACGCGACAGGGGAAGTACCGCGATTCGCGCACCTATCCCGTGCGGATTCCGTGCACGCTCGGCATGGAGGGCGCGGGGGAGGTCGTCGAGGTGGGGCCGGGCGTCACGTCCGTGCGCGCCGGCGATCGCGTCGCGTGGTGCATCGTCTGGGGTACATACGCCCAGTATGCCGTCGTGCCTGCCGCACGGCTTGCACGCATCCCGGACGACATTGCGTACGATCTCGCCGCAGCAGCGATCTTTCAGGGTTCGACCGCGCATTATCTGCTCGACGACGTCGGCAAGCTCGAAGCCGGCATGACTTGCCTCGTCCATGCGGCATCGGGCGGTATCGGCCAATTGCTGGTGCAGTTGGCGAAGCGGCGCGGTGTCGAAGTGTTCGCCACCACGAGCACGGCCGACAAGGCCGCGATCGCGCGTGCGCGCGGTGCGGATCACGTGCTGCTCTACGAGCACGGCGGCTTCGCGGACCGCATCCGCGAACTGACCGACGGTCGCGGCGTGGACGTGGTGTTCGATGCCGTCGGCAAGACCACTTTGCGCGACAGCTTCCGCGCGACCCGGGTGCGCGGGCTGGTGGTCAACTACGGCTCGGTGACCGGCCCGATCAGCGATCTCGACCCGTACGAACTCGGCGAAGCCGGCTCGTTGTTCCTGACACGCCCGCGGCTCGCCGATCATCTCGCCGACGCAATCACCGTGCAGCGCCGCGCCGACGACGTGTTCGCCGCCATCGCGCAGGGTGCGTTGCATGTCGAAATCAACGGACGCTACACGCTGGACAATGTCGAGGACGCGCACGCCGCCCTCGAGGAGCGCCGCCAGTCGGGCAAGGCGGTGATGGACATCGGGTAGTCCCCACCGGGCATTCATGCGACGCAGCCTCCGGGCCGGCGATGCGCAAGTGTCACCGGTGGCGCAACTCCTTCCCCGGTCCGAGGGGAACGGCGTTTCACATACGGCTTGCCGCAGCGCCGCGCACGCTCAAAGCGGCAGCACGGAAGTCTGCTTGATCTTCTGCATCGGAATCTCGGTCTTCACGCTCTGCACGCCTTCGATCCGGGTCAAGTGGTCGATCTGGAGTTTCCGATAGGCGTCGATGTCGGCGGTCACGACCCGCAGCAGGCAATCGCAATCGCCCGCCATCAAGTGGCACTCGAGCACCTGTGGCAGCCGTTGAACCGCCTCGGTGAAATGGTCGACGGTTTTCGCGTCCTGGCTCGTCAGCCAGATACGGACGAACACGGTCAACCCCGCGCCGATCTTCGAGGCGTCGAGCAGCGCCGTGTAGCGCTCGATGACGCCAGCCTGTTCCAGCTGCCTGACCCGACGCAGGCACGGTGACGGCGACAAGCCCACTTTCTGCGCCAGTTCCACGTTCTGGATGCGCCCATCTTCCTGGAGCGCTCTCAGAATGCGACGGTCCATTTCGTCCAGTTCGATCGCGGTCATTGATCCGACCTATTCGGTTGAGGCACGCAGTGCCGGAATGTTCGGTTTTTGAAGCATTGAATTGCCAAAACGCTTCCATCTTAGGTCGAACACGCAACCTGAAATTATTTTTTCTACGATAAATTTTGGCCCGTAGCAGCCGGGGCGGTCCCGCTGCCGATCAAGGGGCAAAAATGAGCACCGGTTCCGTCCAGCACTTCGCATTCGAGCAAAATCCCCATCCCGTCCCGGCGGCCGAGCGCGCCGCGCTGCTCGACGATCCCGGTTTCGGCCGGATCTTCACGGATCACATGGTGACGATCCGGTACTCGGCGGAACAAGGGTGGCATGACGCGAAAATCGGGCCGCGCGAAGCGTTCCGATTCGATCCGGCGACGCTCGTGCTGCATTACGCGCAGGAGATTTTCGAGGGCTTGAAAGCCTACCGGTTGCCGGGCGGCGGCGCGGCGTTGTTCCGTCCCGACGCGAATGCGCGGCGCTTTCGTCATTCCGCCGAGCGGCTGTCGATGGCGCCGTTGCCGGAGGCGATGTTCGTCGAATCGGTCCGTGCGCTGGTGCGGGCCGATCGCGACTGGATTCCGGCGTTCGACGGCGCGGCGCTGTATTTGCGCCCGTTCATGATCGCGACGCAGGCGGTGCTCGGCGTGAAGCCGTCGCCGGAGTACCTGTACTGCGTGATCGCGACGCCGGTCGGCGCGTACTTCAAGAGCGGCGCGGCCGGGGTCACGCTGTGGGTGTCGGAGCACTACACGCGGGCGGCGCCGGGCGGCACGGGCGACGCGAAATGCGGCGGCAACTACGCCGCGAGCCTGGCGGCGCAGGCGGAGGCGATCCGCGAAGGCTGCGAGCAGGTGGTGTTTCTCGATGCGGTCGAACGCCGCTGGATCGAGGAACTGGGCGGGATGAACGTGTTCTTCGTGTTCGACGACGGGTCGATCCAGACGCCGCCGCTGAACGGGACGATTCTGCCGGGCATCACGCGTGCGTCGTTGATCACGCTGGCCCGGGAACTGAATTACACGGTACGGGAGGAGGGCTACACGATCGAGCAATGGCAGGCGGATGCGCGCAGCGGTCGACTGGTCGAGGCGTTCGCATGCGGCACGGCGGCGGTCGTGACGGCGATCGGCCGGGTGAAGGGCCGGGCGTACGACTTCACGATCGGCGAAGGGGGCGCAGGGCCGGTCACGCAGCGCCTGAAGGCGGCGCTGCTCGATATCCAGAACGGGCGCGAAGCCGATCGCCACGGCTGGGTAGACCGCGTGTTCTGAGTTCGGCACGGCGGCCCTCGCGACGCGCGACGGCCGTCATGAAAGCCGTGGCCGGCATGCCGGCCGGAAGCCGCCGCGCTGTCTCCTGGAATTCCTCGATCATGTCAGCTGTTTCGTTGTCACGGGCGATTGACCGCCTGTTCATCGTCGACCCTGGTCTCCATCGTCTGCTGGGCGGTGCGCGCGCCGCGCTGGCGAGCTTGCTGGCCGGCACGCTCGGCATTGCATCGGCGCTCCATCTCGGTTTTGCGATCACCACCGGCGCGGTGGGCATCCTGTTCTCGATGATCGCGCCACTCTTTCTGCGCGATGCTCACCGGCTGGACTGGTATGAGTCGCTTGCGTGGCAGTACGGCACCGCATGCGCAAGCTTTGCCGCGGCCACCTGCGTGAGTGCGTGGCCGGCCGTCGGCAAGGCGGGGTTCGTGATCGTCCTGTTCTGTTCGATGCTGTGCCAGACCCGCGGGCCGCGCACGATCGGCTGTGCGTTCCTGGCGATCGCCATGTACTACCTCGGTCTTTATCTGCATCCGGCCGCGCTACAGGCCGGCCACATGCTGGCGATGTCGATCGCCGGCCCGGCAAGCGTCGTGCTCGTCTGCCGCGTGCTGTTGCCGGTGCACGCGGCGCCCACGCCACGGCTCATTGCGCGCTCGGTATCGCTGCACGCGGCGTGCATCGCGCGAAGCGACGTGTCGGATGCCGGCGCGCTGGATGCGATGGCCCATTTACTGGCGCTGAACGAAGCCGCCATCGCGCTCGAGCATCACGCGTCGACACGCGATGAAGGCTGCGCGCATGCGTTGCACACCTCGCTCGTCGCATTGGAGATCGCGTCGGCTCGACGCGTGCTGAACCGCGATCGAACCGATGCCGCGGCCGCGGCGCTGCGTGCCGCGATTGCCCGCTTCGAGAGCGTCGTCGACGGCCTGGCGGCGCGCATCACCGCCGCACCGCCGCCCGCGACGCCGCGGCCCGCGCGCGCGGCGCCGTGGGCCGCCGGCTGGCGCACGCTTGCATGGTTGCCGGCGATCCGCGCGGCTGCTGCTGCGTGCGCCGCGATGTTGATCGGCGAGACGCTGTCGTCGGAGCGATGGATGTGGGCGGTGCTCAGCACGTTCGTCGTGTTCTTCGGCACGTACTCGTGCGCGGACACGATCTATCGCGGCGCGCAACGCGTCGCCGGGACGCTCGCCGGCGCGCTCGCGAGCGTACTCGTCGTCGGCGCGGCTCATCATGCGAATGCACTCGTGGTCATCGTCATGGGCGTGTGCGTGTTTGGCTGGGCGTACCACATCCTGCACGCCTATGGGCGCGGCGTGTTCTTTCTCACGGTGCTGATCGGCCTCGTCTATGCGCAACTGGGGTTCGAGATCGGCGCGCTTGCGGAACTGCGTATCGGCGAGGTGTTGATCGGCTGCGCGGTGTCGCTCGCGGCGGCGCTGCTGGTGATGCCGCTGGCGGCGTCGCGCCACATTGCGACGCGCTCGCACGGGCTGTTGGCGGCGCTGCGCGAACTCGTGCATGACCGCGACGACGGCATGCGGCCGGGCGCGGCGCAGATGCGCGCGGCCGATCGTCGCTTTCACGACGTGCGCATGGCGATCCGGCCGTTGGCCGCGTGGCGCATGCTCCGTGCATCCGGCGATGCCCGACGGTTGTCGGACACGTTGCTGCTCTGCTGGCTGTATGGCCGAATCGTGGCGACACGCCAGCCGGTAGAAGCCGGTGGCCCGGATGTTGCATTCGAGCGGCCTGCGCGCGCGGCCGTCGTCACGCGAATCGATGCGTTGATGAGCGATCTGGATCGTAGCCGCTCGATGCGATTCGATGCGGCTGCGAGCATCGGGCACGGAACGCTTGCGGTAGCCGGCGATCCTCCGTTACCAACCCATCGGGAACTGGCGCGGCTCGACGCGAAGTTGACCGAACTCAACCGCGTATTCGAGGACGCGCTGTTCGGGAAAAGGACGGGCGAGGAACGCTCGCATCGCGCCGATGGTAGCGCTCTCGCCCCCGATGTTCGGGAGGCGATACGTTGTTCAGGTATCTGAAGCGTCGAGCGCCAGCCGGATGGCGTCGCGCGTCCCGCGTGTTGCCACGGCTGCCTGCATCGTGCGGAATAGCTCGACGAACCCCGGGTTGGAAGCGAGCCCAAGCGGGGCGAACGGCTTTGAATCGAGGATCGCGAGCGGCGCGCCGCTTCGCACGCGCTCGAGATCCGCTGCCTCGAATTGCGGCTCACTGACGGCGAACGCGTTGCCGAGATCGTCGACACCCTTCAGGTAATGCTGGAAGCAGGCCAGCAGCAGCGCTTCACGGCGCATGTCGCCGTGACGCGCGATCAATGCCCCGATGGTCTTTTCATGAAACACCGGGATCTTCGACGCGCCGTCGTGCGCCACGCGCAGCAACTGATCGCCCAGTGCGGCGTTGCGAAAGCGCGCCAGCGTATCGCGGGCATAGGCGCGTGCGGACACGCCGTGCGGTAGCGTGAGGATCGAGCCGACGTCCCGGGTAAGGAAGATGTCGAGCAGTGCCGCGAGATCGGGATCGGCCATGGCGTCGTGGACGAAGCGATGTCCGAGCAGAATCGCCGGGTAAGCCAGCAACATGTGGGAAGCGTTCAGCATGCGCCCCTTCATGGCCTCGTACGCATGGACGTCGTCACGCAATTCGACGCCCGCTGCGTCGAATGCCGGGCGGCCGGCGCTGAAGCTGTCCTCGACCACCCATTGCGAGAACGTTTCGGCAACGACGGGCGCCGTGTCGTCGAAGCCTGACAACCGGTTGGCGCGCAGGCGGATCGCGTCCGTCACCTGCGGCGCGATCCGGTCGACCATGCTGTTCGGGAATGCGACGTAACGCTCGATCCAGGCGGCGAGATCGACGTCGGTCGCCCGTGCGAAATCGAGCACCGCGCGTCGCGCGGTATCACCGTTACCGCGCAGATTGTCGCAGGACATCACGGTGAAGGGCAGTACGTTGGCGGCTCGACGCCGTCTGAGCGCTTCGACGATGAACCCGAACGCGGTACGGGGCGGTCCGCCCAGCAGATCGTGTGCGACGTCGGGCGTATCGAACCGGAATGCGCCGGTCGTCTCGTCGAGGTTGTAACCGCCTTCCGTGATGGTCAGCGATACGATCCGGATCGCCGGATCGGCAAGCCGGGTCAGTACGGCTTCCGGGTCGGCCGGTGCGTGCAGATACTCGATCATTGCACCGATGACGCGCACGGCCGTCGTGCCGTCGCTCGAGAACTCCGTCAGCGTATAGAGGCAATCCTGCGCGCGAAGCGCGTCGGCCTTGGCGACCGAGGCCGGGCCGCTACCCAGTCCGATTCCGCATATTGCCCATTTTTCGTGACCGGGCAGATGCAGCACATGATCGATGTAGCGCGCCTGATGGGCGCGATGGAAGTTGCCGACGCCGATATGCGCGATGCCTGCCGTCAGGCGATGGCGGTCGTAGGCAGGAACGGCGACGTGCGGTGCCGCCCGTCCGAGGGTTGCATTGGCGAGCGGGTGGCGCGTGCCGTCTTCGCGCGCCGGAAGGGATGCGTTGTCGTTCATGATCGCGAGGTGTTTCTCGTTCGGGGAAGGTCAGGCGCGTACGCGCCAAGCGGGCGTCGTGTCCTGCATGTGTCGCAGCCAGCGCTCGACGAGCGACGGCAGTGCGGCCATGTCGTCGAAGACGACGGACGCACCTGCGGCGTGCAGCTTGTCCGTCTGCGTTCGTGCCGCGTGCGCGGCGCCCACGAAGCCGAGTACGGTCATGCCGGCGGCCATCGCGGCGGCCGTACCCGTTGCGCTGTCTTCGACGACGATGCACCGTTCGGGCGCGACATGCATGCGACGGGCGGCGGCCAGATAGACGTCGGGCGCGGGCTTCGGCGAGGGCACCTGGTCGGCCGTGAACAAGCGTTCGCCGAACAGGTCGGCCAGGCCGATCCGGTCGACCACGCTGCGCACGTAGGCAAGATCGCTGTTGCTGGCGCACGCCTTGACGAGCGGGATGGCGGCGAACGCGTCGCGCACGCCGTCGATGGCCGGCGCATGCACCGCGTTTGCGTGGATGTCCGCGCGAATCGCCTCGACCATGTCGTCGTCGAGCGGCCGGTCGACGATGGTTGCGACCGTGCGCAGCAATTGCTCGGCTCGCATGCCGAGCAGGGGACGTACGACGTCGCGAAGGCCGGCGAGCCCCCAGAGGTGCTCGAGGTGAGTCACGACGATGCGTTCGGCGATGGCTTCGCTATCGACGAGCACGCCGTCGCAATCGCTGATCAGCGCATGATCCGAAAGTCGACGCGTGGCAGTGAGTTCGTTCATGTCGGTTTCCATGATGAGAAGGCGGGATGGGCGTGACTGGCTTGACCGTGTCCGATCATGAATGGCGCGGCCCGAACGTTCCGCGCTTCAATGCGCGTTCAATGTCCTCGAGGCTGCGACCGCGCGTTTCCGGCACCATCGAATAGATAAACACCCATGCGAGTGCGTTGAGACACGCGTACGCCCACATCGCACCGCCGACACCGAGCCATTTGGTCACGGTCAGCGCAGTGCCGGTCAGCAAGAGGTTCGAGCCCCATAGCATGGCGGCGTGCGCGCCGGTGGCCTGGTTGCGAATCGCGACGGGGTAGATTTCCGCGCCCGTCAGCCAGCCGATGACCTGGATACCGCCGGCGTTGAACACCATGAACGCGATCAGGCAGATGACGATCCACAGTTGCTGCATGGGCAAAACGAAGTCGCCCCGCAGCAGGCAGCCAAGCAGCACGAGGCTGGCTGCCGCGACGGGCAGCGTCGCGAGGCTGAGGGTGCGGCGGCCGACATGGTCGACGATCAGCTTGCCGATGAAGGTCATCACGAGATAGGTGACGGCGACGCCGAGTGCGGCCCAGAGCGATGCCGACGCGCCGAACCCCGCGTCGCGAAGGAACGTCGGTGTGTAATAGATCATCATCTCGATGCCGCTGAGCTGGGTGAACGCGGCGACGCCGAGGCCGGCAACGAGGGCGGGGCGTACCCACGGCTCGCGCATCGTGCGCCAGCCCGATGTCGCGCCTTCCTGCTGCCGCTCGACCACGTCCCGAATATCGGCAATCTCGTGTCGGACGGCCGCTTGGGATTCCCGCACCTTCGACAACTCGCCATGCGCGTCGGCGATGCGATCCTGCTCGACGAGCCAGCGCGGGCTGCGCGGCAGTCGGGTCATGCCAACCATCAGGATGACCGACGGGATGACCGCGATACCGATCATCGCGCGCCAGGAAAACAGGTCGTTACCCGCGACGCCGATCAGGGCCGCGAGCAGGATGCCGATGCCGATCGAGACGTTGAAGTAGGTCACCAGGCGGCCGCGCTTGTCCGGCTCCGCGAGTTCCGCGATGTAGGTCGGCACGATCTGCGTCGAGCCGCCGACCGCGAATCCGAGCACGAGCCGGGAAGCGGCAAGGGACCACGCGTCGGGCGAGAGGGCGGCAGCCAGCACGCCGGCCGCATAGATCGCCGAGACGATCGTAATGGTCTTGCGGCGTCCGAATGCGGCCGACATGCGGGTGCCGGCCAGCGCACCGATCACCGCGCCGAGCAGGATCGCCGCGGCGACGAGCTCCTGTGCGCGGTAGTCGAGGCCGAAGTCTCGTGCAATAAGGGGCAGGGCGCCCGAAATGATGCCGGTGTCGTATCCATAGAGCCCGCCGGCGATCGCCGCGATCGATGCGACGGTGCGCATGTAGGCGGACGGGGTGGGCCGGGGGCGGGCCGCGGGTGTGTCGGGAAGGGCGGAATCAGAAGCCATGACGGTTTTCCTTGTGGTGCGGCTCGTCGCACGGGCGAACGAACGCGTAACGTGACGGCATGTGCCCACTCCGGTAACCGGCGCCGCCGCACGTGCGGCAACGCGTCGCTGAAGTCGCGGAGCGGGAAGTCGCGGACGGGCGCTCAGCCGAGCGCGTGGACGTGGCCGGGCGGCGTGCCGCCGCGTCGGGCAAATGGCACGCGCCGACAGGAGGGATTTCCGGTTTGTACGTGGGGTGATTGCTTCGTCATGTCGGTCACCGAGTAGGGAAATCGCTCACGGCCCACCCAAACCGGTTTGGGTCGAAGGCGCGACGATTCCTCTGGTTGAGCACGATCTGGAGCCGCACTTTGGAGCAAGGCGCCAGTGTCTCCTCTGGCGCTTCACGGCCTGCGTGGCAGGCGAACGATTCCGCCGTTGCCCGGTGGAATCGTGACGGTATTTCGGCGGACCAACAGGTCAGGCGCCGAAACAGGGGATGCCAGCCGAGAGGGGCTGGCGGGCTATGGCCTCGTGGCGCGCGCTACAGGGAGCACGCCGCCAGAGGCATGAACAATTATCCAGAATTAGAGCAAAAGATCAAGTTTACGAAATTATGCCCCGGCGAGCGGCCCGACAAGGGTGCGGCAAGTTGACGATCCGGCGATCCTGCCCTGTCACGTGCGCTCGAGCATCTTGATCGCCGCGGCGGCCGCGCCCGCACGAGTCTCGACATGGAGCTTGCGGAACAGGTGTTCGAGATGCTTGTTCACCGTGCGCGCGGCGATGCCCAGAATGTCGCCGATATCGCGGTTCGTCTTGCCGTGCGACACCCAGAGCAGCACTTCGGCCTCCCGCATGGTCAAGCCGAAGCGTTCGGCGAGTGCATTGCAATGCGCGGTGTCGTCTCTTTCCTTGAGGATCACGATCCATTCGCCCGGTTCCGGGCCGCGCGTCGCGCTGGCCGAGCGGCGTATCGGGCCCGAACTGAATTCGTGCACGGCGTCGCTTGGCGCACCGCGCGCGAGCCAGTCGACGAACCACGTGCGCAGTAGCGCGGGCAGCTGCGTCGGCGCATCGGTATCGCGTGCGTTCGTAGTTTGCCGGACATCGGCGGGGGCGTCATGCGCGGTCGTGTATGCAGCGATATGACGTGCAGCCTGCGGGCTCTGCCACCGAATCGTACCGTCCGCGCCGACGATCAGCGCCGCGCGCGTGTCGAGCGACAGGGCCGCCTCCGCGTACAACTGCGCACGTGAACGCCGTACATGGGCGCCGATGCGTGCGCACAATTCCTCGGGCTGCACCGGCTTGGTCACGTAATCGATGCCGCCTACACGAAAGCCGCGTACGACATGTTCGCTCTCCGTCAACGCAGTCATGAAGATGACGGGCAGATGCTCGTGCCGTCCATCCTGCTTGATACGCACGCATGTTTCGAAGCCGTCCATGTCGGGCATCATCGCGTCGAGCAACACCACGTCGGGCGTCACGCGCGCGAGGCGTTTGAGCGCGTCCTCGCCGGACAGCGCGACGATCACCACGTAGCCGTGCGCCTGCAGCGTGTCGGAAAGAAAGGCGAGGTTCTCCGGCGTGTCGTCGACGATCAGGATCATGGGCCCTTCGCGCAGCCACGCGGCCGGGTCGCCGGCGATCGGGGAGGCCGCGATCGTGGTGTGTGCGTCACGCGTTCGCGCCGCGCGCGAGTCGGTCAAGTTCATGCTCGAGTTCCCTTAGCTGAAAACGTTCCGCCAACGAGCGCAACGCGTCGATTTGATCCCGCAACCCGGGCCGGGCCTCGCGGGCGGCGTCGAGTGCTTCGATCACGCCCTGCACGTAGCCGACTTCGAGATGCGCATGCAGATGTTCGATGAGCTCGCGTGGCCACGCGGCGGGCGTGGGCGGCTGTGTCGCCACCGGTCGCGCGCTGGCGCCGGAGTCGGATGCGATCCAGTCGAGCGCCAGCAGTTGTGCGAGCTTGTCGAGCAGCAGGTTCACCTGCAGCGGTTTCACCAGATAGCCCTTGCATCCGGTCGCGCTCGCCCGGTCACGGTCGTCGGCGAACGCGTTGGCGGAGAGCAGCACGATGGGCGCGTTCGACAACTGATTCTCGGAGATCAGGCGGCTGGTTTCGTAGCCATCCATCAGCGGCATCGAAATATCCATGATGATCGCGTCGGCCGTGTGCATCGCCAGCCAGCGCAGCGCATCGGTGCCGCTGGCGGCTTCAGCGACGTCGAAGCCGAGCGGCGTGAGCAATTGCACGACGATGTCGCGCTGATCGTCGAGGTCGTCCACCACGAGAATGGTGCGGCGCGCACCCGCATAGCCGCGAATCGACGCGAGTTCGGCGTGGGTCTCGGCCGCCGCGTCGACGGCGGGGGCGAACAGGCGCACCACGAAGCGCGTGCCGTGCCCGACTTCGCTGTCCACTTCGAGGCTGCCGCCGAGCGCTTGCGTGAGCAGGCGGCAGATCGTGAGCCCGAGGCCGGCGCCGTGATCGTACGCATGGGCCGCTTCGCCGCGTTCGAACGGCAGGAACAAACGCTCCAGTTCGGCGGGCGGGATGCCGGGGCCGGTATCGACCACCTCGAATTTGAGCGTATCGAGCACGTGGCTCACGCGCAGCGTGATCGTGCCGCTCGACGTGAAGCGGATCGCATTGCCGATCAGGTTGGTGAGGATCTGGCTCATGCACTTCTGGTCGGTGCGCACGGTGGCGGGCAGCCGACCGACCGTCTGCACGTCGAAGGCGAGCGCTTTTTCGAGCGCCTGCGGACGCAGCATCGACGTCAGGTGCGCGACGAAATCGGCGAGGGATACCTTGGCGACGTTCAACTGAAGCTTGCCCGCCTCGATGCGCGCGATGTCGAGCAGGCCGTCGACGAGCGCGAGCAGATGCTCGCCGCTGCGATGGATCGTGCGCACGGCGTTGTAGCGCATGGGCGTGAGTTCTTCCTTCGCCTGCAGCAGTAATTGTGCGTAGCCGAGAATGCTGTTCAGCGGCGTGCGCAACTCGTGGCTCAAGCCGGACACGTAACGGCTCTTGGCCTGGTTGGCCGATTCCGCGGCGGCGGTCGCGCGCTTGAGCGCCGCGTCGGTTTTCTGATGCGCGTCGATTTCGAGCATCAGCAATTCGTTTTGCCGCTGCGACTCTTCCTGCGTGACGCGGCGGTTTTCGCGCTCCAGCACGAACCACCAGGCCGCGATGCAGCCCACCAGCGAGAGCGCGAGAAAGATATTCAGAAAGCTGCCCGAAAGCGCATGAGCGATCGATGGCCCGGCGGCGCGCATCGACGTCGCGCTCTGCGCCCAGATCAGATAGAGCACGCTGCCCAGCACCGCGAGCATCGCCAGCACGAGGCTCGCATAGTGAACGAGGCGTAGCGCGGCAGGGCCGAGCCGCGCGCCCGGCAGTACGCGATGCAGCGCGCGGTCGGCCTGCGACGCGAAGCGCGCGTGCGGCTTGCAGCGATCGTGGCAGCGCGAGTCGAGCGAGCAGCACAGCGAGCAGATCGTGCCGCCATAGGCCGGGCAGTGGGCCGTATCGTCGGGCTCGAAGGTGTTTTCGCAAATCGCGCAGCGCAGCGCAGTGGCGTCGCCGGTCGGTTGCGCGGCGCGGGCAATGTAATAGCGGCCGCGGGTGAGTACCGCGAGCAGCGGCGCGCAGGCGAACGCCGCACCGAACGCGATGAACGACGACATCGCCTGGGCGAGCACGCCGAACAGGCCGCTATGCGCGAGCATCGCGACGGCGGCCGCGATCAGCATCGCACCGACGCCCACGGGGTTCACGTCGTAGAGATGCGCGCGCTTGAACTCGATATGTCGCGGGCTATAGCCGAGCGGCTTGTTGATGACGAGATCGGCGAACAACGCACCGATCCACGCGATCGCGATGTTCGCGTAGAGCGACAGCACCTTGGCGATCGCATCGAACACGCCCATTTCGACGAGCAGCAACGCGATCATGACGTTGAACACGAGCCATACCACGCGGCCCGGATGGCTGTGCGTGAGCCGCGCGAAAAAATTGGACCACGCGAGCGAGCCCGCATAGGCATTGGTCACGTTGATCTTCAACTGCGAGACGATCACGAACAGCGTCATCGCGGGCAGCGCCCAGCTCGCCAGCCCCAACGGATCGAGCAGCAGATGATAGGCGACGAGGTACATCTGCGTAGGCTGGGTGGCGTGGACGGCATCGACTTCGTACTGCAGTGCGATGAAGGCGAGCAATGCGCCGCCCAGCATCTTGAGCGCGCCGGGCACGATCCAACCGGGCCCCGTCGAGAGCAACGCGAACCACCAGCGCGTGCGGTTCTTCGCGGTGAGCGGTGGCAGGAACCGCAGATAGTCGACCTGTTCACCCACTTGCACGATCAGCGCGAACACGACCGTCGACGCTTGACCGAAGGCGATCAGGCTGAAAGCGCGGCCTTGCGGCGCGAAGCCCGCGAAGGTGGTCCATTGCGCGATCAGGTCGGAATGGCGCCACAGCACGGCTGCGTAGGGCAGCACGAACAGGACGAGCCACAGCGGCTGCGTCCAGCTTTGCAGGCGGTTGATCAGCGTGATCCCGAACATGACGATCGGAATCACCACGAGCGAACTCACGACGTACGCGATCGCCAGCGAAATATGGAAATACAGCTGGAGCGCGAGCGACATGATGGCCGCTTCGAGCGCGAAAAAAATGAACGTGAACACCGCATACAGCAGTGACGTGACCGTCGAGCCGATATAGCCGAAGCCCGCGCCGCGCGTGAGCAGGTCCATGTCCACGCCGTAGCGCGCCGCGTAATAGCTGATGGGCAAGCTGGTGAGCCAGATCAGCACGGAGACGGCCGCAATGGCCCAGACCGCGTTCGTGAAGCCGTAATTGACGACGAGACTGCCGCCGATCGCTTCCAGCACCAGAAACGACACCGCGCCGATCGCCGTATTGGCCACACGCAGCTCCGACCAGCGCCGGAACGAGCGCGGCGTGAAGCGCAGCGCATAGTCCTCGAGGGTTTCGTCGCCGACCCAGGCGTTGTAGTCGCGGCGCACCTTGACGATGCGTTGCGTACCGGGCGCGCCCACTGACGGGTGACTCTGGGACATGACGATGATCCGAAATGGTGCGAAAGCGGCACGAGCGGGGCGCGGACGGCACAACGGCGGACCACGCCGCTCAGGATCGCCCTGCAATGCAAATTACATTCCAGCCCGCGCACCGGGAATACGTCGATTGACGTATTTCGATCCTCAAATTGGCTTCCTACATTGCGTCCAACCTCGACCCAGCCCGCAGCGATCCGCGCCGGGCACCCGATAAGGAGAACGTGATGTCCGCAGACGATCGATTCGATGACGATGGCCGGATGCCTTCGCCGCTGCGCCGGAAAATGCTCGGCGGTCTCGCCGCCGCGCCGCTGATGGCGCTGGGCCTGCCGCGCGGCGCGTTTGCGCAGACGCCGCCCACGGCGAAGGTCAACACCACGCGCCTCGCGGTCACGGACACCACGGTGACGGTCGGCCAGCTGCACTCGGCCACGGGCACGATGGCGATTTCCGAAACCGGCTCGATCCAGGCCGAGCGTCTCGCCATCGAGCAGATCAACGCGATGGGCGGCGTGCTGGGCCGCAAGATCCAGATCATCCAGGAAGACGGCGCGTCCGACTGGCCGACCTTCGCCGAAAAGTCGAAGAAGCTGCTGGAGAACGACCACGTCGCGGCCGTGTTCGGCTGCTGGACCTCGGCCTCGCGCAAGGCGGTGCTGCCGGTGTTCGAGAAGGACAACGGCCTGCTGTATTACCCGACCTTCTACGAAGGCCTCGAACAGTCGAAGAACGTGTTCTACACGGGCCAGGAAGCGACCCAGCAGATTGTCTGGGCGCTCGACTGGGCCTCGAACACGAAGAAGGCCAAGACCTTCTTCCTGATCGGCTCCGACTACATCTGGCCGCGCACGTCCAACAAGATCGCGCGCCGTCATATCGAGCAGCATCTGCACGCGAAGGTGGTGGGCGAGGAGTATTACCCGCTCGGCACGACCGAATTCGCGTCGCTGATGAACAAGATCAAGCTGGCGCGCCCCGACTGCATCTTCGCGACCGTGGTGGGCGGCTCGAACGTCGCGTTCTACAAGCAGCTCAAGGCCGCGGGCATCACGCCGCAGAAGCAGTTCCTGCTGACGCTGTCGGTGACCGAGGACGAAGTGCTCGGCATCGGCGGTGACAACTTCGCGGGCTTCTATTCGTCGATGAAGTACTTCCAGTCGCTCGATAACGACAACAACAAGAAGTTCGTCGCGGCGTTCAAGGCACGCTACGGCCAGAAGTCGGTGATCGGCGACGTGACCCAGGCCGCCTATCTCGGCCCGTGGATCTGGAAGGCCGCGTGCGAGCGCGCGGGCAGCTTCGACGTGGACAAGGTGGTCGCGCATTCGGCCGGCATCGAAGTGACGAACGCGCCGCAAGGCTACGCGAAGGTCGATGCGAACCACCACCTGTGGAGCCGCTCGCTGATCGGCCAGGGCCAGGCGGACGGCCAGTTCAAGGTCGTCGCGCAGTCGGAGCAGCCGATCCAGCCGAATCCGTTCCCCAAGGGCTACATGTAATCCGTCAACCGCAGCGGCGCGGCGGCCGATGACGCCGCCGCGCGAGGAGCGTTCGATGTCCGCTACCGATATTTTCAACATCACGCTGATGCAGGGCTTCGCCGGTCTGAGCCTCTTCAGCGTCCTGCTCCTGATGGGGCTCGGGCTCGCCGTGATCTTCGGCCAGATGGGCGTGATCAACATGGCGCACGGCGAATTCATGACGATCGGCGCCTATACGGTCTACCTGTTTTCGTGGTTTTCGCAGAACGTCTGGCACGCGCTCACGCCCGTGTATTTCTTCTTCGCGATTGTCGCGGCGTTCGCGCTGGCCTTCGCGGCGGGCTGGCTCGCCGAATGGGCGCTGATCCGCCATCTGTACAAGCGCCCGCTCGACACGCTGCTCGCCACCTGGGGCCTGAGCCTCGGCATGCAGCAGGTGTTCCGCTCGACCTTCGGGCCGAAGGAGGTGAGTCCGGCGCTGCCCGACTGGCTGATGGGGTCGTGGGAACCCACGCCCGGCCTCGACATTCCGGTGAGCGGCATGTTCGTGATGGGCCTCGCGCTGTTGATGACGGGCGGCCTGCTGCTCGCGCTCTATCGCTCGCGCTGGGGCTTGCGCGTGCGCGCCACGGTCGCGAACCGGCCGATGGCGAACGCGGCGGGCATCAACACGCGGCGCACCGACCGCATGACGTTCGCGATCGGCTGCGGCATCGCGGGTGTGGCGGGCGCGGCCTTCACGGCGATCGGCTCGACGGGGCCGACGAGCGGCTCGCTCTATATCGTCGATTCGTTTCTCGTCGTGACGTTCGGCGGCGCGGCGAGCCTGCTCGGTACCGTGGCGTCGGCGTTCGGCATCGCGCAGATGCAGTCGATCAGCGAGTTCTTCCTGTCGGGATCGATTGCGCGCGTGCTCACGCTGCTCACCGTCGTGGTGATTCTCATGCTGCGCCCGCAGGGCCTGTTCGCGTCGAAGGTGCGGCGCGTTTAAGCGCGCGTCGATGAACGCGCGTCATTCACAGCTTCATTCGACTGGAGAGATGGACATGGAACCCATCCAACCCGCGGCGGGCGCCGTATCCCCGCGATCCCGCCCGGGCGCGCCGCCGGCCGGCTGGCGCGCTCGCGTCGCGCGGCTCGACGCGTCGGGCTATGCGGGCATCGTGCTGCTCGCGCTGCTGATCGTGGTCGTGTTTCCGCTCGCGCTCGACACGTTCCGCCTGAACCTGATGGGCAAGTACCTGACCTACGCGTTCGTGGCGATCGGCCTCGTGATCGCGTGGGGCTACGGCGGGGTGCTCAGTCTCGGCCAGGGCGTGTTCTTCGGCCTCGGTGGTTACGCGATGGCGATGTTTCTCAAGCTCGAGGCGTCCGATGCGGCCGCCACGCACACGCAAACCACGCCGGGCATTCCCGACTTCATGGACTGGAACCAGCTCACCGCGCTGCCTACATGGTGGAAGCCGTTTCATTACCTGCCGTTCTCGATCCTCGCGGTGCTCGTCGTGCCGACGGCGCTCGCGTTCGTGATCGGCTACGCGATGTTCAAACGGCGCGTCGGTGGCGTGTACTTCGCGATCATCACGCAGGCGGTCGCGCTGATCCTCTCGGTGCTGATCATCGGCCAGCAAGGCTATACGGGCGGCGTGAACGGCATCACCGACCTGCGCACGCTGCTCGGCTGGGACATCCGCACCGATCACGCGAAGCTCGTGCTGTATTTCGTGAACGCCGCGCTGCTGATCGGTGCGCTGCTCGTCGGCCGCTGGGTTCAGCACAGCAAGCTCGGCACGCTGCTGCTCGCGATGCGCGACAAGGAAGACCGCGTGCGCTTCTCGGGCTACGACGTCGCGATGTTCAAGGTGTTCGCGTTCTGTCTCGCGGCGATGCTCGCGGCCATCGGCGGCGCGATGTTCACGCTGCAGGTGGGCTTCATGTCGCCGTCGTTCGTCGGCATCGTGCCGTCGATCGAAATGGTGATCTACGCGGCCATCGGCGGGCGCATGTCGCTGGTCGGCGCGGTGTACGGCGCGATCCTCGTCAATCTCGGCAAGAGCTGGTTCTCGGAGAGTTTTCCGAACCTCTGGCTCTACCTGATGGCGGCGATGTTCATCGGCGTGGTGATGGTGTTTCCGAACGGGCTGGCGGGCCTCTACGACGAGCATGTGCGCCCGCGCGTGCGGCGGCTGCTCGGCGTCGCGAACAAGGGGGCGTGAAGCATGAGCAATACCGACTTTCTACTCGCGATCGAAGACCTGACCGTGTCGTTCGACGGCTTCAAGGCGATCGATTCGCTCAATCTTTATCTCGAACGCGGCGAGCTGCGCGTGGTGATCGGCCCGAACGGCGCGGGCAAGACCACGCTGCTCGATCTCATCTGCGGCAAGACGAAGGAAACGGCGGGCAGCATCAAGTTCCGCAACGAGGAAATCACGCGTCTCGCGGAATTCCGCCGTGTGCGTCAAGGGATCGGCCGCAAGTTCCAGACGCCGTCGATTTACGAAAACCTGAGCGTGGCGCAGAACCTCGAAGTGTCGTTTCCGCGCGGCCGCAGCGTGTTCGGTGCGCTCGCCTATCGGGAGGATACCGAAGTGGCAGACCGCGTGCGCGACGTGGCCGATGAAATCGGCCTCGCCGCCACGCTCGACATGGAATCCGGGTTGCTTTCGCACGGTCAGAAACAGTGGCTCGAAATCGGCATGCTGCTCATGCAGGACCCCGAACTGCTGATGCTCGACGAGCCGATCGCGGGCATGAGCGTACGCGAGCGCGAACTGACGGCCGAACTGCTCGACCGCATCTGCCGCAATCGCTCGATGATCGTGATCGAACACGACATGGCTTTCGTGGAGCGCATCGCGCACAAGGTCACGGTCATGCATCAGGGGAAGATTCTCGCGGAAGGCCCGATGGCGCAGGTGCAGGCCGACCCGCGCGTGATCGACGTCTACCTGGGCCACTGAGTCCGCCACCGGACGACAACACGGAGAACACATCATGCTGGAAGTCGACGATCTCGTCGTCAGCTACGGCCAGAGCGAAGTGCTGCACGGCATCGACTTTTCCGTCGCGCAAGGCGAAAGCGTGGCCGTGATGGGCCGCAACGGCATGGGCAAGACCACGCTGTTCAAGGCGCTGATCGGCATGCTGCCCGCCAATCGCGGCACGGTGCGCGTGGCCGGCGCCGACGTCTCGAAGGACGAGAGCTACCGCCGCGTGTCGAAGGGCATCGGCTACGTGCCGCAAGGCCGGCAGATTTTCGCGTCGTTGACCGTCGAGGAAAACATCCAGACGGGCCTCGAAAACGCGCAGAGCCAGCGCGTGCCCGACGAACTTTACGCGTTGTTTCCGGTGCTGTTCGACATGAGAAAGCGCAAGGGCGGCAATCTGTCGGGCGGCCAGCAACAACAACTCGCGATCGCGCGTGCGCTCGCGACCGACCCGAAGGTGCTGCTGCTCGACGAGCCGACCGAAGGCATCCAGCCGTCCGTCATCAAGGACATCGCCAAGGCGCTCAACCAGATTCGCACGAGCCGCAATATCGCCATCGTCGTGTCGGAGCAGGTGCTGAGCTTCGCGCTCGACGTGGCCGACCGCCTGTTCGTGATCGAGGGCGGCCGCTTCGTGCACCAAAGCACGCGCGATGCGGGCGACACCGACCGCATCCGCGAATACCTGTCCGTCTGAGCGCGGCGCGGCGTTCGCGCGCCGCGCCGTATGTCAATCCGCGAACCCAGGAGCGAACGTCATGCCCGAGACTCTCATCAAGGTCGATCTGAACCAGTCGGCCTACGAAAACGAACAGGTGCACAACCGCTGGCACCCCGACATTCCGATGGCCTGCTGGGTCAAGCCCGGCGACGATTTCATCCTCGAAACCTACGACTGGACCGGCGGCTTCATCAAGAACGACGACAGTGCCGACGACGTGCGCGACATCGACCTGTCGATCGTGCACTTCCTGTCCGGCCCGGTGGGCGTGCACGGCGCGGAGCCCGGCGACCTGCTGGTGGTCGACCTGCTCGACATCGGCGCGAAGGCCGACAGCCAATGGGGCTTCAACGGCTTCTTTTCGAAGACGAACGGCGGCGGCTTTCTCACCGATCATTTCCCCAGCGCGCAGAAATCGATCTGGGATTTTCATGGTGTCTACACGAGCTCGCGCCATATTCCGGGTGTGAATTTCGCGGGCCTGATTCACCCCGGCCTGATCGGCTGCCTGCCCGATCCGACTCTGCTGGAAACCTGGAACGCGCGAGAAACCGGCCTGATCGCCACCGCGCCCGAGCGCGTGCCGCCGCTCGCGAATCCGCCGTTCGCGGCCACCGCGCACATGGGCAAGCTCGCGGGCGACGCGCGCGACCAGGCCGCCGCGCAAGGCGCGCGCACGGTGCCGCCGCGCGAGCATGGGGGCAATTGCGACATCAAGGATCTGTCGCGCGGCTCGAAGGTGTTTTTCCCTGTGTACGTGGATGGCGCGGGCCTGTCGGTCGGCGACCTGCACTTCAGCCAGGGCGACGGCGAGATCACGTTCTGCGGCGCGATCGAAATGGCCGGCTGGGTGCATATGCGCGTGAACCTCATCAAGGGCGGCATGGCGAAATACGGTATCCGCAACCCCGTCTTTCAGCCCAGCCCGATCACGCCGAACTATAACGACTACCTCATTTTCGAGGGCATTTCCGTCGACGAGCAGGGCGGCCAGCACTATCTCGACGTGACCACCGCGTATCGCCAGGCGTGTCTGAACGCCATCGAGTATCTGAAGAAATTCGGTTATTCGGGCGCGCAAGCGTATTCGCTGCTGGGCTGCGCGCCGGTGCAGGGGCATATCAGCGGCGTGGTGGACATTCCGAACGCATGCGCGACCTTGTGGCTGCCCACGCAGATCTTCGACTTCGACATTCGCCCGAATGCAGACGGCCCGATCCAGTACATCCAGGGCGGGGTGGATCTGCCGTGTTCGTCGGATCTCGCGAAGGCGTGAGCGACACACTGAAATCATGCAGGAACAGGAGGTTGTCATGCCAATCTACGACTTCGAATGCGCGAGCTGCGGGCCGTTCTCCGTCATGCGCCGCATCGCGGATCGCGAACAACCGTGCTGCTGCCCCGACTGCGGCGCGCAAGGCGACCGTGTCGTCAGCGCGCCCTCGCTCGCGCTGATGGGCGGGGCACGCCGCGCGGCATACGCAACCAACGAGCGTGCCGCGCACGCGCCGCGTCAGTCCGGCGACGGGCCGCCACTGCGCCATCGCGCCGGTTGCAGTTGCTGCTCGGGCGGTGCGGCGAAGCTCGCCAGTACGGCGTCGGACGGCCTCAAGCGGCCGGCGGGACGGCCGTGGATGATCAGCCACTAAGGTGTGCCGCGCGCGAGCCGATGCCCGGAAGCTGCGGCCGTCGCGCGCGGCGTCAACGTGTACGTGTTCGAGGAGGAAAGCGTCATGCGACAGGGTGATATTTCGAGTAGCCGCGATTGTGTGGGTGTCGCGGTGGTCAACTACAAGATGCCGCGTCTGCACACGAAGGCGGAGGTGCTCGACAACGCGCGCCGTATCGCCGACATGGTGGTCGGCATGAAGCAGGGTTTGCCGGGCATGGATCTCGTGGTGTTCCCCGAGTATTCGACCCACGGCATCATGTACGACCGCCAGGAGATGTTCGATACGGCGTCGACGATCCCCGGCGAGGAGACGGACATCTTCGCGGCGGCATGCCGCAAGGCCAACGTGTGGGGTGTGTTCTCGATCACCGGCGAGCGCCACGAAGCGCATCCGCGCAAGGTCCCGTACAACACGCTCGTGCTGATCGACAATCGCGGCGAGATCGTGCAGAAGTATCGCAAGATCATGCCGTGGACACCGATCGAAGGCTGGTATCCGGGCGACCGCACCTATGTGACGGACGGGCCGAAGGGCCTCAAGATCAGCCTGATCATTTGCGACGACGGCAATTATCCGGAGATCTGGCGCGACTGCGCGATGAATGGCGCCGAGCTGATCGTGCGCTGCCAGGGCTATATGTACCCGGCGAAAGAGCAGCAGGTGATGGTCGCGAAGGCGATGGCGTGGATGAACAACACCTACGTGGCAGTGGCCAACGCCACCGGCTGGGACGGCGTGTATTCGTACTTCGGCCATTCGGCGATCGTCGGGTTCGACGGGCGCACGCTCGGCGAATGCGGCGAGGAAGAAATGGGCGTGCAGTATGCGGAGCTGTCGCTCGGGATGATTCGCGACGCGCGGCGCAACATGCAGTCGCAGAATCATCTATACAAGCTGCTGCATCGCGGGTACACCGGCACGATCCATTCCGGCGACGGCGTGAACGGCGTCGCGGACTGTCCGTTCGGCTTCTATCGCGACTGGATTGCGGATCCGGACGCCACGCGTCGCCGTGTCGAAGCGCTCACGCGCGCAACGCCTGGTACGCCGGAGTGTCCGATCGAAGGCATTCCACACGAAGGCTGAGTGCATGCGCCCGGGTGTAATCGGGCGAATTCATGAATGCGACTCGCATCGGTTTCGATCGACTCACCGGCGCCCGCACCGAAGCCGCGCCGAGCAGGTTCCGGTGCGGGCCTCTGACGGGTTAGAAGCGATGCACCATGCCCATGCGATAGACCATCTGGTTCGGCCCTGACGACGCGCCAGCCGACGCGTCCACGATCTGGGCTTCGTCAAAGCTGGTCCCGGTACGGGCGCTGACGACATGCTGCCACGCGCCTTGCAGATACAGCGAAGTGCGCTTGCTAAGGTCATAGTCGAGCATCATGCCGATCTGGTGCCACTTGGGGACATATTTCGTGTCGGACGTGTACAGATGCGCCATGGTGAACGTGTAGGACGCTCCCAGCCAGAGGGCATGAGTAAAGTAGTACTGAGCATTGAGTTCGAAGTTGTCGAATTTCCACGCATTCCACGTCGCGCCGTTTTGCAGGGCGGTATTGTCGATCCACGCATTGCCGTCGGGGTTGTAGACATCGACATGGGACCACGCGGCGCCGACGAGTACGTGGGTGAACTGGTAGGAAGCCGCTACGCCGATGTCCTGCTGCGACGAGCCGTTGAAGAGATCGCCGCTGTTGACCGCGCCACCCGCCGCGAGCCCGGGATTGTTGAGCTTCAGGTAGGACGCAGCCGCAGTCAGGTTGCCGCTCTGGTAGTTCAGCGTGGCGCCCCAGACGCGATTGTTCGAGAATCCGCCGGGCTGGTTGCTGAAGCCGTACATCGCTTCCGCGGTGAGTCCGCGGTATGTCGGGGTCACGTACTTGACGGCATTGTTGACGCGGAAATCCCAGTCCGTATTGTCGTTGTCGAACGGGTGGGTCGCGATGTCGCCGGCCCAGTTGCCGGCTGCCGTGATACCGCCGAAGCCGAGCGCGTCGACGCTGGTATCGTACTGGCGTCCGAGCGTGAGCGTGCCATACCGTGACGACGACAGGCCCACGAACGCTTGACGGCCGAACATGCTCGAATCCTGACCGAGCTTGCCGCTGTTCACGTTGAAGCCGTTTTCGAGTTGAAAGATGGCCTTGTCGCCGCCGCCAAGGTCTTCACTGCCTTTCAAGCCCCAGCGGCTGCCGAATGTGTCTCCGCTCGACATCTGCCAGGCGCGGTGACCACCTGCATTGCTCGTGAAGTTGAGGCCTTCGTCTATCAGCCCGTATAGCGTGATGCTCTGCTGGGCGTGCGCCGTGCCTGCGAGCAGGAGTGCCGGCGTGAACACGAACCAGGACAATTTCTTCGATCGACGTTTCATTTAGTTTCTCTGAATGTGTGGTGGGGCAGTCGGCGCTGGATGGCGCTGACTTCGATGTCGTCCCGGAATGCGATCTCGGCGGACGAGGCAGTGTAGGCAGAGGAAAAGCGGTCGCCGCAACGTGCATGGAAAGACTATTTTTCAGTATTCGAAAGTGTCATGCGCCGATGGATGCTGCACGGAAAAGTGCGGTGCCTTGGAGTCGCATGACGATCGAACGCCTTGCGATGTGTTGTTTTCCATCTTTCGCCGATTGACATCAGGATTTATTCGCGTGAAGCGCCGATACATCGGCACGGAACATCGGAGCAACCCAAAAAAAACGCGCGCGGCCACGAGGGCTCGCGCGCAAACTCGGAGAACGGGTGCAGCGGACGATTCAGTTGCCGCTCGACGCGACGGTATTGGCCGCCCCGGCACAATCGTGCTGGTACTTCTGCATCAGGCGCGCCTGTGCCGAATCGATATCGTCGGGATAGCTGCTCTCGTCCCCGGACGACGGGTTGTAGCCGACGGACTCCAGTTCGTTCAGTTCGTTGACGAGCTGCCGGTGGGAGACCGGGCCGTTCGCATGCACGAACGGATAGTCATGACATTGCGCGGACGTGAGCTTCGTCCCGGCATGCGCGGAGACGCTCAATGCGAGCATGGCGGCGCACACGAGATAACGGACGGGATGATTCATCTTCGGCTCCTGGATAGCGTTGAGTAGAGGCCATACGGCAGGATGTCTGCGTCGGCCGCGAGGCGAAGATTAGGCACGGCGGACTAGCTAAACGACAGCGCGATGATGAAACATGTTTTAGGCAAGCCCGGCTCGGATCATGTACCGGTCGCCGCAGGCATTGAAGGTTAAAGAATCGTTCATGCGCGTGCTTCCGGATGGTTAGGCGCGGCGGCGTATCGTCGAACGATGGATCGATCGATGCCGCGCGCCGCGCGGTGGACACGGGGGTAAGGCAATGAAATCAAAGGTCATCATGGCCGGGCTGGTCGCGTTGATGGGGGCGTCGCTGCCGGCGTTCGCGAAGGTGCAGGGAACCGGGCTCGCGATCGCCGATGTGACGCTCGCGAACGCGAAAGCCGAACAGCGGGATCGTGCGATCGATGCCGCACGTGATCTCGAATCGCATCGTGCGGACGCGGCCGGCACACGATCGCACCCACGCTGATCGCGCGTTGCCGCGCACCATTCGCAGCCGGTCGCGGCGGCTCGCGTGCGTCGCGAGCCGTGGTACGAAATCGTGTCGCAAAGGCGAGCATGCCGGGTCGTTTTCAGCCTCCGTTGCAATGGCAAATAAGGCAGGATCGAAGCAGGCCCGGACGTTATATTGCCGGATATGAAACTTTCTTCACGAAGCTGACGCGCATCTTTTACGCGTGCACGCATAAGCTCTGCACGAGCGCGTTCGGTCGTCGGGTATCGAAGCGCGCACGTCCCTTCGATGAAGACGAGAATCGTACATGGCATCATCCGCTTCCCCGGTCAACGAGCCGGCCTCGCCTGACAAGCCGGCCGAGGACAGCACGGCCGTCGCGCACGTCCTCACGATCGAAGACGACGAAATCACCGCGAACGAAATAGTCACGGAGCTGGAGGGGCGCGGCTTTACGGTCGAATGGGTGGCGAACGGGCGCGATGGCATGGCCCGCGCGCTCGGCAACGAGTTCGACGTGATCACGCTCGACCGGATGCTGCCGGTGGTCGACGGCCTCACGATCCTGACCACGATGCGCAGCGTCGGCGTGCGCACCCCCGTGCTGATGCTGAGCGCGCTCGGCGATGTCGACGAACGGGTCCGCGGGCTGCGCGCGGGGGGCGACGACTACCTGACCAAGCCGTTCGATCCCGAGGAAATGGCCGCGCGCCTGGAGGTGCTGCTGCGCCGGAGCCAGGCCGCGCCGGCCACGTTCGACACGACGCTGGTCGTCGGCCCCCTCAAGCTCGACCTGATCTCGCGCAAGGCGTTTCGCGACGGCGAGGAAATCGTGTTGTTGCCGACCGAGTACCGCGTGCTCGAATACATGATGCGCAATGCCGGGCAAACCATTACGCGGACGATGTTGTTCGAGGCCGTATGGGGCTATCACTTCGATCCCGGCACGAACCTGATCGAAGTGCACATGGGTCGGTTGCGCAGGAAGATCGATCCATCCGATGCGAAGCAGATGATCCAGACCGTACGCGGCGCGGGGTATCGCCTTGGCTGAGCCGGCTACCGTGGCGTCGGCCGCGCATCACGTCCAGCCGGCACCCGCGCGACGCTGGTACTCGAGTACGTTTCGGCTGGTGTCGGTCTATACCGTGACGTTCTCCGTGTCGGTGATGCTGCTGCTCGGCTTCATCGCATCGGTGATCACGCACGACATGGAGCGGGAAACCGACACGGTGATCGATTGGCAGATGATCTACTTCGATTCGATCCAGGACGACCAGCTTGCCGCCGCGATCCTGCACCGGATCGAGCGCGAGCGGATGCATACCAACTACTACGGGCTCTTTACCGCGGACGGCAGGCATATCGCCGGCGACGTGCTGGCGTTGCCGGCCGGCCTGCGGCCGAACCGCAGCGGCGTGACGCTCGATCACACGATGCCGATCGCGGGAGACCAGGTGCCGCCGGTCGTCCGCACGATGGCGGAACGGCGTGCGAACGGCGACGTGCTGGTGCTCGGGCGCGACCTCACGCACATCCTGCGCATCCGCGCGGCGATCATCCAGGCGCTGGTGGGCGGCGGGCTGCTCTGTCTTGGCACGGGCGTCGTGGGCGGCCTGATGCTCAGCGTGCGGCAAATGCGGCGTCTGAAGGAGGTCCGGCGCATCACGCAGTGTATTGCGCAGGGCGACCTCGGCCAGCGGCTGCCGGTCGGCGGACACGACGAGATCGATCTGCTGTCCCATCTCGTCAACCATATGCTCGAGGAGATCGAGCGGCTGATGAACGAGGTAAAGGGTGTCTGCGACGGCATCGCGCATGACTTGCGGACACCGCTCGCCCATGTGCACACACTGCTCGCGCAGGCGGCACAGCGGGCGGAGCGTCTCGACGATGCCGTGCTGGAGCGTCTCGTCTCGCGGGCCCGCCACGAGACCGACGTGTTGCTCGATCGTTTCCGGGCGATGCTGCGTATCGCCGAAATCGGTTCCTTGCAGCGGCGCGGCGGATTTGCGGAGCTGTCGCTGGAGGATCTGGTCATCGACGTCGGGCAGTTGTTCGAACCGCTCGCGGACAGCCGCGCGATCCACTTCGTGCAGTCCGTCGAACCGGTGGCGCGGATTCGCGGCGATCGCGCACTCTTGTTCGAGGCGCTGAGCAACCTGCTCGACAATGCGCTCAAGTACACGACGTCGGGCGATACGGTGCGCCTGGAACTGCATGACACGCCGTCCGGGCCGCGCATCGACGTGATCGACAACGGCCCGGGCATCGCAGCCGACGAGCGCGAGGCGGTGCTGCGGTCCCGGTACCGCAGCCGTCGTACCGGGCATCTCGCGGGCGCCGGGCTCGGCCTGAGCATCGTGTCGACGGTCGTCAACGTGCACGATTTCACGCTGCGGATCGGCCATGCCGAGCCCGGCACGCGCGTGACGATCGAATGCTGGCCGAGGTCGCTGGGATGATGGCCGGCCGGACGACGCTGCGCGTGTCGGCGTATGTCGGCCGCGAGGCCGATTGAGATGCGCATCCTGCTCGTGACTTCGCCGCATCCGGAAGCGTCGTGGCTGCACAAGGCGCTGCAGGAAAGCGGGCACAGCGTGCCGCGCGCCGACGATCTGCGCGACGGCCTGTTCCTTGCGTCGCAGGAGGGATTCGACGCGATCGTCGCGACCGCGTTCGAACCGGGCAGCGATGCCGCGCTGATGGCGATGCTGCCGCGTTTCGTGACCGACGGCGGCGGCGCCGCGCTCGTGGTGCTGATCGGCGACGCGTCGGCGCGCGAACGCATCCATATGCTGCGCGCGGGCGCCGATGCGTGCTTCTGCGCACCGTATTCGTTCATCGAGCTGCACGAACGCCTGCAGGCGCTGCAGCGGCTGGCCGGGCCGCGCGAGGCGGGCCGTTCGAGCGCGAGGGTGTCCGCGGTCGAGACCCTGGCGCGCGAACTCGCGGACGGCAAGCTGCGTCTCGCCGTGACGCGCCGGGAATTCCTGTTGCTCGAATGCCTGATGCGCCATCCGAACGCGCCGGTGCCGCGCGACCAATTGATCCGGTACGTCTGGCAGGACAAGGAGGATGTCGATCCGTCGAGCGTCAATCTCGTGGTGTCGCGGCTACGCCGCAAGCTCGCGCGGCATCTGCCCGACGTCCGGATCGATACGGTGAGCCGCTATGGCTACCAGGTGACGCTGCCGGACGCATGAACGCGCGGTTTCGGCCGCGCAACGAACATGACGGGCGCACTGCCGATGGCAGCGCGCCCGTCATGCGTTTACGACCCGAAGAACGGCACGCAGAAGTCGGGCGGGCCGACACAATCGCCGGGGCCATCGGGCTGCGCGGCGGCACAGGCGGACAACATGACGCCGGCGGCAATCGCGACGAGCGCGAGCCGGGCGGAACGGGCGAGCAACGAAAGCAGCTTCATGGATGGCGAGCCATTCGGGGGGCAGGCGGCGCCGCTTGCGGCGCGAGCCGGGCGTCGCGCCCGGCCGCACGGTCGCCCCCATCAATGCGAATAGAGCGTGGAGTTCAGGTACTTGAGCTGCCCGTCCTGTTCGGCTTGCACGAGTTCGGCATGGACCTCGGCGCGTGTCTTCTCGTGGATCGGCTGGCCGTAGGGCGGCACCCACTGGCCGGCGGCCTGGGCGACGGGCGCGCCGTCCTTGGTGGCGGCCGGCGACATCCGGGTCGGCTGACTGCCGGTCAGCGCAAACGCGGGAACGGACAGCGTGCCGATTGCGGCGAGCATGGCGGCGGCGGCGATGTGGGCGGTTTTCATGTCTGGAGTCCTCATGATGATTGAATGGGCATTTCCCCGGGCGCGGCGTGTCGATATCGGCGTCGCGCATGGGTTGAGGACAAGCATAGAGGAGGGGCGTTAGCGGATCGGCATACGCAACGTGAAAAGAAATTCATGCACCGGCGCGCATTCGCGACGGACGTGAAACGGGTATGTCGCCAGGATGAAGCAGGTTTCATGTTTCGGGCCGTTTCGATAACGGCGCTGTCACGCCCGCTGCCTAAATTGTGCGCCATCGCATCGCGCACGAGCGGCCATGTCGCCCGGGCCGGCGATGCGAGCAGACCGATCCACTCCAACGAAACCATCATGAAGAAATATCTGGCAATTCCGGCGGCGGTCGCCTGCCTGCTGGCGAGCGCGGCGCATGCGCAGAGCAGCGTGACGCTGTACGGCACGATCGACGCGGGCCTGGACTACATCAGCAACCAGAAATCGGCCGCGGGCGCGGGGCCCGTCTACGGTGTCCAGAGCGGCAACGTCAGCACGTCGCGCTGGGGGCTGCGCGGCAACGAGGATCTCGGCGGCGGGCTGGCCGCCGTGTTCACCCTCGAGAACGGCTTCAACGTCGCGAACGGCAAGCTCGGCAACGGTGGCGACGAATTCGGCCGCCAGGCGTGGGTCGGCCTCGCGAGCCGCCGGTGGGGTACGGTGACGCTCGGCCGCCAGTACGATTTCCTGGTCGACTTCGTCGCGCCGCTGTCGGCGACGGGGTCGGGATTCGGCGGCAACCTCGCCGATCATCCGTACGACAACGACAACCTCGCCAACGACACGCGGATGAACAACGCGGTGAAGTTCCGCAGTGCGAACTACGGTGGCTTCACGTTCGGCGGTGCGTACGGCTTCAGCAATCAAGGCGGCGGATTCAGCAACGACAACGCGTACAGCGTCGGCGCGCAGTACGTGAACGGCCCTGTCGATCTTGCCGTCGCGTACCTGCAGTCGAACCAGCCGGGCGGTGTCGACGCGCCGCAGAACACCGGCGGTTCGCTGAGCAGTTCGGATGGCGATGCAATGCTCGCGGGCGGCCGCTGGCGCACGTTCGGTGCCGGCGCGCACTATGCGTTCGACCATGCCGCGATCGGCTTCGTCTACACCAGAACGATCCTGAACGATCCGCGCGAGCTGTCGCAGGGCGGCGCGTACGGCCGCGTGAACGGCCAGTTGCTGACCTTCAGCAACTACGAACTGAATGCGCGTTATTTCCTGACGTCGGCCCTCTCGCTGGGCGGTGCCTATACGTTCACGCAGGGGCGCTTCGACGATGCGGGCCGCGGCATCGCGCCGAAGTGGAACCAGTTCATGCTGCAGGCCGACTATGCGCTGTCGCGCCGCACCGACCTCTATCTGGAAGGCGTGTATCAGCGCGTGACGGGCGCGGACGGCGTCGCGGTGCTCGGCCACGCGGGGATCTTCAACCTGGCCGCATCAGGCAACGATCGTCAGGCCGTCGTCGCGGCCGGTATCCGTCACAAGTTCTGAGTGGCTGGGCTGATGTAAAAAGCGGCACCCGTCATCGCGACGGGTGCCTTGAAATGCGACACGCCTCGTCATGTCGCAAGGGATTCAGTTCGCTGAACTAGCCATCGTCGCGGCCGGTGCCTGCGTACCGGGTGGGGCTTCATCGGTCGACCACCCGCCGCCCAGCGCGGCGATCAAGCCCACCGCCGCGAGTTGTCGACGCGTGTCCAGCTCCAGCATCGCGATCTTCGTATTGAGCTCGGTGGTCTGCGCCGTCACGACGTCGAGATAGCTGACGACGCCGTCCCGATAGCGCGACATCGACAACTGCAACGTGCGTTCGGCCGCGTCGAGCGCTTCCTGTTCGCGATCGGCTTCGTCGCCGAGGTGATGCGTGAGCGCGAGGTTGTCTTCCACCTGCTGGCACGCGTCGAGCACCACCGCGCGGTATTTCGCGCCGTTCTCGGCGAGCTGCGCGCGCGCCTGGTCGGTGAGCGCCTGGCGCCGGCCGCCGTCGAACAGCGTCAGCGCGAGGCTGGGCCCGATCGACCAGATCTCGTTCGGCGCGCGGAGCCAGTGGCCAAGGCCCGAGCTCTGGTAGCCGCCGACCAGCCCGAGCGTGATGTCGGGGAAGAATGCCGCGCGCACCACGCCGATCTTCGCGTTGGCGGCGGCCATGCGCCGCTCGGCCGCCGCGACGTCGGGACGCCGCTGCAGCAGCGTCGCGGGAATGCCGGCCGGGATCGTCGGCAGATACGCCGCGTTCAGGTCCGGCGTCAGCGAGAACGACGACGCCGGTACGCCCGTGAGCGTCGCGATCGAATGCTCGTAGAGCGCGCGCCGCGCCCGTACGTCCTCGGCCGAAGCGCGGGCCGAATCGAGCTGCGTCCGCGCGCGCGACACGTCGAGATCGGACGCGATGCCGCCCGCGTGCCGGCTCATCGTCAGGCGCAGCGCGCGCTGATACGTGTCGATCGTGTCGGCCAGCAACTGTTGCTGCTGGTCGAGCCCGCGCAGGCTGAAGTACGCGCTGGCGAGGCTGGCCTGCAGGCTCAGCCGCACCGACGCGAGATCGTCGGCGCTGGCCTGCGCGTCGGCGCGCCCGGCCGCGACTTCGTTGCGGACTTTCCCCCACAGGTCGAGGTCGTAGTCGAAGCCGGCGTCGAGCGTGTTGTCGCCATAGACGTTCGGCTGGTTCGAGCCGCGCAGCGGCCGCGTGGCCGATTGGCGGTTGCTCGAGATCTGCGCGCCGAGACCGATGGTCGGGAAGAGGCCCGAGCGTGCCTGGTCGAACAGCGCGGCCGCTTCGTCGTGGCGGGCCACGGCCGCGGCCACGTCGGGGTTGGCCGCGGTCACCCGTGCTTCGAGCCGGTCGAGCACGGGATCGCGGAACGCCTTCCACCAGCCGTCGCGCGCGATGCGGTCGGCCGGCTTCGCGGCCTGCCAGCCGCCGGCTTCCTTGAAGCTGGCGGGCAGCGCCGTTTGCGGCGCGTGATAGGCGGGCGCGAACGAGCACGCGGACAGGAACGCGACGCCGGCGAGCATCGCGCAGAGCCGAAGCCGGTTAGCCATGCGCACGCTCCGTATCGCGCGCGGCCGATGCGACGGTGCGGGCCGGCGCCGCGAGCCTGACCGGGTCGCCGTCGGCGAGCGAATCGGGCGGATTGTCGATCACGCGGTCGTCCGGCGCGAGGCCGGTCGCGATCTGCACATGCGTGCCGAGATCCGTTGCGATCGTCACGGGCTTGAAGATCGCGCGATTGTCCTTGCCGACCACGGCGACCTGCAGGCCGGCCTGCCGGAAGATCAACGAGCTGGCCGGAATCGTCAGCGCGTGGGTGCTGCCGGCCGGCAGCGCGAAATGCACCTCGGTGTATTCGCCGGGAATCAGCTTGCCTGCGGAGTTGTCGACCATCAACTGCACGAGCAGCGTGCCGGTCGAGTCGGCGATTGAGTCGTCGGTGTCGGCGAGCGTCGCCCGGAAGGTCTCGCCCGGATGCTCTGGCACGGTCAGCGTGGCCGTCATGCCGGGCCGGATTGCGGCGGCCTCGTTCTGCGGCACGCTCACGTAGACGCGCATCCGATGGACGTCGGACACCGCAAACAGCTCCGGGCCGGCGCCGCCGCCGGCCGAGATCAACTGGCCGATGTCGGTCTTGCGCGCGGTGACGACGCCGTCGAACGGCGCGACGATGCGCTTGAACGCCTCGAGCGCGTCGAGGCGCCGCACGTTGGCCTCGTTGGCCGCGACGATCGCCTGCTTGGCCGCGAGGTCGCTGGTCTTCTCGTCGGTTTCCTGCTGCGACACCGAATCCTGCGCGAGCATCTGGGTCCAGCGCGCGGCCGTGGACGCGGCGAGCTTCTCGTTGGCGAGCGAGCTCTGCAGGTCGGCGCGCGCCTGCTGCAGTTGCTGGTCGAGCTCGGGCGTATCGATCAGCCCGAGCAGTTGCCCTGACTTCACGTGCGCGCCGATGTCGGTGTACCACGCATGCAGGTAGCCCGACACCTGCGCGTGGATCGGCGCGCTCTCGAATGCGGACAGGTGGCCGGGCAGCACGAGCGTCGCGCCATCGCCGCCGGTCGACGGCGTGTACGCGACCACGGTCGGCACCGCTTGTTCGGCGGACCAGGTCGTCATTTCCTGTTTCGCGTGCGCGCGGCCGACGATGCCGGTCGCCACGATGCCGACCGCGATCAGCGCGGTGATCGTGGCGACGAGCTTGAGGTTGGGCAGCCGTTTCGGCGACTTGATATCGATCTCAGTGGACATGGGAAGCTCCGGACGCGGAAGGGGAGGAAGCGCGGGACGCGTCGTGCTTGAGCGCATCGCGCCGGTGCACGAGGCTGAATACGACAGGCACGAAAAACAGCGTCGCGATCGTCGCGCACGCGAGGCCGCCGATCACGGCGCGGCCGAGCGGCGCGTTCTGCTCGCCGCCGTCGCCGAGGCCGAGCGCCATCGGCGCCATGCCGATGATCATCGCGAGCGCGGTCATCAGCACCGGGCGGAACCGCGTGAAACCGGCTTCGAGCGCGGAGGCCAGCGCGTTGCCGGTTTCGGCCAGGCGCTCGCGCGCGAAACTGACGACGAGGATCGAGTTCGCGGTGGCCACGCCCATGCACAGGATCGCGCCGGTCAGCGCCGGCACCGACAGCGGCGTATGCGTGGTGAACAGCATCCAGACGATGCCGGCCAGCGCCGCCGGCAGTGCCGAGACGATCACGAATGCGTCGGCCCACGAATGGAAGTTCACGACGATCAGCAGGTAGATCAGCACGATCGCGCCGACGAGGCCGAGCAGCAGGCCGGCGAACGCGCCGTTCATGGTCTGCACCTGGCCGCGCAGCGTGACGGTCGAGCCCTTGGGCAGATCCTTCGCGGTGGCCTTGACGATCTCGTCGATGTCGGTCGCGACCGCGCCGAGGTCGCGCCCCTGGGTGGTCGCGTAGATGTCGAACAGCGGCTCGATGTTGTAGTGCGACACCACCGCGTTGCCGACACCGCGCGTGATCGTGGCCAGGCCGCCCAGCAACTGGGACTGGCCGTTCGCGCCGGTGACCGGCAGGTTCTGCAGCGCCGACAGCGTGGTCATCCGGTACTGCGGCGTTTGCGCGACGATCGGATAGGACACGCCGTTGCGCGGGTTGAGCCAGTAGGTCGGGTCGACCTGGCTGGTGCCGGCCAGCGTCGCGACCACCGAGTTCGTCACGTCCTGCTCGGTGATGCCGAGCTGGTCGGCGCGCGTGCGGTCGACCGTCACCGTGAACTGCGGATAGGTGCTGGCCTGCTGGATGCGCGGGTCGGCGACGCCCGCGATCAGGCGCAGCTTGCGGTACAGCTCGTGCGCATAGGCGAGATTGGCCTGCTGGTTGGGGCCGGCCACCTGCAGGTCGACCGGGGCCGGTGCGCCGAAGTTGAGGATCTGGCTGACGATGTCGGCGGGCAGGAACGAGAACGTGGTGCCCGGATAGGCGCGCGGCAGGCGTTCGCGCAGCGTGTGCACGTAGTCGGCGGTCGGCGCGTGATCGCGCGACAGCGAGATCAGGATGTCGCCGTCCTGCGGGCCGAGCGTGCCGCTGTTGTTGTAGGTCAGGTTGATCCCGCTGTTCGGCAAACCGATGTTGTCGATCACTTCGCGCAACTGCGTGGGCGGAATCACGCCGCGAATCGTGTTTTCGATGCGGTCGAGCTCGGCGGCGGTTTCCTCGACCCGCGTGCCGACCGGCGCACGCACGTGCAGCGCGATCTCGCCGGAATCGATGGTCGGGAAGAAGTTGCGACCGAGCGACGGTGCGAGCAGGAAGGACGCGGCCACGATGCAGAGGAAGGCGACGACGAACGGCTTGCGGCGCGTGAGCGCGAGACCCAGCAGGATTCGGTACGACGCGCGCACGGACTCGAAGCGGCGCTCGAATGCACGCTGGAAGCGCACCAGCGGATTGCGCGACGGCGGAACATCGTGCGCGCCGGCATGGCCCGCGTGCGGGTCCATTACCGCGGCCAGTTCGCCCGATGCGTGACCGGCCGATGCGTGCGGCTTGAGCAGGTATTGCGCGAGCATCGGCACGAAGGTGCGCGACAGCACGAACGACGACACCATCGAGAAGATCACGGCCTTCGCCATCGGCACGAACAGGAAGCGCGAGATGCCGTCGAGCATCAGCATCGGCACGAACACGATGCAGATGCACAGCAGCGAGACGAGCGCCGGCATCACGATCTGCTTCGCGCCGTCGACGATCGCGGTGCGCGTGTCCTTGCCCTGTTCGAGGTGCCAGTTCACGTTCTCGATCGTCACCGTCGCATCGTCGACCAGAATCCCGACCGCGAGCGCGAGGCCGCCGAGCGTCATCACGTTGAGCGTTTCGCCGGTGGCCGCGAGCAGCGCGATCGCCGAGAGCACGGCCAGCGGGATCGATGCGGCGATGATCAGCGTCGAGCGCCACGAGCCGAGGAACAGCAGGATCATCAGCGAGGTCAGCGCGGCGGCGATGATGCCTTCGCGCGCCACGCCGCTGACGGCGCCGTTCACGAAGGTCGACTGGTCGCCCATCGTGACGAGCTTCAGGCCCGGCGGCAGCGTCTGTTCGACCAGCGGCAGCTTCGCCTTCACGCCGGCGATGATGTCGAGCGTCGATGCCGAGCCGTTCTTCAGGATACTCATCAGCACCGCGCGGTGGCCGTCCACGCGCACGATGTTGCCCTGCGGCGGGTAGCCGTCGCGCACGTGGGCGACGTCACGGATATAGATCGTCGTGCCGCCGACCGACTTGATCGGCAGGTCGTTCAACGCGTCGAGCGAGAGCGGGCTGTTATTGAGCTTGATGTTGTATTCGAAGCGGCCGATCTTCTGCGTGCCGGCCGGGATGATCTGGTTCTGCTGCGCGAGCGCGTGTGCGACGTCCTGCGCCGACAGCCCTTTCGACTGCAGCGCCTGCGGGTCGAGATCGATCTGCACTTCACGTGTCTTGCCGCCGTACGGCGTCGGAATCGCGACACCGGGCACCGACAGCAACTGCGGCCGGATGAAGTTGACCGCGTAATCCCCCAGCTTCTGTTCGTCGAGCGTGTTGCTGGTCAGCGCGATCTGCAGCACGGGCACGGTCGACGCGTTGTAGTTGAGGATCTGCGGCGGCGTGGTGCCGGGCGGCATCTGCTTGAGCACGGTCTGCGAGATCGACGTGACCTGCGCGGTCGCCGTGCGGATATCGACGGTCGGCTGGAAGAAGATCTTCACGATGCCGTAGCCGCGGAACGATTGCGACTCGATGTGCTGGACGTCGTTGACCGTCGTGCCGAGCGTGCGCTCGTAGTAGGTGATCACGCGTCCGGACATGTCGTCCGGCTGCAGGCCGGCGTAGTTCCACACGACGCTGATCACCGGAATGCGGATGTCCGGGAAGATGTCGATGGGCGTTCGGACCGCAGCAAGCGGGCCCGCGATCAGGATCAGCAGCGCCAGTACGACGAACGTATAGGGCCGCGTGAGCGCGAGCCGGACAATTTTCAGCATGAGGTGCTGCTCCGTTCAAAAGCGTCGTGAAGAAGAGCCGGATGTGCGCGTCTTCGGGAAAACACCGAGGCGCAACCGTTGACCGCATTCTGCGGAGCAGCCCCTAACAACGGGTCGTAAAAAAGATGAAACAAGTTTTAAGGTGCGGGCGCACTCAACCGAGCATGTAGCCCGAGCCGCGGATCGTGCGGATCAGCGGCGCCGCGCCGGGCCGGTTCACCTTCTTGCGCAGGCGGCCGATGTGCACGTCGATCAGGTTCGTGCCGGGATCGAAACGGCAGCCCCACACGGCCTCGAAGATCATCGTGCGCGTGAGCACGCGGCCGGCGTTGCGCATCATGAATTCGAGCACGCGGGATTCGGTCGGCAGCAGCGCGAGCTCGCGCGCGCCCAGCGTCGCGCGTCGCCGCACGAGGTCGAGCGCCAGCTCGCCGGCGCGCAGCACCGTCTCGACGCGCGTGCCGCGCGGCCGCCGGCGAATCAGCACGTCGATGCGCGCGCACATCTCTTCGAGCGAGAACGGCTTGACGAGGTAGTCGTCGCCGCCGGCGCGCAGCCCCTCGATACGCTGGTCGACCCCGGACATCGCACTCATCACGAGGACCGGCGTATCGAGGCCGACGCCGCGCATCGTGGCGAGGATCGTCAGCCCGTCGAGGTCAGGCAACATGCGATCGAGCGTGACGACGTCGTAGTGCGCGCTCATCGCCCGGGCCATGCCGTCGCGGCCGGTGCGCGCGACGTCGATCCGGTGGCCCGCGGCACGCAGCGTGTGCGCGATGTGATCGGCGATCAGCGGATCGTCTTCGATCGTCAGGATGTGGGCCATGGCGTACGCGATCCGGCGGAATCAGGCTGCGGCAAGCTGCATGGCCGTGCGCTCGGGCGTGCGATAGTGATCGACCACGTAGTCGATGAAGCTGCGCACTTTCGTGGACAGATAATTGCGGCTCGGGTAGAGGATCGATACGCGGCGCGGGCCGCCGTTCACGTCGTAGCGTTCGAGAATCGGCACCAGGGTGCCGCTCGCGAGATCGTCGGCCACGAGCGGATGCGGCAATTGCGCGATGCCCATGTGATTGAGCGCCGCGATCCGCACCATCGTGTTGCTGGTCGACGCCAGCGCATTGCCGGTATAGATGCGCGACGAACCGTCGACATCCGAGAACTCCCAGTTGCGCGCGGCGCCGTTCGACACCGTCAGCAGGCAGTGCGTATTCAGTTCGACCGGCTCGACCGGCGTGCCGTGGCGCGCGAGGTAGTGGGGAGAGGCGACAATCACGTCGCGCACGCTCGTCAAGGTGCGCGACACGAAGGTCGAGTTGACCAGGCGGTGATCGTCACAGAAGCACACGTCGTAGCCGCCTTCCACCATGTCGACCTGGATATCGAAGGTCGTCACGTCGAAGCGCACGCGCGGATGCTCGATGCGATACGTGGACAGCAGCGCGCCAAGCCCGGCCGCCACCGAGGTTGCCGACGCGGCGATGCGCAGCGTACCGTGCGGGTCGCGATTGACCTGCGCGAGATTCGATTCGATCTCGTCGAGCTTCTCGATGATCGTGCGGCAGCCGTCGAGATATTCGCGGCCTGTCTCGGTGAGCGACAGGCTGCGCGTGGTCCGGTTCAACAGGCGCATGTTCAGATGGGCCTCGAGCATGCCGACGCTGCGCGTGACCGCGGCAGCCGACATGCCGAGCTGACGTGCGGCGAGGCTGAAGCTCGATAACTCGACGACGCGCGTGAAGACACGCATCGCTTGCAGTTGGTTCATGATCGGCGAGGAATGGAGTTGCCGGAAATGGGGGGCGCGTCCGTCTTCAGCGGGCTACGTCGACGCATCGCGCCGCGCCTGCCGGGGCGGGCAGCGAATTCATTATGGAAGGCACGCGGGTGGGGGGCGCTAAAAAAACAGCGCTGGCCGGATGAAATTTCGTTTAGAAAACGGCGGAGCCCGACGGACGGTGACGCGGCGCGTTTTCTGAAAATTTTCTAAAAAAAGATTCATGCGCGGATCACAAATCTTCAGGCGGCAGACGGATACCGAGATCGATAATGGGATCACGTAACCGCGGCAAGGACGACAGAAATGGCACAACCGTTGAGCATCAAGATGATCGAGGAGCGCGGCAAGCTCGTCGTGCTGATGTCGATCGAACGGGGCGCGGCAGTGCTCGATCCGGAAGATGTGGATGCCGTCATCCAGTACCTGAGTTTGCTGCGCGCGTCGATGCGGCCTGCGGTGCCGGAACGTCCGCCGCACGCGCAGCAGTTCGTGACGGAAATGGATCCTTGCTGGTATGCCGAGCGCCATCCGCTGGAGGGCGGCGTGGTGCTGTTGATGCGCCATAGCGGGCTCGGCTGGGCAAGCTTCGCACTCCCGCCGCGCAGCCTTGAGCGGTTGCACGGTTCGCTGACGCAGCTGCTCGAGGACGAGCGGCAGGCGATCAGCCTGCCTCACTGAAGCCGTCCGCACGCGCCGGCATTCGGCGTCGTCGCCACGGAGCGGTTCGATAGCCGCCCGGCGCGAACGCTGCCGTCCGGCGCGGGCCGGCCCGCGCCGCGGCGCGCGTTATCCGCGCCCGACGAACGGCATCGCGGTCGCCATGATCGTCATGGTGAGGATGTTGGTGTCGAGCGGCAGATTCGCCATCTGGACGATCGCGTTCGCGACATGCGCGACGTCCATCCGCGCTTCGGGCGCCAGGCTGCCGTCCGCTTGCGGGACGCCTAGCGTCATCCGTTCCGTGAGCGCGGTGGCCGCGTTGCCGATGTCGATCTGGCCGCACGCGATGTTGTACCGGCGGCCGTCGAGCGCCAGCGACTTCGTGATCCCGGTCACCGCGTGCTTGGTGGCCGTGTACGCGATCGTATCGGGGCGCGGCGCGTGCGCCGAGATCGAGCCGTTGTTGATGATTCGGCCGCCCTGCGGCGTCTGCGTTTTCATCAGCCGCCATGCGGCCCGCGCGCACAGAAAGACGCCGGTCAGGTTCGTCGCGACGACGCTGTTCCACACGTCGAGTTCGTATTCGTCAAGGGAAACCACCGGCGCGTTGCGGCCGGCGTTGTTGAACAGGACGTCGAGCCGACCGAACCGTTGCGCGATCTGCGCGAACGCGTGGTCGACCGACGCTTCATCGGTGACGTCGACGGGAAACACCTGCGCGTCGCCGCCGGCGGTGCGGATCGCGTCCTGCGTTTCGCTCAACGACGCCTCCGTGCGTCCGAGCAGCGCGACGGTGAAGCCGGCCTGGGCGAGCGCGATGGCCGCGGCGCGACCGATGCCGGAGCCGGCGCCCGTGACGGCGGCGAATTTCTTCGAGACTGACATGGCTGGATTTCCTGCGGGTTGAGTGTGGGGAGGCCGACGATGACCGTTGTCATCGCCACTTCGGCAATGTAGTCGAAATGCGTGACGTGCCTGTTCCCGCGGCATTGCATCGCACGACGGACCGCTCGTCGCTCGTCGGATCTTCGTCGATTATTGCTCGAACGATGAAACTGTATCGATTTAGTGTATCGATACAGAGAATGATATAGTGCGGCCACGCGACGCAACCGGTTGCTCTGTACAAATAGAGGGCCGCATCGCAAGCGCGCGCAGAACCGCTTTTCTCACCGGATTCTTCCAGGAACGATGTCCATGCGTTTGCCCGGCCTTTCCGTGCTTGTCGTGTTTTTCCTCATCGCGACGGACCCTGCGTCGGCGGCCGGGCAGGCGGCCGATCGCATCGCCGCGGGCAAGGCGCTGGCCGTCGCGGCGGACTGTGTCGCGTGCCATACGGTGCAGGGCGGCCAGCCGTTCGCGGGCGGCCTCGCGATGCCGCTGCCGATGGGCGACATCTACTCGACCAACATCACGCCGGACCGGCAAACGGGGATCGGCAACTATTCGGAGCAGGACTTCGCGAACGTGCTGCGCAAGGGGCTGCGGCGCGACGGCGGCAACCTGTACCCGGCGATGCCGTACCCGTCGTACACGAAGTTCAGCGACGACGACATTGCGAACCTGTACGCGTATTTCATGCAGGGCGTCGCGCCGGTGCGTCAGCCGAACCGCGCGCCGGATTTCCCGTGGCCGCTGACCATGCGCTGGCCGCTGAAGATCTGGAACGCGCTGTATCTGCGCGAAGGCGCGTACGTGCCGAAACCCGGGCGGGACGCCGAATGGAATCGCGGCGCCTACCTGGTGCAGGGCGCCGCGCATTGCGGCACCTGCCATACGCCGCGCGGCATCGGGATGCAGGAGCTGGCCTACGACGAAACCGGCGTCGGCTATCTCGCCGGCGCGCCGCTCGCCGGCTGGCAGGCGTTCAACATCACGCACGATCGCGACGCGGGCATCGGCACGTGGACGACCGCGCAGATCGTCCAGTACCTGCGCACCGGCAACGTACCGGGCAAGGCGCAGGCCGCCGGCCCGATGGCGGAGGCGGTCGAGCACGGTTTCAGCCGGATGAGCGAACGCGACCTGAACGCGATCGCCGTGTATCTGTCGACCGTGCCCGCCGCGAAGGGCGCCGATACCGCGCCGCGTTCGACCCAGGGGCGTCCGACCGACGACTACGTCGCGATACGCGCCGCGGCTGCGGCGGGTGGCCGGACGCCGGCCGGCGCGTCGCTCTACCTCGATCATTGCGCGAGCTGCCACGGGATGACGGGCGCCGGCACGACGGACGGTTTCTTCCCGTCGCTGTTCGCCAACAGCGCGGTCGGCACCGCCACCGTGTCGAACCTGCTGCAGGTCGTCATGCACGGCGCGAGCGTGAACAACGGCACCACGCACTACTTCATGCCGGCGTTCCAGACCGAACTCGACGATGACGAAGTGGTGACGCTGGTGAACTACCTGAGCGAACGATTCGGCAACGGCCGGGCTCGCGTGAGCGCGGCGGAGGTCGCGAAGATCCGTACGGCGCCCGCCCACTGACAGGAGATGCACGCGATGAACGATTTCGATGTGACCGGCGAACCGGATGCGCGGCGTCGCCATCTCGTGAAGCTGTCGGCCGGTGCGGCGCTTGCCGTCGCGTTGCCGGCCGGCATGCTGATCGCGCGCGCTGCTGCTGCGCCGGAGGCCGTGCCGCTGCGGGACTTTGCCGGTGTGGCCGCGTACTTGACGCGTCGCTCGGCGCTCCCGTCGCGCTATGTGGAGTCGGTCTACGACGGTCTCGTCGAGCAGGATCGCGAATTCCCCGCGCGGTTGCGTGCGCTTGCCGTCGCGATCGACTCGGGCACGCAGCCGCTCGATACGTTCGTGCGCACGCTCGGTGTCGCCGCCCCGCAATTGCGCGCGGCGGCACTGGCCATCATCGAGGCCTTCTACACCGGGAGTGTCGGTCACGGTGGGCAGGCGCGCATGGTCGGCTACGAAACCGCGCTGATGTTCGAGCCGACCCGCGACGTCACGGTCATTCCGACCTACATCCGCGCGCGCCCCGAGTACTGGACCGCGCGCCCGGCCGCCGAAGCCGGTTGAGCAGCCTTCGAACAAGGATCGAAATCATGAGCAGTTCCTATGACGCGGACGTCATCGTCATCGGCGCGGGCATCCTGGGCGGCGCCGTCGCGCAGTCGCTGACGCAGCAGCGCAAGTCCGTCATCGTGATCGAGGCGGGGCCGGAGGTGAAGCGGGCCGAGCTCGTCCGCGCGTTCCGCAACTACGGCAACAAGTCGGATTACAACGGCCCGTACCCGGATCTGCCGTGGGCGCCGAAGTCGTCCACCGGCCGCTATTCCGATCGCTACATCGACAGCGTCGGCCCGGTGCTGCAGAAGCCGTCGTTCCTGCGGCTCGTCGGCGGCACGACCTGGCACTGGGGCGGCGCGACGTGGCGCATGCTGCCGAACGATTTCCGGCTGCACAGCCTGTATGGGCAGGGGCGCGACTGGCCGATCGGTTATGACGAGCTCGAGCCGTGGTACCAGCTCGCGGAGGAGCAGATCGGCGTGTCGGGCTCGGACACCGACGACCAGAGCGGGCAAGGCGGGGCGCCGTTCCCGCCGCGCTCGAAGCCGTACCCGATGCCGCAGCAGCCGTGGTCGTACCTGACGCAGCGGGTCGCGGAAAAGGTCGCGACGATCGGCCATCGTTTCGTCGACGAACCCAATGCGCGCGCGACGCGACCCTACGAGGACCGGCCGACCTGCGCCGGCAACAACAACTGCGCGCCGATCTGCCCGATCGGCGCGCAATTCTCCGGCGATCGCCCGGTGCTGCGCGCCGTCGCGCAGGGTGCGCGGCTGCTGACGAATGCGGTCGTCTACAAGATCGAGCGCGGCGAGGGCCGCAAGATCGCCGCGATCCACTACATGACGCCGGATGGCAAAAGCACACGCCTGACCGCGCGGACCTTCGTGCTCGCGGCGCACGGTGTCGAGATTCCGAAGCTGCTGCTGATGTCGGACGTTGCGAACACGTCGGGCCAGGTCGGCCGCAACATGATGGGGCACACCGGCCGCGCGATCGCGATGCTCGCGCGCGAACCGGTGTGGGCCGGGCGAGGCCCGACCCAGCAGGGCAGCATCAACACGCGGCGCGACGGCGCGTTTCGTCGCGAACACGGCGCGATCCGGCATTTCCTCGACAACACCGTGCCGAACGAGATCGTCACGCGGCGGCTGATCGCGCAAGGTGTCGTCGGCGACGCGCTCGATGCGCGGATCCGCCACGACGCGGCGCGCTACCTGAAGATCGCGAGCTACGTCGAGATCCTGCCCGACCCGCGTAACCGTGTGACGCTCAGCGATCGCAAGGATGCACTCGGGCTGCCGACGCCGCGTACCGACTATGACGTGTACGACTATTCGTTGCGAGCGGCGTCGCAAGTGCTCGACGATTACCGCGACTTCCAGCAGGTGTTCGGTGCGACCGAGATCGTGAACGACATCCATGCGTGGGTGCCGAGTTCTCACATCATGGGCACGACGATCATGGGCAACGATCCGGCCGATTCGGTCGTCGATCGCGATTGCCGAACGCACGATCACCCGAACCTGTTCATCGCGAGCACGGCCGTGCACCCGAGTTCGTCGGTGGTCAATCCGACGCTGACCGGGTATGCGCTGGCGCTCAGGATGGCGAAGACGATTGGAGCGGAAGTCTGACGCAAGCGGGGCGGCCCGGCAGCGCATACGTGCCGGCCGCCTTGCCGGGCGCGCTCAGGCGCGTTTCACTTCACACACTCCAACGCGTACTTCAACCCCTGCCCGAGCAACCCGCGCCACACGTCCCACGTATGTCCGCCGTCGACGATGCGCAGTTCGGCCGGGTTCTGCGCGCGGCGCAGGTGCGTGTACAGCACGCTCGATTCCGCCTGGATCGTCAGGTCGTCGTCGCCGGCCGCGATGAACATCGGCACGCGCCAGCTGCGCGCGAAATAGCCGCGCAGCAGCGCCGGGTAATTGAGTTCGTGCCACACGCGTGAATCGAACTGCCGGTCGCCGAACACGCCGACGTAGCGCGCGGCGGAATTGAGCGGCGGTTCGTTCGCATAGATCGCGGGGCTCAGCAGCATCGCGCCGCAGAACAGCCCCGGTTCGAGCAGCGAGAAGCGCAGCGCGCCGAAGCCGCCCATCGACACGCCGCCGATCGCGCGGCCCGCGCGCTGGTTCGACACCGCGAAGTGCGCTTCGACTTCCGGCAGCAGGTCGTTGAGAAACGCGCTCTGCATCTTCTCCTTGCGATCGACGTACCAGTCGGTGCCGCCCTGCGGCATCACGATCACGACGGGCGGGATGTCGTGGCGCTCGATCAGCGTGTCGGCGGTGGCCTGCAGCCGGCCCTGCGTGACCCAGTCGTTCGCGTTGCCCGCGTTGCCGTGCAGCAGGTACATCACCGGGTAGCGCGCGCCTTCGGGGTTGTAGCCGGGCGGCAGGTAGACCGTGTACGACCAGTCGCGCTTCAGCGACGCCGAGCGGAACGTGCGCAGCACGACGCTGCTGCCCGGATTGACGGACGGCTCCTGCGCGGCGGACGGCGTCGTCGCCGTCTGGACGGCCGGCGGCGCCGGCGAGGCCGCCGGCGCGGCAGCCGGCCCCTGTGCCGGCGGCGTGGCATGGGCGGTGGCGATGGCGCCGGCGAGCAGGGGGAGGGCGAGGGCGAGGGTGAGCGGAAGGGCGAGTCGGCGCATGGCGAATCGTGTCAGGAGAGGCGCCGGCTATCGTAGCAGCAGCGCGTGACGGCGCGGCGCGTCATGGCCGCGAACGGAACGGCAACCGCGCGACGAGCGGCCCGTAGAGTTTGGCGACGAGATACAGCAGCCCGATCGCGACGGCGTCGGCGGTCAGGCCGAGCGGCACGTCGAGATAGCCTTCGGTCGCCTGGTAGAGCAGCGAATCGACCGCGAGCGAGATGCCGGTGCCCGCGACGAAGCACAGCAGCCCCTGCCGGCCGATGGTGCCGATCCACGGCATCGCGTGCGCGACCTTCTTCATCCAGCCGAGGTGCACGAGCTTGGCGGCGAGCCACGCGATCGCGAGGAAGTTCACGAGCCGCAGCGCACCGAGGTTCTGTTTGATCGACGGATCGGTCGGGAACGGTTCGATGCGCAGCCGGTAGTACGCGCCGGCCGCGACGATCGCGAGCGACGCGGCTGTCAGCAGCCAGCCCTGCGGCCGGGGCGCGAGCGTCTGGTAGACGGGCTGGCAGCGCGCGATCACGCCGAGCACGAACAGGAACTGCCACGCGAACGGATTGAAATCCCACGGCGCGCCTTCGACGGTCGGCAAGAAGCGCGCGACGTGCGGCGCCGCGTACCACAGCGATCCGCTGAACGCGAGCATCAGCCACGGCTGCGTGCGGGCGAGCGGCAGCGCGAGCGGGACGAGCAGCGCGAAGAACGCGTACATCGGCAGCACCGACGCGAGGTACGGCTGGCGGCGGAACAGCAGGATGTCGCGCAGCGCGGCGAGCGGCTTGTGCAGCAGCCCGTCGAGGTCGTTGGTCGGCATGTTCGGGCCGTCGATCGCGAACGCGTTCAGCGCGGCGGTGATCAGCAGCATCAGGCCGGCCGTCACGAGGAACGCCCGGTAGATCTCGAACGCACGCCGGATGAAGCGCTGGCGCGCGGCGGCCTCGTCGTGCCGCTCGGCGAGCGAGTTGTACGCGATGGCGGTCGCGAAGCCGCCGAGGAACACGAACACCTCGGCTGCGTCGCACAGCGCGTACGCGTGCAGCGTGACGCGCGACAGGATGCTGCCGCCGATGTGGTCGACGACGATGACGAGCAGCACGAGGCCGCGGAAGAAATCGAGCTCGGCGTAGCGGCCGGCCCGGGCCGGCGCGGTCATCGGAGCGCCTTCCGGCGCGGGCCGCGGGCACGGCCGGCACGCGCCGCGCGGGTGTCGGGGTGAAGCATGACTTCGTGAAGAAATGGCGAACGGATGCGCATTGTGCCACCGATGCGACGCCCGTCGGGTTTACGCGGATGGCGGGCCGGCCTGCCGCTGCCGATAAGCCCGGTCAGGCGGTCTGCGCAAGGGGCAGTTGGACGAGCGCAACGCTTTGCGAGCGACGCCCCGGACCCGATGGACGGACGGTTTACGACGTGACACCATTTTGTCCTCACGCGGCCGCACACCGCGTCGTCCGCCCTGCGGGCCACACATACAACAGCTCAAACATTCGCCGGGCGTTCGGCCTGCCCGGCCCCCGGCTCCGGAGATCCGTCATGAAGCACCCCGTCATTTTTGCCGCCGCGCTCGCTGCCTTCGCCGCGCCGGCCTTTGCCGAGACCAGCGTGACGCTGTACGGCGTGATCGACGAAGGCTTCAATTACACGAACAACGTCAACGTCAATGGGGTCGGAAAGACCAATTACCAGCTCGCGAGCGGCTATGCGCAGGGCAGCCGGTGGGGCCTGAAGGGCAGCGAGGATCTCGGCGGCGGGCTGAAGGCGGTCTTCACGCTGGAAAACAGTTTCGACGTGAACAACGGCCGGCTCGGCCAGGGTGGCCGCATGTTCGGCCGTCAGGCGTTCGTCGGGCTGTCCGAGTCGCGCTTCGGCACGCTGACCTTCGGGCGCCAGTACGATGCGGTCGTCGACTATCTCGCGCCGCTGACCGCGAACGGCAACTGGGGCGGCACGCTGTTCTCGCACCCGTTCGACAACGACAACACGGACAACTCGTTCCGCGTCAACAACACGGTCAAGTACGCGAGCGCCGACTGGAACGGCCTGACGTTCGGTGGCACGTACAGCTTCAGCAACAGCACGGGCTTCTCGAACAACCGCCAGTACAGCATCGGCGCGCAGTATTCGCTGGCCGGGCTGCAGGTCGCGGCCGCGTACCTGCAGGCGAACAACCCGGGCATCGGCAGCGCGGGCGCGATCGCGGCCGACGACGCGAACTTCGTCGCCGACCGGCTGCGCATCTTCGGCGGCGGCGTCAACTACACGTTCGGCCCGGCGACGGTCGGCGTCGTCTACACGAAGACCGACGTGAAGAACCCGGTATCGACGGTCTACCTGCCGGCGTCGACGTTCGCCGGTCTCGGGCTGACCGCGACGAAGTTCCAGAACTTCGAAATCAACGGCAAGTACCAGCTCACGCCCGATTTCTACCTCGGCGCCCAATACGTGTACACGGACGGCAAGTACGATGCCGCCGCCGGTTCGTTCAAGCCGAAGTACCACACGGTCGGCCTGATGGCCGACTACAGCCTGTCGAAGCGCACCGACGTGTACCTGCAGGGCGCGTGGCAGAAGGTGGGCGGCGACAAGACGGGCACGGCGGCCGACGGCGGCTATGTCGTCGGGACGGACGGCCCGTCGGCGTCGTCGAACCAGTTCTCGGTGCGCGCCGCGATCCGCCACAAGTTCTGACCGGGCGCCGGGGCCGGGGCCGAGCGCCCCGGCACGGCCGCCGTCAGTCCGCCCGGTGCATGCCGCCGAGCGTTTCCGCGAGCCAGTCGACGAAGATCCGCACGCGCGGCGCGAGATGCCGGCCGGTCGGGAACACCACCGACACGGGCAGCGGCGCCGCATTCCATTCCGGCAGCACCTCGACCAGCGAGCCGTCGGCGAGCAGCGGCGCGAGCCCGTCGCGCGGCGCCTGGATCAGCCCGAGGCCCGCGAGGCAGCACGCGAGATACGCCTGCGAGCTGTTGACCGACACGACGCTGTGCATCTTCACCGCGTGCAGCTCGCCTGAATCCATGTCCGCATATTCCCAGTCCAGCTCGCGGCCCGTTCGGCTCGAAAAATAACCGACCGCGACGTGGTCCGGCAGCTCGTCCGGCGAGCGCGGCGTGCCGTGGCGCGCGAGATAGGCGGGCGACGCGCAGTTGATCTGGGCCATCTCGCCCACACGCCGCGCGACGAGCGACGTGTCGGACAGCATGCCGACCCGCACCGCGCAGTCGATGCCGTCGGCCACGAGGTCGACGAAGCGGTCGGTCGTGCTGATCACGACGCGCAGGTCGGGGTAGCGCGCGTGGAAATCCGGCAGCGCCGGAATGACCTGGTTCAGCGCGAAACGCTCGGGCAGGTCGACGCGGATCACGCCGCGCGGCGACGCGCCGGCATCCTCGAACAGCGTTTCCACATCGTCGAGATCGGCCAGCAGCCGCACGCAGCGCTCGTAGTAGGTCGCGCCCTCGGCGGTCAGCGCGACGCGCCGCGTCGTGCGTTGCAGCAGGCGGATCTTCAGGTGCTTTTCCAGATACTGGACGGCGTTGCTGACCGTCGGGCGCGGCAACTGGAGTTGCTCGGCCGCTTTCGTGAAGCTGCCCAGATGGGCGACGCGCGCGAAGGTGCGCATTGCTTGCAGATGGTCCATGCGGGGGGCGGGGGCGTGGCGATTGGAACAGGCTCCATTGTTAATCATCGTCGAATGAATTGGTTGGGGGTTTCGCGTTTATCGCGCGCCGCGATGCGTTCAGAATCCGGTTGATTCAGTCAACACCGCAAGGACACGGACATGGACAAGCATCGACTGGGCCGCACGGGCCCGCAGGTTTCGGCGATCGGGCTCGGCTGCATGGGGATGTCGGACTTTTACGGGCCGGCAGATCGCGACGAAAGCATCGCGACGCTGCACGCGGCGCTCGACCACGGCATCACGCTGCTCGATACGGGCGACTTCTACGGGATGGGCGACAACGAGATGCTGATCCGCGACGCGCTGCGCGGCCGCACGCGCGACCAGGTGCTGATCAGCGTGAAGTTCGGTGCGCTGCGCGATCCGGCCGGCGGGTTCGCCGGCTACGACGCGCGGCCCGCGGCGATCCGGAACTTCGTCGCGTATTCGCTGAAGCGGCTCGGCACCGACTACCTCGACATCTACCGGCCGGCCCGCGTCGATCCGGCCGTGCCGATCGAGGAAACGGTCGGCGCGATCGCCGATCTCGTGAAGGCCGGGTACGTGCGTCATATCGGGCTGTCGGAAGTCGGCGCGGACACGATCCGCCGCGCGGCCGCCGTCGCGCCGATCGTCGATCTGCAGATCGAATACTCGCTGCTGTCGCGCGGGATCGAGGCGGACATCCTGCCCGCGTGCCGCGAACTCGGGATCGGTGTGACGGCGTACGGCGTGCTGTCGCGCGGGTTGCTCGGCGGCGGCTGGAACGCGGCGCGGCAGGGCGAGCGCGATTTCCGCGCGGCCAGCCCGCGTTTCCAGGGCGAGAACCTCGAGCACAACCTCGCGCTGGTCGATGCGCTGCGCGCGGTCGCGGAGGAGAAGGGCAGCAATCCGGCCCAGGTCGCGATCGCGTGGGTGCTGTCGCGCGGCGCCGACATCGTGCCGCTGGTCGGCGCGCGCAAGCGCACCCAACTGCAGGACGGTTTGCTGGCGACTAAATTGCAACTAACGGTCGATGACCTCCAACGCATCGAAGCGGCGGTTCCCGCCGGGGCGGCTGCCGGCGAGCGTTATCCGGCCGCGCAGATGGCGCACCTCGACAGCGAGCAGGGGCGGGAGTAATCCATGGGGCCGGATCGCCGGGGCCTGACAGCCCCGGCCGACCGGCCCGAGCCAGCCTCAGGCAAAGCCAGATGGCGGGCGGCAGGGCGGACAGGCACCATCGGCGCCGTACTCAACGGACGGAATGCCTGCCATGCCCATTCATACGCTGACGATCGTCGTGCTGGTTTTCCTGTTGGCCGGCGCGGTGAAGGGGATGATCGGGCTCGGGCTGCCGACGATCGCGATGGGGCTGCTGACGCTCGCGATGCCGCCGTCGGCCGCGGCGAGCCTGTTGCTCGTGCCGTCGCTCGTCACCAACGTGTGGCAGTTGTGGCTCGGTCCGTCGTTCGGCGCGTTGCTGCGCCGGCTGTGGCCGCTGCTCGCCGGCCTGACGGTCGGCACGCTGACGGGCGGATTGCCGCCGCTCGCGGCCGGCAGCACGTGGACGCACGCGGCGCTCGGCGTCGTGCTGGTGCTTTACGGGCTGTGGGGGCTGGCGGCGGCGCGGCTGCCCGCGCCGGGGCGCCATGAAAAATGGTGGTCGGCCGGGGTCGGCTACTTGACGGGCGTCGTGACGGCCGCGACCGGCGTGTTCGTCGTACCGGCGGTGCCGTATCTGCAGGCGCTGCGTCTGTCGAAGGACGATCTGATCCAGGCGCTCGGGCTGTCGTTTACCGCGTCGACGATCGTGCTCGGCCTTCAGTTGCGCGTAACGGGCGCATTGCAGACCGTCGATCTCGGCGTATCGGCGCTCGCGCTCGTGCCCGCGCTGGCGGGGATGGCCGGCGGGCAATATGCGCGGCGTGTGATGAGCGAGAAGCTGTTCAAGCGTTGCTTCTTCATCGGGCTGATCGCGCTCGGCGCGTATATGGCGGGGTCGGGGTGGCGGTGAACGTGCCTCCGGCCGCCGAATGATCCCGAAGCCGGTTTCGGCAACCGGCTTCGGGAACGGTCACGGTATGGCGTTCGCGCCGTTCACGCCGGATCGGCGTACTTCAGCGTCCACCCGACCGTGCGGGTCGCACCCGAGCCGAGTGCGAACGGCTTCGTCGCGCACGCGAAGTTCGAATGCAACTGCCCGATCGGCGTCGTCGACAGCGGATTCGTCGCGCCGTTCGCCGTGTCGAAGGCGGACAGCGCGCAGTTGTCGAACCCGGACGCCGCATAGCCGGTCGCGGCGCTGTTCGCGTACGTCACCGATACGCCGTCGCCATTGGCCTGCGTCGACGCGAAATCCGCGAACGACGTGAAGTCCGTCTCGACCGTGAGGTTGCCGGCGAGCGTGCCCGAACTCAGCGTATCGCTGCGCGACACCGTGCCGTGCGCGAAGGTCAGCACCGTGTGCACCTGCAGGTCGAGGTCCGTCGTGTATGCGGCGTTCTTCGACGCGAGCCGGAACTTCGTCGTATCGAACGACACGATCACCTGGCCGTTGCTCTGCTGCACGTTCAGGTTCTTGTAGTACGTGACGGGAATGTAGGTCTTCGCGTTGTACGTCACCTGCGGCACCAGCAGCGCATAGCCGAGGTCGGTCGTGCCGTAGATCAGCTTGTCGGAGAACGGCACCGGGTAATACGGCGTGTACGAGTTGTAGTCGGGCGCCTGGCTGAGGTTCAGGTTGATCACGCGCCGGCCGTCGCGCACGGTGAGCAGCGCGGCGCTGTACGGATGCGCGGCGTCGCCCGGCTGGTTGTACCAGGTGAGCGTGTAGCGCGGCAGCGCGTCGAGCCACGCGCGGTAGTCCGCATCGGCCATCGGTGCCTGGCCGCCGAAGCCGAGCTTGTTCCACCATGCGTTCACGTACAGGTACTGGTGCAGCAGGCTGAAGTTCTCGCCCATCACGCGCGGCTTGCCGCGATAGGTGTCGGTGCCGCGGCCCTTGACCCACATGTTCACCGACGGCGTCGGCAGCGACGGGTCGTACCAGTACGTGTCGAAGCGCCGCGCGGCCTGGTAGATGAATGCATACGCAACCTGTTTCTCGCGATCGGTCAGCACGCCGGCATTGGCCGCGGCCGTCAGCACTTCCATGAACGCGGAATCGCCGTACGGGCCGATCGAGCGGCCGTAGTTGAAGCCCTGGCCGTCGGCGTTCAACTGCGGCAGGATCAGGTCGACCGACTTGCGCAGATAGCCCTTCAGCTCCGGCGTGAGGTTCACTTCATTGCCCATCTCGAACGTACGCTCGACCACTTCGCCGATCAGCAGCGTGCTGTAGCGGTCGAAGCGCGCCTGGTCGTAGTAGGTCGTGTGCGTGTTCGATGCTTCGTCGGAGAACCCGCCCGACGAGTCGTTGCGGATGTGGTTCGTCAGCGTGTACAGCAGCGCGTCGCGCGCGCTCATCGCGGCGACTGCCGGATCGGTCTTCGATGCGAACGACGGGCTGCTCCAGCCGAGTTTCTGGCGCAGCCCGGCAATGCCGTAGGACACCGCGTAGTAGTTCTGAGCGGTGTTGAGCGACGCGATGTCGATCGGCGTGCCGGCCGCCGGGCACGTACTGGTCTTGCCGCTCGCATCCGGGCCGAACATGTCGCAGAAGGTGAGCCGCTGCTGCAGCGTCGCGAGCATCGCGTCGCTGAAGACTTCGTTGAGCATCCCGTGCGCCTTCAGGTTGTTCAGCGCGACGAGGTAGTAGTACTCGCCCCACGACGTGTTCGCATACGTGTAGTTGCTGCCCGACTGCGCCATCATCGCGGTCGTGATCGTCTGGTACGTCGCGAGGTAGCTCGCGTATTGCGGGTCGTTCTTCGACTTCATGTCGATCAGGATGTACGACAGGCCGAGCGCGAGCTTGCCGGGCAGGAATTTGTCGCCGGTATTCGTGTCGAGCACGTGGACGGGCGTGCCGTCGCCGAGATCCATCACGACCTGCGTGAAATCGGGTGATTTCCGGATCAGGTCGAACAGCGCGCGCATCTGGCCCATCATCGTGACCGGGATGTTCGTGCCGGCCGGCACGCTGGTGTCGGGCGCGCCATAGACGAGCGCCTGCAGCGAGTTCGACGCGAGCGTGGGCGTGGCGGGCGTGGTCGACGAGGGGGGCGACGGCGGCGTGTCGGTCACGTCGTTGCCGCCGCACGCGCTGACGAACACGACGGAAAGGGCGCTGAGCGCGGCGCCGAGCGCGAATCTGCTGCGCGGATGCATGGTGTCTCCAGTTTTGAATAGTGATGAAGCACGGGCACATGTGGCCGATGCCGCGCCCGATGCCCGTACCCGGCTGCCGCCTTGCAAACCCTGATCCCTGAAGGCGGACGGCCTGAATCGCAAATCGAGCAGGCAAGCGTTCCCCCTGCGCGGGCCGTGACCGGCGCCGCGCTCGAGCATTGGAAAACGTTTTCCAAATTTAGGCATCCATCCGCGTGATGTCAATGAACTTTCACATCGGAGACGCCGGTAGAAACCCGAATGGCGGAGCGGAGGGTGCGGGAGGGGGCAATCGGCCTTATGCGAAAATCGCCGGAATTTTCGTTGATGATCGAATGGTCATCGGGTGAGAGAAATCGCGCTTTGAAGCGGCGGCCGGAGCGTGACCTGGAAACCGATTCTCGATACGTAATGAGAGAAAACGTTATCCATAAGAATCGAAGCGCATTCAGGCACTCCTGACCACCGGCCGCCGCGCGCGACGCCGCGCCGTTTCGACGACGTTCAAAGCTGCTTCTCGATCGCCGCCTTGTCGATCACCGACCACACCTGGCGGATCTTGCCTTCGTGAAACTCGTAGAACACGTTCTCGGCGAACGTGACCTTGCGGCCGTCGACGGCGAGCCCCATGAACGTCCCCTTCGGCGAACACGCGAAGCGAAGGCGACACGCGACACGCGGCGGCTCGCACACGAGCAGCCGGATGTCGAAGCGCAGATCGGGAATGTCGCGGAAGTCCTGTTCCAGCATCGCGCGGTAACCGGCGAGGCCGAGCGGCCGGTCGTTGTGGATCACGTCGTCGGACACGTACTCGCCGAGCGCCGTCCAGTCCTGCCGGTTCAGGCAGTCGATATACGCGCGATAGCGGGTGGCGAGATCGGTATCGGTCATGGTCATGTCTCCGTATGTCGATGGGGCAAGGCGAATGCGGCGCGCGTCAGCGCGGCGGTGCGCCGCCGGACAGGAATGCGACGAACTCGCGCGTGTACTTCGGCAGCGCATCGAACGACCGCGCGCAGAGCGTCAGCTTCCGATGGCTCCACGGATCGGACAGCTCGACGAGCCGAACGTCCATCGTGAGCATCGCGCGCTCGGCCGCATGCCGCGACACGATGCCGATGCCCACGCCGCTCGCGATCACGCGGCAGATCGCGTCGAAGCTCTTCAACTGCACGCGATAACGAATCCGCTTGCCGATCGCACGTGCCTGATCGGCGAGATGCACCTGCAGCGCGCTGCCGTCGGTGAGGCCGATGAAGTCTTCGTCGGCGATGTCGTCGAACGCGACCTTGTCGTGCGACGCGAGCGGATGCGCGGCCGGCACGACGACGATCAGCCAGTCTTCGCGGAACGGCTGCTGTTCGAGGCCGCCGAGCCCGACCGAATCGGCGACGATGCCGACCTCGGCCGTCTTGTTGCGGATCGCATGCACGATCTCCTGGCTCGAGCGTTCCTCGACGCTGATCGACAGCTTCGGATGGCTCGGCAGGTAATCGGCCAGGGCGTCGGGCAGGTATTCGCTCAGCGACGCGGTGTTGCACAGCAGCCGGATATGGCCGCGCAGCCCCTGGCCGTACTGCTGCAGTTCGCCGCGCATGTGATCGATCTGCTGCAGCACGGTGCGCGCGTGGTGTTCGAGCGCGCGCCCCGCATCGGTGGCCTGCGCGCCCGATTTGGTCCGGTGCAGCAGCGGCACGCCGAGCTCGTCCTCCATCCCGCGAATGCGCTCGCTCGCGGCCTGCAGCGTGATGTGCGTGCGTTCGGCGCCGCCCGTGATCGTGCCGGCTTCGCAGATGTTCAGGAAGAGCCGCAGGTCGGTCAGGTCGAAGCGCATGATGGGCGGAACGATGGTGGGGATGGCCGATAAGTTAGCAGGAACCGCCGCACCGGTCTCAAGGGCAGCTTGAGGCCCGGTTCGTCGCTTCCGCATTTTCGGGGTGCGATCGGTGGCCGATCATGAACGCACATCAACCGGGGAGCCTTTCATGCGGATCGATTCGTCGTGGGGCGTGTCGTTCAAGATCGCGCTGCATTTGCTGTTCCTGTGCATCGGCGTTGCGTGGGCCGGTGCCGAATTCGTCGCATGGTTGCGGTGAATGTCGCGGATCACGCCTATTGAAATCATTCGGTCATAGTTTTTGACGACGAAAATTCTTCCGTTTTTCAGCGAAAAGACCATCAAGTTTTTCCGGATCGGACCGTATTACCGGTAGCGAATGCCGGCCGGCATCCGGTCCGTGATCGTTTGTCATCATTGTTTGCATCCGGTTACACGTCGGCCGTTCCGTTTTTGAGATGCTTGAAAGATTGTCAAACCGGAGTCGGATCGTCCATGAAAACGCGCGAGATTCACCCTAAGGCGGCGTGGCTGTCGGGCCTGGCCGCCGTGCTCGTCATGGCCGGTTGTGCAAGTACGCAGTCCGTTCCGCCGAGCGACACGCTGGCGGGAAAACCCGCTGATACGAGCCCGCCTGCCGCGCCGTCGGCCGCACCCATGCCGGCCGCGCCGATTCTCGTCGCGCAAAAGTACGTCGTGAAACGTGGTGACACGCTGACGGGCATCGCCTCCGCGAACGATTGCAGCGTGGCCGACTTGCGCACCTGGAACAAACTCGCCGCGAACGGCAGGCTGCGCATGGGGCAGGTACTGCGCATCGTCAAGCAGCAGCCGCTGCCGCCCGCGGGCGCGGCCGGCACGCAGACTGTCGCGAGCAATGGTGCGGCGGGGAATCAGGGCAACTCGCAGACCACCGCGCAGGCCACTTCGCAGGCCGCCGCATCGACCGCGAGCGATCGCCAGGTCGTCAAGGAAACGAAGCGCCATGCGGGCGGCGTCGCGCTCAAGTGGCCGGCGACCGGCAAGATCGTCGACGGGTTCCGGCCCGGGCAGACCCGCGGCATCCAGATCGCCGGCCGGCCGGGCGACCCGGTTCGCGCCGCGGCCGACGGCCGCGTGATGTACGCGGGCACCGGCCTGAACGATTACGGCAGCCTGATCATCGTCCAGCACAACGCGGATTTCCTGACCGCCTATGCACACAACCGCAAGCTGCTCGTGAAGACGGGCGACATCGTGCATCAGGGCGACGCGATCGCCGAGATGGGCGACCTCGACAACTCGCGCGTCGCGCTGCTGTTCGAGGTGCGGCGCGACGGCAAGCCGGTGAATCCGATGCCGTACCTGCCGTCGTCGCAAGGGTGAAGCGGGGCCGTTTCGCTGGAACGCGACGGCGGTCACTGCTACGCTAAGGTTTGTTCATGCGAATCCCGCTATCGCGGGGCCGACGGGCGTCTTCGGGGAAGCGCGGCGAATGCCGTCGCGGGCCGGCCGTCGGCGTGAACGGTCGCGCATCGCCGATGCGCGGCCGCGTTGCTTCGCGCCACCGTTTCCGACAGAACAGATCTCATTCATGGAACACTCTCCGACCCGCCGCTCGCTGTTGCTTGCCGCCGTGGCCGCGCCGTTCGTCGCCGCGTGCACGTCCGCGCCGGTCGCCGACCAGGGGCGCGCCCATACTGCCCAGGCCGAACTCGCCGCACTCGAAAAAGCCTCGAACGGGCGGCTCGGCGTCGCCGCGCTCGATACGTCGAACGGCGTGCGCATCGCGCACCATGCGCGCGAACGCTTCCCGCTGTGCGGCACGTATGCGGTCATGGCCGCCGCCGCGATGCTCGCGCGCGGCTCGCTCGACGCGTCGCTGCTGCCGCGCCGTATCCTGTACCGCCGCTATGAAATCGTGTCCGGCTCACCGATTACGGAAAGCCACGTCGACACCGGCATGACGATCGCGCAACTGTGCGCGGCGATGCTGCAGTCGGGCGACAAGGGCGCGGGCAACCTGCTGATGGGCGTGCTCGGCGGTCCGCAGGCCGTCACGGCGTTCGCGCGCGAAAGCGGCGACACCACCTTCCGCCTCGATCACTGGGAACCCGAGCTGAACAAGGCCGCGCCCGGCGACGAGCGCGACACGTCGACGCCGGTCGCGATGGTCGACACGCTGCAGCGGCTGCTGCTTGGCGACACGCTGCGCGAACCGCAGCGCGCGCAACTGACGGAATGGATGACCGGCGGCGCACGCGCGGCGACCGGCATCGCGGCGGGCGTGCCGCCCGGCTGGCGCGTCGCCGACAAGGCCGGCACCGGCGGCTACGGCACGACGACCGACATCGCGGTGCTATGGCCGCCGTCGCGCGCGCCGATCGTGATGGCCGTGTCGTTCACGCAGCCGCAGGCCGATGCCGCGGCGCGCGCGGACGTCGTCGCGTCGGCGGCACGCATCGCGGCGGGCGCGCTCACCGCGACGGCCTGAACCCCTGGCGTCTCGCGCAAAGCCGGCGTTTGGCTTATCGTGTCGGTCAGCGCGCGCCGACGCCGGCGCGCGGTCCTTCCGCGCCGTTTTCCGTTTCCCGTTCGCCATGCGCCGACTTCCGCCCCTGCACGCGCTGCAGATCTTCTCGACGGTGGCTCGCCACCGCAGCTTCACGCGCGCGGCCGAGCAGCTGTGCCTCACGCAGGGCGCGGTGAGCCGGCAGATCCAGACGCTCGAGGCGCATTACGGGTTTCCGCTGTTCAAGCGGCATGCGAAGGGCCTCACGCTGACGGCGGAAGGCGAGCAGCTGTTGCCGGTGGTCGACGAGAGCTTCGCGCGGATCGAGGACATCTCGATGAAGCTCACGCGGCAGCGCACCGATCTCGCGCTGAAGGTGCCGACCTGCGTGATGCGCTGGATGCTGCCGCGCATCATGCGCTTCCAGGGCGAACACCCCGATCTCCACGTGCAGATCACGACCGCGTGGCAGCACGTCGTCGATTTCTCGAGCGAGCCGTTCGATGCAGCGATCGTCTACGGGACGTCGCCGGGCCCGGGCGTCGTCGCGCTGCCGCTGTTCGACGAACGGCTGACACCCGTGTGCGCGCCCGAGTTGCGGCAAGCGTCGCCGCTCGGCGCGGTCGGCGATCTCGCGCGCCACACGCTGCTGCATCCGACGCGCGACCACCGCGACTGGCGTGCATGGCTCGACCATGCGGGCGAGCGCGGCGTCGATCCCGCGCGCGGGCCGACGTTCGACACGCTCGATCTCGCGACGAACGCGGCGATGCAGGGCTTCGGCGTCGCGATCGGCGACGTGACGCTCGTCGACGACGACGTCAGCGCGCGCCGACTCGAACGGCCGTTCGACATCGTGCTCGAAACCGGCGCACGCTACTTCTTCGTCTACCCCGAGAACCTCGGCAGCCAGCAGAAGATCCGCGCGTTCAGCGACTGGATCGCGCGCCATCGCGACTGACGCGCGGCGCCGCGGCGGATTTTACTGGTAGGTCACGACGGCGATCATCGGTGCATGGTCGTTGCCCGGACGGTCAGGTAAAACGATTGCGCGCGAGGCTTGCGTAAAGAGCGCCGTCTTCAGCGAACGCTGCGTCGCCGCGTCGACGAACGCGATCTGGCCGGCGGCCGGGCGCGGGCAGTCGGGGCGCACATGTGCCTGGGCCGCATTGGCGTCGAGCGCGAACGAGCAGGGTGGCTCGACGATCATGCCGGAGAAGTAAATGATGCCGGACGCGCCGGCGGCAAACGACGAGGACGAGGCCAGAAGCGAGGCAGCCAGGGCGAACGAGGCGAACACACGATGCTTCATGACAGGCTCCAGAGAGGAAGCGCGTCGCAGCGGGGCCGCTCGGGTGGCAGTCCGTCAACGCTACGATGCTATCTGCGTAAACGGCAAAACCATCGGACCTCTTGAATCAAAAAACGAAAATATCGGTAATAAGCAAATGACCGCGTGGTGCTTCAACCAATGTAGGCCGGATCTGCGCATCCGCAAGTCGGGGAAACGCCGGGTGGCATAAGATCGCATGACGAACGATCGCCGTAACCGTTGTGCCGGCAACGGTTTGCGTCGTCCGGAAAAGCAAAACGGCCGCTCACGTGAGTGAGCGGCCGTTTTGCCGTGAAGCGGGACGTGCGGTGTTCAGCCCGCGCGCTTGCGGATCGCACCCACGACGACGAGCAGCACGATCGCACCGATGATCGACGCGATCCAGCCGGCGCCCTGGCCCGGCGCATACCAGCCGGCGGCGCGGCCGACATAGCCGGCCACCAGCGAGCCGACGACGCCGAGCACGACGGTCATCAGGATGCCCATCTTGTCGTCGCCCGGCTTGAGTGCGCGGGCGAGGAGGCCGACGATGAGCCCGACCACCAGGGTTTCGATGAATTGCAGCATGAATGCCTCCCTATAGCTGTGCTGTTGACGAAAGGAAGTTGACCCGTGCGATGCACGAGGGTTCCATGCGGCGGCAAGCCGGCGCGTGGCGTGCGCAGTATCGCATGCGTTCGCGTCCGGCGGATGTCACCTGGCAGGCGCGTCGGCAACCGGGTCGAGGCGGCGATAGCCCTCGGTCGCGTTCAGCAGCGTGCGCGTGTAGTCGCGTGCGACCTGCCCGGCCCGCACGTCCTCGATCCGCAACTGCTCGACGATCTCGCCGTGCTGCATCACCGCGACGCGCTGGCACAGGAAGCCGATCACCGCGAGGTTGTGGCTGACGAGGATCATCGTCAGGTTGCGTTCGCGATGCAGGCGGCGCAGCAGATTCAGGATCTCGGCCTGCACCGATACGTCGAGCGCGGACGTCGGCTCGTCGAGCAGCAGCACGCGCGGCTCGACGATCAGCGCGCGCGCGATCGCCACGCGCTGCCGCTGGCCGCCCGACAACTGGTGCGGATAGCGGAAGCGGAACGCGGGGCCGAGGCCGACCTCGGCGAGCGCGCGGGCGATCCGCGCATCGGCGTCGCCGATCGCATGAATCGACAGCGGCTCGCGCAGCGTCTGGTCGACCGTGAAGCGCGGATGCAGCGACGCGTACGGGTCCTGGAACACCATCTGCACGTGACGGCGGAACGCGCGATCGGGCGTGCCGCCGACCGGACGGCCATCGATCGACAGACTGCCGGACGCGAGCGGCACGAGGCCCGTCAGCGCACGCAGCAGCGTCGACTTGCCGGAACCCGATTCGCCGACCAGCCCGAACACTTCGCCGTCGCGGACCGCGAAGCTCGCGTCGCGCACGGCGTCGACGTGACCCGTGCGGGTCGGGAAACGGATCGATACGTGATCGACGTCGATCATCGTGCGGCCTCCTGAGGCAGGTGAGAGGCGGGCTCGGGCGCGGCGGCGTCGAGCCACGCCGGATCGCGCCGCAGCACCGGCAACTCGTCGGGCGGGTTCGCGAGCGGCGGGTTCGCCGCGAGCAGCCCGCGCGTATAGGGATGCGTCGCATCGCGCAGGTCGCGCGCGGCGCAGGTTTCGACCACGCGGCCCGCATACATCACCGCGACGCGATCGCAGAACGACATCACGAGCGGCAGGTCGTGGCTGATGAACATCAGGCCCGTGTCGTGCCGCGCGATCATCGCGTCGAGCACCGCGAGCACCTGCATCGACACCGCGACGTCGAGCGCGGAGGTCGGCTCGTCGGCGATCAGGAGGCGCGGGCCGGTCGACACCATCATCGCGATCATCACGCGCTGGCCCATGCCGCCCGACAGCTCGTGCGGATACGCATCGGCGACGCGCGCCGGGTCGCGGATCTGCACGGCCGCGAGCGCCTCGACGATCCGCTCGCGCAGCGCGCGGCCGCGCAAGCCCGGCTCGTGCCGCCGGAACGCTTCGCCCATCTGCTTCGCGACGGTCATCACCGGGTTCAGCGAATACTTCGGGTCCTGCAGGATCATCCCCATCTGGCTGCCGCACAGGCGCCGGCGTTCGCTCGCGGACATCGCGAGCAGATCCTGGCCCGCGAAGCGCATCGTGCGCGCCGACCAGCGCGCGGCGTCGGGCAGCAGGCCGAGCAATGCGCGACCCGTCAGCGACTTGCCGGAGCCCGATTCGCCGACGATGCCGAGCCGTTCGCCGGGCGCGAGCGTCAGCGACAGGTCGCGCACCGCGTCGGTGACGACGCCGTCGTGCCCGCGAAAGCCGATCTTCAGGCCGTCGATCTCGCAGAGCGGCGCGGGCGCGGGGGTGGAATGCATCGGCATGTCAGGCTCCATGGCGGGGATCGAAGACGTCGCGCAGCCCATCGCCGAGCAGGTTGAACGCGAGACTCACGAGCAGGATCGCGATGCCGGGCAGCGTCGCGACCCACCATGCGTCGAGCAGCACGTTGCGGCCCGACGCGACCATGAAGCCCCACTCGGGGCTCGGCGGCTGCGCGCCGAGGCCGAGAAAGCCGAGGCCCGCGACGGTCAGGATGATGCCGGCCATGTCGAGCGTCGCGCGCACGATCACCGACGACATGCACAGCGGCATGATGTAGCGCAGCAGGATGCGCGGGCCCGACGCGCCTTGCAGCCGCGCGGCATGGATGTAGTCGGCCTGCGCGATGCGGATCGTTTCGGCGCGCGCGAGCCGTGCGTATGCCGGCCACGCGGTGATCGAGATCGCGACGACCGCGTTGATCACGCCGGGCCCGAGCGCGGCCGCGAAGGCGAGCGCGAGCACGATCTTCGGGAACGCGAGCGCGATGTCGGTGATGCGCATCAGCACGCTGTCGACGAAGCCGCCGCAATAGCCGGCGGTGGTGCCGATCAACAGGCCGATCGGCACCACGATCACGACGACGAGCAGCGCGATGCCGAGCGTCAGGCGCGAACCGGCGATCATCCGCGAGAGGATGTCGCGGCCGAGCTGGTCGGTGCCGAGCCAGTGCGACGCGGAGCCGGGCGGCAGCAGGCGGTCGGACAGCACCTGGCGCAGCGGATCGTGCGGCATGATCAGCGGGCCGACGATCGCGACGACGACCAGCGCCAGCAGGATCGCGAGCCCGAACAGGTTGAGCGGATTGGCCGCGAAACGGCGCCAGCGGCGGTAGGCGAGGCCGCACGCGGCCTGCGCGCGCGACGCGGGCGCATCGGAAAGCAGCCACGCGCGCAGCGTGAGCGGTGCGGCATTCATGGTCGGGTAGCCTTCGGCATGGACGGTGAAGGAAGCAGGAGGGAAACGGTCATGTCGAAGCCGTCCTCAGCGCGCACGCGGATCGAACACGCGGTATAGCGCGTCGGTCAGCAGGTTGACGGTGATGAACATCGCGCCGATCACGAGCGTCGCGCCGAGCACCGCGCTCATGTCGGCGTTCAGCAGCGCGCCGGTCAGGTACGAGCCGAGCCCGGGCCACGCGAACACGATCTCGGTCAGCACCGAGCCTTCGAGCAGGTTGCTGTACGTAAGCGCGATCACGGTGAGCAGCGGCACCGCGATGTTGCCGAACGCATGCCGCCAGATCACGCGCCGCTCCGACAGACCCTTCGCGCGCGCGGTGACGATGTATTCCTGGCTCAACTGGTCGAGCATGAACGAGCGGGTCATCCGGCTGAGGTACGCAACCGAGTAGTAGCCGAGGATCGCGGCCGGCAGCGCGATATGCGACACCGCGTTGCGGAACACGTCCCACTCGCCCGCGAGCGCCGCGTCGATCAGCAGGCTGCCGGTGCGCGGATCGACCATCCCGTCGTACACGGGATCGAGCCGGCCGGGGCCGCCGACCCAGTGCAGCCGTGCGTAGAACAGCAGCAGCCCCATCAGCCCGAGCCAGAACACCGGCACCGAATTGCCGATCAGGCCGACGAAGCGCGCGATGTGATCGATCGGCCGGTTGTGCTTCACCGCGGCCGCGACGCCGAGCGGCACGCCGATCGCGATCCCGATCAACGTCGCGATCGTCGCGAGTTCGAGCGTGGCCGGAAACACGCGCCTGATGTCGTCGAGCACCGGGTTCGCGGTCAGCAGCGACATGCCGAGATTGCCGTGCAGCACGTCGCGCGCATAGATCAGGAATTGCGTGACGAGCGGCTTGTCGAGGCCGAGTGCGATACGTTCGGCCGCATACGCTTCGGCCGACGCGCGATCGCCGAGGATCGCGAGCACGGGATCGATCGGCACCTTGCGGCCGATCACGAACGTCAGCGCGAGCAGCCCCGCGAACGTGACGGCGAGCGTGACCGCCCAGCGCAGCACGCGCAGCGCCCAGCGTACGGCCGGGCGCCGCGCGGGCAGCGTGCGCAGTGCTTCGAGGGAGGAGGCGGGAGTCGACATGCGGTGAACCTTATTGCTTCTTCAGGTGACGGTACGACACGAGATCGTTGATCGGACCGACTTCGAGCCCGCTCACGCCGGGACGTGTCGCGACCTGCGCGACCTTCTCGAACATGATCACGAACGGCGAGCGCGCGAGCATCTCCTTCTGCATCGCCTGGTACCGCTGCGCGCGTTGCGCGGCGGTCGGCTCGGCGAGCGCGGCGTCGGTTTCCTTCGTCAGTTGCGGAATGTCCCAGCTGTTGCGCCAGGCCAGCATTTTATAGCTCGACTTGTCGCCGTTGTCGGGGTTCCATGCGAAACCCTGCGCGTTGCTGTGCGGGTCGATGTAGTCGGCCGACCATTCGCCGATGTAGATGTCGTGCTGGCGTGCGCGGTATTTCGCGAGCGTCTGCTTGTTGTCGCCGGGGATCAACTGCACCTTGACGCCGGCCTGCGCGAAGTTCGCCTGCACGGCCTGCGCGATCTCCGTGTACGGATAGTCGTTGCGCACGTCCATCGTCACCGAGAAGCCGTTCGGCACGCCGGCCTTCGCGAGCAGCGCCTTCGCCTTCGCGACGTCGAGCTTGTACGGGTTCGAATTCAGCGTGCCGAGGAAACCTTCGGGCAGGAAGGTCTGGTGCACCTTGTAGGTCGTCTTCACGACGTTGGCCTGGATGCCCGCATAGTCGACCAGCCACTTCAGCGCTTCCTGCACGTCGGGCTTCGCGAGCGTCGGGTTCTTCGTGTTCAGGCCGAGATACAGCAGCGTTGCCTGCGGCGAGGCCGTGACTTTCGCCTTGCCCGATTTCACGACCGACGCGAGATCGTCGGGGCTCAGGTCGCGCGCCGCGTCGATGTCGCCGTTTTCCAGCAGCAGCCGCTGGCTTGCCGCTTCGGGCACGTGGCGCAGCACGATGCGCTTCATCGCGAGCGGCAGCCGGTAGCCGTCGAAGCGTTGCAGCACGACGCTGTCGCCGGCCGCCCACTTGACGAGCTTGTACGCGCCGGAGCCGGCCTCGTTGGTCTTCAGCCACGCGTTGCCGAAGTCGTTGCCCTGCTGGTGCGACAGCAGCAGCTTCTTGTCGAGCACCGACGCGGGCCACGAGCCGAGCACGTTGAGCACGAAGGTCGGCGCGTACTTGTGGTCGGTCGTGATCGATACCGTCTGGTCGTCCAGCTTCTTCACGTTCGCCGCGACGTTGGCCTTCGTGAGCCCGATGCCGGTCAGCACCGCGGCCGGCCCCTTGTCGAGCAGCACCGCGCGCTGGATCGACCACGCGACGTCGTCGGCCGTCAGCGGGTTGCCCGAGTGAAACTTGAGGCCCGGGCGCAGCTTGAACGTATAGGTCAGCCCGTCGGGGCTCACGGTCCACGACTGCGCGACGTCGCCGTTGAATTTCGACGGATCGCGCAGGTCGACGCGCACGAGCCGGTCGTACGTGTTCGCGACGTATTCCTCCGGCACCAGCTCGTAGATCTCGCCCGGATCGAGCGTCGTGAATTCGTCGAGCAGCGTGGCCATCACGAACATGTCCTTCGGCGTTTCCGCATGGGCGGCGGAAAGCGGCGCGGCGGCGCACAGGGACGCGGCGGCCAGCGCCGCGACGAGCCGGGAAGTCGGGAATTTCATGGGCGCATCTCCATCTGTCGTTTGAGTCGTTGAACGTGAACCTGCATGAAAAGGCGGGCGTGCGGCGTCGTTACATCAGGCGCCACGGGCCGCTCGCCGCGTTGTCGATCTGCGGCAGCGCGTGCGAGCCAGGCAGCTCGTAGTGCCACCACTCGCTGTCGATGTGCGCGAAGCCGGCTGCGTGCATCACGCCGAGCAGCAGCAGCCGGTTGCGTTGCACGTGCTCGGGCAACCCCGCGTGAAAGTGGCCCGACGCGGCGACCATCTCGTCGAAGCCGGTGCCCATGTCGAGCGGCTCGCCGTTCGCGCCGACGAGCGTCAGGTCGAGCGCGGTGCCGCGGCTGTGGTTCGACCCGCGGCCGAGATCGGCGACGAAGTTCGGGTCGGGCAGGAAATCCCACAGCACCTGCTGCGCCTGCGGCGGCCGGTACGCGTCGTAGATGCGCAGCGTGAAGCCGGCTTGCGCGGCAATGTCCACCGCGCGGCGCAGCGCGGTTTCGGCCGGCTCGAGCAGCAGACAGTGCGCGTGGCGGTAGATCGGCTTGCCGGTCAGGTTGCGCTCGGTCGCGTAGACGAGATCGATCTCCACGCGATGCGTGGCGGGCGTGATTTCGACGAGGCGGTGAGGGTTCATCGGCGGTCCGGTTTACTCAGGATTCGAATTGGTCGAACGTGCGCTGCAGTTCGCGATTGCGCGCGACGCGCCGGTCGATCGCGGGACCGAGGCGGTCGACCACGGCGGTGATCAGCAGGTTGAACAGGCAGGTGAGCGGCGCGAGCGAATCCCAGAACTGGCCGACGTCGGTCTTCACCTGCAGCAGGTCGGCCGGCCACTCGCGCGCCCACGGGCAATACAGATCGGTGACGAGCGCGAACGGCTGGCCGCGAACGGCTGCCGCCTGGCAATAGCGGCGCGCGCTGCGCGAATAGGCGCGCGTGTCGGTGACGATGCAGTACGGCCGTTCGAACTCCGAATTCAACGAATCGACGTACGAGCCCGACTGGCCGTCGGAATAGAACACGCGCGGGCGCAGGTATTCGAGGTAGCTGCTGAATGCGTTGCTGATGCCGCGGGTCGACTGGATGCCGAGGATGAAGACGGCATCGGCATGCGCGATCCGGTCCGCGACCTGCGCGAACACCGGTTCTTCGGCGAGCCGGTACACGTGGCGGATCGCATCGAGTTCGCGCTCGAGCGACGACGCGAGCGTGCCGCCGCCGCGATGGCCGTCGCGCTCGCCGACGGTCGTTGGCGTGGCGGTGGCGCGGCGGTACTCGTCGAGGCGGTCGGTGATCATCCACGGGCGGTCGCCGCCGCCGCGCAGTTCGCGTTTCAGGTCGTCGAGATTCCGGTAACCGACGCTGCGCAGGAAACGCCCGACCGAAATGCCGCTGGTGCCGGTCTGCTGCGCGATCTGGTCGGCGGTTTCGAGGCCGAGCCGATCGAGGTTCGCGAGCATGTAGCTCGCGATGCGCTTCGCGGTCGGCGTCAGCTCGGCAAAGCGGGATTCGACGGTATGGGCGAAGGCGCAGGTCATCGAGCTGTTAGATCGTTGTCATTTGATGATTCGATGTCATCTATCTGACAAAGCCAAAATCATTCGCGCCAGCGGATAAAAACTATGGGGTGGCGGGAGGTGATAGCCGCGAAGGCAGGTCACGGGGCAGGCGGAAAGACGTGTTTATCTCTGTCAGACATATTTTGCGTTTATGCCTGACAGAGATAATTTCTCCCCTGCTGCATCGCAATAATTACAAAATTAAAGTCGATCAGATTAAATCATTGATTCAGGTTAATAATTCATTTAATTTTTGGATGAATCTGGATTTAACTTGCGTCACGGGATGTTTGATTTTCGGTGATTCGAAAAACGGCAAGTGTTCCGTAATGGAAATTCTCTCGATTGAGGAATGAAGAGGAAATCATGACGAATCTTTCTCGACGCAAGATGTTGACGAGTACGGCCGGCGCCATTGCGGCGGCGGGCATTGCGGTAACGGCGAAGGCCGCTTCGTTCGGTAATCCGGACAGCCCGCCGGAAGGTGCGGTGAATGCGCGCAACCGCCAGAGCCTGACCGACCCGGGGCCTAAAAATCCGGCCATCGCCAATCAATTCCCGTCTTTTCAGGACCCGCCGGCCACCGATATCAACGGGATGCCGTTATTCTGGGCGTCTTTCAATAATGCCCATAAACGCATTCAGAATGGCGGGTGGGCGCGCGAAGTGACGCAGGACGATTTCGCGATTTCCGAAACCATTTCCGGCGTCAACATGCGGCTGACGCGCGGCGGCATTCGCGAGATGCACTGGCACCAGCAGGCCGAGTGGGCCATCATGCTCGACGGCCGCTGCCGGATCACGGTGCTCGACGAACTCGGGCGGCCGTCGGTGCAGGACGTCAAGACCGGCGATCTCTGGTATTTCCCGCCCGGCCTGCCGCATTCGCTGCAGGGCCTCGGCAGCGACGGCGCCGAATTCCTGCTCGCGTTCGATAACGGTCGCGCATCGGAATTCAACACGCTGTTGCTGACCGACTGGATCGCGCATACGCCGCCCGACGTGCTCGCGCTCAACTTCGGCGTGCCGGCCGACGCGTTCAGGAACGTGCCGCTCGACAACCTGTGGATCTTCCAGGGCGACGAGCCGGGCCCGCTCGCGGACGCGCAGCGCGCGTCGGCCGCATCGGCCGGTGCGCCGCCGCATCCGTTCATCTTTTCGCTCGGCGACATGAAGCCGGTCAGGAAGACGCGCGGGGGCGAGGTGCGGATCGCGGACAGCACCAACTTCAACGTGTCGACGACCGTCGCGGCGGCGCTCGTCACCGTGCATCCGGGCGGCATGCGCGAGCTGCACTGGCACCCGAACGCCGACGAATGGCAGTACTACCTGCAGGGCGAGGCGCGGATGACCGTGTTCGACACGGGGCCGAAGGCGCAGACGGCCGATTTCCGCGCGGGTGACGTCGGCTATGTGAAGAAAAGCCTCGGGCACTACGTGCAGAACACCGGGCAGACCGACCTCGTGTTCCTCGAGATTTTCAAGACCGACCGCTATGCGGAGGTGTCGTTGTCCGACTGGCTCGCGCACACGCCGCCGCAGCTCGTCGAAGCGCACCTGAACGTCGCGCCGGACGTGATCGCGCAATTTCCGCGCAATCGTCCGGACGTCGTACCGCTGTAACGCCGCCGGCGTCTCGTCGTGGCCGGCATGCGGCTTGCTGCTGTGGCGGGCCGCGATCCCCGAATCGGCCTTCCTCATTCGAACGGAATACTCACCATGATTCCCGTCGTCCCGAGCAAACCCGCCGGCGGCCTCGCGCTGCCGGGCCTGTCCACCGAGCCCACCGACGGCGCGGTGCGCGCCGCGCTCGAAGGGCGCCGCACCGGCGTCGCCGCGCTGCTGCCGTTCATCGGCCCGGCCGTGATCGCGTCGATCGGCTACATGGACCCCGGCAACTTCGCGACCAACATCCAGGCCGGCGCCGCATACGGCTACCGGCTGCTGTGGGTCGTGCTGGCCGCGAACGCGATCGCGATGCTGTTTCAGGCGATGTCGGCGAAGCTCGGCATCGTGACCGGCCGTAATCTCGCCGAGCTGTGCCGCGACCGTTTCCCCGCGCCGGTCGTGTGGGGCATGTGGATGGCTTCCGAGATCGCCGCGATGGCGACCGATCTCGCCGAATTCCTCGGCGGCGCGCTCGCGTTCGGGTTGTTGTGCCACCTGCCGCTGTTCGCGGGGATGATCGCGACCGCGTTCGCGACCTGCGCGATCCTCGCGCTCGAAAAGCGCGGCTTCCGGCCGCTGGAAGCCGCGATCGCGGCGCTGGTCGGCGTGATCGGCGCGTGCTATCTCGGCGAACTGCTGATCGCGCCGCAGGACTGGCACGCGGCCGCGTTCCATCTGGTGGTCCCGCAGATTCCGGATCACGCGGCGCTGACGATCACGGTCGGCATCATCGGCGCGACGATCATGCCGCACACGCTGTATCTGCATTCGGGCCTCACGCAGGATCGCACCGCGCCGCGCGACGACGGAGAGCGGCGGCGGCTCGTGCGTTTCTCGAACCGCGAGGTCGTGATTGCGCTCGGGCTCGCCGGGTTCGTGAATCTCGCGATGGTGATGATGGCGTCGTCGGCGTTTCATGCGGCCGCGCCGGGCATGACCGACATCGGCGACGCGTATCACACGCTGATCCCGGTGCTCGGGCCGGCGGCCGGCGCGCTGTTTCTCGTCGCGCTGCTGACCTCCGGCGTGTCGAGCTCGGTGGTCGGCACGATGGCGGGGCAGGTCGTGATGCAGGGTTTCATCCGTCGCCGCCTGTCGATCTGGGTGCGGCGCGCGGTGACGATCGCGCCCGCGTTCGTGGTGGTCGCACTCGGCTGCGACGTCACGCGGGCGATGGTGGCCAGCCAGGTCGTGCTGAGTTTCGTGCTGCCGATGCCGATGATCGCGCTGCTGATACTGTCGGCGCGCGAAGACGTGATGGGTGCTTACGCGATGCGGATGCCGCTGCGAATCGTCGCCGGTGCGGCGACGGTCGTGATCGTCGGGCTGAATGCGTACCTGGTATGGGCGGCCTTCAATTGAACGGGTGCGGGCCGGCCGCTTACTGCTGCATGTCCGGTGCTTCGCGCAGCCGCCAGATCGCGTTGCATTGCTGGCCGCCGAGGCTCGTCGCGCGCAGCGTGACGACGGCGCCGGCCGCCACCTGGTACCAGAAATGCGCCATCAGTTCGGTGCCCTTGCGCTGCGCATGGCCGTCGACGCGCACCTCGCACAGCAGCGGCGACGGCGAGCCGGACGGATGCGTGACGTACACGTTCAGCCGCGCGATGTCGCGGGTCGCGGTGAACACGACTTCGTGGTTCCCGCTGCCGACGAGCATCGTGCCGCCCGGTTCGTCGAGCGCCTGCAGGTAGGCGCCCGCGCTTGTCTCGAGCGCGGCGGACGCAACGGTCAGCCCGGCCGATCGCACGTAATCCGCCGCCGCGATGCGTGCGGCGAGTGCCTCGGACGGCGCCGGCGTGCCGTCCGACAGCGCGAACGGCGTGCCGTCGCGCAGTGCGGCGTCGGTGTGGTTCGCGTAGTAGCGCCACCGGTCGAGGAAGCGGATGTCGCCGGTCATGTGCAGCGCGCGGATCGGCTCACCGTGATACCTGAGCGTCGTCTTGCCGCTGCCCGCGTCGAACGATTCGTGGATGCCGTACTTGCTGACGAAGTTCTGGACCGGATCGAGCAGCGCCGTTTCGCCTTGCGCGCTCCACAGATGCAGGAACGTCGTATCGATGCCGAAGCATTCCTGGAAATCGGTGCCGACGCGGGCGAGGCAGTCGCGCAGATGGTCGGCATAACGCGCCCATGCGTCGGCGGTCCCGGCGACGAGCCCGGCTTGCAGCGCACCGCCGTGGCGCGCGTTGACTTCGTCGACGACGAGGCGCCAGTGATGGTCGCGCCGTTCGCCGATCAGCGGCGTGACGACGAACGTGCAGAACAGCGGGTCGGGGCACACGTGGAGGCGGTCGTCGCCGATCTGCGAGAACAGGTCGAACTGCGGCGCGCAGAACCAGATGTCCGCGTCGTACAGCGCGAGCTTGCGGATCTGCGGATGGCGCGCGCAATACTCGGCGGCCTCGATGAAGCGGCCGACCGGCAGCGCGTAGGCGCCCGACGCGTCGATCACGTCGACCGACTGGCCCGCGAGAATCTGCCGCTTGCGTTCGGACAGCCCGTAGCCGATCACCGCGATCCGCCCGTCGTAGCCGGCGTGCCGCAGCGACAGCAGGAACGGCACGAGCATTTCGTACCACGCGCGGTTGTTGTCGTTGATCGCCACGCACACTGCGTGCTCGCTCGAATGCATGTTCTCGTCCCGTTACGTGTGCTGGCGCGGTGTCCGCGCGATGCCGGTCATTGTAGATCGCCGCTGCACGGCCGCCGTACCGGTGCCGGTCCGGCGGCCCGCGGCGATTACTTCGCGAGCGTCCGGTACGACACGAGGTCGTTGATCGGCCCGATTTCGGGGCCGGTCGCACCGGGGCGGGTGGCGACCTGCACGACCTTCTCGAACATGATGATGAACGGCGAGTTCGCGAGCACCGCCTTCTGCAGCGCTTCGTAACGCTGCGCGCGCTTCGCGGGCGACGGCTCGACGAGCGCGGCCTCGGTGTCCTTCGTCAGTTGCGGAATGTCCCAGCTGTTGCGCCACGCGAGCATCTTGGTCGGCGACTGGTCCGAGTTGTCCGGATTCCACGCAAAACCACGCGCGTTGCTGTTCGGGTCCATGTAGTCGGGCGACCATTCGCCGACGAAGATGTCGTGCTGGCGCGCGCGGTACTTGCCGATCGCCTGCTTCGCGTCGCCCGGGATCAGCTTCACGCGGATGCCGCCCTGCGCGAAGTTCGCCTGCAGCGCCTGCGCGATCTCGAGGTACGGATAGTCGTTCGGCATGTCCATCGTCACGTCGAAGCCGTTCGGCAAGCCGGCCTTCGCGAGCAGCGCCTTCGCCTTCGCGACGTCCTGCTTGTACGGCCGCGCGTTCGATGCGCCGAGGAAGCCTTCGGGCAGGAAGGTCTGATGCACCTTGTAGGTGGTGCTGACGATGTTGCGCTGGATGCCGTCGTAGTCGACGAGCCATTTCATCGCCTGCTGCACCTCGGGCTTTGCGAGGTTCGGGTTCTTCGTGTTCAGGCTCAGGTACAGCAGCGCCGACACCGGCCACGACGCGACCTTGATCTTGCCGGCCTTCGACAGCGCGGCGAGGCTGTCTGGGCTCAGGTTGCGCGCGGCGTCGGCGTCGCCGTTCTCCAGCAGCAGCCGTTGCGCGGAGGCTTCGGGCACGTGGCGCAGCACGACGCGCTTCATCGGATACGGCGTGCGGTATTTGTCGAAGCGCTGAAGCACGATGGTTTCGTTCGGCGTCCACTTGACGAGCTGGTACGGGCCCGAGCCCGCGTCGTTGGTGCGCAGCCAGCCGCTGCCGAAATCGTTGCCTTGCTGGTGCGACAGCAGCAGCTTCTTGTCGAAGACCGAGGCCGGGCACGCGCTCAGCACGTTGAGCACGAAGCTCGGCGCGTACTTGCGGTCGGTTTCGAGTACGACGGTTTGCGGATCGACCACGCGCACCTTCTGCGTGACGTTGGCCTTCGTGAGGCCGAGATCGGCGAGCACGCCGGCCGGCCCTTTGTCGAGCAGGATGGTGCGCTGCAGCGACCACGCGACGTCGTCGGCGGTGACCGGATTGCCGGAATGGAACGTGAGGCCCGGGCGCAGCTTGAACGTGTAGGTCACGCCGTCGGCGCCGACCGTCCACGATTGCGCGATCTGTCCGTCGAAGCGCGTCGGGTCCTTCAGGTCGACGCGCACCAGCCGTTCGTAGGTGTTCGCGACGTATTCGGACGGCACCAGCTCGTAGATCCCGCTCGGGTCGAGGGTCGTGAATTCGCCGAGTTGCGTGGCGACGACGAAGATGCCGGGCGGCGTGGCAGCCTGCGCCGGCAGCGCCGGAACAAGCGCGACGAGCGCGGCGCTGACGAACAGCCGGGACAGCAGGTGCTTCATCAGAATTTGCTCCGAGAAACCCCGCCATTGATGGCGGGAAGGAAAGGCGTGGGGTTGACAGGCAGCTTCTTCCACGGGTTAGGATCACCGGCATGATTCTTGTCTACCGCTACCGGGTGAAGTCGCTCAACGGACTGCTTAACAAGCAGAGCCGTGCGGTG